>ERZ777306.104-NODE-104-length-162695-cov-29.440968_pt1 | contig 162695 bp, 152 predicted proteins | sample MGYA00374966_ERZ777306 | MGnify/ENA primary metagenome ERZ777306 (study PRJEB29329, sample SAMN06343882) | mouse gut metagenome | isolation source: Mouse cecum | place: Austria: Vienna | collected 2014-11-15 ... | reverse complement strand
CGCACCCTGAACCATGCAAGGGGAAGTCATGACGGGGTAATAAAAATGAGGAAATTGTTATATCGGGAAAAAGAGATAAGGAAATATGGCAAGATTCAAAAAACCATGCTGACAGGAATAAACATTCATTTCCTCTCTAAAATTCTACGATATATAAAAAATAAGGGAAATTACAAGGATGTAATTCCAAATGACTAATATACATGCTAAGAAAATGCGGAAATGTCCTATTTTAAAAACAAAAAAGCTTATTCAGCGACTTGCGGATGGAAGAGAGACTACCGCAATAATGATGAAAAAATACATAACACAAGGAACAACCTGCTGATATGGGGGAACTTTGGGATTATATGTTTCATCAGGCAAAATCAAGTTTATGTATATGGATATGTGATGAAGAAACTGTTTTATTTTCTAAAAGAATCAGACTTTGATAAGATACTGTTTTCGTTGAATACAGATCGGATGGTATTGAAATATGCATACCCCAAAAAACACTTGCGTTACTTGATACCCTAAGCAGTGCAAACTGATGAACAGTTCCAATATCAACCACCTAAGATATCTTACCAGCCATAACAGCTTTTGCAAATTACGGACTGAAAGTATATTTTATTATAGAAAAGAAAAATGTATTGTAACAGTTAATGCTTAAAATATTTGTATAACATCAAGAATAAACTAGTCTACTCTATTTTAGTACGCATATATTGTGCAGGCGTCATTCCCGAAATCTTGACAAAAGCCCTGTAGAATGTGCTACGGCTGTTGAAATTGGCCTCTTCGGCAATCGCATCGACTGAGAGATAGGGCTTTTCTTTCATTAGTTTGATAGAATACTCTATTTTCAGGCTGTTCAGATAATCGTTGAAATTGTCGGAGTCCGCATATTTCCGCAACAGGGGGCTGAGGTCATTCTTGTTGATACCAGTGACACGTGTCAAGTCGTCACGGCCGAATCCGGGTTGCAAGAAAAGTTTTTGTTCGACAAGCAGGCTTTCCATCTTCATGAAACGGGCATAATCCTCATCGCTTTTCGTCTCCGGAGCTTCCACTTCCGTTTCAGTAACGGTTGCAGATGTCTCCTCCTCCGGCTGGCCGGCTTCGCCTCCTTCCGTTGTTCCGTGGGTGTCCTTGGGTTGTGCAAACACCTTTCGTAACTCTTCACGTTGTGCCAGCAGTTCATCTATCTGTTTGGCTGCAATGCGGTTACGTTTCTTTGTCTTTTGCAAATTCACAAAAGTCGTCCAAAGGATGATAAAGAGCAGAACCGTCAGGACACACGACGCTGCCAGCAGAAGCATACGCCGTTCAGACAAGGCATGGGCTTTGGTCAACAGCAACTCTTTCTCTTTCAGTTCGAACTTAGAAGCGAACTCTTGTGCCTTGCTCTTGCTCTCACGGGTATAAATGCTGTCTTGCACCACCCAGCCACGCAGGGTGAAGGCATCGGCCAGGTCGAAACGTTTCATTCCACGGCTGGCACGTGCACGGTAGTTGAGCAAAATCAGATATTCATAGCTTACGGTGTCATTCGTAAAAGCGGAAAGACATGTGTCGCTCAGATCAGCCGCTTCCGCATATTGGTTGACTTTCAGAAGATAAGGTACACTATACTGTTTTCCGGTAAGGGTTTGCGAAAAGCCGGTAGACCGGTATTTCCTGAATATTTCCGCCGCCTCTTCTTTCTTCCCTTCATCGTGCAACAACACGGCCATTTTGGCATAAAGGAACCCATACTGCTGGTCAATATACCCCGGAGGAGGCCCAGGAAGCCCGCTCATGCGCTGTATAAGGGCCTCACGGCGGTAGCCTATTTCAATGGCCTCTGCTATCCGGTCCCGGTTGATATGGAAGGACATGTAGTCACCATAAATAGTCGAGAGACGGGACATCTCACGTACGTTCTCCGTATCTTCCAGCAGCTTCACAGCCTGTTCAAAGTACTCCTGTGCCTTTTCGTAGTTGGTCATGCCGATGCAGACGCACGCCATTGCGGAGTACATTTCTGCTTCTTCTTGCCTATTCGACAGGCTGCGTGCCAGCTCAATACCTTCCTGACACACGCTGATGCACTCCTCATACTGGTCCAGCCTTGTCAGGATATTCGCCAGCATCACTATGGATGAAAGTTTGCGCTCCGGCACCATACATACCGAATCGTTTTGCAACGAACGGCGCACACACTGTTCCTTAGCTGTCAAGTCGTGCTTGATTTCATAACACATGGCCCGCAACAGGTCGATCCGGAAAGGTGCGATGCCGGAAGCCGGGCTTTCCTCCGCTTCGTCCAGCAGCCGCAACGCGCTGTCCGGATTATTTACATATATGGAACGAACCGTGCGTTCGGTCAGCAGGCTGTCGGGAACGGCAGCACCCGCACGAAAAGTATCAACCGCCCAAAGGAGGAGGAATGCCAGGAAACAACTTAATCTCATTTTTATCCTATTTAAAAAACAGCGGCAAATGTAATAAATCGGCTTGACTAAGCCAAAAAAGGCTCTCTGCGACCGGATAGTTTTTCGCTCTGTTTTCCGGTTTGAACTAGCATTGAGTATCCGTCATAACAAACTATATATCAACGTGTACAGACAATTTGAGATATACTTGGACAATTTGCGACAAACCCTTTCGGACAGTTCGCCTATTTTTGTCCAAGTAAAAAAACATCCCGAGTCATTATGAAACGAAGCTGGTTACCATTCAGACAATTCTTTTCTATGGACACAGATATTGTGCCCATTATCCAAATAGTCTCCACAATCATCTCCTTGGTAATTGTGGTGGTGTCTATTGTCTTTTTAGTGGTTGGATAATGTGCGGGAATGATACGAAAGCAATAAAACAATAAGAAGTAAAACAAATACTAATCAAAAAAAGAATCAAAAATGAAAAGAAGTAATTTATGGAGAAGTGTATCTGCCCTGTTGATGGCAGGTTGTATCTGTTGCACCATGCCGTCATGCAGCGATGACGATGCACCGGTAGTCATTGAAGCCGCACAGCCGACCGCATCCGATTATGAACTGAATGAAGCGGGCGAGGTTGCCTTGGAATTTGAAGTAGTCCCCGGAGACGCCCAAGTAGATGAGGTGACGATCGTAGGAGGAAACAGCGCGTTCGAATCAAAAGGTTTCACATCCAAAGGAAATGGCAAATGGGTATTGAATGCCAAAGTAACCGACTTTACACAAATCAAGCAAGACAACGCCATTACTCTGTCCATAGCCCAGACCGGTGGAACACCCAGCAACGTCTTGTTTTCCGTGTACGACCCGTTTGCCATCGAAAACAAGTTCCAACTGGAACAGCCCAAAGGGTTCAACTACTACAGTGCCGACAAAGAAAACTTGTATGCAACCGGCCTTCCGGTAGCCCTCAAGCCCCTGCTGCCGGAAAACCTCGACCTGATCGATACAGAAAACATCAAGGTGGTTGACGGAACTCCATCCCATCCGATAGGCGTTGCCCACTTCATCAAAACTCCTTTGGAAGGCGAGGTTGGTTTCACACTGAGGATAAATCCCGAAAAGCTGGAAGAGGTGCAGAAAGCCATCCCGACATTCAGTCCGCTTGACTTCAATGTGCAGCTCACTTCCAAGAACAACCGTGTAGCCATCCTGCCGCTGACAACGACAGCTTGCACACCGCTGACAACCGTTGAAGACGACGCGCTGACCGTGTCGACAGCCGAACTGAGCAACCCGGACTTCGAAAAAGAATTCGACATCGATGTAACCCACAAACTCAGACACATCGGTATATTGGAAAAGACGAATTTCGAGGCGGTAGAGATGGGCTTGCTGAATGAGAAAGGCGAACCGGTGGACGACGCGCCTTTCATCGTGGGCTTGTTCGACACAGATGCCAACGGCAATACCAAATGTAGCGTGAGCCTGATGGGAGATGCTGAATTCAACTATGCTCCGGGCACCTACTACTACGTACAGCGTTGCAGCCAACCTTGGAAATACAACGGCAAGACATACAACCCTGTTTGTGCCGACATGAGATTCAAAATCGTCATCAAGTAAACGGATTACCAAAGGATGAAACAATTCTTTGATACGGATTGGTGGAAAAACACGACCGGATGTACGGTGGGTACCATAATCGGTATCCTCCTCACATTCGGGACGAGTTTCCATTTGGAGAACCGAAACAAAGCGGAGATGGCACGGAAGACCGTGCTGCTCACCTTGCACAACCTGGACGCATCCACCCGGAACATGCAGACGCTCTTGGACGAGTTGCAGCAATACGACACACTTTTCACACGGGTCGCTTCCCTGATGCCCGACCGCTTGGGAGAGATGGGAGACGACTCGCTGCGAATATTCATCAACGCCTTCGGATCACGCCGGTTGCTGATGACGGATCACACCACGAGCAGCATCTTCTCCAACAGTTTCGAAGTATGGCAATGCCTGGACGATGAGAAGGTGATCGGACGGATAGGCAACTGTTATAGCGTGTTGGAGGTGTGCAACGAAGAGTACAAGAGGATGGAAGCATTGCGTATGAAAGCCTTTCAAGCATACTGGGGCGAGTGTCCGCCTATGGACTACCCGGACGTTGAAAAAGCGGCAAAGGCGCTCCTCATGCGGAACGACGTGCGGTATGTGTTGCAAATACATCCCAACATCACGCAAATGTTGAGAAACACCCACGACATTGTCTGCCAGTTGAACGAGCGTAACAAACAGGTGCTCCGCATCACACAGGAAGAGTTGGATGAAGCCGGGAAACTCTTGGAGAAAAACTCCTACGACATTGATTCGGATGACATGAAGGCTACAGAAAACAATTTGAACGAAAACGAAGGAAACGAATAAAACAACAATGAATAGAATAAAAGTAAATATATGGATACTGGCCACCCTGTTGGCCTTGCTGACCGCCTGCCGCGACGAGGCGGATGATGTGATACAACCCGGCATACTAGAAGGTAAAAATACGCTGACCGAACAGTTTGACATCATTTGGAGCGGAATCAACCAGAACTATGTATTTTGGGAGGTAGACCCGACCGATTGGGATGCCGTCTACACCCAATACCGCCCGCGCTTTGAAGAGCTGGACAAGAAGGACACCGTACCTACTGCCGACTTGCAGAAACTCTACGAGGAGGTATGCGGCACGCTGATCGACCATCACATGGGTATCAAGGTGAAAAACCTGAAGCCCGCCCCCGGCGATCAGACGAATATCGTCGCTGTCCGTCCCGGCGTAATGGAAGTGTCAAAACGGGAAGACTTCCAGCCGGAGATTCCCCGCAAAGGTTTCCAAGTGTATCGCGACAAGCTGAAAGCAGCGGGGCGCATCACAAACGACTACGAGTTCGTCAGCAGCAACCCCAATGCCGACTTGGACCATCTGTTTACCTACATCATTGACAACGACATTCTCTATCTGAGATTCAGCAGCTTCGCAATCATCGAACAGATATCTAAAGCGAACAATCCGGAGAATACCGAAGCACGTGAAGCGACGGAGGTCTATTGTGAATATATGAACCAACTCGTGTTCAACCAGGAGATCAAAGGAGTCATCGTCGATGTGCGCAACAACGGGGGAGGCGCTTTGTGGGATATGTTCACCGTACTGGGACCGCTGCTGAAGGAAGACACACATGTGCTCGACACAAAGACTAAGATGGGACTGGGACGCTTGGACTACGGCGAATGGAATCCCTTCAATGCACAAGTTACCACACAGCGGCAAGTAGGAGAAATGCTTGACTGGGATGAAGAACTGCCCGAAACCGACTGCATCGGCGACCGGAAGTTAGTGTTGCTGACAGACAATTGGTCGGTGAGTATGTCGGAAATGACAACAACAGCAGTCAAGCAACTGCCTTACGCCACGGTGATAGGCCAGCGCACGTTCGGCGGCCTTGGCCCCTTGACTACTAACAACCATACCTCCTTTTCCGGACAGTTTGGCGACAGGAGTTTAGAAAAAACAAGCTACTTTGTTTATACCAGCACATGGATGTCGCGCACACACGATGGCGAACAGCTGGAAGGCATAGGGATAACTCCTGACATTATGGTAGAACAAGATGGGGAACGGTTTACCCAACAGCACATAGACGACCAGCTGGAATACGCCATCAACTTCCTGCATGGCAAGAAATAAGAGAGCGACATGACATTGTATAACAACTGATAAGAAAGAAAATATGAAACAAAACAAATGGATAATAACCGGTCTGCTGTTCTTAGCTGCCATCTTCCTGCCCGACCAAGCAGCCGCGCAATGGAAAGTAGGGCTAAACGCCGGATATACCTATAACAGTTATAGCATCGACACACAATATGCCTACGACTTCAATTATGACGGCCTGGGCGGTCTGACCGTGGGTATCCCTGTGGAATATGGCATTCTGGATTGGCTGGCGGTACGTGCCGACCTCACTTACCTGCAAAAAGGACATACCATGTCTCGCGCCTACAACCCCACCTACCGCGACCGCCGCGACCATTACCTCGCGCTGCCCGTGATGGCACGCTTCTCTTTCGGGGGTGAAAAGGTACGCGGATTCCTCCATGCCGGAGGTTACATGGGCTACTGGGCGAAAAGCCGGGTGCAGGGTATGGAGGAGAGCAACAGCTCCATACTGGATGACTTGTTGGCAGATAAAGACCCGGGCGTTTTCGTGGCTTACGACCATAAATACGAGTTCAACTCCAAGCGCGACAACCGTTTCGATGCCGGACTGGTAGGCGGTGTAGGTCTATCTTACCGCATCCGCCCTCATATCGAGCTGGAAGCAGAAGGCCGTTGCTACTACGCGCTAACCGCCATCACCAAGGATTACATGAAGCACACCAAACAACCGCAATACAACACTACTTTCGCCTTGCAGGTCGGAGTGAAGTATTGTTTTTAAAGAATAAGGGGCAAGTCTCCTAAAAGCAAAGAGTTATGAACAGAACATCTATTTTCCGTTTTCTCACCTTGATGGTACTATCCATCTGTCTCACGCAGCCGGTAATGGCTCGTGGGGCTGAGCGGAACGCCGACGCACCGGTGTCGCTGACGATACAACAGGCGGGACACATGCCCAACGGCTCGCTATTCAACCCCACACTGCAGTTGGAAGTGAAGGCGCCGGCTCCGCTCCCTGCCGACGAGGCGGTGCTGATGCTCCGCGTGTATCGCCAAAGCGAACAAGCACCTTTAAGCAAGCAAGACATCTACCTGACCGGGGCGGCAGAAGGAATCAACCGTGCGCTGCATGCGCCATCCGCCACTTGGGCAGACCAGGTGACACTGTCGCCGTTGGCAGGCGGAACACGCCATTATTACACCTTCTCCCTCGTGACCAACCGGAAGGAGTACTTCAGCAACACCGTGACGGGCGACATCCCTGCCCTGCCCGAAGCACAGACGAAGGCCGAGGGTGAAATACGCACCCTGCCCGTAGTGTTCCACCTCTTTAACCATCCGAGCTTGCCCCAAATCCGCTTCGATGCCGAAACGGTGCGCGAATGGATAGCAGCCGCCAACGCCGTGCTGGGCAATGCCGCCGCGACAGCCGGACTGACCGACACCCGTGTGCGGTTGGAAGCTGCCCGGCAAGCACCCGACGGCACAAAGTTGACAGAAGCCGGCATACACCGTAGCAGCGACGCGCCCGTAATCTGTTTCGACGGTCGCGCGGATGCGTTGAATCTGGAGCATCCCGACCTGTATTGGAACCCGGATGCCTACCTCAACGTCGTTATCGTGCCTTTTGCGCTAACTGCCAGCAACTTTCTCGGGCAATATCCGCAATTTCCCGAAGGTTGCCAGCTCTCCGGTTGCCATACCGTAAATCAACCCACGCTGCCCCATGTTGTCTACATCAACAGCTTGGTGGAACCCATACACGGGATTTCCTTTTTCCTGACCGTACTGGGTTCTTACTTAGGACTGACAGAGGAACAGAGTAGCGGTGTCTACGGACTCGACCCATCGAGAAACACCCATTTAGGATGCACACCGCAGCAGGTGGAAAGAATCGAATATACGCTGAAGCATGCTTGGAACACAGCTGGTTCAACTAAATAAACCATGTAGTATTAATTAAAAAAACAAAAACCATGGGAAACAAGCTACAAGGTTGGTTAGCACCAAACACACTGACAGAAGATCCGAACGATCGAATCTTAGTGCTAAACTCTGCCGGCACGGTGGACAATGAGCAACTCTACAAAGACATGCGTGAAGAAGACACGGGGTTGCGCAAGGAAACCATCGTGCATGTCGTAACCCTCTACGAACGCATGGCAGCACGTGCGCTGATGAATGGACACAACCTGAATACGGGGTTGTTCTATGCTGTTCCTCGCTTTACCGGACTTATCGAAGACGGGCAGTGGAATAGTCAAAAGAACAAAATCTATGTGTCATTCACACAAAACCGTGTGCTATGTGAAGAGGCAAAGAATACGAAAGTAGAGATTCTCGGAGAGAAGGGCGATCCCTCTTACATTTCGGGTGTGTTGGATTGCAGCAATAATGTGAAAGACGGGCATGTTACACCGGGGCGCAACTTTCGCATCACCGGGTCGCGTATCCGTATTGAAGGGACAGACGAGAAGGTCGGTATCACCTTCCGTAGCTTGCAAGATGATAAGGTGGTAAAAGTGACTACCGATATGTTTGGTACGAACAAGCCTTCGGAGCTGATCTTTATTGTCCCGGCAGAATTGACTGACGGTGAATATGAAATGACACTGACAACGCAATTTTCAGGCAACAACCAACGTTCGCTGAAAACAACACGTAGCATCAGCCGACTTGTCTACGTCGGAGCTGTCAAAGGAGATGATGACGACGATGATAGACCGGTAATAGAATAACCGGTCTGTAAACCCTTTTGTTGCGGATGTCGCAACACTGCTGTTGTGACACTCGCAACACCGTTGTTGTGACACTCGCAACACTGTTGTTGTGACACCCGCAACAAGCCTGTTGCGACACTCGCAACAAAAAAGTTAATCCAAAAACAACCAAAAAGATATGCTAAAGAAATTACTGGGCTTCGACCCCCAAACCATGACATTGCGCACGGAGAGCATCGCCGGAATCACAACATTCCTTACCATGAGCTACATCCTTGCGGTGAACACCTCTATTCTCTCTTCCACCGGGATGGACAAGGGGGCCGTGTTCACAGCTACCGCGCTTGCCACCGCCCTCTCCACCCTGTTGCTTGCCTTCATGGCAAAGCTGCCCTTGGCACAGGCACCCAGCATGGGGATCAATGCCTTCTTCGCCTTCACGCTGGTGCAAGGCATGGGCTACCCGTGGCAAGTGGCTATGGCTGCCTTGTTTGTGGAGGGGCTTATCTTCATCCTCATCACTTTCTTCAACGTGCGCGAGATTGTGCTGAACAGCATACCTGCCACGTTGCGCTACGCCATCTCGGTAGGTATCGGGATGTTCATCGCCTTTATCGGACTGAAGAACGCCGGCATCATCGTCTCCGACCCGGCTACGTTCGTGACGTTCGGCCCCTTCACGCCCGTCTCCGTGTTGGCATTGATAGGCATCCTGTTGAGCGGGCTGCTCGTGGTGAAGCAGGTGAAGGGTGCCTTGTTCTACAGCATCCTGATTTGTACGCTCATCGGCATTCCGTTGGGTGTGACTACGATTCCCGAAGGATTCCTGCCCATCTCCACGCCCCACTCGCTGGCTCCCACCTTTTGTCAATTCGACTTCAGCCAGCTGTTCACGCTCGATATGGCGGTGATCATCTTCACCCTGCTGTTCATGGATATGTTCGACACCATCGGCACATTGGTAGCCCTTACCTACCGGATCGGGATTGTGAAAGAGAACGGCGAAATTCCCCGTGCAAAAGAGACTATGCTGGCCGATGCCATCGGTTCCACCTTTGGAGCCATATTGGGTTGTTCTACGATTACCACCTATTTGGAGAGTGCTTCGGGCGTTGCCGAGGGCGGACGTTCCGGCTTCACCTCGCTGGTCACCGGAGGGATGTTCCTCTTGGCCATTTTTTTCGCCCCCATCTTCCTGCTCATCCCCGGTGCGGCAACGACCGGAGCACTGGTGCTAGTGGGTGTCTTTATGATGGAGTCCATCACTCAAATAGACATGAAGAATATCTCGGAGGCACTTCCTGCGTTCATCACCATCATAACCATGGTGCTGACCTACTCCGTTGCCAATGGTATCATCTTGGGTATGCTCTGCTATGTGTTGCTCAAACTGAGCACAGGCAGACACCGGGAGGTTAGCCCTACCATGTATGTGCTGTCGGTGTTGTTTCTCCTCAAATTCATATTCACGTAAACCCCTATTATAATAATGTATATGGAAAAGAAGTTTTTTATGATTGTATTTGCCGCAATGATGGCAATGGCCGCATTCACTGCTTGCGGCGATGACGATGCGTCCCGGATGATGTCGGGCGGAGAGATGTTGAAAAATATCAGTATGGTAATTGCCGACCAGGCCGATGCCGAAAAACTTTATCAGGCAGAGGAGGATGCCCCTAATATGATACTGGTTGCCGACTCGAAAGAGGCTGCCCACAAACTATGCGAACGCCTGATTGCCGACATGTGGGACGGTAAGCCGCGCACGGTCGAACTCCCAGACGACTGTGGCATCATCTCGCTTGCGCCCGCTGCGGACGAGAGTATCTTTTGCACCGTTTCGTTCACCGGGCTAAAGAGTTGCGACCATCCGGCGTTCTCCCTCACCATCGCTCCCAAGGAGTACTTGGATGGAGACAACCCCAGCCATTACCATGAACAGCGCGAACCGCTATGTGTATGGAGATGTGGCGATTGCAGTTGGTGGACCAATGCCGGTGTGCCCATCGGCAATAAATGCGGTCGTTGCGGAAGCAAGAATATTATCGAACCTAAGAAACGAAGATAAATAAATCCATAATAACAAATAATATGAAGACAAACTTATCCATCAAAGCCCTCTCCCTGCTATTGGCAGGAATGATGGCATTCGGTTTCGCCTCGTGCAAGGACGATGAATTTATTCCCGACATCGACGAGCCGGGAGTGAATATCCCCGTTCCCACCGAAGACGAAGTGAAGACGACCGTGGGAAAGACCTACGCTGTATTGGGCGATCAATTCGACGAAGTAACCCCCTACGTGATGAAACGTATGACCGGACAACGCTACAACTACACGCCTGCCGACACAGAGATAGCAGATGACGTGGAGGTGGTGTTTATGGACACCAAAGCACTGACCGGTATGCACAAAGAGATGGCCTACGAACTCAAAGAGTTGTACGACCGCAATGGGTTCATCTACATGCACAAGCCCAATGCCTTGGCGCTTGCCTTCTTCCAGATGCTTGTGAACGATGAGTTGGACGACTTCATGGAGTGGATGGAAGAGAATACGGGCGGTGGCAAAATCGACACCCGCACTGCACAAGATGGCGACCCGCTGACGCGTGACAGCTACATCCTCTCGCGCAACAGCTCCCTCGACATGCAGGACATCTACGACGGAAAAGAGATCACCCGTGAAGCAACCGTTACCGAAATAGACGAAAACGGCAAGGAACAGACCCGGACCGTCACCGAGACATTCACCCCCACCGAACCCACCGACTACGAGTACGGACTCTTTGCCGAAAGCGTAGCGAAATGGCTGAATGATGGTGGTGTCCAGACGAAGACACGTGCCGGTGGAGGTGCGGACTTGGAAATGCCCCATAAAAAGACCGTGTTGGCACCTTGCCGCGTACAGCGCATAGGAGACGACAAGCAGATAACCGCCAACGCTGAGATTACAATACGGGTTGCATCGCTCTACTCTCCACAGGAGAATGAAGACTTCTACTATGTAACAGTGGAACAGATGATACCGGTGGAAGCATTCGCCAAAGGAGAATATTATTTCAAGAGTCGTACAGGTCCCATCATGAGTGCGCAAGTACATAGAGCAAGAGGATATACCTATGGTTCACACCAAGTCTTCTTGCCCCTATTGGAAGCAGATGGATATAATGTAACAACCGGAAATATTCAGCCACTTGCCAAAGGGTCAGTGCCCACAACCCTCTCTGTAGATGGATGGGCGGCAGGCTCCGACGTATGCCAGGACAACACGATTGTGGGTAAGCTGGAAAGCACGTATCGTCCCGAAGTATTGGCCCTGGCGCCGGAAGAGAGACTCACCAATTTCAAATATGAACCCGCAGAGACTCTTTGGGGAAGCAAATATTGGGTTTACGCTTCGAATGAAGCAGACAACTATCTCACGTTGAAATTCCTTGACCTTTCTCATCCCAACTGTAAGAATGTCGTTACACGACAATCGTTCACCTATAAAGTGGAGAATACGGCAAAGAGGGGCTTAAACCCCTTCAAGATGAAGATACACAACCAATTCAGATTTCACGTGGCATGGAAAATGCAAACTGGAGGAGATTACTTTAAATATGTCGACGTTTACGATGATGTAATCACCGCCTCACTGCCTGCGCCTAACCGGTATATAAGTAAACACACCATTGCTCCCGATGAAAAGTATTCCGACTGGAATACCGTGGAAACCCTCCTGAATAGCTGCCGGCAATACAAGGAACTGAAGGACAACCAGTATTGCCGCGATTCCGAGAACTCGCTGAAAAACCTACTGGAGAGAAAATGGTATGAAGCAAAACAGGCATTGGAAAAGAAAAAGCTTGATCTGTCGGCTGTAAAGAACAACTATATCATTCGTATGACCAACGGAGAAGGGAAAGAAATAGGTTCGCCCCTCTACATTGGCCCCAACGGTGTGAATCTCTTTGGGAAAGGCAGCTACTATATGAGCGACGGCAGCTTCCTCCCCGCCAAAACGAAGTTGACCGAGGAGCAGAAGCGTAACTGTATAGGTATCGTTTGCGTAGGCGGAACAAGCGACAGTAAGCTCCCCAATGGAATCAACGGCTTTGCCATAGCACTGCACGATGCCAACCAGACACCCTGCGCGTGGGGCGACGCTACCCCCTTCAGCAGAAAGGGCTCTAACAATTGGCTGCTCATTAATTATGGTGCAGGTTACAACAATACCCATAACCTGATGCTGGCTGCCGCCCAAAGAGACGGGAAAGAGCCAAGCAAGGAGTGGTATCCTGCCCTGTACTACGCCCTCAACTATCCGGTGGCAAACCCCAAATCCAACAAAGGTTGGTTCCTCCCTTCAAGGAATGACCTGCTGGATGCCACCTCTCTCTCCGACGAGGCATTCGAAAAGGCTGGAGGAGATCCGCTTGTGAGAGACCGGGTGTATGCCAGTAGTTCACTCTATGAGGAGTTAGAGGATTTGGGTAACTTCAATTACAGGTTTTACAATTTAGTGACCACTTGCGTACTCCGAGGCGAAAACAAGGATGTAGAGTTTGGAAACAAAGCGCACTTCAATGCCGAAGATGAGATATTTTACGTAAGACCCTACATTGCATTCTAACAATTATATACAAGACATTACGATATGACAACAAATCTATTAGCCAAATATCTCTCCCTCCTGATTGGAGGGATGATGGTGTTCGTCCTTGCCTCGTGCAAGGACGACGAATTGGCTCCCGACTTCGACGAGCCGGAAGTGAATATTACCATTCCCACCGAAGATGAAGTGAAGACTACCGTGGGAAAAACCTACGCCGTGTTGGGCGAGCACTTCGACGAAGTGGCCCCCTACGTGATGAAACGTATGACCGGACAACGTTACAGTTACAGTCCCGCCGACACGGAACTGGCTGACGACGTGGAGATAGTCTTTCTGGACTACGATGCGTTGATGGAAATCAGCGAGGAGATGGTGTATGAGATAAAGGAGGTATTCGACCGTGGCGGAGCCGTCTATCTGCACAGACCCAATGCTCTGGCACTGATGTTCTTCGACCTTGTCATGTACGACGAACTGGACAACTTCATGGAGTGGTTGGAGCAGAACATGAACGGAGGGGAAGCCCTGACCCGGGCAGGGGAAAAAGGCAAGCCGCTGGAGCGTGATTCTTACATCATAAGCCGTAACAATCACCTCGACCTGCGCGACATCTACAACGGTGAACCGGTTACCATCGAAAATGTCATTACCGAAGAAACAGAAGATGGCAGTAAACAGACCCGCACCGAAACAGAAGATATCACACCGGACGAACCCTCAGACTACGAGTACGGCCTCTTTGCCGAAAAAGTGGCTGAATGGCTGAACGGAGAAACCAAGACACGCTCGTCGGACAGCGAAATGCTAAACTCGGCAGCATTGGAGACAATACTTCTCCCTTGCCACCTCAAACGTGCGGCAGATAATCAAGTATTCACTTATAATGCGGAACTCAAAACATGGGTATCTACCCTCTATAACTTTGACACCAAACAGGACTACTACCACGTGTTGTTAGAAGAGAGATACCCGGGAGATTTGCTTAACTTCAATCAATATTATAGTCACAAATACGATGTGCAGGGGCATCGTTATAAAGTTGCCGGATATACGTATGGCGGACTGAGTGTTTACCCGACATTGGATACAGAAGGCTATACATTGAAAGATATGTGGAACCCGCAGCCCGAAAATGAAGGAGTCACACAAAAGACGGATATCGTTGACGGATGGAGCTTGAATGCCGTTTTAGGATACGACGATGGACGGGCAGCCAAACTGACTGGTGGCTTCACACATCAGCAGACTGTAAGTGAGATAAGCAAGGAAATCAATGTAAATCTTAAAAAGGATGGTGCCAAGTATTCATGGGAGTATGATATACCGGACAAATACCAATATAAAAGCAAACTGAAAGGATTTAATGCTAATCTCGTTTCAACACCGGATAAGAACTCTATCAGCATCAAGAGTTGTGCAACGCGCCAGTCATGGAACTGGTTGGTAAACAATACCGAAAGACGTGGAAACAAGGCGTTCAACATGGATGTCGAACTCGAATTCAATGCCAAATTCGCCAGCTGTTTTGGAAGTAGTACCGGACAAGCTAAAACGAGTGTTCATAAATCCAGAGTCCGCATCGAGCTACCTGTTCCCAACCGCTTCACCAAGAGCTATTCGGCAGTGGCAGACAACTATCAGGATAACAAAGAAATGGAACTTATCCAAACGTTCCTGAACAGCGTCCAGGAGTACAAGGATATTTCAAAAGGCTATTGTGCACCTGAAGAAAAGATACTGGACAGACAGATGGAGGAGCGTTGGAACACCATGCTGAAAACGTTGGAGAGCTTCGGCTCTAAGTTCTCCGGTTTGAAAAACGCATACACCTTCCGGTTAAAGGACAACAAAGGCAAACAAATCGGTCGCAACCTGCGTATCAGTAATAAAGGAATAAACAAGTATTAAAAATGATTAAACAGAAGACATACATTCCTCTTGTCCTCATCCTGCTGCTCATGCTTGCATGCGACAAGGTGACCAATAACTATTACACCGAAGCCCCCGAAACCCCACAAACACCTGGCTTTGAGCCGGGTGAGTGGCTGGCAGAGGTACACTCACTGTGCTACTACGGTCTGCTTGATGACGGAAGTTCGCTCTATCCCGGTTGGCTACTGCAAGCCGACGGGGTGAAACGTGCCTATAGCGACAGCGAGTTCGCCCAAAAGTTTATCACCGACGATATGGGCATCAGCATGCGCAACCCCGGTGCAGGCACCCGCTTCACGTTGCGGATGGACGAAAGCCCCGTATGCCATGCTGCGGTGTTCAGCGCCACCGTGCCCGAAGGGCTGACAGACGAGTTAATCCACCTGACCTATCCCGTGAAGTGGAATATCGATGCCTTGTTGCATTGGCATACAGACAAGCCGGTGAAATTGGCCTGGACCCTGCTCCTGGAAGGTGATACCGTAGACCACTTCACGCAGCAGTTCAACTGTCGCAGCCTGCATTGCTACATTCCCGACCCGGTCTTGCTCCAAAAGGAGAATCAGCAGAAAATCAACCTCATCAAGCAATCTGATTTCGGTAGTTACCCCGTTCGGGAAAACGATGAAGTGCTATGTCCACAGACCGGTGCGTTCCTCATGGGCTACATCGATGAACACTCGGCTTTGGTGGAGCAATTGAAAAAGGAGATCCTGAACGACGGTTACCTGCCTACAATCAGTGGTATGGCAAGCCCCAATAGCGAACAATTGTTGAACAGTACGGCACGTGCCTTCACCTACCTGATGATGAAACATCGCATCTTCTATACAGTCTCTGATGGCGGCCAGCTGCAAAGTCCGAATTACACGGCCGATGTGCAATATATACGTACCATCGACGATATTTTCCACAATCAGCAAGGCTACTGTATGGAACTATCGGCCGCTTTCGCGTCATGGTGCATCAACCAAGGTGTGAAATGCACCGTTGAATTCGTACCCGGACATGCCGTCAACCGCCTGTATGACAAAGAGGGCAAAGCATATCCCGTGGATCTGACTATGCTGGCAAGCAGTATGGCCCAATTCCCCATCCTCTCCGACTCGCTCGGAGCCACAGACTTTGCGAACGTAGATAGGTTCTACAACATCTTCATGACACGCAGCCAGCAAGATGAAATCAACACCTATCAACAGGGACGCAAGGACGATCCGGTGAACTACTCCACCATCGATGTTTACCGCCTGCGCCAATGGTTGCCTTCGTTCAACATCGGTGGCAACTATTTACATACCCGCGCAGCAGCAGTCGAAGAGGATGCACTGCAGATTGTTGAAAACCCGGTATGGAGAATTGATGATAATTTAAATTCTGAAAAATGAAACTAAGAACATTCATAGTCCTCGTCCTGCTGCTTCCGGCACTGTTGCCGGAAGCAGCAGCCCTGCGGGCACAAAGCTCGCGTAACAGTTTCCTGAAGGTAGCTGTGGGAGACATCCGTTACGTGGACAAGGCACACAGCAAGAAGCAGACCGTAGGCAGCATCCTGACCGATCTGGCTACCACCGCCGTCACCGGCAAGAGTACTACCCAGCACGATGAATATGCCCCTTCGGTGCGGGAGGCTATCGTGAAAGCATTAAGCGACGTTACACGATTTCGGGTCATCGACGGAAACTTTCACTTCGACGAACTGGCAGGTAACGAAGCAGCCCTTTATGTGGACGGCACCATCAACAGCATCACCGGCACTTCGCAAGTCACCCCTTCCACAGTCAAAGACAAGCCGGCCGAACAAGCTTACAAAGTGCTTATCAACGTCACTCTCAACTTGAAAGATGCCCGTACGGACGAAGCGATGGATAGCCATATATTCAGCATGACCGACAGTGACATCTCCTGGATGACCACGGCCGACAAGGCGCTGAACAACGCTATCGACCGTTTGGCCTCCCGCATATCCGAATACTACAACCACCGCTACCCCCTTTATGGCAGTATCGTGGAACGTGGTGAAGAAAAGAAAGACAAGCAACGGACGGTGTACATTGATTTGGGAACCGGATGTCGGGTAGGCAAAGGACAACAGTTCAACATCTACGTCCTAAAAACCATTGCCGGACGGGAAGCCCGCCAGGAGATAGGCCGTCTGAAAATAGAGGAAGTGATGGGCGATGACCTAAGTCTCTGTAAAGTTACCAAAGGAGAGAAAGAAGTAAAGACTGCCTTGGATCAAGAAAAAACATTGGTGATCATCAGTCGGTAATAATAAATGGAAGATTAAAACAATAAAGGATTATGGGAAAAAGGATTTTAACGATTGTATTTGCCACCCTGATGGCAATGGTTACATTCACAGCTTGCAGCGACAACGACGAACACCGAAACGACACGCAGACCGGCGAAGAACAGGTGGATCAACTAATAGACCAACTGATTCTAAATATCGCCCAAATGCGTGTGAATGAAAAGAACGGCGAGTCCTTCTTGCTTGTCAGCTCGAAGGATGAGGCATACAGGTTCTGTGAGTCGCTGACCGGTGAGAAGTGGGACGGCGAGAACCGCACCGTGACATTGGCTGATGCGTATGGCACGGTTATGCTGAAAGCAAGTTCGGTAGAAGGGCTGTATGGCACGGTCATCTTCCGTGCCGTGCGCCATCTGGACGATATGACATTGCACTTGGCTGATCCGGAGTTTATCAAGAATGATAATACATCAACAGAACAGCTTGCCAATGTATGTGTAATAGGAACGTGCACAAACCCGAAATGTAAATATGTCTATACACGTAATGCTGCCGGTGTGGGTTATATGCCCTCAGGCTACAAATGCGACAAGTGTGGTAGCAAACTGAATGTAACAACGAGTTGGGGAGGACGCTGACTCGACAAACTCTAAAAGCAATTGATCAATATGAAAAGTACAATGAACAGAATGCCGGCATGGCTGGCACTGATGGCAGCAGCCATCCTCACGTTCACCTTCACAGCTTGCAGCGATGATGAAGATATTGAGAATGAAGTGACTTACACCTACGTTTTCACCGAAATTTCGGCATCACACCCCGACTTTCTCGAAGAGAAGGGGAAGATAGAGAACGCCTTCAAGTCTGCCCTCGGTGCTACCGGAAGCAACTTCACGAAGCGGGGTACGGTGGAAGAGTGCGACGAGCAGGTTTACGCTGCCTGCGAGAAAGCCTGCAATTCGCTCAAGGGCGAAGTGTGGCAAGGCGATTACCTCTTAGAAGTGACAAACACCCTCACCGAGGAGGTGGTGTGCATGGCTGTATTCAATGCCGACAACGAAAACATCTTCGGTGGTTCCTCACAAGTTGCGAAAGAGAATACAGCAAAGAACTTTACCAATTTTGTCAAGAAGATATACCCCGACTTCCCCGCTGTACAATCCGGGGGGTTGACATGCACTGATTTCAAAAATGAGGGAGAGTGCTTTGCTTTCATGTATAACCAAATTGACAGAGACGATATTATGGCACAAAAGAGGTTTAGAGGGTTATGCTCCATCTCTTCAGAGTACCTGATAATGAGTTATAAAAGAAGTGATGTCAAGAACGGTTTTTCCAAACTGGATATATGGTTTCGGAAGGAGAAGGGCCAACCGAGATACATCATTACATTTAAAAATCCGAACTAATGATGTTGCCGGTGAAAACAAATGAGACTGCTGATATATAATATTATAACGGTTATGGCGTTATGGCGTCATGCCAACAAAAAGAAGACAAGAATATGACAAGTATGACGAAGAAATTTTTAACGATTATGTGTACTACAATGGTGGTAATACTCGCATTTACAGCCTGTAGCAACGATGACGAACCAAAGGCTGTATCAAGCGAAGAGATACTGCTAAACATCAACAAGGTGATTGTTGAGCAGGCTAAAGCAGAAAAACTCTATCAAAGAGGTGAGGATGGAAGTACTTTGGTGATAATTGCCGAATCGAAGGAGGCCGCCCATACGCTGTGCGAGCGTCTTATCCTCGACCGGTGGGATGGTAAACAACGCACGATAAAACTCTCAGACAACAATGGGGTTATTTCTCTTGCTCCCGGTACGGATGAAAGCGTCTTTTACACCGTTACACTCAAAGCACTTGATAATTTCGGTGATTTGTTTATTCTCATCGCTCCTGAAGCATATTTGGAGGGAGAGAATTTTCCTTGGGAACGATTCCCTGTATCAGGGTGGGTATGTTCCGATTGCGGATTGGAGACATTTAAGCTCTACAGACCAAAGAAATGCAATAGATGCGGAGGTGAGAATTTTAAATAATAAATGAGACAGATCACAATATTTATAAAATGAAACATTATGGGAATGTTATCATGTATTTGATTAGCATGTATAATCCTTTCCGTATCTTTTTGGCAATGACAACGTTCTTGGTAACAGGAGCGTTGTCATCCTGCAATCATGCCGATGAGTTGGAGCCGGTTTCTCCGGTTCCACAGATTGTTTTTCTCTTCTCTCCAAGCGGGCTGGGTGACATGAGCTATAACGACTGCATCCTCGAAGGCGTTCAGAAATTCAAGATGGAACATAAAGAGATTGACATCTATATCTATTCGCCCGAATCATTGCCAGAAGCTGAGAAAATCTTTTCCGACTGGCTCAAACGACCGGAAAGCGACATTCCGGTGTTGTTTGTTCTGGGTAGCAGCGACTATGAGCCTATGGTAGAAAAGCATCTTACCCAACAAGACCTGACTCCCAACAAGAGCCTCTTGCTGTTTGAAAGCCGGAAACAATATGATGACAAGCAGATACACACTTTCCAAATTTCTATGTTCGGAGCCTCGTATCTTGCCGGAGCAGTGGCAAGGCAATGTACGGGAGACAGGCGACCGCTTGTCTTACTCGCCAACCCCTCGGACAGTCCCATCAACATAGCCAAAGACGGTTTTGTTGCCGGTTACGGCAGCGACTGCGATGTGGAGTATCTGGCGGATGATTGGACGGGATATGTGTCGGCTTCGCTCGCCTATCAGAAAATGAGTACCTGGGCGGTTGATTACGACTTCATCTTTCCTGTGGCAGGTGGTTCCAATGCCGGTATCTACCGCTACTCCCGGGAATTTGAAGATTCACCGTACCTTGCAGGTATGGACATCGATCAGTCAAGTCTCTCCAACCGGATCACTGGCTCGGTCATTAAGCATATCGACCAATTGATTTACTGGTATCTGACGGAATGGGTCGTCACGGGGATTATGCCAGAGAACCAACTTTACGGTCTTGAAAGCGGGTATGCCGACTGGCTGGTCGTGCCCAGATACGCAAATGATTTCAACAGTTTAGTCAATGACATGCGCCAACAAGCTGTTATTTTCGAGAAAGAGTATTATGAAACGAATGGTTATTAAACTTATTGCACCGCTCCTCTGCCTGATCGGTCTGTGGAGCTGTTCGGATGATGAATCTTCCATGTCCTATGCCGATAAACAGTGGACAGAGAAAACCGTTGCCGTGGTGCTCCCGATGGAGAAAGGACTTGCTGCACATTGGGAAAGAACGTTGGGTATGTTTGCAACCAACTTTGAACGTGCATTCAAAAACCACGAGACAGGTATCAGATTGAAGTTTGAATACTACGATGAGGCAAATGCCGATATGCAGGAACTTGCCCAATCGCTGGCTTTTAACGATGAAGTATATGCCGTCATCGGCGGATTGTATTCATCCAACGCTGCAATCCTCGCGGCTGAATTGACCCTTGTGGGCAAAACATTCTTCACACTCGCCACTACAGAACAACTGGTTCGTGCATACGCATCGACAGGTTATCTTTGGGCGATGACCGAAACTGACATTACGCAATGTGAGGTACTTCTCTCCAAGGTGATTAACTATGGAGGTAAAAGCGTGGCACTTTTGGCCAAGGATAATGACAATTACGGGCAAACGTTCATGGATTGGTTCGCATTTCAGGCACGCGAACTCGGGTTGAAGAATATGGGCAGCTATGCTTACACCCCCGATAATATAGCTGATGTGTCTCGCCAAGCCATGCAGTCGGGTACAAAGTATCTGATATGTATCCCCTCTGAGATTGAAGAGATGGGACCGATGCTTGAAGCGCATAAAACACAAAGCCTGAACGGGCAGAGTGTACCGAGGATGTTGTTTTCGGATACAGCCTACGGTGCGGATGTGCTCAAGATTCACGGTGATGCAGCCGAAGGGATAGAGGGAGTCGCGTTTGGTGCCAATCCTGAATCGGGGTTTGACGTGAGTTATCGGACCTTTTTTAATGCTACGCCTACTCTAGGTGAGTCACAACTCTATGATGCCGCCATGCTCATCGGCTATGCTGCATGGCATCAGCGGTTCAATCCGGAGCTGTCGTTACAAAAATCACTCAGGGCAGTTGTTTCAGGAGAAGACTTGAACATGGGCAGCTGGACGGGTGAGGATATGGGGCTTGTGGTGGATGCGCTTGCTGCCGGCAAGTCGCCATACGTCCGTGGGGCTTCAGGCCATCTGAGGTTTGATGCAAAAGTCTTTACCAATGTGTTTGCCACGACTTACTATAACTTTAAGGTTTACAACGGGCAGTATATCATCCTCGACTATAACACCAGCGATGGAGGAAACCGCACGGATGCGACACTTGCCGGTTGGAACTGGAAGGCTTCGCAGATGCAGGATTTCAACAATTCCGGAGAATTCGATTACCCTGTACATACCGGTAACTGGGCACTTCTGGTTGCTTCCTCCAAGGAATGGGCCAACTACCGCCATCAGGCAGATGTGCTCGCCATCTACCAGCAGCTCAAACAGGCCGGATATACCGACGACCGCATCATTCTCATTGCCGAAGACGATATAGCCGACAATGTGTCGAATCCCAATAAAGGAGTTGTGCAGGTGACCATCGGAGGAAACAACGTGTACGAGCAGGTAGAGATAGACTATCGCATGTCGGAGTTGCAGGCAAAAGACATACTTGCCATACTGAGCGGAGAAAAAAGCGAAAGACTGCCCGTCGTAATCGAATCTACCGCAAACGACAATGTATTTGTCTTCTGGAGCGGACACGGAGTGCCCGGTGCCTTATGCTGGAACGATGATGCCTATGGCATTATGAGTGATCAACTTGACGAGACTTTCCGTCGGATGAGGGAAAAGAGAAGCTATCGTAAACTCCTGATGATGGTCGAGGCTTGTTTTTCGGGCGGCGTGATGGAGCAATGCCGGAATATTCCGGGAATGTTGTTCGTCACGGCTGCCAATGGTGACGAAACCTCCAAGGCAGACGTGTTCAACGGAGAGATGAAGGTATGGATGAGCAACCGCTTTACCTCTACCTTTATTGAACAGATAACCGAAAACAAGAACATTGCCCTACGCGACCTATATTACCGATTGTTCATCAATACGGTCGGTAGCCATGTGATGGTCTATAACGCTGAAAACTACGGCAACCTTTATTCGGCTGATATGTCAGAATTTATAAACTTCAAAAAATAATCAAAATGAAACAATCTACGTTACGCCTGCATTTACAGCGGTAACATGCGCCTTGATTCCTATATCAACCGGCTGGACGAAGTATTGTCGCATATCCTCGTCGCCCACCGCCAGACCGATGGGCGGCACAACTACATCTACAACGTCTATGTTAATATTTCAGTCAATGATAGTAAAAACAGAGAACGATACCACGCCTGCCGCTTCGACCAGCTAACAGGCTGAAGATCTCATAGAATACACAACAATAGCTCCTGCCGACATCTGAGTAGGGTTCCGGATAGCAAAAACATAAATAAGTAAAACAATAAATCATCATTTTCATTATGAAGCAAATACTTTATATCATCAGTATCGCCTTGATGGCAGCAATAGCATTTATATCGTGCAAGGGAACAAGCAAAACAAATCCCACAGAACCTGGCATTCCGAACTTCATCGGCACATGGTACTATGAAACCATGACTCAAACCGTGCTGGGCACCGCCTCCGACACCCTGCTTTACGACTACATCAACAACCCGCAAGAACAGCAATTCTACGAAGTCTATACTCCGGACAGCGTGATGACCTTCTACGTCATCCAAAATGACACGCTGATGAAAAAGCTGCGGTTTCGATATGCTTTCCACAACGACACCCTCTATATGTCACACCCCAATAAACCGGTGCAAACCGTACATGTAAAGAACTTCACAGACAGCACTGTGACCATAGACTACACTCGCACTTACCGCGACACTACCTTCTACTGCATCTCCACTACTCGTCGCAGCGAACTGCCTAAGTGGAAGATTGAAAAGTAAAGACAAATAATAAATACATTAACAAATATGATAAGAAAAAAATACCTGCTACTCTTTGTCGTGTCTTTTACCATACTCTTGGTTGGATGTGACAACGACCTTGGACATCAAAGTCCTGACGATGAGTGGACAGCCGAAACTTTGGTGTCCCAAGCTGACGTAGAACGCTCCGGTGTGGATGCCTGGTTTCGTTCGGAAACTATCAGCGACCAAATATTCAGCCGCATGTGGCTCAAGTCATGGAAAGAGGACTGTCCTTTGAAGCGATCCGAACTACGTTATTTAAAAGTGTTGCATCGTAACGCTGACGGTAACCCACAACGGGGTGAGATGGTGGTGAACGCTGCCATTGCCGATAAAGTGATCGATGTATTTCGCCGGCTCTATCAGGCAGACTACCGCATTGAGCGGATGGTGCTCATTGACAACTACGATGCCGACGACGAAAGCTCTATGCGTGCTAACAACTCCTCATCGTTCAACTTCCGCTTCATGACCGGTTCTACTACCAAAATTTCCAAGCACGGACTTGGTCTTGCCATTGACATCAATACGCTTTACAATCCATATGTCAAGCAAAAGGATGACGAATCCTGGCACATAGAACCCGCTACGGGCGAACCATACGCTTTCGACCGTGAGAACAAGACGGATATACCCTACAAGATAGATCACAACGACCTTGCATACCGTCTCTTTACGGAAGCAGGATTCGAATGGGGCGGCGATTGGACTTCATTGAAGGATTACCAGCATTTTGAGATTGACCTATAACAATTGTATCTCAAGACCGATACCATTGTTGCTGAAGGTGTGGAGCTGGAGAAATAAAGCATACCCCTAAAAACGAAACGAGTACAATTTATAATGAAAACAGAACAAATGCAAACAAATAACTCGTTGGTATCTCTCCGATTGAAAATTATTACCGGATATGTATTGTTACTCATATTCCTTACTATCATTGTTTCTCTTGTGTGGCTGGAACATCAGAAGATGGAAATGTTGAACAGTGGCGAATTACTTATCAGGCAAAAAAGAGAAGCCGTGAACCGAACTTTTGAAAAACTGCTTGACTTCTCCTTTTCTGATGATTTCCTGCTATTACGTGACAGGGACAAATTCAATGAATACCGGATGAAGCGTGAAATGGCTACCACCACTTTGAACGAACTGAAACGATACTATCCATCCGACATACAACATGCACAAATCGACACAATATCTTCGCTCTTACAAGAAAAAGAGGCACTGTTGCTCGGAGTGATGAATACACTTTCGGATTTACTGCGCTCTGACAGTCTGTTCCAACGGAGAATACCTGCTGTCGCTTTACAAATGCATATTCCATTGTTACCGGGCAAATCAGAAAAGGAGAAGAAAAAACGGAGCGGTTTCCTTGGTTTGTTTAAAAAGAAAGAAGAAAAATCGGCCTATGCATACCAAAAGGAAAAAACGAAACAGCCGTCCGCATCCCAGCAAATACCCAGGGAACTTTATTCCCTACAAAAAGAAATGTCTATACAATATACCGACTACTGGAATAAGCTGACCACTTACTCCGACAGTTTGCAATGCCGTAACACAGAACTGAACTCACAAATAAACACACTTATTGGTGAGTTTGAACAAGTAGTTATCAAGCAAGCAGAAAAAGAAATAGAAGAAATTACCGCATTAAGGGAGCAATCATTTCGTATCATTCTGTTTATAACTGTTATCGCCATCATGCTAATAGTGTTATTTTACTTTTTTATCCACCAGGACATAAGAAAGAGGCAGGAGTACCGGCTGAAACTGGAAGCGTCAGACTGCCGGAATCGTGAACTGCTGGCCGCGCGCCGTAACCTCATATTGACAGTAAGCCATGACCTCCGTGTACCGCTCGGTACTATCAGCGAATATGCAGAATTATTACAAGATGAAAAAAGTCCGGAACAGAGCAAAGGGTATGCAATGAATATCCTGCATGCCTCGCGCCATGTCATTGGGTTGGCAAATAACCTGCTGTATTATTACAGGCTGGAAGCGGAAAAGGAACAGCCGGAAAAAGAAATCTTTCATTTGGGGCGAATAATTGAAGATACTGCCCACTCATTCCTACCGATAGCGGAAAAGAAAGGGTTGGACTTGGTAATAAAAGTAATAGATTCTGACGTGCTTGTCGAGGGGGATTGTGGACGGTTGGTGCAAATACTCAATAATCTGATCTCAAATGCAGTAAAGTTTACCAGTGCCGGATATATACAAGTAGGTGCACAATACCGGGTCGGAAAGCTATCCTTCTTCATTAGAGATACGGGTATAGGTATTGATAAGGAAAGTCAGGAACAGATATTCACCGCTTTTGAACGAGGTAAAGCGCCAAATGCGGAAGAAGGCTTCGGACTGGGATTGGCAATAACATATAAATTGGTGACATTGCTGAAGGGAACTATCCATGTCCAAAGCACGCCGGGACATGGAAGCACATTCGAGGTATGTCTGCCTTTGCGTGAGACAAATGGAAAGACTACAAAGGTTTCTTTGGCATGTGGCGTTCTTTCAGGAATGAGAGTACTGGCAATAGATGATGACCGGATGCAACTTGAAGTAATCCAAAAAATGTATGTACGTCATGGGGTGAAATGTGATTGTTGCCTGAATGTAAGTGAACTGATTGAGGCATTACGCCGCAATCGTTATGACCTGGTGTTGACGGATATGAGAATGTCGGAAATGGACGGTTACGGGGTACTGACCTTGCTTCGGGGTAGCAACCTCGGACAAGCAAAGACACTTCCCGTATTGGCGGTAACCGCACAAGCGGACAAAAATCCGGAGTATTTTATAAATGCAGGTTTTGTGAACTGCCTATATAAGCCTTTCTCGCAAAGAGAATTAGTTTCGGTTACTTCATGTATAGACAGGACGAATTTTACAACTATCATGGAAGGGGAAGAAAATGCGATGTTGGATATGTTCATAGAGGACACGGAAAAGGAACTCTCTGAAATGCAGGACGCTTTGGAAACGGCAAATTATATGCAATTGAGGCATATCATACACAAAGCTGCTCCATTATGGGGGATGATTCGTATCAATGTACCCTTGAATGAACTGGAAGAGATGGCTTCACTATCCTCTGAAAAATGGTGTAAGGAATTGGATGCCCGTATTAAAAGACTGATGGGAGCAGTGGAACAGGCCGTAAAAAAAGCGAAAGAATTAAAGTATGAACCGGATGAAAACCATATTGGTAGTAGAAGATGATCGAATATATGCACGTACTACCGCTAACTGGCTGGTAAAAAACGGGATGGATGCCCGTTACGTGCTGTCAGTAAATTCCGCAAAAGAATTTCTAAGCGGTCACGAAGTAGATCTGGTCTTGTCAGATTTCCGCCTTGGTGACTGTAATGGTGTGGAACTGCTTGAATGGATGAGGGTACATGGGTATCGTATGCCTTTTCTAATCATGACAGGATATGGAGATATACCTGGTGCTGTCGAAGCTGTAAAGAAAGGGGCCGACAATTATCTCCCCAAACCCGTACAAACAGAAAAAGTACTTGACGTCATCCGTGAATTGTTGGAACGCAGGGAGAAAAGGAGAAATCCGGAGCAGGCTTTTTATGTCTGCAAAAGTCCGCTGGCAGTAAAACTTCAGGAGATGGTACGTTTGGTAGCTCCTGCAGACAGTTTGTCCGTGTTGATACGGGGTGCATCGGGTACGGGTAAGGAATGGGTGGCATGTCAGATACACGCACTCGGCAGACGTTCGGACGCTCCTTTTGTAGCGGTGGATTGCGGGGCATTACCACGGGAACTGGCCGCATCGGAATTGTTCGGACATAAAAAAGGAACTTTTACGGGAGCAACTGAAGATAAAACCGGCATGTTTGCTGCCGCCAATCATGGGACATTGTTTCTGGATGAGATTGGTAATCTGAACATGGAAACTCAGGTATTACTATTACGTGCCTTGCAGGAGAAACGTTATAGACCTCTTGGTGGAAAGGAAGAAATACAAACGGACATACGGCTGCTTACAGCCACCAATGAGGATTTGGAACGGGCTATAAGTGAGGGGCGGTTCAGGGAAGACTTGTTCCATCGGTTGAACGAGTTTCCACTTCATGTTCCGTCATTGAAAGAGTGTCCGGAGGATATTATTCCGTTGGCCGGATTCTTTCTTTCCTATGCGAACGAGGAATTAGGAAAGAATGTGAAGGAATTTGACATGGACGTAAGGAAGGCTTTTAGGGCTTATTCATGGCCGGGCAATATCCGTGAGTTAAAAAGTGTGGTGAGGCGTGCGTGTGTATTGGCGCAGGATGAATGGATTACACTTAAAGACATCAACCTTCCGGTAGAGATAAAACCATCGGATGATTACCGGCTGGATATGGAGCGTACGGAATTGGAAGCGATAGTGAAAGCATTGGAAACTACGGGTAATGATCGGAAAGCTGCCGCCCGGCTGTTGGGTATATCCCGGAGCACGCTTTATTTGAAACTGAAAAAATACGGTTTAAACTGAATGTGTCCATAATTCTGAACACATTGTGTCTGATGGGGATAATAAATGCAGACACGTTTTGGAGATAGCAAATTTTAATATATTAGTTATCAATATATTAATGTATTAGCTTTTCTGTGGCATATCACTTGTCCTTTATGGTTATGACAAGTGATGGTGAAAACCGGACAGTTTTAAACTTTAAATTTTAATGCCATGAGAACATTGACAAATACTCTTCTATTCAATATGTTCACCTCTTACATGACAGGCTCTGAACTTATGTCGGAAGATTTACCTGCCGCCTATGACGATTTCGCAAATCAGCTTGCCGAACTGTCGCAAGATGAGGATAGAATGAAGCTACTAAGACGGTTGAACTACACAAAAATAGAACTTTCTTTTATGCAACAGACTTGTAACGTCATGGAAGGAGGACGACATATACTCTACGATGTGTTTATCAGCAAGACTCTTTCATTATTGGAAACGGAGATAGAAATAACGAAAGATTATTTCCGTTATCATGCAGGTGACACCAGTATGAAAATGGAAATTCACCGGCAGGGTAATAAACGGAAATCAACACTTCGCTGGAACGGTACGGATAATGACCTGATAGAATTAGTGGCCGCATTGATGGCTGCCGGGGTTGTGGACTGCGCGGAAGGGAAGAAACTTACTGTTGTAGATGTCATCAGAGTATTCGAGGATGCTTTTAACCTGAAAATAAATGCCTTATACACCAAGCGGGGAAAGGTGTTTGATCGCTGTACGGTTTCCACTCCTTTTATTGACTCTATTCGCAAAAGCTATATCAAGATGTTGGACGAACGGCTGGCGTAAAGTTTGCACGCCAACAGCCGCCAAAAGGTGACTTGTGTGTCCGCCGTGTTGCAGATTGACGGTCAAAGCGCTTTCTTTGCATCTATAAAACTTCTGTAAACAAATCAAGATTATGGGATTACTGAAAGATTGGACGACCCGCTGGATAACCCGTTTATCGGGGCGGACAGCGGAAGGGCCAGGGAGCGTGTTCATCACGCTGGACGAAAAAAATACCCCGGTGGATGTACACACGGGTGATGCCACACCGAAAGCGTATGAGGATTATATCGGGAAGATGGTGAAGAGCTTCGACAAACGGGGCTACCTACCCGGCTGAACGATTCTAAAAGCGGATTTCGCAGATAAAGGGAAGATACCTTCCCGACGGGGAGAACTGGCGAACTGGTATTTTCATACTCTGGTTCCGGCTATCCATAGACACAAGGCAGTGACGGGAAGGCGGATTCCTTTGAGGGATGCGGCCTATACGCTGAAAACGGGGTTGAAACTGTTCAGCCGCCGGGCATCATCCACAGCACTGCAAAAAGACAAGCAATATAAAGAGTTTATCCGGCATAACGAGGCGGAAGGCTGGAACAATGAAAAACTGTCGGGCGAAAAGTGGCGAGTGTATGCCGTGGCGACGGATGAGGGCGTATTGTTCTTCTCGGACAACGAAAAGGGTATGAAAGCTCGCAACAGCTATCTGCAATATCTGGCGGATGGATTTTTCAATATGACCAAAGGGGTGGAAACATTGAGACTGTATGAGATAGAGACACCTTCCCGACAAGTGGCGGAACTGGCGGACAACTGCATCGACAAACTGGCGAAAAGCGATTTGCGTAGTGCCGATATGCAACTGCGTAAATCGGAGTTCAGCTTTACTTCTGAGAAACTGGCAGGAAAAGAAATGCTGGAAGGTGCCGTCTGTACGGACAAATACGATTTAAGACCGGATTACAGTAACTTTGACCGGTTGACGAAGGACTTCAATCTGGGTATTTCGCCATGTAATTATGACGTGGCCTCTCTGCTTTATATTTCGGAAAACGGATATGCCGGTCATGTGGCGGCAGACTATTTTCATCCGTTCAGTTATGAGTATGAGTTCCGAGATTTGGCTGAAAAGTTGGGTGACAGCATCAAGGCACGGCAATCGGCGCCAATGTCGTCACATGATTTCGGCTATGCGGCCTTGCAGACGGAAGCGAAGGTAATGGCAAGGGATATTCTGCAATCGGAGTTCCATATAACGGACGGGGAATTTAAGTTGGGCGGAAGTATCAACCGAATGGAAAAAACAGAAAGAATGCAAACTGCTTCTTATCAGCGTTCTAAAGAACAAAAGACAGGTAAATCATTCGATACAGCCCCCATACGGGAAGTTCCTGCGCAGAAACGGGGTAACGGTCAACGGCAGGCAAAGCATGTGGCCTCCATTACTCCGGATAAAAAGGAAAAGAAACAACTAATCATATAGAATTTATGGAAGAAAAGAAAATGCAAGCGGCGGAAAGCGGCAGTCTGTATATGACGCTGGATGCTTTTTACCGCCCCGTTTATTTAAGTATGCGGGGACAGGGAGAAGAAGGATTCTCCCGATATATCAGCAACAACGTACGGTTTCATACTGCAAGCAGGGAATTTGTACCCGACCACTGAATGTTCCGTTTCGACTTCAGAGACAAAAGTCTGATTCCCCCCATACTCGGAACGGATAATACGAATTATTTGGAACGGCTCACGCCGGTATTGGAACGGGAAAGGATTCATCCTTCGGGTGTGGTAAGACTGCGGGACGCGGCATTCTGTGAGGAAAGGGGTATCGTACAACTGTCGTCATCGGCGGAACATACGGTCTTATTGGAGAATGATAACTACAAGCGGTTGGGGCACCGTTTCGGAATGAACGGGGACGTGATAAGAAACGGACTGGCCGTTTTTCCTACTTGTACGGCAGTGGAATACGGACAGAAGGTGTTGCTACTGGGAAAAACGGACAAAGGGGACAAGGCATTGGAAGAGTTTCTAAACGATTTGACCGGACACTTCTTCAACGGGAAACGAAAGCCGGAGGAATTGAGATTCCATGAGGTGGCACCGTTGGATGCAGAATTTCGGACGGAAATCGGGGATTGCAAGACTGCTTCACCGGATATACTCCGATACGGGATTTGCACGAAGCGGTGCGACATGGCACCTACACTAAGAAATTTTAACCGGCTGAGAAACTTGCAACTGATGCGTGAGCCACTCTCAAAGGAACAGGAACGGATTGTCTCGCTGCTGGTTACACGACCGGATAATGCAAGGTTTCCGGAGACGGAAGTGAAAACAAGGATACCGTTTAAAAAGAAAGGACAGGGTATAAACATTTAATTCTTTAATATATGGAAAATGAACAGAACGGAACGATAAAAAGCGGCAGCGTATATATAACTGTGGACAAATTTTTCAATCCCGTACATATCAGCATGAAAGGTACGGGTGAGGAAGGTTTTCAAGAGTTCATGCAGAAGGATGTGGAAAAGGCATTGAAAAGCGAGGAAATGCCGGCTATGGGCCTGATGTATTATAATGTGCCCGATATGGGTATCGTACCTCCCTTGCAGGAAGGAAACAATGAGGATTACCTGAAAAGGCTGGAAAAGGCGATGGACGAACATGGGATCATTTTACAGAGATACCAACGTCTGTCGGAAGTAGTGTATTGCCTGTGAAATGAAATAGACCCGTTTTCGAAGGATGAGACTTATACCCGCTGGCTCACGCCGAAAATGTGGAAAGAAATAAAGTCGTCACCCGTAGCGGTGGCGGATATGTTGGATGACTTGGAACACGGGAACAAATTTTATACGGGTGTTGAAACAGACAAGGGGGTATTGCTTTTCAGCCGGGATTATAAGGGAAACCACCAATATGGAGCTTTTATGGAGGCGAATATCGAGAGGCGTTTCTTTGAGCCGGACTTTGAAGGCAAGTCGCTGACGGTATATGAGCTTCGGGGATGGCCTTCGCTGATGGCGGGGAAAATAAACCGCTGTTATGATAATTATGACAGTCTGCTACCAATGGAGAAGATTCCGGCAGATGCCTTTCTGGATAAATCGGCTTTGAAAAGTGTTACGGACAAGGAGGAGTATGACCTTTCACCCACATGGGAGAATTATGCCCGGCTGACGGATAATGAGAAGGGGCTTGGTTTAGCTCGGAGCATGGATAACTATGACCGGATGACATTGCTGTATATCATGGACAAGGGTTATCCGAGGGATGGACTGATAGACGAGTATCCGGACAATTTCAGTTTTCATGAGAAATTTGAAAGAATTGAAAACAAGCTGCTGAGTCGGGACAGATGGGATGTGTATGACGAGATGCAGGAGAAGGCGAAGAAACTGGCCGGAAAACTGTTGTATGAGCATTTTCCCGATACACGGCAGAAAGAAGATGCCATTCCGAAAATGAAGGTTGAAAAAGAAATACCGAAAAAGAGTAAAGGCAGAAAGATGTAGAATAACAAAAGACAAGTAAAAGAATGGAAGGCCCGTTGCTGCGTGGATGCAGCAACGGGCTTTTGTTTTATCAGGCCAATGCACGCCAACGGGTGACTTTGATTTAAGAGGTTTGGAAGGTATGTAAGATGTGCCTTATTTTGCCGTATATTCAAAAACTTAAAAGTGATTTTAGTATGGAACTGACGATTATTGAAACAAGTGCGTATCAAGAGTTGAGGAAGCTGGTCAGTACGCTGGCCGTACAAATGGGTGACTTTCAGAAAAGGATTGCCCCGCCCGCACCGGACAAATGAATGGATGCGCAGGATGTATGTCTGGCACTGGGCATATCGAAAAGATGCCTGCAAAACTATCGTGACAACGGACTTATCCCTTACTCGAGTATAGGAGGAAAGTTCTTCTACCGGGAAGTGGATATTCAGGAGATTCTGGAAAGCGGACTAACCAAAAGAAAATAAAGGTATGGCGGAGATTATCACAAAAGATTCGGAAGAGTTTAAGGAATTGACCGGATGGATCAGGAGAACAGGAAAAGCGGTGGAGGATGCCACGGCACGGATACGCCCGACGATTGCGGATGAACATTACCTGACCGGGGACGATGTATGCGCCATGCTGCATATCTCACGGCGCACGTTGCAGACGCTGAGAGATGAAAAGGCGGTACCCTATACCACTATCGGTGGGAAACTGCTTTATCCGGAAAGTGGATTGTATGAAGTGCTGAGAAAGAACTACAGGGATTTCAGACGATTCAGGAAATAAATAAATAAAGAGGAACGTCCTCCGGGCTATGGCTTGGGGGACGTTCCTCTTTATTGTCATGCTACATGGCAAGTTTGTAAATGTGGCCGATTCTCTCGCACAGTTTGTCTGTATCCTCACCGACTTTCGGGTTAATAAGTTCGGCATATATCTGGGTGGAGAGAATGGAATTATGCCCTAAAACCTTTTGCAGGGTTTCCAGCGGCATCCCTTTGAGGATGGCCAAAACAGCAAACGTGTGGCGTCCGATATGTGGGGTGACTTCAGTTCGGCAATCGCATTTCTTGCCTATGATTTTGAGACTGAGGAACATAGTATTATATTCACCTACAGGGAAAACACAATCGGGGGAATCTTTCTTTTCATCCACACCTCTGTATTTTTCAATCAGTTCGATAGCAATCGGTAATAATTTTACGACGTATGCAACTCCTGTCTTTATTCGGTTTCCCATCAGCCATGTCCCGCCGTCGGAATCGGTATGGATATTGTCATAGGTTATGGCTTTCAGGTCGGCATAGGCAAGACCGGTGAAGCGATAGAAAACTATCAATGCAACCAACAGAGGAATACTGCAAACAAACGTCAATGCGTTGTAATACAACAATATTGCGTTGTTTTGCACAATTAGGTAAACTGCAAAAACGGGTGGAATAAAGTACCTGTTCAGCTACCAAGTCATTACCTGTTTTCATTTCATTTAGATGCAGTCAATCAAGGGATAAACTGTCAGTTAAAAGGTATTTCCATCCGGGAATCTTACTTTACCCTACAGATTTAACCTATCCGGTTTTGATTGCGCCGTTCTGCCTGATTCTCATACCGTTCAACAGGCGAGATATGAGTAAAATTGCAATCAAAAAAGTAACGCATGAAAACAGAAATGAAAGTGCTGCTCTACATCAAGCGCAGCGGACAGGACAAGGAGGGATTCTCTCCACTCATGGGCAGAATATCCGTCAAGGGAAAGGTCAATTCCATCGCGCAATTCGCGTGTAAGTTCAAAATCAATGTACGGTTGTGGAATGCCACCGCCCAACGCTGCACAGGTAAAAGCAAAGTGGCGACAATGGCAAACAGGGAGATTGAACGGGTGCTGCTGTTGTTGCAGAAGCGGTTCAACGAGCTTGCCGACATGCAGGATGTCGTGACGGCGGAAGAGGTCAGAAACGTGTTTCAAGGTTTGGCTGAAACACAGGACACCATAATGAAACTTTATGCAGAGCATAACAGTGACTATGCCTTGCGGGTGGGAGTGAACAGGGCGGTAAACACATTTTACCAGTACCGGAACACTTACCGGATACTCGGTGTCTTCCTGAAAGAGAAATACCATGTGTCGGATATGCCCGTCAAACAGTTGGATGAAAATTTTATCGAAGCGTTTGATATGTATATGCGCACGGTACGGCATTTCATGCCCAGAACCATACTCGGACATGTCAACCGCCTGAAAAGCGTGATGATGCTTGCCGTATTCCGTGGCATCGTCCCTTTCAGCCCGTTCAAGGGCTATGCCCCGCAGAAACCTGTCTTCAAACAGATGTACCTGACGGAAGACGAACTTTACAAATTTGCAAATATGACCTATGACACTCCCAACCGCAATTTCACGAGGGACATGTTTCTGTTCTCATGCTGGACGGGTATCTGCTACTGCGACATGAGAAGCCTGACAGCCGCCAATCTGGTGAAGGCGGAGGACGGCAGCATGTGGATTCATACGGAAAGGCAAAAGACAGGCACACCCGAATGTGTGCGTCTGATGGAGATTCCGTTGAGCATCATCGAAAAGTACAAGGGTATGGACAGCAACGGAAAACTCCTTCCGATGCTGACCAAAGAGAGCATGAACAGGCATCTGAAAAAGATGTCCGTGATGTGCGGCATCAGCCGTCCGATCTCATTTCATCAGGCCAGACACACCTTCGGAAGCATTATCTGCCTGTCACAGGGGATTCCGATAGAAACCGTCAGCAAAATCATGGGGCATCGGCATATCGCTACCACGCAGCGGTACGCGAAAGTCACGCAGGACAAGATAGACCGGGACGTGGATTGCCTGAACGGTGTTATCGGTGGCAAGTTTTCCTTGTCGGGGATTGACATCGCCCCGTCACCGATTCTGAAAGACTACAGCCGGCGGAAAGTCAATCCGAGCATGAAGCAGCGGGAGTACATGACTAAAATAATGGAGGGATAAGCCATGCGGAGCACATTCAAACTGTTGTTCTACATCAACCGTCAGAAGGTAAAGAAGAACGGGAGATGCCCGATTATGGGACGTATCACCCTTGACGGGAAGATAAGCCAGTATTCCACCGGGCTGGAAATAGAGCCGGACTTATGGGATGCAAAGGTGGGAAAGGCATTCACCGACGGAAGAAAGACCGGAAACATCACCGGCGAAAAAAGAAACGAGTTGAACAGGCTGAACTCGTTGCTGGAGGCTTTGGAGGAAAAAGCTAAGTCCGCTTATAGGAAGAACGTGGATTCCTATGGCTTCGTCTCAGCGGAAATCATCAAGAATGCCGTCACGGGAAAGTCAGAGGTCAAAGAAACGCTGCTGTCCTTGTTTGATGAACATAATGAGGAATACGCCAGACGTGTTGGCATTGACCGGACAAGGCATTCCTATGTCCGCTATCTGACCACACGCAAGCACATATACAATTTCTTGCAATACAAGTATGATTTAGAGGATATTCCGTTGCGCTCGCTGACGATGGGTTTCATAACTGACTTCACGTTCTATTTCTCGACCGTATTGCGGTTGAAAGTTTCCGCCTACAATGACTATCTAATCCTGCTGCACAAGATGACACGGCTGGCTTTGAAGAAGCATATACTGAAACGTGACCCGTTTGCAGGGCATAGGATTGAGAAAGTACCTGTAAACCATCGCCACTTGAACAGGGAACAGCTTGAAAAACTGCTCAATGCCAAATTGCCTACTTACCGACTGTGCCACACACGTGACCTGTTTGTCTTTTCGGTGTTCACGGGCATCGGCAGGGCTGACTTGGCGAACTTGACGGAAGGCAACATCATCACGAAAGAAGACGGTTCCAAATGGATTCACATCGCCCGACAGAAAACCAAAGCTGAGTGCCATATCAAACTTCTTGACATACCTCTCCGCATAATTGAGAAATACAAAGGTGAAGGCAAGGACGGAAAGTTGTTTTTTGTTCCACAGACATGCAATCTGTGCAGAAGCCTAAAAATCATAGCCGAACAATGTGATTTAGGGTGTCATTTGACATTCTATCAGGCCCGGCACAGTTTCGCGACCTTGATTTGCCTGAGCAACGGGGTTCCGATAGAAACCATCAGCAAGATGATGGGGCATCATTCCATTCGGACGACCCAGATATACGCCGAGATAACCAATCATAAAGTGAGTAAAGATTTGGCGGTTCTGTCCGAGAATACCAAAGGTAAATACGTTTTACCCGATGACGGTATGCCGTCTCGGGTGTTCAAATGTGGAAATTACAGCGGATGGAAAAAGGAGTGTACGCCAAATGATGAAACTAAAATCAAATGACAATGGACAGAGGAATAATAACAATCTGCAAAACAGGAGCAGTAACCATACCGACTGTACCTGTATGGATGACCAAATTTGAAATAGCCGACCTGTTCGGGGTATTCTCGTGCGACATCCGAAAGGCGATACGGGTAATCTACAAGAAGAAGGAGTTGAGCGAAGCCGATACAATGCGATATATCAGGCAACCCGATGGTATCAGTTATGACGTTTACAGCCTTGAAATGATTATAGCCATTGCATTCAGGATATGCAGTAGAGAAAGTATCCTGTTCAGACAATTTGTAATAAGTGAAATATGTGCCACCAAGAAAGGTACTCCGATAGCATTATTCTTTTCTTGCGGCAAGGATAAAAACCTATGGCATAGTTGAGGTTCATCCCGTCAGCCACCTGTTCCCGATGCTCGGATGCAAAGGTAGCGTGTGGCTTTGACGGCATTGGCAAGGTCAGGCGGCAGAGCCGTTTCAGGCAGAATCTTCCTCAAACGGGTTTGAGCGTATTCCGCCCGAAAACCTTGCCACTGCCATCCACACGCTTGAAAGGCATCCGGCAACGGAAACAAGCGACTGGCGGGAAATCAGAAGAAATAGAGGAACGGCTTACAGACGAAGCTAAACATTGATGCTTCATCCGCAAACCGTTCCTTTTTGTTGTACCATTGCTTCCGCAAGTATGGGCAGACGGCAAACTGCGCTCCTTCAAGAAAATCAGGGGGCTTTCAGTCGGTAGGCGGAGCGGTATCCGTCAGCCAGCATCCTTTCGATGTCGGATTCACGGTAGAGGATTTTACCGCCCAACTGGATGTAGGCAATCCGTCCCTCATTACGGTAATCCTGAAGCGTCCGGCGGCTCACTTTCAGCCGTGCCGACACCTCCTTGTCGGTGAAGAAACGTTCCCCGTTCAGTGTCGGGCGGTAGTTGGCGGTCAGATGCTCCACATTGTCCAGCAGACGGTCGAGGCTGCCCATGAAGTGGATTATCCACTCGTTGTCTTTGTTAATCAGTTCGTTCATATTACTTTGGATTTAGTGTAATTGCTGTTATTGCTATATCCCGTTGTCAGATTGTCCTGCCTTTGAACCTTGCTTCCTTTCGCCTGTCCTTCACGATGGAGACGATGCGCTGCACATCTTCGGGACGGTAATAGGTTTTGTGGTTTATCTGCGAATAAGCCAGTGTCCCATTGTCCCGAAGCGTCTGCAAGGTTCGTGGACTGATGTTGAGCATCCAGCACACGTCCTGATTGTCCATCCACTCACTCATCGTCTTTTCTCCATGCCGTTGGCAGATTGCCTCCATGCGGCTGACGAAACGGTCAAATCTTGCGACCATTGCCTCAAAGGTCTTTCTTTCTATTGATACGATTTCCATATTGTCTTTCTTTTAGTTGTTATTGTTCCTTTTGCCGCAAAGGAATATACAATACGTTATCCGACAATGGATTTTACAGAACTGGTAGCATGTGGCACTGGTGTGGTAGAGGTTGTCCGGGGTACAGATTATCGCTATCACCTTAATTTCGGTTTTTAGAGGGGAGCCGAAACTCAAATAAGGGCTTAATTCAAAATTGCCCGTAATTGAACCTTTCCCCTTTCAGTCATATATATCTGGCAAAACGGTGAAGTCCTCACTGCTTTGTCAATCACCATAAAGCAGAACCACACAAAATTGCCTAAGCGAACCCAAGTGCTTGACCGACTGCACCGGAGTATCTTACTTTGCTCCCGATAATCGGTCGAGGTGCTTACCAAGACCACATTCAATAACTTAATCAATTTGTTTTTTACAATGAAGAGAGAACCAAACATCACAGAGCATCAGGCTCGTGAAATCGTGGAAAAGATGGGACGCAGGGAATCCCACAATTCCAAGTTTATGGATGACTTCTACAGGAGGGTCGGTCTGGAGCCGGATGAACCAGAACAGCCCGGCAAGACCGTCACGGAAGAAACGGAGACCGCCATGGCGGATGAAGCGGCAGGTGTGGTGACCGAGGAAGCGGCATTGCCGCAGAAGCGTGTCAGCAGCAAGCAGCGCAGGCTGTCGCTGGAGGAATACCGCACCACCTATCTCCAAGTCCCCAAGATTGTCAACCGTAAGCCTGTGTTCGTCAGTGAAACGGTGCGAGACGAACTGGACAGAATTGTCCGCTACCTCGGAGGAAAGGGTATGAGCGCATCGGGGCTGATTGAGAACCTCGTCCGTCTGCACCTCGACACCTATCGGAACGACATCGAGCAGTGGCGCAAGCTCTGACGGAATTACAGAAAGTCGGTTGGGCTGGTGAATACACTTCATCGGCTTAACCGATACCCAAGATGAGTGACTACACTCGGAAACAAATCCGACAGGCGGAGGATTTTTGTGTCCTCAAAGACACAGCAAGATATATTTTCAGTTACCCGAATAATTCTAAGTAACTGAAAATCCTTGCACCGCCGTGGGCAGAATTATCCTCCGCAGTCGGATAATTTCGGGGTTCTTTAATCAAAGATTAAGCAATAGACAAGCCATAAAATTAAAAGAATTAAGAAGTATGAAAAAGAAGACTAAGTACGGGAGAAATCCCAAGTTGAACCCGAAGACGCACTGCGTGATGGTGCGCTTCGACGATGTGGAATGGAACAGGTTCCTGACGATGTACGAGGAATCTAACGTGTACGCGAAAGCCGTCTTTCTCAAGGCGCACTTCTTCGGACAGAAGTTCAAGGTTCTGAAAGTGGACAAGGCGATGCTGGACTACTATACCAAGCTGTCGGATTTCCACGCCCAGTTCCGAGCCATAGGCACGAACTACAATCAGGTCGTCAAGGAGCTGCGCATCCGCTTTTCGGAGAAGAAGGCAATGGCGTTGCTCTACAAGCTGGAGAAGTGTACCATCGACCTCGTGAAGCTGAGCCGGGAAATTGTGGAGCTTTCAAAGGAGATGGAAGCTAAGTGGCAACAAAGACAGAACCTGTCCCATCCAACCAACAGCGAATAATTGATAAGTGAACGAGGTGCTGGAACGTGAGATACCGCAGTTGCAGGAGATAGCGGGCAAAGTGTGGAAGAAGGAGGACGAACTGAAACAGTTGAAGTCCGAACTTGCTGCACTTGACCGAAAAATCCAGCTGGAACTTGCGCCGTCCACGCCCGAAGTCGCCGAAAAGGAGAATGAAGGGCAACAGCTCAAGCCGGAAGCGGAAGATGTGAGGAACGGGCAGCCGCAATATCACGGAGATACACCGCCACAGATACGCAGTCCGGCAGGTGAACGAAGTCCCACGGGCAATTTCATTGCCGACCATATCATAATCGGGCGTCTGGGGCTGTATCCCAAGGAAGAGAACCGCCAAAAAGGAATGAAAATATAATTTTTGAGTCCGAACTGTATCTTCAAAGCTATGTTATAGCTAAACTGGACTTTGAAGATACAGTTCATCTTTTTCATGTTGTATTGTTGTTTCAATCAGTCGATGTTTGATATTGCGTTGGCGTATATCCTGTATGCGCTTTGAAATATTTGGCAAAGAAACTTTGGTTTGGAAATGAGAGCATATCGCTTATCTGCTGTATGGTATATCTCCGACACTTCAATAAAGCTCTTGCTTCAAGCATCACATATTCATCAATCCATTCTCCTGCGGTTTTGCCGCTAACTTTCTTAATGAGTGTTGAGAAATACTTCGGACTGATATTCAATTTCTGTGCATAATATTTGATAGTGCGATGTCGCCGAAAATCCTTTTGCAAAAGTTCCATAAAACGATTGTATAAATCCATAGGCCGATCACTGTTGCTAATTTTTTCAACCGGCTTGCATACAAGTTGTTCAAGGGCGGTGCTACACATTACATAAGAATAGGCTTTCAGTGCGAATTTGCGAAATGGATTATCGGTCTGACGGATTTTAGCCTTCATCTTCATATAGATGTCTATACATTCCTCCATTGTCTTATCCGACAGATGAATCAACGGGTTGTTATAAAGCATCTTGCCGATGCCCATAAACTCCTCCATATGGTCAAACGGAGTGAAATATTTATCTGAAAATGAAATCAAAGCTATCCGGTTCCCCTCAGTCGAGCCAAGAAGTTCCATAATAGCCCCAGCCATAATGGTCAATGTGTCGTTTGCTGCAACGTGATATTCAGTCAGGTTGACTCTGACCGAAACTTCCCCCTCAACGCAGAAAATAACAGTGTGATTGCTGGTTTTTATCGGATAATGCAGAAACACGCTGTCGGTCTTCTCTACTACAGGATCGTTGAGAAGATTGTCAATCATGAGAAATTCATCTCCGATATGGCTCACACCATAGATACTGGAAATACTCTCAAAGTCGGCTGATATGAAATAACTGTTTCCCATTTTGAACATTTTGGACTACAAAGATAGATATTTCAACTTAAATAGTCCATACATTTATCCTTTAGAATAATTATTCGTTCCAAAGGAACTGCCATGTATGCTATTTTCTTGGGAAATTTGCACTCGGAAAAATTTCTAAAACACATCATATATGAGAAAAACAAGTTATTTGGCATTAGTCGCGTTGATAGGGTTGTGTTCCTGCCAGCAGACAACGAACAGAGAACCAATGCGTACAGTGGTGGTAACCCACCCGGAAACGTCAGGGGTTAACAATGACGGTGAAATATCGTTGCCCGGTACAATAAAAGAAGGACAAACGATACAGGTTTCTTTCAAGACCGGTGGACAAATTATCGGTTTGAAAGTCAAGGAAGGGGATTATGTCAATAGAGGACAGTTGATAGCCGTTCTTGACGCGGCAGACTATCAGATAGCATTGGACGCATCACAAGCGCAATTTACCCAACTAAAAAATGAGGTGGAGCGCGTCAAAACTCTTTACGAACGTAAATCAATTTCAAAGAATGAATATGAAAAAGCAAAAGCTGGATTGGATCAAGCTGCTGCCGACCTTCAGGCAAAGAAAAACCAGCTTCAATATACCAGTCTTCATTCTCCCGCAAGCGGATATGTCCAGCGTGTTGATGCACATTCCGGTGAAATGGTAAATGCGGGAACAACCGTTGTATCGCTGATTGATGTCGGGCGTATGGAGGTGGAAGTGAGCCTTCCTTACAACCTCTACCGACACCGAGACAAATTATCCGGATTCATCGCTGTTCTTGACGGAAAGGAGTATCCGCTGACACCGCTCAATGTTATCCCCAAGGCAAACGGGACACAACAGTACACGATGCTCTTCGCACTTCCTTCCGACCGCAACCTAAAGGAATCATCAGGGCAGAATGTAGAGGTCAGATTTGCGGTGTCAGACAGTTTGAACACTACATTCCAAATGACCATACCTGAAAGCGCGATTATCTATGATGGGTCAAAACCGTGTGTCTGGATTCTCAACCGTGATTCAACCGTAACACGCAAAACCATCGTTGCCGGCACTGTCATTGATGGTAGAGTTGATGTGAAATCCGGCCTTGACGGTTCGGAAACTATAATAAAAGCAGGCGCAGGTATGCTCCATGACGGAGAGAAAGTAAAGGTGCTTCAGCCCAAATCATCAACTAATCCCGGAGGACTGCTATGATGAAAGTGATAAAGTATCTTGTGGAACGACCCACCTTGATGTGGTCGTTCATCGCGGCAATACTTATAGCCGGACTTTTGAGCTTCCTACAGATGCCTAAGTTGGAAGACCCGGTCGTACCGGTAAAGCAAGCGATTGTCGTTGTGGCACGCCCCGGTGCTTCCGTTCATGAAATAGAATTACAAGTAGCGCAGCCCGTGGAGGAGTCATTGCGCACGCTCCCCGATGTCCGAAAGGTAATGACAGATTGCCAACAGGGGCAGGCGATGTTCACGGTCGAGTTTGAAGAAACCGTGCTTATGGATGAGATTGAACAACATTTCGATATTCTGCGCCGACGTGTGAATGACCTTCAACAGACACTTCCGCCGGGCTGTGTCGCATCACTTGTGCTCGATGATCAAATGGACATCTTCGGCATATTCTACTCACTGCAGGGCGACGGATATTCTCCTGCCGAGTTGTATGATTATGCCAAACTTATACGCCGTGAACTTCTTGGCGTGAAAGGTATAAAACGTGTCAGTATCTATGGCGACCGGGAAGAAACCGTAAATATCATACTTGACAAAAGCAAAATCTCAGCCAATGGTCTTCTGCCGACCCAGATAATGGTTGCTTTGCAGGACGTATGCAATCCGGTGGATGCAGGTAAGGTCAATGCCGGGACTTCAAAACTCACGGTAAGAGTTGACACTATGATGTGCACAGTCGATGACATACAAAACCTTTACCTGCCGACAATAGACGGAAGCCGCGTGAAACTTGGAGACATTGCACAAGTGCGGCGCGACTATGCCTCACCGCAGCGAAATGGCTTCTTTGTAAATGGCAAACCGGCGTTGGCTATCTGCATGGCGATGGAAGATGGTGTTGTAGTGCCAGATGTCGGCAAGGCTGCCGATAAAAAAATGGCGGAGGTGTTTGAGAACATCCCGGCTGGAATTACAACGGAAAAGATATTCTTTCAGCCTGATAAGGTTGATGAGGCTATAAACTCGTTTTTGTTGAATCTTGTTGAGTCCGTGCTGATTGTAATACTGCTGCTTATTTTCTCAATGGGTTGGCGCGGGGGTGTAATCATTGGCACAGGACTTGTGTTGACCATTGCTGCCTCGTTCCCATTGTTGATGCAAATGGGGACTACATTACAGCGTATCTCTCTGGGAGCATTCATCATTGCGATGGGTATGCTTGTTGACAACAGCATCGTCGTGATGGACGGAATATTGAAAGACCGTAAACGGAGATTGCCTGAATCGACATACCTATACCGCACAGGAAAACTTACGGTAATGCCTTTATTGGGGGCGACAATAATTGCCGCTACAACATTCATCTCCGTATTCCTTTCTCCCGACTCAACGGGAGAGTATGCCCGCGATCTTTTTCTCGTATTGGCAGTAAGTTTGTTGGTAAGTTGGGTTCTTGCCCTTGTTCAAGTGCCGTTTTTTGCCAAATTGTTCTTTAAGAAAGAGATCGGTACAGAAGTCAATCCAAAGGATAAAAGTGCGGAAGATGAGGTGCTTTATGATGGTGTGTTCTACCGAATTATCCGCAATGCCGTTACTTGGATTACAAGTCATCGCGTCATATCGGCATCCGCCTTTGTAGTGGCATTGGCAGGAGGTGTATTTTGTCTTGGGTTTGTCAAAAATCTCTTTTTCCCTGATTTCGATTACAAACAGTTTGTAGTGGAATACACGCTTCCTCCACAGAGTAATCCGGAAAAAGTTAAAGATGACCTTCTTGCAATCTCTGACACATTGCAAAAGAATGACCTCATTGAACGAGTGGCAATATCGATGGGTGGAGCGCCATCACGTTATTGTCTTGTGCGCCCGATAAATCCCGGCGGTGATTTTTACGGAGAACTAATCATAGACTGTAAGGACTATGATGATGTAGTCAAAGTCATTCCGTTCGTAAGGGAATATATACGGGAGAACTATCCGGATGCTTATGCGCGTGTCCGCAAATACAATTTCTCAATCTCAACATCGCATACGGTGGAGGTCGGTTTTACCGGTCCGGATCCGGTGGTATTGAGGCAACTTGCCGAACAAGCGAAAAATGTAATGCGTAAATCAAAAAACATCGACCATTATTCCATACATGATAATTGGCAACCACGCACATCTTCGCTTGTCTTTGAATATGAAACTTCAGATGGAGCCCGCTCTGGGATACAGCGCGGTGACATCGCTAATGCAGTGCAGGCAGCCGGAGACGGTATGACATGTGGAGTATTGGCCGATAACGACAAACGCCTTATGATAAATCTACAGGTGCGGAATGCCGATGGGTCAAGGATTGTCAATCCTGATGAGATACCTGTCTGGAGCATGACAGGCCAGACCTCAACTTTGGGGGCAGTCACACGAGGTCATTCGGTACAATCCGAAGAAAATGCAATCTACCGTCTCAACGGAATGCGCTCAATCGAAGTTGAATGCGATCCCGACCCAAATAATGAATGGGCAACACCAGATGTTGTGTTAGGTGACATCCGCGAGGAAATAGAGGCAATACCATTGCCGTCCGGCTACCAGATGAAATGGTTGGGCGAGCAGGAGTTGCAGAATGATTCAATTATGAATATAATGAAATATATGCCGCTGGTGATTATGATAATGCTCGGAGTTTTGTTGTTGCTGTTTGGTAAATGGAATAGGGTGATTATAATTTTGTTGTGTACTCCATTCCTGCTCGTCGGCGTGGCTCCGGCCCTCTTTCTCACCTCGACACCGCTGACTTTTATGGCTATCATCGGACTCATGGGACTTATGGGCATGATGACAAAAAATACCATAGTGCTGGTAGATGAGGCCGACAGGCTTGTCAGGGAATATGGATACACAGTACGGCAGGCTGCCATAGAAGCCACTGTGTCGCGTGTGCGTCCCGTTTTCCTTGCATCATTTACAACCATCGTTGGTATGGTACCGCTTATTCCTGACCCTATGTATGGGTCGCTTGCAATCACCATTATGGGTGGTCTGTTTGTGGGGACGCTTGTCACACTGCTGTTGCTGCCACTCCTATATGTAATAATGGTCAAGGACTTAAAACTCGAAAAGATATGAGAACTTTTATTATCATAGCGTCAATATTTTGGGCATCGTTATGCAATGCCCAACCGCTGACGCTCACAATGCAGGAATGTCGTGATATGGCACTGGCTCACAGTGAAGATTTGAAGAAGTCTGCAAATGATGTGAGTGGAGCAGAATTGGACTACAGAATCGCCCGTAATTCCCGCTTGCCCCAGTTAAGCGGGTCTGCGATGGGCATGTATATGGCACCGAACACCGATTTGGGTGGAATGACCTTATCCATGAAAGGAACGTGGACTGCGGGGTTGACCCTCACGCAACCAATCTACGCGGGAGGCAAGATTACATCAGGCATAAGGCTTGCAAAAATGGGAGTTGAAGCCAATCGACAGCAACAGAGAGCCACCCACGCCACAATCATCGCTGATGCAGACAATGCCTACTGGACGTTTATTGCTGTGCGTGAAAAACAGCAGATGCTTCTCTCGATGCTTGAATATATCAACTCTATCTACACACAGGTTAAAAACTCCGTGGATGTGGAGATGGCGACTTCGGCAGACCTGTTGCGCGTGGAGGCGAAGCGCAGTGATTTCAATTACCAGCTTGAACAAGCCAATAACGGATTGGAGATGTGCCGCCTCAATCTATGCAACATGATTGGAGTTGACTTCAATACTGAAATACAGCCTGCTGATACCGTTGTTATAATCAACGAGACAATAAGCGGAGACTTCAGCTATGATTTGGTCGCCAACCGCCCCGAATATAAACTGCTCCAAAGCCAGATAGACATTTCACGGGAGCAGATAAAAATGGTCAGGGCTGACTATCTCCCTACGCTTGCCCTCAGTGCCGGGTATTCATATTATGGCAATCTCAAATTAAAGGGCTATGCCGATGACGGCACCGGAAATATGGTGCCATTTTCTCAAAATTACAAAGATGGTTCATTTTCACTGATGCTTTCTTTATCGGTTCCTATCTGGAATTGGGGAGAGGGGCACAAAAAAGTGAAAAAACAGAGACTCGCTGTTGAGAACGCCCGGTTGGATTTGGAGAAAAACAGTAGATTGATGTCAATAGAATTGAGAAATGCTTATAATAATCTTCAATCATCAAGGTCTTTGATTGCGACGGCAGAGGCCGGAGAACGTGATGCAACAGAGGCATTGCGAGTGATGACTGACAGATACGAAGTAGGCATGTGTACCCTTACCGATCTGTTGGAAGCGCAATCACAATGGCATTCCGCTAAATCCAATGTGATAGAAGCACGCACCCAGTACAAAATCTACGAAACCGACTACCGCCATGCTGCCGGTATGTTGGATTGACAAACCCTATTGTATTTAATACATTGCGCCATAACAATTTAGTTATGGCGCAATGATATAATAGTATGACAACTCATTTATTGAATGTAAATATAATATCTGCACGAAAATGTTTGATTGCATTCTTGTGTCTTATTAGCTTTACAAATTTGTTCTCGAAAGGTTGGTAAAGATATAATATTGAAACACAATATATAACCTGCTGACGGGAAATTATCATAATAGTATCAATAGATTAGATGAAATATATCAAGAAGATAACTACTCTGGGCTATTTACTGATAGTTCTACTAATCGTGGGTATAGCATATACTTGGCATCATGAATGGCAGGAAGTGGAAGCACTGGAGGTGGGCAATCAACAGATAGATGAATTCAGGAAGGATGTAAACCGTATTCATATCCACTTGATAGAGTTTTCGCTATTAGGAGAAACTATATTGGAGTGGGACGAAACGGATTTGGAGAATTATCATGCTAAACGCATAGAATTGGATAGCGTATTATGCAGTTTCAATGCAACTTATCCAATTGAGAGAATTGACAGTGTGCGTAGCCTTTTAGAGGATAAGGAACGGCAGATGCGCCGGATTGTGCAGGTGCTTGACCAACAGCATTCCATCAACAAGAAGATCGCCAATCAAGTGCCTGCTATCGCGATGAAAAGTGTACAGGAACAGCCCAAGAAATCGAAGCGAAAAGGCTTCTTGGGCATCTTCGGTAAGAAAAAGGAAGCACAGCCAACAGAAACCACTTCCATGCTTCATTCGCTCAATAGAAACGTAATCAGTGAACAGAAAACGCAAAGCCGGAAACTGTCGGAACAAGCCGACAGTCTTGCTGTCCGTAATGCGGAACTCAACAGGCAGCTGCAAGGTCTGATTATCCAAATAGAAGAAAAAGTTCAAACCGATTTACAGAGACGGGAAGCGGAGATAGCCGCCATGCGTGAAACATCATTTATACAGGTAGGTGGTTTGGTGGGATTTGTCCTTTTGCTGTTGGTTATCTCCTATATCATTATACACTATGATGTTAAACGAATCAACCGATATAAGAGGGAAACGACAAATTTGATTTTACAACTGACTAAATCCACCGAACGGAACGAAGCATTGATAGCTTCTCGCAAGAAGGCGGTGCATACCATTACTCATGAGTTACGCACACCGCTGACGGCAATAACCGGCTATGCTGAACTATTACAAAAAGAGTGCAACAAGGGTAATAATGGGCATTTCATTCAGAATATACAACAATCTTCCGACCGTATGCGGGATATGCTCAACACCCTGTTGGACTTCTTCCGTTTGGACAACGGCAAGGAACAACCACGTCTTTCATCTTGCCGGATTTCTGCAATCACGCATACCCTTGAAACGGAGTTCATGCCAATCGCCATGAACAAGGGGCTTTCTTTTACCGTGGAAAACGTAAGTGATGCCGTTGTCCTAACCGACAAGGAGCGGATAATCCAAATCGGAAACAACTTGCTGTCAAACGCTATCAAGTTCACGGAGGAAGGAGGCGTGTCGCTGACTACCGACTATACCGATGGAGTTCTGACAATTACTGTTGAGGATACGGGTACAGGCATGACCGAAGATGAACAGCAAAAAGTGTTCAGTGCATTTGAACGGCTTTCAAACGCTGCTGCAAAAGACGGCTTCGGGTTGGGGCTTGCCATCGTAAATAATATCGTGACGATGCTTCATGGAAAAATCAGACTGGACAGTACAAAAGACAAAGGAAGCCGTTTCACAGTGGAGATACCAATGCAGAAAGCCGAGGAACTGCCGGAGCAGACGATACACGACTATATCCACCCAAAGGAAAGAAACATCAATGTCATCGCCATCGACAATGACGAGGTGCTGCTCCTGATGTTGAAAGAAATGTATGCACAGGAAGGAATACACTGCGATACATGCACCGATGCGGCTGAACTTATGGAAATGGTACGCCGGAAAGAATACAACTTGTTGCTGACAGACTTGAATATGCCCGGAATAAACGGCTTTGAGTTGCTGGAACTGCTGCGCTCGTCCAATGTTGGTAATTCTCAAATAATTCCGGTAGTCGTGGCTACCGCTTCGGGCAGTTGTGATGCGGAGGAACTTTTGACACAAGGCTTTGCCGGATGCCTGTTTAAGCCGTTCTCCATATCGGAACTGATGGAGGTCTCGGACAAGTATGCCATAAAAGTAACATCGGATGGAAAGCCGGATTTTTCCACATTGCTGTCATACGGCAATGAGGCCGTCATGTTGGAGAAGCTGATAACGGAAACAGAGAGAGAAATGCAGGAGGTACGGAATGCGGCAATAGAAAAAGACCTGCAAAAACTGGATGCCCTGACACACCACCTACGCAGTTCGTGGGAGATACTCCGTTCTGACCAACCGTTGAGGGGGCTTTATAGGGAACTTCACAATGAAGCAACGCCCAATGATAGCACTATTCAGCAAGCAGTAGATTCTGTATTGGATAAAGGTGCGGAGATTATAATGCAAGCAGAAAAGGAAAGGAGAAAATACGAAAATGGATAAGACAAAAATAATAGTGGTGGAGGACAATATCGTGTATTGCGAATATGTCTGCAATATGCTTGCACGGGAAGGATACAGCACCGTGAAGGCTTACCACCTATTGACAGCGAAAAAACATTTGCAACAGGCAACGGATAATGACATCGTGGTTGCCGACTTGCGTCTGCCCGATGGCAACGGAATAGACCTGTTGCGATGGATGCGTAAGGAGGGAAAGACGCAACCTTTCATCATCATGACCGACTACGCCGAAGTGCATACGGCAGTCGAAAGTATGAAACTCGGTTCGATAGACTATATACCTAAAAAACTGATAGAGGACAAACTCGTTCCCCTTATCCGCTCCATACAGAAGGAGCGTCAGGCAGGACACCGCCGGATGCCCGTGTTCGCCCGTGAGGGTTCCGCATTTCAGAAAATAATGCACCGCATAAGGCTGGTAGCTGCCACCGATATGAGTGTGATGATATTCGGGGAAAACGGTACTGGAAAGGAACATATAGCCCATCATCTGCACGATAAGAGTAAACGGGCAGGCAAACCATTCGTGGCGGTGGACTGCGGTTCACTCACCAAAGAGCTTGCGCCATCGGCTTTCTTCGGACACGTCAAAGGTGCTTTCACAGGTGCGGACAGTGCCAAGAAAGGATACTTCCATGAAGCGGAAGGCGGCACACTGTTTCTGGACGAGGTGGGCAACCTCGCGTTGGAAACCCAACAGATGTTACTCCGCGCCATACAGGAAAGGCGGTATCGCCCGGTCGGTGACAAGGCAGACCGGAATTTCAACGTCCGAATCATCGCTGCCACTAATGAAAATTTGGAAGTAGCGGTAAGTGAAAAGCGTTTCCGACAGGATTTACTCTATCGCTTACGAGATTTCGAGATAACCGTCCCGCCCTTACGTGACTGTCAGGAGGACATCATACCGTTGGCGGAATTTTTCCGAGAGATAGCCAACAAGGAGTTGGAGTGTAATGTGAATGGTTTCAGTTCCGAAGCCCGTAAAGCGTTGCTGACCCACACATGGCCGGGCAACGTGCGCGAGCTTCGGCAAAAAATCATGGGAGCGGTATTACAAGCTCAGGAAGGCGTTGTCAAGAAAGAGCATTTGGAACTTGCCGTGACGAAACCGACCTCACCCATCAGCTTCGCCCTGCGCAATGATGCGGAGGATAAGGAGCGGATATTGCGTGCGTTGGAGCAAGCAAACGGTAACAGGAGTCTTGCCGCCGAACTGCTCGGCATAGGACGGTCAACACTATACAGCAAACTGGAAGAGTATGGACTTAAATATAAATTCAGGCAATCATAGCCCGTAATTTATTGATTTTAGATGAATATGATAATCGGATTTTGGTTAATTCAGAAAATAGTGCTATCTTCGCACTGAGCTATTTGAAATGATTGGGAATCATGCAAAATGATGAAGACAGGTGGTTTCTAAACCATTACCTACACCTCTATTACTATCTTACAATTTATTGATAATCAAAGGCAATTTGGTTAGAGCAACAAATGTGAAGCACATGAATAGGAACATATCACGCATGGCACGCTGACGCTTGTATTTGAGTTCCACATGAATTATTCTTTGCAGTTCCTCTTCGGAAAGAAAGGAACGTCTTTTGTATTCGGGCACACATTCGAAGGATACAAACGGATGGACTCTTATCCAGCCTCTTTCCTGTGCGATGTACAATAACCATTTCAGGGTGTTGACACGGTTAAATGCTGTAGCGTTTGCATTTCCAGCCGTTCCGAGCATCCATGTGTAATAATCTTCAATGAACGGTTTTTCAAGTTCATCAATAGCTATATCTTCGATATCCTTTTTGGTTTTCATGAAAAGCAGAAGGCTTTTATAATCGGCAACCAGTCCACGGTAAGTGCTTTCCGCCTTTCCTTTACCTATCTTTTCCTTATACGATTCAAGTTGCTCTTTGAAAAGTGCCATAAGCGTGTGATAGTCCTCACCAAAACCGACGTAACGGTTATAGACCTTCTTAGCCGTGACAAAACTGTCATGGTCGCAAATGTATTGATAATGCTTGGTAATCTGAGCCCTGATATAATCAAGTTCCTGATTGAGAGTACGGGCTTCTTCGGATTTACCTTTTGCCCGGTTGGCTTTGACGTCCCACAACGTAAGGGATACTTCTTTCTTACAACTGAAACCTGCCTGGGTTCCATTGATGGTGATACGCCCCATAATAGGTGCCTTACCGTTTTTTACTGACTGCTTTTTTGTGTAAAATAACACTTTGAATGTACTTCTCATAACTCAACTTTTTTTAGTTACAAATTTAATTACTGTTGAGTTATTTGAAGTTATGCAAAAGCGAGCAACTGATTGAAAATTAATCTATTATATTCTTTTTGGAGGATTTTGGAGGTGAGTTACGATTTGGTAACGTAACTCCCTTCCAAATATGCTTTCCTTTGCTTTCTTTTCCGACCTCGCTAAAAAATATGTTTTATAACTATTTGATTTTTAGCATGGTTGCATTATCTTTACGCATCTTTAAAAAACACTTTGTTTCTTCATAGTGAAACTTTAGTTTCGTGCCTTGAAACTTTTGTTTCGACCACAGACACTTTTGTTTCATTGGGTGGAACTTGAAGTTTCACTGCATGGAACTCGGAGTTTCACTGTTGAAACTTTTCCGGTGTGCTGCAACCGCCTACTTGCGGTATTTGCAGCAACCCGGCAGCTGGTCGTAGACGGTTTGATCCGCTTTATAAGTATCGGTGTCGTGCCCTGCTTTGGCAATTGCTTTGCTGATGGCGTCGACAGAAGTTTTGGACGGATCATATTGCAGGTGTATCATCTGTTTCTCCTTGTCCCAATGGGCCGATAAAACGCCGTTTACGCTCTTGGCCGCCGTTTCGATGCGCTGTTTGCACATATCGCAGGAACCTTTGACGCCGAACATGGCATGCTCGCCTGCCGTTTCCGCTTGTGTAGCGGAGGTTCCGTGCGCAGCATGCCCTTCATGGCCGTCCATCGTATGTCCTGCATGGCCGCTCATCGGTTGCGCTTCGCCGTCGTTGTTCATCATCGACTGTTTCCCTTCGAGCTGGGCGCTGGCGTCTATCGAGAATACGCCGTTGGTTACAATCTCTTCTCCCTCGGACAATCCTTTCAAGATGACGTAGGCGTTGCCGAGTGACGGCCCCAACTCGACTTCGCGCGTCAGGAAAGTAGGCGTGGAGGTATCCGATTGCTTGACATAGACGATAGAACGCTTTCCGGTCCAGAGGACGGCGGTTTGCGGCACGACGATCCGGTCCTTATAGCCTTGAAGGGGGGCACTGACTTCGGCGGTCGCATACATTTCAGGTTTTAGCTCCATCTGGCTGTTGGGGACTTCCACCCGGACACGCGCCGTACGGGTGGACGGGTTGATGATCGGATCGATAAAAGCGATTCGCCCGGTATAGGTCTTGCCGGGAAGGGCCTGAAGGGTGAAATGGACCTGGTCGCCTTTGTTCAAGAAAGGCAGATCCACTTCGAAAGCGTCGAACATAGCCCATACTTTTGACAGGTTCGCGATGTCGAACAACACGGCCCCCGAAGCAACATAATCGCCTTGGTTTACCCGCTTGGTCATCACGATCCCGCTTACGTTCGCTTTGATCTCGACGAGCGGGGAAACGGTTCCCGACTGTTCGATCGCTTCTATCTGGGCATCCGTCATCTTCCAAAGGCGGAGTTTCTCGCGGGCTGCCCGGATAAGAGCGGGCTGCTGCATCTTGATGGCTTCCAAAAGTTCCTGTTGGGCGGTGAACAGTTCGGGGGAATAGAGAACGGCAAGTGTCTGCCCGGTATGTACGCTTTCACCGGTAAAGTTGATATTCAGTTGTTCGATACGTCCGCCGACGTGCGCTGCTTGGGATTGAAGGCTTTGTTCGTTCGGGGCGATCTTGCCATACAGGCGGACGGCTTTGACCGGATTTTCTTTGCTTATCCGCGAAGTCTGCACGTCCGCCAGGGCGGCTGCCTCTTCGGATAGCTGGATTGTGTTGGGGTCGGAGTTTTCTCCGCCACCGCCACTTTTACGGACCGGGATCAGGTCCATTGCGCAGATCGGGCATTTGCCGGGTTTATCCTGGCGTATCTGGGGGTGCATGGAGCAGGTCCAGACACCCGTCTCGTCTTGTACGAGGTTGTGACTGTGCCCTTCGTGCGTCTCATGTCCTTCATGGGTAGCCGGGGTGGCGTCTTTAGATGGGCTGAACAACAGCCAGCCTGCCCATAAGCCTACGAGGGCTATTACTATATATTGAACCGGTTTGTTTCTTATGATTTCATTTATCTTTTTCATCTTGTTATTCATTTACGGAGGTTGATACTAATTTTTCCAGTCCGGCGACCAGCGTGTTGTATTCGGCAACCGCTTCGCTCTTTTTAAGGCTGTAATCCAACAATTGGCGTTCCAATTGGATGATATCCGTGAGAGAGGTCGTCCCGGCTGAAAATTCGCGGAGCATCAACTGCCAGGTCGACCGGGACAAGTCCTGCTGCTTGGCGTACAGGTCTATTTTGTGCGAAGCATCTGCCATTTGTTGTTTTAATGCGATATATTCGGCGTGAAGCTGGTTAAGCGTATCTTCGTATTTCAACTCGCTTGCCTGCCGGTAATGCCTGCTTTCTCGTTGCTGGGCGTTATATTTCCGGCGGAAAATCGGAATGCTGATCTTGATCATCGGCATGACCATATCCATCCCGTTCATGTTGCTCATCCCGGACATCCGGGCCATCTCCTCGGAGTTCTTTGCCATAATGGAATATTGCAGGCCGATGCCGAACATGGGGAGGCTCATCTTCTTGTCCATTTCAGCTTTGGCCTTGTACGCGTTCGCTTCCGCTTCGAGCATGGAGAGCATCGGGTTGGAGAGGATGATGCTGTCCAGAACCGCATTGTCTTCTACGGAAAACAGTTTTTGTGCCAGCGAGTCGGACGTTTGTACCGGCAGATCCTGGTCCCGGTTCAGCAGGCTGTTGAACCGGGCTTCGGCTGCTTTCCTGTTCGACAGGAGGGCTTCGAGGTTGTTTTCCAGTTCGGCCATTTCGATCTGGATACGAAGGACATCGGACATGCTGCCGGATGAGCCGCTACCCATCGGGCCGCCTCCCATGCTACCGCCCATGCCGGACATTGCCTTGCTACCACCCGGCGACGCAGGTGCAGGGGAGGGAGTCATATTCCCCATACTTCCCATACCGTTGTTTACCGTTGCTTGGGGAAGAGGGGAGATGACCGGTGAGGTGGCTGCTGACGATACCGGAACACCCGATGAAGAGGATGCGGTATAGCGGTTCAGTGCCAACTGTTCCAACTGCTTTAACAGTGCGAGGTTGGCTGCCGTGTTTTTATATTGCTCATTCAGGTTGTTCAATTGGTACCATTGACTTTTGACCTCGTAGAACAGGTTGTTACGGCTTTCGCGGAATTGTTCGTAGGCCATGCATGCCATTTCGGTCGCCTCGCTGCGGGCTGCTTTGCGCGTCCCGAACCAGGGGAACATCTGCATCAGGGTGAAGTCGGCTACCTGTTTGCCGGATAGCTGCTCCATCGGTTTGAAAAAGAATCCTATTTCGAGTTCGGGATCGGAGAAAGCTCCCGCCTGCGGTATCTTTTCCAGGGATGCTTTGTAAAGGGCAAAGCTGGAATTTACCGACGGATTATTGCGGGCGGCCGTTTCCAGGTAATAGGAAAGGCTGTCTGCTGTCTGTGCTCGCGATGGCAGGAACATCAGGATTGCCGGTAACAGCAGGGCTGTCCGGATGAAGGTCATATTGCGGATGGATTTATACTGTTTCGTTTTCATCTTGTTGACTGTTTAATTTCTTTTGCTCTTTCTTAATCACACTTTCCCGCCACCAGCACTGGAATACTGGGACGACAAACATGGTCATCGACTGAATCAGCATACCGCCGAATGTCGGGATCGCCATTGGGACCATGATATCGGCTCCCTTTCCGGTCGAGGTGAGGACGGGGAGCAGGGCGATCAGGGTGGTCGCGGTCGTCATGGCTGCGGGGCGTACCCGCTTGAGGCCTGCTGTCACTACGGCTTCGCGTATGTCGTGTTTGGTCTGCGGGTTCTTTTCCTGGAAGACATGATGGATGTAGGTCCCCATCAGAACGCCGTCGTCTGTCGCCACTCCGAAGAGGGCGATGAAGCCGACCCATACGGCCACACTCAGGTTGATGGTGTGCATCTGGAACAAATCCCGCATATTGACTCCAGCTAAGGAAAAGTTCATGAACCAGTCCTGGCCGTACAGCCAGAGCAGGATGAAACCGCCGGCGAAAGCCACGAACACGCCGGAGAAATGAATCAACGATGCGGTAATGGTCTTGAACTGGAAGTACAGGACCAGGAGGACGATCAGGAGGGCAAGGGGAACGACAATTATCAGCCGGGCGGTAGCGCGTTCCTGTTGTTCGTAGTTTCCGGCAAACTTGTAGGAAACGCCTTTTGCCAGCTTCAACTCTCCGTTCCGTATCTTTTCTTCGATCACTTTTGTCGCCTCTTTTACAACGTCCACTTCAGCCTTCCCTTGTTTTTTGTCGAAGATCACGTAGCCGACCAGAAAGGTGTTTTCGCTCTGGATCATCTGGGCTCCTCGCGCATATTCGATATCGGCGAGTTCTTTCAGCGGGATCTGTGCGCCGGTAGCCGTAGAGACCAAAAGCATAGACAGCGCTTCCGGATTGTCACGCAGTTCGCGTGCATAGCGGAGGCGTACGGGGAAACGTTCGCGACCTTCGACCGTCTTCGTCAGGATCATGCCGCCGACGGCAGCACTTAGGATTTCCTGCAAATCTTCGACATTCACCCCGTAGCGGGCCATGTTATCCCGGTTCAGTTTGATCTCCAGGTAGGGAGCGCCTACAGCACGGTCATAGAAGACGGACGAGGGAATGACGGATGGAACGTCCTTGAGCGCCTGCTCGATCGCCTTTCCGCTTTGCTCGATCGTTTCGAGATCCGGCCCGTATATTTTCAATCCCATCGGAGCGCGCATACCGGTCGAGAGCATGACCAGGCGTGCTTCTATCGGTTGCAGCTTCGGGGCGGATGTGAGTCCGGGCAGGTGGGTGACGTTGACGATTTGTTGCCAGATGTCGTCCGTGTTCTTGATTTCTGGACGCCATTGCCGGAAATAGTCTCCTTTCCGGTCCGGTATCAGGCTATCCGCCGGTATCAGCCGGAAACCGTCTGTGGGGTTGTATGTGCCTCCGTTTCTCAGGAGGTATTCACCTTTCCGGTTCACCTTGAAGCGTTCCCGCTTGCCGTCTTCGTTCAGGATATATTCGGGACGGTAGTTGATCGTGTTCTCGAACATTTGGGCGGGTGCCGGGTCGAGGGCCGAGTTTACCCGGCCCCATTTGCCGATTGCTGTTTCCACTTCAGGAATGGCTGCCAGGCGTTTGTCCAAGGCTTCGATGTAATTTAGGTTCTGTTCGATTCCCGTATGGGGCATGCTGGTCGGCATCAGTAGGAATGAACCTTCGTTGAGGCTGGGCATAAACTCTTGCCCGATCCGCTTCCAGATCAGGATGCCGCAAAGGATAGTCGCGGCAGGCAGTAACATAAACTTCCACCTGTTTTCCAGGCACCAGCGGAGGATGCGTTCGTAGTAGATCACCAGCAGCCAGAGAAGCGAAAGGATAACGGCGATACATCCCGCGACAAAAAGGAGGTTGATGAAAATCCCTTTTTGCGGTCCCATCGGCAGCCATTCTTCCGACAGAAAGTAAGTGGCGACGGCAAGTGCGATGCCGATGTTGATATAGTTGCCGGTCTCCGGCTTTTTCCAACGGTGGGCAAACAGATTGTTCAGTCCGACAGCGGTAAGTCCGAGTGCCGGAATGCTACCGTACAGAACAGATAGAAGGAGGCCTGCGGCTACCAATATGTAGTTGAGTGTTTTCCGTATCGGCTTTGAATCGATCCGGACCGAGAACAGTATATAGGATAAGGTCGGCAGCAGGATCAATCCCAATACGAAGGCGGAGGCCAGGGCATAGGTCTTCGTGTAGGCGAGGGGAGAGAACATCTTCCCTTCCTGCGCCTCCATCGCAAAGACGGGGAGGAAACTGACGATGGTCGTGATCATTGCCGTTGCGATGGCTCCCGACACTTCACTGACCGCCTTATAAATAAGGTTCACCATTGCTTTCCCCTTGCGGATGCCTTTGTTTTCCGGCATCTCCATATAGCGGATGATGCTTTCGACAAACACCACTCCGACGTCCACCATCACCCCGATTGCAATGGCGATACCCGAAAGCGCTACGATGTTGGCGGCTATTCCCGTGTACCGCATGATAATAAAGGTAGCCAAGACGGCTATAGGCAGCATGCTGGCTATCACTACAGAGGCCCGGAGGTTGAGAACTAAGACGATGATGACGATGATACAGATCAGGATTTCGTGCGACAACGATGTCTCGAGCGTGCCGATCGTCTCTTTGATCAGGCCTGTCCGGTCGTAAAACGGCACTACGGTCACTTTGGAGACGGTTCCGTCCTGCAGGGTTTTCTGGGGCAGTCCCGGTGCCATCTCCTTGATTTTCCCTTTTACATTATTAATGACTTCCAAAGGATTGGAACCGTACCGGGCGATGACGACACCTCCGACAGTTTCCACGCCCTCTTTATCCAGGCCGCCGCGCCGTGTACCCGGACCGATATTCACAAACGCGATATCCGAGATTCGTACCGGCACACCGTCGCGAACGGTCACGACGGCTTTTTCCAGATCGGATACATCTTTGATATAGCCCAGGCCGCGGATCAGGTATTCGACCTTGTTGATCTCCATTGTTTCGGCGCCAATATCGAGGTTGCTTTTCTTGATGGCGCTCATAATGTCCATGACTGAAACATTGAAGGCACGCATAGCTTCCGGGTTCAACTCGACCTGGTACTCTTTCACGAAACCTCCGGCGGATGCCACTTCCGACACGCCTTCGGCAGCCGAAAGGCTGTATTTGACATAGTAATCTTGTATGGTCCGCAGTTCTTCCGCGTCCCATCCGCCTGTCGGCTTTCCGGTTGCCGGATCGCGCCCTTCCAGTGTGTACCAGTAGATTTGTCCTAATGCGGTGGCGTCCGGTCCCAATGCAGGCTGTACACCTTCGGGCAAGGTGCCGGGAGGAAGTGAATTGAGTTTTTCGAGAATCCGCGAACGGCTCCAGTAGAATTCAATGTTATCATCAAAAATGATATAGATAAAGGACATGCCGAACATGGAGGAGCTACGGATCGACTTGACTCCGGGAATCCCTAACAGGGACGTCGTCAGCGGATAAGTGATCTGGTCTTGTATGTCTTTGGGCGAACGTCCCATCCATTCGGTGGCAACGATCTGTTGGTTGTCGCCGATATCGGGAATCGCGTCTACCGGGATCGGATTACGGGGGATGATCCCGCCATGCCAGTTAAACGGGGAAGTCGAGATACCCCATACGACTACCAGCACTAAGATCAGTATTGTTATAACCCTGTTCTCAAGGAAATAACGGATTATTTTATTTAGCATAAGAAGTATTTATTTATTGATAATAGATCGTCCGGCTATTGAATACAATACGCCGCGTTCCTTCTGTACACACAGAGGAAACATATTTTTTTCTTTTTTTGTTGTCTGGAATGAAGACAAAAGAATGACCAGCCCTTTCATATGGAAATAAAGGGTAAAAGGACCTGAAAAGATCTGCTATTAGCTAAATAAGAAAGGTACAATGATGAATGAGCCGGTCTGTTCCGCTCCATTCAGGTGGGGTGTCGGTATATACGGGGATGTTGTCTCCCTGTTCTGTCTCAGATAAGTTATATAGATCCCGTAAATCGAACAAAAGGGCGATTGTCACCGGTACATATTTAATGATCTGCAATTGGTCGACATTCTGGTCGTCCGATATCTTTATAAACTGTGTTTCGGTTGAGCAACAGGATTTGTGGGCATGCTTGGCTCCGCAAGTATTGCAGGTTTCGTTTTGCCACATATCCACTTCGACCAGCTTGCCCATGCAGTGGTGAAGTGTCAGTGTTATACCGGAAGACAATCCGATATACAACAATGCAAATATGACAATTAAAAACCTTTTCATTTATATTTGCAAATATAGGAAGTGTTCGGCAGATTGAAAAGCGAAAAAAACGATAAACATGTTCAAAATACTTATACCGGAGGATAGCTGCCGGCTACGGGCGAAAAGTTGAGGAGGTCACAAATTCCCGGTTATTGGGTGAATTGTTAGCTATTTCATTCTTAGTCTGATAGCTGTTTGCGTACGATTTAATTTATTATGTTAAAGAGCGGAATACTAACATTTTCTTTAAATAAAATGGAAAGTTTAGCTATTGTGCTATAATTACTTTTCGTATCTTCACCGAAAAATAAATATTGGTTCTACGTTTTTTTAATTATTAAGTTGCTGGAAATATGGTAATAGCTTATTTAAGAGTAGGAACTTCAAACAAAGAGCTTCTGGAAGAACAGAAAGATGAGATTAAACGCTTTGCTTCGGATCATAATATAAAGGTCGATAAGTGGATCACAGATGTCACTGTCGGCAAAGGGAAAGAAGAGGAACGTAATCTTGATATGGTGTTGGATCGTATGCAAAAAGGCGATAGCCTGATCTTGTCGGATATATCCCGTTTGGGACGTACTTTGTCGGAAGTCATGGACATTATGGGCCGCTGCATGGAAAAAGGCGTCCAGATCTATAGTATAAAGGACAGGTACATTCTGGACAAGGCATTGGACCTTCCGGTTATGGGAAACGTGTTCAAGTTGGTAACGGAGATCGAACACAGTTTGATGTCTACCCGTACCAAAGAGGCCCTGAGTCATAAAAAGAGTACGGGAGGCCCGTTAGGTCGTCCGAAAGGATCGGCTGCTAAACAGTCTTTCTTAGATGCGCATAAGGAAGAGGTGATCAGTATGCTTGAACGTGGAGATACCGTTTTTGAGATTTGTAAACGTTTTAATGTTTCCCGGAATACCTATTATATGTTCAAGCGGAATTACGGGCTCTAAAACCAGTCTTTTTTTCGCATGTATAGCCAGGTTGAGATTGCTGTGAGCAGCATGAGTGACCAGGCTATGCCATACCCGTATCGCCAGTCCAATTCAGGCATCATCTTGAAATTCATTCCCCATATACCAGCGAGGAATGTCAGTGGAATGAAGATCGTGGATACGATTGTCAGGCGTTTCATGATCGCATTCATGCGTAGGTCGTTATTGGATATATAGAGGTCGACCAGAGAGGATATGATTTCCCGGCAGCTCTCTATGGTCTGGATGACGAACTGTAACTGGTCGGATAAGTCGTTATAGATGGGGAGGATGTCGGTGCTTATAATCCCGTTCTCGGTGCGCAGCAGTTTGGCAAATTGCTCTTTCAGCGGTTGGCTGTTCTTGCGGATAACCATATATTCTTTCCTGCGTTGCTGGATAAGCAGCCCCATATTGCCCTGGTCATTTTTGATATCGAGCAGGGTTTCTTCTATATCTTCAAGCATTTCCTCCACTTTGGAGGCCGATTCCACTAAATTGGCAATAATCGTATTCAAGAGGAATGCCAGTAGCATCCCGCTACTTTTCCGGCGGATATTCAGCATATTGGATTCGAGGGCTTTGTAGGCATTTTCGAATACTGGATTATTACTTTCCGTAAAGCTGATGACCACGTTTTCTGTGATCAGAATGCTGATGTGTTCGGAGTTGATCTCCATATTAGCGTCATAGTAGGAAGAATTGAGTACGATAAGCATATGCTTGTCGTATTCTTCTATCTTGACTACGTGCTGGGGAGTCAGAATGTCTTTGGCATCCAGGTTGTGCATCCCGAATTCGTTGACTATACGTGTGATCGCCTCCGAGTCTGTCAGACCGCTAACCCGGAACCAGTTGATGCTGTTCTCGTCGACTAATTTATTGAATGCTGTTTCATTGGTCTTGATCTCTCGTGTATGCAGGCTATCGGCATTGTATTGGGTGAGGCTGATCCGCGTAACAGTTTCGTGCTCTCCGGCATAGAAATATCGGTCGGCAAGATGCCGGTTCGAAATATGCTTGTGTTTGCGTGAATGTACATATTCTCTTCGCCTCATACCTGTTTGTTTTTATTCGAGTTCCACTACTGTAATGCCGGCACCTCCGAATTGGACATGTTCGTCGTGATACTGGCGGACGCCCGGAACGGTGTGCAGGTAATCGCGTATCAACTGTCGAAGTATGCCTGTCCCGGTCCCGTGCAGGATGCGGATGCGGCCGGCGCCTACCTGTATGGCGTCGTCCACGAAATAGGTGACGGTCTGTAAGGCTTCGTCCCCTCTCATACCTCTAACATCTATCTCCTGCTTGAAGTTCAATTTCTTTTCATGCATATCGTCTGTTGTCTGGACGCTGACAAAAGTGCTTTTCTGGATCTCTTTCTTGATCTGGCCTTTGCTGACCTTCTCCAATTGTTCCAGTTTAACCGTACTCTTGATCATGCCGAATGCCACGACTGCCTGTTTCCCCTGAACTTCCATAACGGTTCCGGCAGAGACTTGCCCTTTGAGGCGGACATTGTCACCTGCTTTTATGACATCGCGGTTGAAGACCTGTTTGGAGGCCGGTGCGTTTTGCTTCTGCTTTTTACGTTCTTTGCGTTCCTGCAGTTTTGCCATTTTACGGGCGATCTTATCGTCCTCCTCTTCGGCTGCTATCACGGATGCTTTGAATTCTTCCAGGGCTTTACGGGCCAACTTGGTCTGTTCTTTCTCCGCCTGAGCCTCCTTGATCTCACGGATTGTGTTTTCGATCTTTGCATTGGCTTCCGAAAGAATACGCTGTGCTTCTTCCTTAGCGTTACGCATGATCTCTTTCCGTTGCTTGTTCACAGCTTCCAGGTCCTGCTCGTAGCGGGCGGTAATATCTTCCAGCTTTTTTTCCTGTTGGCGGATATTCTGCCGCTTGCTTTCCCAATAGCGTTTGTCACGAACGATATCCTGGAGGTATTTATCCATATCGATATAGTCGGAACCCACTTTGACAGATGCATCGGCAATGACATCTTCCGGCAGGCCGATCTTGCGGGCAATCTCGACGGCAAAGGAACTTCCCGGATTGCCGATCGACAGCTTGAAGAGCGGTTGCATCAGGTGACGGTCATAGAGCATGGCACCATTGACGATCCCTTCCGTATCTTCGGCGAAATGCTTCAGGTTCTGGTAGTGGGTCGTGATAACGCCGTAACTGTGGTTTCGGTTGAAACGGTCCAACAGGGCTTCGGCAATCGCACCGCCGATCTGGGGCTCCGTACCGCTACCAAACTCATCGATCAGGATTAAAGTCTTGTTGTTGCAGTTCTTGACGAAGAACTTCATGTTCGTCAGGTGTGAACTGTAGGTACTCAGGTCGTTTTCGATGCTTTGTTCGTCTCCGATGTCGATAAACAGGTTTTCGAACAATCCTGTTTTCGAGCTTTCATATACCGGGATCAATAGTCCGCATTGCAACATATATTGCAGCAAACCGACCGTTTTCAGGCAAACGGATTTCCCACCCGCATTCGGCCCGGAGATAATCAGCAGGCGCTTTTTCTCTTCCAGGAGAATATCCAGCGGGACGATCTGCTTGTTTTGTTTTTGCAACGAGAGGAAGAGCAGGGGATGTGCGGCGCGTATCCAGTCGATCTGCTGTTTGTCTTCGACAACCGGCTTGATGCCGTTTACCTGTTCGGCAAACAGCGCTTTGGCACGGATGAAATCGATCTCGGCCAGGAACTCGTAGGATTGCAGGATGTCGGGCACTAACGGGCGGACGAAATTTGTAAATTCCGTCAGGATCTTCATAATCTCCCGGCGTTCGTCACCTTCCAGCTCCCGGATGCGGTTGTTAGCCTCCACGACGACTTCCGGCTCGATGAAAACGGTTTTGCCGCTGGCCGATTCATCGTGCACGATCCCTTTGATCTTCCGTTTGAAAGCCGGAGCGACCGGGATCATCAGGCGTCCGTCGCGCATGGTGGGAGTAATATCTTTATCCACTACGCCTTCCGATTGGGCGGCGCGTAATATCGACTGCAAGCTGCGGGAGATGCCGCTCATCGTTGCTGTGATCTCTTTCCGTATCTGTGCCAGTGCAGGGGAGGCATTGTCTTTTACCCGTCCGAATTTATCGAGGATCGCATCGATCTTGCCGATCAGTTGCGGGAATACCTGGATATCGCCGGCAAGGGCTGTCAATGCCGGGTATTTGATTTCTTCTCCCTCTTCCAGGGAAGGGCGGAAAAAACGGATAATATCGTTGATCGTCTGGAGCGAACGTTTCAAGTCGAATAGCTCTTTTTCATCCAGCCAGGTTCCTTCGGGGCGTATCCGCTTCAACGAATAACGCACATCGAAAAAGTAACTGGCGGGAAACTCGTCTTCCCCATGCAGGATGCGGACAAACTCGTCGGTCTGTTCCAGACGTTGGGTTACGGTTTGATAATCAGCAGAGAATTTCATCTCGGCTACCCGCTCTTCCCCGAGCGGGCTTAAACATTTTTCTGAAATTAAATGACGGACTTTATCGAAGCCCGTTTTCTGTTCGAAATTTTGTGGGTATATCACGTTCTTGTAAATGCTTTATTTTATTTCGACTGTCACAGACCGGCGAATGGTCGGACGGACGATGATTTCCATTTTGTTCTTCCCCCTTTTGATATCGAACGTACAGGCGTTGTTGCCGGATGGGTTGATATACGGGGCGTAATAATATAAATATGAGTAGGCGGCCTTGTTGCCGGATTTCTGGATCGCATCGGCTACCTGCGGGTATTTGAATGTATCCCAGAACATACAACGTTTGAAACCGTTGGCATCCGTAAACAGAGTTTTCGGATCGCGGTATTTCATCGTGTTGGTAATAAATCCTTTATAAGCAGCGGAGAACTCTTCTGCCGTGTTGTCCATTTTCTTGTCGTTGATTTTCTCTACAATATCCCGGGGGCGTAAACCGGCTGCATAGGCAGGGGAGTTTTTATCAACTTCGGCAACCTGCTCCATACGGTCGATATCGTAGCTCAATCCCGTATAGTTGTAGGTTTTCTGATTGACTTTAAACGGCACGTTACGCTGGTACTTGACATACGGATATTGCATGCACATCAACGGGGCATGGATACGGGCATATTCATCCAGACGATATGAGTCTTCCAACAGTTCGTTTGCTTCGCATTCCCACAGGATGCGGCCCGGTACGTCACGCTGATCGATCAGGCGGAAACCGAACTGGAGCAGATATTCCGCTTCGGCCTCTGCAGACATCGAATTCAGGAACGGAAATGCTTCCATTTTGCTGTGATTGAAGTTGTAACGATAGATCGGCTCTTTTTCAACCAAAATTTTGTTCGCTCCTTTATAATTCGGATTCTTATCGAAGAAATAGAAGGTCTGTACGATGATATCGGGACGATCCGTGTCGACAGTCATTCCTTTCTTGGTCAACTCCTTTTCGATGCTTTCGTTGATGGCCGTTTCCAGTTTGCTGTTATTCTCGTCTATGGCAGAGAAGGCAAAAGTCTTGAACTTTCCGAAATCTACAGGGTCGGCTGTCACGGTTGTCTTGAACGGGCAGACAAATTCCCTTTCACTGGTCGTTTCGAGGCTGTACATCGAAAAAGCGGTGGCCAGTTGTTCTTCGGTAATCGCATTCCCTTTTTTGCATTCTTTTTTGACAAGCACCTGCTTAGCCGGGGTTGCCAAATTGCCGATCGTCAGCAACACTTCGTTTTTACCGGCGGGATTCAGCATTTCACCGATCTCTTCAGGCGAAATATCTGTCGTTTGTATGCCATCGATCGCTATGATGATATCGCTGGTTTTCACACCCGCAAGCTCTGCTGGCGAATAAGGAATGACACTGGTGATAACTGGTTTGCCTTTTCCCCAATGGTCGCTTTGACTAATATCGTATGTGATTCCTAATCGGCAGATATTCCGGTTTTGAGCAAAACCGGTAAGAAATGCAAATAGCAGTAAGACTGACAAAATCGCTCTCTTCATAATTAATTTCTTATTGTTTTATTAATCTTATATTTGTACTATGATAATAAATCATCTATTACTACACAAAGGTAAAGATATTTTCGTTCTGTAAGAACAGTTGGCAGTATATTTGATGTTATATTGGTGATTGATATCGACAAGAATAGTGCCGACAGACAGTTCGCAGGATTGATATTGATATGATATCTTATTGACAATTAGATAGTAATAAAAATATATAATTGATTATGAACAAGATGAATTTTAATAGTAAGAAGGAAACAACTGACAAAAAAGAACGCCAGGGTGCTGATGAAGCGACAAAATTGCAGAATGAACAGGTAAATGCGGCAGAAGAAAATGCTGCATCTGACAATGTGACGGACGAAGGTTCGGAGCAGAAAGAACTGGAAGATCTTAAAAAGAAGTACAACGAGCTGAACGATTCCCATCTGCGCCTGATGGCCGAGTTCGACAACTACCGCAAACGTACATTACGTGAAAAGTCCGAACTGATCAAGAACGGTGGCGAAAGTGCTTTGACTCACTTGCTTCCTGTCGTTGACGACTTCGAACGCGCTTTGCAGAATATCCGTTCGGCTGAAGATATAAAGGCTGTTACGGAGGGTGTGGAACTTATCTATTCGAAATTCATGTCTTACCTGTCCCATCAGAATGTAAAACCGATCGAAACTGTCGGCGAACCGTTTGATGCTGAAACATCTGAAGCCGTCGCTATGATTCCTGCACCCGAACCCGATATGAAAGGCAAGGTACTGGACTGTGTACAGACCGGTTATACTTTGAACGATAAGGTGATTCGCCACGCTAAGGTAGTGGTAGGCGAATAATACGACAGGATAATGAGCAAATAACAACAGACAGATACGAAGATGGCTAAAAGAGATTATTACGAAGTGCTGGGCGTCGAGAAGACTGCCTCAGTAGAAGAAATAAAGAAAGCTTACCGTAAAAAGGCGATTCAGTTCCACCCTGACAAGAATCCGGGTGACAAGCAGGCTGAAGAAAACTTTAAGGAGGCTGCTGAAGCGTACGACGTGCTGAGCGATCCTCAGAAACGCCAGCGTTATGATCAGTTCGGTCATGCCGGAGTGGGAGGTGCTTCACAGGGCGGTGGCTTTGGTGGAGGAATGTCTATGGACGATATCTTCTCTCAGTTTGGAGACATCTTTGGCGGGCATTTCGGTGGCTTTGGCGGGTTCAGTAGTTTTGGCGGCGGTTCGCGTGGCGGTCGCCGGGTAAATCGTGGTTCGGATTTGCGTGTGAAAGTAAAGTTGAACCTGAAAGAGATCGCTACCGGGGTCGAGAAGAAGATCAAGGTTAAGAAATATGTGACTTGTTCCAAGTGTAACGGCAGCGGGGCGGAGGACGATCACAGTTCGAAGACTTGTGAGACCTGCCACGGCAGCGGTGTAGTCACCCGTATAGCCAACACGATCCTGGGACAGATGCAGACACAGACAACCTGTCCGACCTGTGGGGGCGAAGGAAAGATTATCACCAAGAAATGTAGCGAGTGTAACGGTGAAGGAATCGTGCGTGACGACGAGGTGATCACAATCAATATTCCGGCCGGTGTGGCGGAAGGCATGCAGCTTTCCATGAGTGGAAAGGGGAATGCGGCCCGGCATGGCGGTATTAACGGCGATCTGCTGATTCTGGTCGAGGAAGAGCCGCATCCGGAACTGATACGTGACGAGAACGACATTCTGTATAACCTGTTGCTGAGCGTGCCTCAGGCAGCCTTGGGCGGCACGGTTGAAGTTCCGACCATCGACGGTAAGGCAAAAGTCAAGATCGAGCCGGGGACCCAGCCGGGTAAAGTACTTCGTTTGCGAAATAAGGGACTTCCGTCTATCAATAGCTATGGAACGGGAGACTTGCTTGTAAACGTAAGCGTATACATTCCCGAAACATTGTCCGCTTCAGAGAAGGATATCCTGAACGGTCTGGAAAACTCTCCTAATTTCCAACCGAAGAAATCTGTTAAGGAGAAGATTTTCGATAAGTTCAGACATATGTTCGATTAGAATTTTGCCGGAACTTGCACATAAAAGAGCAGTGTGTCGAATAAAAAGAACCTACTTTAATCCGTCGGTTGAAACCGACGGCAAGTGGGATTTGGTTAAAACCTGCGGTAAGTGGGATTCGACACACGGCTTCTTTTTATATTGCCGGCTATTTGGATTTGTTTCCGGCGGTAAGAAGAAAAGGCTTTGTTTTAAAACACCGGTGTTTTGAAAAGAATTCTTGTTGCAATCGTTTAAACCTGCTTTCCCATTTGATAGGCTTCTTCTACGGCCGGATTTCCTTCGATATCCCCTTTGTGCCAAACGCCTAATCCGAACACAGTCCCTTTTATGACAGGATCTTCCAGGCAATCCAGGAATCCTTGGAAAGTATCTATCGTACGGAGCATTTTTTTACGGTCGCTTTCGGCAGCCGTTACGATAAAATAAAATTCCTTGCCATTCATCTCCGTATATCTTCCGCAACAACGGTCTATCATTGTTTTCATTTGAGCGCTCATCGTGTAGAAATAAACAGGAGTTGCCATAACGATTACATCAGCATTTACCATTTTTTCGATGATCTCTGCCGCATCGTCTTTTTGCGGGCATGGTTTCAGGTATAAGCTACATGTACTGCATCCCGTACAGTAATGAACCGTTTTGTCTTTTAGAAAAATTTTTTCCACTTCATGATTGCTTTCTATCGCACCACGCATAAATTCGTCACAAAGTGTGTCCGAGTTGCCGCCACGCCGGGGACTGGATGATAAAATCAGTACTTTTTTTGCCATAATTTTATATTAGTTTAAATCGCTATTAAAAATGTTCCGGAGGAACGGATACAAAGTTACTGTGTCCTCTTGATCCGGATTGTATATAAATTACGGGAATGATTACCTTTATTACAGGATAAGTGGAATAAGGAAAGGGCAATTAATTATCGAACGGGCGTATAGTCTATCTCTGACTCTTCGTCCGTCGCTTCGAGTTTGAATATGACCGGACGTAACCCGTCATTGCAGCTACAGATGGCTACTCCCGGTTTTCTGATCCAGTCTCCATAATAGAACAGCTCTTTTCCGGCTCCATGCGACAACGCAAAAGCATATTGGTAGATCGCTTTCCAAGCCTCGTCGCAAAAACCTTCAGGTTTGGCATAATCGGCATAGAAAACCTGTCCCTCTTTCAGCATAGGGCAGGCAGCCAGCCCTTCAGCACCGTATTCACGGGCCAACTGTTCGTCTAAAGTAGTCTTTAATACTGTAATCTTGACTTTTTTCATCTGATATGTTTTATTAAATGGTTTGACAATGAAGATCTGGTTTAAAACAGGAAACCAAGTGAAAAAGTCATTATGTTTGTCCGCTTTTCAATACTGAGAGCCCCTTTCTGGTTGGCTTCATCCTTGCCTATCTCACGGAAGTCGGAAGCGACTTCATTCAAGCCGAATTCATAGCTGAAGTCAAGAAACAGACGCCAGATGCTGACTCCCAGCCCGGCAGCGATACTGATCCCGAACGGCGTGTTATCGTCTTCAAACTCACGGGGGCTGTCTGTCATATCCGTGTTATAGCGTGTTTTGTAGTTATATTTGATATTGGGACCGAACATCATGCTTAACGCATAGGGTCCCTCTTTTACCAGATAATAACCGACCATCACCGGCATTTCCAGAGTGGCGGACTTATAGGTAATCCGGTTCCTGTTGACAGGAGACTGGGCGATAGTTCCATCAGGCAGGTTGCTTTCTTCCAGAGGTATATTGAAACGTATATCGCCTTCCGTATATTGCCATGCCAGACTGGGTTGGATATAGAAACGGTCGATGTTGACCCGTGCGAACGCAGCGGCCTGATAACCTACCTTATATTGCAGGCGTATGTCTTCCATCTCCTGATTGTCTATCGTCAGAGATTTGACAATCGGGAATGCCGCATTAACTCCGACTTTTCCTCCCCAGTTGAATGTCTTGTCTTCGATCTTGATAAACTTCTGGGCGTCGGCAGGGAAACAGAATGGAAGTATCAGTAATATAAGGTAAATTTTCTTCATGACTATTTTTTCTTTCTGACCGACCAGCCGAACTTGCCGGCAAAGTCGCCCAATCCATAATACTTGCCATGCGAATAAGCTATCAGGTCGGCACGCTGCATATCGAAGGCTCCCGTTTCCGGGTCCAGGTATTTGTCATCTGCTTGCACGTTCACCACATCGGCAATAAACATATCATGGCTACCCAGCGCCATCACTTCTTTCACCCGGCATTCGATACAGAGCGGGCACTCTTCTATGATCGGGGCGTTAACGACCGAGGCTTTCCCCGGCGTCAGCTTCATCTCCTCGAACTTGGCATGGTCTTTCCCTGAATTGACACCGCACCAGTCGGTTGCATACGCCAGTCGGCGGGTGGTCAGGTTAATCACAAATTCCATGTTCTTTTTCAGGATCGGATAGGAGTGGCGTTCCGGCCGGACGGATATATAACACATCGGCGGGTTGGTACAGATCGTACCCACCCACGCGACAGTTATAATATTGTATTCTGAAGGCTCAGAGCCGCAACTAACCATTACCGCTGGCAGCGGATAGATCATCGTGCCGGGCTTCCAGTCATGCTTCATATCGGATTATTTAACGATAATATCTTCTTTATTGATCTTGCGTTCACAATAATGACACCTGATCGTACCTCTCTCTTTGTCGATTACATCGAAACGGGTCGGCATCGGTTCATTATTGGTGATGCATTTCGGATTGTTACATTTTACGAGGCTTACCAGTTCGTCCGGTAAGGTGACGGTCTTTTTTTCTACCACTTCGTAATCGCGGATAATGTTCAGGATCACGTTCGGGGCAATCAGGGCGATCCGGTTGATCTCCTCGTCACAGAAGAACTTGTCGGCGATCTTGATCACGCCTTTGCAACCCATTTTATTGCTGTGAAAGTTGTTACCGATTGTAATCGTATTGTCCATGTTCTCCAGTCCCAGTAATTTAGCTACTTTAAACAATTGGCTGGGGGGGATATGGTCGATGGCTGTACCGTTTTCTAAAGCGGCAACCTGCAATTCTTTTTTCTTTTCTGCTGACATAACTTTTGATAATTGAAAATTGGTAATTGAAAATTGGTTCTTAATCTTCAACGGAAATACCCAAGACTTCACAAATGATGGCCTGGCGTGCGAACAGTCCGTTGCGCGCCTGTTGGATATAGTAGGCTTTCGGATTATCGTCCACATCGTATGCGATTTCGTTCACGCGAGGTAGCGGATGCAGGATGCGCAGGTTCTCGCGGCTGTTTTTCAGCATATCATTCTTGAGGATATACACATTCTTCACACGTTCGTACTCTTCCAGGTCGGTGAAACGTTCGCGTTGTACGCGTGTCATGTAGAGAATATCCGTCTGGTTGATGATGTCTTCCGTAAATTCCGTATATTCGTTGTATTTGATGCCATGCTTGTCGCAGAAGTTCTTTTGTTCGTCCGGCATGCGGAGTTCGTTCGGAGCGATGAAGTTGAATGTCGGGTTGAAATGGGACATACCCACGATCAGTGAGTGCACGGTACGTCCGTATTTCAGGTCGCCCACCATCGTAATGGTCAGGTCGGTCAGCTTGCCTTGCGTCTTTTGAATGGAATATAAGTCCAGCATAGTTTGTGAAGGATGCTGGTTAGCCCCGTCTCCGGCATTGATGATCGGAATGTTTGTTACTTCCGAGGCGTAACGGGCAGCTCCTTCCAGGTGATGGCGCATAATGATAAGATCGACATAGTTGCTTACCATCAGGATGGTATCTTTCAGTGTTTCGCCTTTGGAGGAACTGGTCGTGGAAGCGTCGGAGAAACCGACTATACGTCCGCCCAACCGGTTCACGGCTGTCTCGAAACTCAGGCGGGTGCGGGTGGAGGGCTCGAAGAACAAGGTGGCTGCAACTTTGCCTTCCAGCACCTTACGGTTCGGATTTGCTTCAAACTTCCTGGCGTTATCCAGAATACGAAGAATGTCCTCTTTGGAGCATTGGTCGATAGAAACTAAACTTTTACTTTTCATTGTTGTGTATATTCTGTCTTATGCCTACAAAAGTATAGAAAAGGAATGAGGTATGAAGAATGAAAAATGAAGAATTTTCAGAGAAAAGCAGAAAAGGCCGGAGGTTTCTTATTTGCAACCTCCGGCCTTTTTTATTTTAGTTCGGGATATCTTTTATTGAAGATATTCTACCAATTTTGTCGGCAGGTAAAATGTGTTGTTCTTGTCAACATATACGATTACCGAATTGAGGCGGATTTCTTCCTGGCCTTTCTTACCGATCGTCACGATGTTGCTGAACGGCGTGATATTGATTTGTTTCTTTTTGTTCTTGACAACCAATGAAGGGGAACCTTTTTCGTCTTTCGCCGGAACGATTTCGCATTTGAAGTTTTTGAACACTTCGGTGTGAGGGGCGAAGTTATCGGCTGTCAGCCCTTCCAGCGTGTCGTGCGTCATGCCGAACAGGGCGCAGAGATATTGGTTCAGTTCGATATTCGTGTGCATACCGACCGGCAGGCTTGCACGGTCAGGATGGTAAGCGGCGAGGAATACCTCTTCGCCCGTATGGCCGCCGGTTGTGAAACCGAAGCAAGTGTGTGAAGTCAGTAACTGTGACATGAAAGAAGTCAGGGAACCACTGTATAAGGAACCTTTGCCTTCGGTCGAACGTTCGTTTTCCGGGATCGGGCTGTTCTTGTAGTCTTTGCAATGGTTCAGGGCATCCAGTTCTTCAGGTGTCAGTTCGAAGCCTGCATACGTGCGGAATACGTTCTGTACTTCGGAAGCCGGAACGCTGTTCACCTTCTTGGCAAAACCTTCGGCGGTCAACTTATACAAGGAAAGCTGGTGGAAGAGTTGGTCTTTGCTCAGTTTGTCGTACCCTTTGCAGTCGCGACGGCCGATGCTGATACCGCTGTTGCCGTGGTCGGGAACCATGATAACGGCAGTCTCGCCATTCTGGCGGGCAAATTCGAGAGCTGCACCGCAAGCACGGTCGTAAGCCAGGAAGTCTGTAGCCATACCGACCGGGTCGTTTGCGTGAGCCGCCCAGTCGACCTTGCTGCCTTCCACCATCAGGAAGAAGCCGTTCGGGTTCTGGGACAGCTTCTCGATAGCTTTGCGTGTCATCTCTTCCAGAGAAGGTTGTTCAGCCGGGTCGCGGTCGATGTCGTAAGCCATTTCCCTGTCGCCGAACAAAGCCCACATATTGTTGCCTTTGTAATTGCGCATACCGGCGATGTCGTTTTTGAAGACACCGTATCCGTTACCTTTCAGGTAGGCTTCGCTCTCTTCGGGAAGCAGGCTGACGCCGCCTCCGATCACTACGTTCAAGTCGTTGTGGGCCATCTGCGGGGCGATCCATTCATATTTGCCACGGTTGTAGCTGTGGGCGGAGCAGTCGGCCGGCGTTGCATGCGGGAATTCGCAGGTGAATACCAATCCTGTTGATTTGCCTTGTGTCATTTTAGCAGCTTCCAGGACAGTTGTCAGCGGTTGGAAAGCGCGTGCAGGATCGGTCGGGTAGATGTCGTTATCGCCGTCGTTCTCCGGATAGGTGGATACGTAGCCTGTACGGCTGGGCTGTCCCGTCATGTAACAGGAGGTGGTAGGCGCCGAATCGCCGATAGGGGCATTCGACGAATGTGTGCGGACCGTTCCGCAGAGATACGGGTCGATGTTCAATTTCGGCTTGTCGGGGTGGGTATACCATTGCAGCCAACGCGCCATGGAAACTGTTCCCAATGATGTCCCGTCCGGAATCAGAAGAATGACATTCTTCACCGGTTTTACGTTTTCTACGTCCTGAGCCTTTACCGGCATGAAGATGACAGCCAGTAACAGGAGAAGTGAGATTGCTTTTTTCATTTATGATTTATGATTTATGATTTATAATTGTATGATATCTTCTGCAAATTGCGTGATCTTCTCCAGGCCGGTTTCCGTAACCAGGAAACTGTTTTCGATACCGACGGCACCGACACCCGGAATCACGTATTTCGGTTCGAGTGCAAATACCATGTTCGGTTCGAGCACCTCTTTCGAGCGGGGCGTAAGTACCGGAAGTTCGTTTATCTGGATGCCGATTCCGTGCCCTACGAATTTAGCTTGTTGCTTGGTTCCCATGAAATAGGCACCGAGTCCCTGGTTCTCAGTGATCCTGGCGGCGATGTTATACAGTTCGGCGCATGGGGTTCCCGGCCGGGCGATATTCTCGATCTCGCTTTCGATAAGGAGGGCAGTCTGATGTGCCCGGTAAGCAAGCTCGGTCAGGCGGCCAACGGAGAACACACGTGTCATATCCGTCATATAAGCCGTATAGTTTCCCGCCATATCGACCATAATGGCCGTCCCTTCTTTCAGTACCGTCCCGTTCGCACCCAGCGGGCAGGAAGTGTCGATACCGCCGCCACCTAAGGCGAAGTCGAAAGGAGAGGGAGTTTCGGCGTTTTCCCCTGCCAGAATGCTTCCCATAAAAATATCCATATTGGCACCGAATGCGCGGAAAATCCCGATGGAACCATTCTTACGCATCCGTTTTTCTATCTCGTACTGGAATTCGAGGTCTGTCATTCCGGAACGGAAACATTCGGGAATCTCGGCGTATGTCCTGGCATGGTGTTCAGCCGAGAGACGGAACATTCCGATCTCGTACGGCGTCTTTATCTGGCGCAGTTCACGCATCATTGCGGTAGCGTTTCCGGTTTCTTTGGGATTGAAGATGTTTTGCAGACGTATATAGTCGTTGTACGTCAACTCGTCGGCTTCGAGCAGGAGCTTTTCCGGCATTTCCAGTCCGTGTGAAGCGAACAGTTCAGCCATTTGTTCCGGTTTGCGGATGTATTCGACATGATCGCCGGTCAGTCCGTTCGGCCGTTTCACAAAGAACCAGGGAGCACCTTCCGCCGGAAGATAGAAGTAGCCGCTAAAGATACGTCCGGTTGTATAATACAGATTCACGTCTACGGTGAGCAGGCACCCGTCGGCGTTTATCTTTTGCATTGCCTGCTGCATACGGTCCCATTTCAACTTGAGATCGCCAATCAATTCTTTTTGTATCATTTCCAACACTTATTTTTATCCGGCACCAAAGATATTAAATTAATGCCGGGATTGGAATGATTTCGGATATTAATTCTTGATTAAATTTAGAATTGTTCGAGCACTTGTATCCGCTTTTCGATGGGTGGATGAGTGGCGAAAAGTCCGTTTAAACCGCTCAGTGAACTTTTGGCCTGTTTGCCCGGATGTTCGATAAATAGCTGGGCGACGTCTTCGCGTGTAACGGCTTCAATGTCGGGATCGGCCGATATTTTCCGCAGTGCACTGGCAAGGGCGAGCGGGTTTTTCGTCATTTCGGCGGCGCCTGCATCAGCCATATATTCCCGTTTCCGGGAGATGGCAAAACGCATCAGGATAGAGAAGAAATAGCCGATGGCAGCTACCACCATCACTAATACGATGATGATTGCAGTATTGTTTTTCTCGTCCCTTCTGCTTCCGACCGACGAATAGTAAACGGAACGCATGGCCATCTGTGCGAGCATGGCGAAGATACCGACAAAAACAATCGACACGATCATCAGGCGCACATCCTTGTTGCGGATATGCGACAGCTCGTGTGCAATGACCGCCTCCAGTTCCTGGTCGTCCAGTTTGTCGATGATTCCCCGCGAGAGGCTGACGGTATAGGTCCTTTCGTTGATGCCGCTTGCAAAAGCATTCAGCGAATCGTCGTTGATGATATTGATCTTGGGCATTTTCATCCCTTGGCTCATACACAGGTTCTCCACTAAGTTATATACCCTTTTGTTTTCCATTCTCGACAAAGGCTCGGAACCGGTTGCCGAATTGATAATGCTTGTATTGGCAAAATAGGCGATGATAAACCAAATCAATACGCCTCCCAACACGTATGGTGCCAAATGGAGAAACATCCGGGTGGAAGCGTTGAGCGGTTCGGCTTGCATCATGTCATTGCCGTTTGCTAATAAGGAAAATAGGTAGCAAAACAAAAAGAGCAGCCCCATGACCAGGCAAGGAAACAAGCAAAGCAGGAGCAGGGACCGGAAATTGTTCCTGCTCTGTTGGGTCTGTATACCTACGTATTGCATTCTTAGAACTTGATTTTAGGTGCTTCTTCGAGTGTCGCGCGCTGTTCGCCCAGGTCAAACATCATTTCCTTCTTGAAGCCGAACGTACCGGCGATCAGGTTGGACGGGAATGTTTCGACGGCATTGTTCAGTTCTTTCGTTGCCGAATTGAAATAGCGGCGTACGGCAGCCAGTTTGTTTTCCAGATCCGAAATTTCTTCCTGCAACTGCAAGAAGTTCTGGTTGGCTTTCAGATCGGGATAAGCTTCGAGCGTGATCTTCAATCCGGAAAGGGCGGAAGTCAGGGCATTTTCAGCCACGATCTTGTCGTCGATCGTTTTGGCACTGATCGCTCCGTTACGGGCGTTGATGACGCGTTCCAGTGTCTCTTTCTCATGTGAGGCATAGCCTTTGACCGTTTCGACCAACTGGGGAATAAGGTCATGGCGTTGCTTGAGCTGCACATCGATGTCGGCAAACGCGTTCTCGCGGTTGTTACGCAATTTCACTAACGAATTATACAAAGAAACGATCCAGATTGCCAGGATCACGATCACTGCTATTAAAATGATTGCTGTCATTGTCTTTACTTTTTTAGGTTATATCTGCAAACATACGAATTTATTTATAATATGATGTGGTTACACCTGATTATTCAAAATATTAAAGTGATGTCGGAAAGGATGAATAACCTTCTTAATGGCTGATATTTTCCGTTTTTGCTAACCTGCCTTTTGGAGTTTTCTCCTCATCCATAGGAAGAAAACTCCAATGAAAGCCCGTCTGAACCTGCATTGAAGTGAAAATAAAACTCGTCTTAAACGAATTTATATTCCGATGCAGAGGAAATATTGTTTTTATGCAGAGTGATTTTTGCACGATTGCCTATGAAAAAGAAACCAAACAGGTATAAAATCGGCTGAAAGTAGCTGCTGAATAACACTTTTCTTTTCTGGAAGGGGTGTAATTACTGTAATAAATGTTTTGTCTTTCTGGTGGCGTTAGGCTCAAAAGAGAATTTTAAAGTCGGTATTCTTTGCGATAAAACAGATTTGTGATTTAATTAAAAGGTTTCTGCTTATATTATGCAAAAGTCGAACCGTCGGAGAAGCGTCTCGAAATCATTCTTCCCGATCTGTCGTCGGAATAGAAGAACCTCGGAGAAGAAAAATAACAAAATGATATTTTTGACATTTTGATAAATACTTGCTTATGCAGGAAAAAGACCTATATTTGTGGATTCAATCGATAAAGTTAACTCAAAAGACATTGTGTATATGGAAAAACAAAAACAGTCCCGGCGGCTGCTATCGCTGGATGCCCTGAGGGGTTTTGATATGTTCTTTATTATGGGAGGGGCCTCCCTTTTCGTTGCGTTGGCAACGTTGTTTCCGAATCCATTTTTTCAGGTGATAGGTGAGCAGATGCACCATGTGAAATGGGATGGGCTGACACACCATGACACGATCTTCCCGTTGTTTTTGTTTATTGCCGGTATCTCGTTCCCTTTCTCATTGGAAAAACAGCGGGAGCAGGGAAAGACGGATGCCGATATCTATAGAAAGATTATCCGCCGCGGGCTGACGTTGGTGGTGTTGGGCTTTGTCTACAACGGACTGCTGAATTTTGATTTTGAGCATCAGCGCTACGCCAGCGTGCTGGGACGTATCGGTCTGGCATGGATGTTCGGGGCGTTGATCTTTGTCAATACGCGGACGATCACGCGCGTCTGGATCACGACGGCCATCCTGGTCGGCTACTGGTTGCTATTGGCTTTTGTTCCGGCGCCGGATGGCAACGGGGCGGGAGTCTTCACGATGGAAGGCTCGCTGGTCGGCTATGTGGACCGGTTGCTGTTGCCCGGACGCCTGCACTTGACGGTGCATGATCCCGAAGGGATTCTGTCTACTGTGCCTGCGATTGCGACCGCCCTGTTAGGTATGTTTACGGGTGAGTTCATCAAGATGCAGCGGGAAGGGCTGACGGACAAGAAGAAAGTGGGCGGACTGGTTGTCGCCGGAGCCGTCCTGTTGGCTGTCGGTTTGCTTTGGAGCCTTTTCTTCCCGATCAATAAGAACTTGTGGACAAGTTCATTCGTCTGTGTTGTAGGAGCATACTCCGTGTGGATGTTCGCGTTGTTCTTTTATGTTGTCGATGTGTTGGAGATTCGCAAATGGACGCTGTTCTTTAAGGTGATCGGCGTGAACTCTATCACGATCTATCTGGCTCAGGAATTTGTCAACTTTTCCTTCACTTCCGACGCTTTGTTCGGCGGTCTTGCAGGGCTGATGCCGGAAGCCGTTCAGCCGTTGATCGTTTCGATCGGCTATATTGCTGTTTGTTGGGGATTCCTGTACTTCCTGTACCGTCAACGGATTTTCCTGAAAGTGTGAAAAGATTTATGATTTCAGATTTATGATTTATGACCAGGAAACATAACATTAAACATAAATCTGAAATCTTTTTTATACAAATCATAAATCATAAATTATAAATCATAAATCATAAATCATAATGAACTCTGCTTATAAACGCCTGGAGTCGCTCGACGTGTTACGCGGCTTCGATCTGTTTTGCCTGGTGGCGCTGGAAGGGATCTTGCATCCTCTCGGACGTGCGATAGACGCGTCGTGGTATAATGACTTTCTGTGGGGATTCTCGCATGTGCAGTGGGAAGGTTTCTCTTCGTGGGACTTGGTGATGCCGCTTTTCATGTTCATGGCGGGTGTGTCGATGCCGTTTGCCCTTTCCCGTTATAAGGCGATGCCTGACAAGTGGGCGGTGTACCGTCGTATCATCAAGCGCGTGGTCCTGCTTTGGATTTTCGGGATGATGTGCCAGGGAAACCTGTTAGGATTGGACCCGGACCGGATTTATCTTTATTCGAACACGTTGCAGGCGATTGCAATGGGCTACCTGATCGCGGCCATGTTGTTCCTGCATGTGCGGCTCTCCGTGCAGATCGGGACGGCGGTTGCCCTCTTGCTGGTCTATTGGGGGGCGATGCAGTTTATTACGGTCGACGGCTATGGCGGTGGTAACTATACACCCGACGGAAACCTGGCCGAATGGGTGGACCGTACCGTGTTAGGTCGGTTCCGGGATGCTGCCGTGGTCGAGAACGGGCAGGTCGTATTTGCCGAATCATATCGTTATACCTGGATATTGAGCAGCCTGAACTTCGGGGTGACGGTGCTGACCGGGCTTTTCGCCGGACAGATCCTGAAAAGTGCGATGGATCAGAAACGTAAATGGCAATGGCTGTTAGGGATCGGCGTGGCGATGGTTGCCTTAGGCTGGCTGTGGGGATTGCAGCTTCCGGTGATCAAGAAGATATGGACGAGTTCGATGGTGCTGGTCAGCAGCGGCTACTGCTTCCTGCTGATGGGCGTGTTCTATTATTGGATCGATTATAAGGGACACCGGAAGAACCTGACCTGGCTGAAAGTCTACGGCATGAATTCGATTGTCGCCTATATGCTGGCTAACGTGATTAGTTTCAGATGTATAGGGACATCTTTTTTTCATGGTCTCGAACAATATACGGGAAATTATTATCCGGCTTTGATTGCGGCGTCGAATGCATTGATTATTTATGTAATTTTGTGGCTGCTTTATAAGCGTAATATATTTTTAAAGGTGTGAAAGGATTTATGATTTCAGATTTATGCGTTGATAATAAATCATAAATCTGAAATCATAAATTATAAATCATAAATCATAAATCTCAAAAGAATGGAATCAATCAAGCAAATATACCGGATCGGCCACGGACCGTCCAGTAGCCACACGATGGGGCCGATGCGTGCCGCCCGGATGTTTCTGGAACGCAATCACGGTGCCGTGCGGTTTAATGTCACTCTTTATGGAAGTCTGGCGGCCACAGGCAAAGGCCATATGACGGATGCGGCAATTCTCGAAGTGTTAAGCCCGGTAGCCAGGACCAACATCACCTGGGAACCGAAGGTGTTTCTGCCTTTCCACCCGAACGGCATCCTGTTCCAATCGTTTGACGAAAGCGGCGAGGAACTGGATAACTGGACGATTTACAGTATCGGGGGCGGAACGCTGGCAAACGAGACCTACAACGAGTTGACACAGGGGCAGGTCTACGAAATGCATACCATCAAGGATATACAAGCCTGGTGCGAAAAAACCGGCCATTCCTACTGGGAATATGTCGAACAGTGCGAAGGCCCTCAAATCTGGGATTATCTTGCCGATGTATGGGAAGTGATGCAACAGGCGGTTCGCAACGGGCTCGAAGCCGAAGGCATTCTGCCCGGCGGTTTGGGAATCCGGCGTAAAGCATCCGACTACATGATCCGTGCCAAAGGCTATGGCAGCAGCATCAAAAGCCGTGGGATGGTCTATGCGTATGCTTTGGCCGTTTCCGAAGAGAACGCCTGCGGAGGCAAGATCGTGACGGCCCCGACCTGCGGTTCGTGCGGTGTCATGCCGGCTGTGCTCTATCACCTGAAAGAATCCCGTGACTTCCGTGACTCCCGTATCTTGCGTGCACTGGCGACCGCCGGGTTGTTCGGCAACGTGGTGCGTACGAATGCATCCGTTTCCGGAGCCGAGGTAGGATGCCAGGGAGAGGTCGGCGTGGCTTGTGCGATGGCGGCTGCAGCAGCCAGCCAGTTGTTCGGCGGGACGCCTGCCCAGATCGAGTATGCGGCCGAGATGGGGCTGGAACATCACTTGGGACTGACCTGCGACCCGGTTTGCGGATTGGTCCAAATCCCCTGTATCGAGCGTAATGCCTTTGCGGCAGCCCGTGCGCTGGATGCAAACACCTTCTCCAACTTCTCCGATGGCAAGCATCGGGTGAGTTTCGACCAAGTGGTGGAGGTGATGCGCCAGACCGGAAACGACCTGCCGAGCCTCTATAAGGAAACATCTGAAGGCGGTTTGGCTAAGAATATGGAACGGGAATGAAAAGATTTATGATTTATGTGTTGATACGCTTTATTATCGCATAAATCATAAATCATAAATCAAGGAATCATAAATCATAAATCATAAATGAAAAAAAGTTTATATATGCTATTCTGTGCTGCTGCATTAGTTTCATGCGGGCAGCCGAAACAACAACAGGAAGCTGTTGCAGAAGTGGCAACCAGTGGCAACCCTGTGCTCGATGGATGGTATGCCGATCCCGAAGGAATTATTTACGGCGATACTTATTGGATATTCCCGACTTGGAGCGACGCGTATGAGAAGCAGACCTTTTTCGATTGTTTCTCGTCCAAAGACCTGGTGAACTGGACAAAACATGCTTCCGTGCTGGATACTTCCGCCGTGAAATGGGCGAAGAAAGCCATGTGGGCGCCGTCCATTATCAATAAGGATGGCAAATACTATTTCTTCTTCGGTGCCAACGATGTGCACGAAGGCGAAGTAGGAGGAATCGGGGTTGCCGTCAGCGACCGTCCGGAAGGACCGTACAAGGACCTGTTGGGCAAGCCGCTTATCAATGAGATTGTGAACGGGGCACAGCCGATCGACCAGTTCGTCTTTCGTGACGATGACGGCCGTTATTATATGTATTACGGCGGCTGGGGACATTGTAACGTTGTCCTCTTGAATGACGACTTCACCGGATTGGTGCCTTTTGAAGACGGGACGGTCTACAAGGAGGTGACGCCGGATAAATATGTGGAAGGCCCGTTTATGTTTAAGAAGAACGGCAAATACTATTTCATGTGGAGTGAAGGGGGCTGGACCGGTCCTGATTATTGTGTCGCTTATGCGATTGCCGATTCGCCTTTCGGACCTTTCGACCGTGTCGCCACGATCCTTGAGCAGGATTCGACGATAGCGAGGGGAGCCGGACATCATTCTGTCTTGCATGTTCCGAATACTGAAGATTATTATATCGTCTATCATCGTCGCCCGCTGAACGACAATACTCGCGACCACCGTGTGACTTGTATCGACCGGATGACTTTCGATGAAAACGGATTTATAAATCCTGTTAAAATGACCTTCGAAGGTGTTCCCGCCCGTACAATAGATAAGTAAGAAGCAATTAATCGATAAAAGATATTAAAACAGGGGTGTAGCTGTTGCACTCCTGTTTTTTTATACTACTTTTGACACAGGTGTCAGACGTAAGTGATAAAATATTTAATAACATTATAGCAATGGGTACAGAAGAACTTCAGGACATGGAAAGCCGGATTATCGAAGCGGCGAAACGGGTGTTTGTCAGGAAAGGGTATGAGGCGACCAAGATGGGAGATATCGCTCTTGAGGTCGGGATCAGCCGTACGGCCTTGCACTATTATTTCCGGACGAAGGAGATGCTTTTCGATGCGATCTTCGGCCAGTTGATGGATGCGTTGTTGCCCAATATCGGGATGATTGTAAGGGAACCGACCTCTTTTCTGGAAAAGATTCCGAAGATCGTGGAGCAGTACACGGCGATGATCCAGGCCAATCCGCTGTTTCCGATCTTTGTGGTGAACGAGTTTAACCGTGATCCGGAACATTTATACAAGACGGTCCTGAAAGATCCGGAGAAAGTCAAGCCGTTATTGCTTTTGCAGAAACAGATGCGGGAGGAAATGGAACGGGGATTGCTGAAAAAGGTTCCGCTGGTCTATACCGCTTCCACGCTGTTGAGCCTGATCGTCTTTCCGATGTTGGCAAGGAATCCGCTCACGAGTGCTTTCTTTGAAGGCGATCCCCGGAAATTCGAGGACTTTTTACTGGAACGAAGGACTTTTATCACGGATGTCATGGTCCGGTTGCTGACGCCGGACGAGACGCAAACTCTAAAAAAATGAATAAAAGGAGGATGCATATGAAACAGACATTCCTGTATGGCTGGAAACAGATCGCCCTGTTACTTGTTTTTCCCCTTGTGGCGGAAGGAGCGGGAGCACAGGAGCGCATTACGCTGGGCGAATGTTACGAATGGGCGCATGCCAATTATCCGCAGATACGCCAGTACGGGCTGATCGAACAGACCGAACGGTATAACCTCTCCAATGCCGCCAAAGGCTGGATGCCGCAGCTCTCGGTCAACGTGAAGGCGACGTACCAGAGCGATGTGACGAAACTACCGTTCGATGCCGATAAACTGTCGGCGATCATCCCCGGAATCGAGATCCCGACACTCAGTAAGGATCAGTATCAGGTCGTGGCCGAAGTGAACCAGACGATCTGGGACGGTGGTGCGATCCGTTCCACCCGTCAGTTGACAGAGGCACAGGCGACGGCCGACCGGGAACAGCTGAACAGCGATCTTTATACCTTGAACGACCGGGTGAACCAGCTTTATTTCGGTTGTCTCCTGCAGGACGAGCTGATCCGTCAGAACGGTTTGCTCCAGAAAGAGTTGCAGATCAATATCGACCGTATCTCGGCCATGATGGAGAACGGCGTTGCCAACCTGTCCGACCGCGAAAGCATGGAAGTCGAATTGTTGAACGCCCGCCAGAAGGAGATCGAGTTGAAGGCCGCCCGTTCGGCTTACGGCAAGATGCTGGCTGCTTTGATCGGTCGCCCGAATGCCGGAACGTTCGTGTTGGAAGTTCCTTCGCTGCCGGAGGCTCCTTCGTTGTCACCTGTGATCAACCGGCCGGAACTTCGTGCGTTGGATGCTAAAAGTGATCTGCTCGAGTTGCAGAACAAGCAGTTGACTGCCGGCCTGATGCCTCGTATCGGTGCTTTCTTCCAGGGCGGTTACGGCCGGCCGGGGTTGAATATGCTGGAAGACAGCTTCAATCCGTTCTATGTCGCCGGTGTTCGTCTGAGTTGGAACATGGGTAAATTATATACCTTGAAGAACGATCGCCGGAAGATTGCCACGAATCGGCAGGCGGTGGAGGTCGGGCGGGAGACATTCCTCTTTAACACCCGTCTCCAACTGATGCAGCAGAACACAGAGATCAAGAAAATGACTGATCTGATGAAAGCCGACGATGAGATCATCCGCCTCCGCTCCAGCATCAAGAAGGCGGCCGAAGTCAAATTGGCGAACGGCGTGATCTCCGTCACCGATCTTATCCGCGAGATCAACTCCGAAGATCTGGCCCGCCAGGCGGCAGCCGCGCACCGGATACAACAGTTGCAATCGATCTATAATTATATGTATACGACAAATGAAGGATACAAATGATGATTTATCGATGTGGTGTCCCGTAGGGGCGGGGTTCTACTCCGCCCAATGAAAATAACGTCTGCCGTGCCGGATTCAATGGGCAGAGCAGAGCCCTGCCCCTACAAACGACAATCATTTTGTATGACCATACCATCCATGTTGCATACAGATAAATCATTATTTTATGAAATTAAATACCAATCAATATGAAACCGATTCTTTTATTCAGTTTTGCTCTGGCTCTGCTGGCTTGCAGCGGCAATGAGAACGACTTTGATGCTACCGGAACATTTGAATCCACCGAAATAATCGTTTCTTCGGAGGCGAACGGAAAGATTATGGAACTGGACTTGCAGGAAGGTGACCGGCTCGAAGCCGGAGCCGTGCTGGGTTATGTGGACACGATGCAGCTTTACCTCCGGAAGAAGCAGCTTGAAGCGGGCCTCCGCAGCGTAGACATCCGGAAACCGGATATCCGTAAACAGATCGCTTCCCTCGAACAACAGATCGCCGTCGCCCGAAGCGAACAGCAGCGTATGGAGAACTTAGTAAAGGCGAAAGCCGGCAACCAGAAACAGGTCGATGACATCGTCAACAACATCAAGGTGCTGCAAAAACAGCTGGATGCACAATATTCGACCTTGCATAAAACGACAGGCGGGGCGGATGCCGAAGCGGAAAGCATCGTCTACCAGATCATGCAGCTGGACGACCAGTTGCAGAAAAGCCGTATCGTCAACCCGCAGTCCGGCACTGTCCTCATGAAATATGCCGAACCCGGTGAAGTCACGGCAGCCGGCAAGCCTCTTTATAAGATAGCCGACACCGATCTGCTGTATCTCCGCGCTTATCCTACCGCCGGACAGCTTACGAAGTTGAAGCTCGGCGGTGGGGTGCGTGTCTTTGTCGATTTCGGTGAAAAGGAACAAAGGGAATATCCCGGTACGCTCACCTGGATTTCCGAAAAGTCGGAATTTACTCCGAAAGGCATCCAGACCAAAGACGAACGCGCCAATCTGGTCTATGCCGTCAAAATCGCGGTCAAGAACGATGGCTATTTGAAGATCGGGCAATATGGGAAAGCGTTATTTAATGAATAATGAATAATTAATAATGAATAATGAAGGATGGACAGAGAAACTGGTTTGTGCTTGTATTATGCTTGTTCATTATTAATTAATAATTATGGAGAGCGTTGTAGTACAGAAAGTAAATAAGGCTTACGGCGAGGTTCAGGCTTTGCAGGACATCTCGTTGCATATCGGCGAAGGAGAGCTTTTCGGGCTGATCGGACCGGACGGGGCGGGCAAGACGTCGCTGTTCAGGATACTGACCACCCTCGTGCTGGCGGACAGCGGTACGGCGTCGGTCTGCGGACTGGATGTCGTGCGCGATTATAAAGAGATCCGGTGGCGGGTAGGGTATATGCCGGGGCGCTTCTCCCTTTATCAGGACCTGACGGTGGAAGAGAACCTGAACTTCTTTGCTACCGTGTTCAACACGACCGTCCGGGAAAACTATGACCTGATCCGCGACATATATGTCCAGATAGAACCTTTCAAAGGGCGGAAAGCCGGGAAGCTCTCCGGAGGGATGAAACAGAAGCTGGCGTTGAGCTGTGCACTGATCCATCGGCCCGACGTCCTTTTCTTGGATGAACCGACGACAGGTGTCGATCCCGTTTCGCGTGTGGAGTTTTGGGATATGCTGGACCGGTTGAAGAAACAAGGAATCACGATTATGGTTTCGACACCCTATATGGACGAGGCTTCCCGCTGCGACCGTATCGCGCTGATGCGTGGCGGGCGCTGCCTGTCGGTCGATACGCCGGAAGGCATCCGCAGTACGTTCGATAACTATCTGTATGCCGTCCGGTCGGCTTCGATGTATAAGCTGTTGCTCGATCTCAGGACATACCCGGATGCGGATTCCTGTTTTTCTTTCGGCGATGCCCATCATTTCTCCATCTCGAGGGATGTGGTGGACAAGGAGGGGGAAATGTCCTTCCGTAACCGCTTGCGCACCTTTTTGGAAGCCCAAGGGCATACGGAAATCGGTATTGAGCGGGTAAAACCCGGCATCGAGGACTGTTTTATGGCGTTGTCGAAGTGAAAGATGCCGGAAAATTATTTTTCATGACCATTCAAGGGTGTTTGGTCGTGGAAAATAATTTTCCAGCGTCTTTCAAGGGTGTTTTGCCTCGGAAAATTATTTTCCAGGGCTTTTCAAAGGTGTTTAACCCCGGAAAATTATTTTCCGGCATTTTTCAACTATAAAGATGAATGTAATAGAAACAGATCAACTAACGAAACGCTTCGGTTCCTTTACCGCCGTCGACCATATCAGTTTCACGGTAGGCGAGGGGGAGATTTTCGGTTTCTTAGGAGCGAACGGGGCGGGGAAGACAACCGCCATGCGTATGTTGTGCGGCCTTTCGACACCTACCTCCGGGACGGGACGGGTCGCCGGTTTCGATATTTATAAGGAAACGGAACTGATCAAACGGCATATCGGCTATATGAGCCAGAAGTTTTCCCTCTACGGGGACCTGAAGGTCTGGGAGAATATCCGTTTGTACGGCGGTATCTACGGCCTGTCGGAAAAGCAGCTGAAGGTGAAGACGGATGAACTGCTCCGGGCTCTTGACCTGGAGAACGAACGGAACACGCTGGTCGACGCCCTGCCGTTGGGCTGGAAGCAGAAGCTGGCTTTCTCGGTCGCCATCATCCATGAGCCCCGGATCGTATTTCTGGATGAACCGACCGGAGGTGTCGATTCCGTCACCCGCCGCCAGTTCTGGGAGTTGATCTACCAGGCTGCCGGGCGTGGCATTACAGTCTTTGTCACCACCCACTATATGGACGAGGCGGAGTACTGCAACCGTGTCTCCATCATGGTGGACGGCAAGATCGAAGCCTTAGACAGTCCTTCCGCCCTCAAATCGTCTTTCAAGGTCGGTGATATGAACGAAGTCTTTCATGCGTTGGCGCGGAGAGCGAAGAGAACGAATAATAATGAATAATTAATAATGAATAATAGAGAATGAAGATGGGTAATGTTGTAAGGGAGAAGTCTTATGGGTTTGCTTTGCGAATGATAAAGGCTTATAAATATTTGTCTGTATCTCAAAGGGAGTTCGTTCTGTCTAAGCAGATGTTGCGAAGCGGAACGGCTATAGGGGCTCTTATTCGTGAGGCGGAATATGCACAGTCGAAAGTTGATTTTGTTCATAAATTGAGTATTGCTTTGAAAGAAGCGAATGAAACAGCATATTGGATATCCTTATTGGAAGATTCGGAATATATGGAGGAAACAGGTGCCATTTCATTAATGAATGATTGCTATGAACTGATAAAGCCACTAACAAGTATAATTGTTACATCCAAACAATCGGCAAAATGAGTATCTCAAAATTATTCATTATTAATTATTCATTATTCATTAACAAAAGCTCTTTGATTGCTTTTGTTAGAAAGGAATTCATACACATCTTCCGTGACAAGCGGACGATGATGATCCTGCTGCTGATGCCCATCGTCCTGATCATCCTCTTCGGCTATGCTATTACGACGGAGATCAAGCGTGTGCCTATTGCCATCCTGGACCAGAGCCGGGACGAGGTGACGCAGAAGATGATTTCCCATTTTGCCGCCAGCGAGTATTTCGATCTTTATAAGATGATCGATAGCGAAGAAGAAGGACAGGCCCTTTTCCGTCAGGGGAAAATCCGGATGGCTTTAATAGTGGAAAGTGGAAAGTTGAAAGGTGAGAGTGAAATTCAGTTGTTGGTCGATGCGACCGATCCGAACGAGGCGACGCAGCTATCTGCGTATGCTACGCAGATAGCAGTTGAAAGTGGCAAAGGAATTGTGCCAATAATTTCTTTGCTCTACAATCCCCAAATGAAGGGAGCCTATAACTTCGTGCCCGGTGTCATGGGGTTGATCTTGATCCTGATCTGTGCCATGATGACCTCCGTCGGGATTGTGAAGGAGAAAGAGATCGGGACGATGGAAGTGCTTCTCGTCTCTCCGATGAAGCCGGTCTATATCATTCTGGCAAAAGCGACTCCCTATCTATTGCTGAGCTTGGTGAATATCGCCACCATCTTAGCTTTGTCGTATTTCCTGTTGGACGTGCCGATCAATGGCAGCCTGTTGTTGCTGGTCGGTGTTTCCGTCCTCTACGCCCTGGTCGCGTTGTGCCTGGGGTTGCTGATCTCGACGATAGCCGACACCCAGCAAGCCGCCATGCTGATCAGTGCCGTGGTCCTGATGCTTCCTATCATATTGCTGAGCGGGATGATGTTCCCGATCGAGAATATGCCGGTGGTCCTGCAAGTCATTTCCAATATCGTACCGGCCAAATGGTATATCATCGCCGTGAAAGATATCATGATAAAAGGCCTGGGCTTCGGTTCCGTCCTTCAAGAGGTCGGCGTGCTGGTCCTGATGGCAGTCGTGTTGATAGGATTAAGTGTGAAACGTTTTAAAATACGATTGTAATGAAGATGTTGAAATATTTATTGGAGAAGGAGTTCAAGCAGATCCGGCGTGACCGTTTCCTGCCCCGTATCATCTTCCTGTTGCCGGTCATACAATTGGTGGTCCTCCCTTTTGCCGCCAATTTCGAGATGCGGAATATCAATCTGAGTATCGTCGACAACGACCATACCGTCCTTTCCCGCCAGTTGACGGACAAGGTCTTTTCCTCCGGCTATTTCCGTCTGGCGGATGTCTCGCCCCGGTACGACGAGGCGTTGGCTTCCATCGAAAGCAATGCTGCCGATATCATCCTCGAAATCCCCTCCCGCTTCGAAGAACGGTTGGGGCGGGAGGGTACGGCCGAGCTTCTGATCGCTGCCAATGCAGTGAACGGGACGAAAGGGGGAATCGGCAGTTCCTACCTCGCGTCCATCATCCAGGATTTCAATCGGGAGAAGAGTCTTTTGCCCGTATCGGCCGGAGAGGGCGGAATCCGTGTCACGAACCTGTTCAACCCGCATCTGAATTATAAGAACTACATGGTTCCCGGTATCATGGCCTTCCTGCTGACGCTTATCGGCGGTTTCCTTTCCGCCCTGAACATCGTGAGCGAAAAGGAGAAAGGGACAATCGAACAGATCAACGTGACGCCTGTCCCGAAAGCCCTGTTCCTGCTCTCCAAGTTGATCCCGTTTTGGATGATCGGTCTTGTCCTGCTCACGATAGGGGCCTGTATCGCCTGGCTGGTCTACGGGTTGCTGCCGGTGGGCAATATGGGGATCATCTATCTGTTTGCTGCGGTCTACCTGATGGCGTTTACCGGCTTCGGCCTGGCGATCTCGTCCGTCTCGTCTACCCAGCAGCAAGCGATGTTCACGGCTTTCTTCTTTATGATTATTTTTGTCCTCCTGAGCGGTATATTCACACCGGTCAGCAGTATGCCTGCCTGGGCGCAGGAACTGACACGTCTCAATCCGCTCCGCTATTTGGTCGAAGTGATGCGGATGGTTTATCTGAAAGGCAGTACTTTAGCAGACCTTACCGGACATTTTATAGCTGTTTGCCTGTTCGCTGTATTCTTTAACGTACTCGCTATCGTCAGCTACAAGAAGAGTTGAAATGTGTTTTACGACATACTTAACTAATTTTTACAAACATCCTGCCTTCATTTCTTCGCACTCTTTTATATTTGATTCAAATCTGAAACAATATTTCAAATATGGAAAGCGTTATTCCAAATATGGAAAAAGCAGAAGAGAACTACAAGGTGCCGAACCTCGAAAAGGGGATCGCTGTACTTGAGTACTTGTCGCTTCACACCCAGGGTGAGACGCTTCAGGATATCAAGTCCACCCTTGATATATCGCAGACTACGGCCTATCGTATTTTGAATACGTTGGTCCGTCTGGATTATTTGATCTATAATGAAGACACAAAGCGATACAAGTTATCCCGTAAATTACTAACTTTGGGATTCAGATCACTGAACGAACACAATTTACTGGAAACTGTTTTGCCCCGTTTGCGTGATTTGCGCGATCAGGTGAAAGAGACGGCATGCTTCGGCGTGCTGGGGGACCGGAAAGGTATCTTTATCGAGCAGGCACAGGGACACCATACGTTCCGTTTTATCCTCTCGCCGGGGAAACCTTTCGATTTGCATTGTTCGGCTCCGGGAAAGGCGATCATGGCGTATCTGCCGAATACAGTCCGGGACCGGTATTTGTCTTATATGGAATTTACACGCTACAACGCCCGGACTATTACTACACGTGACGCTTATCTGGAGGAACTTGAAAGAGTCCGGAAATTGGGTTATGCTATGGATAACGAGGAAGAGCTGAACGGAGTGATTTGCATCGGGGCGCCTATTTTTAATTACACGGGCTATCCCTGCGGGGCAATCTGGATCTCAGGCCCGAAGGACCGGTTGTCGAAAGAAGTCTTACGGACTTCGGCAGACTGTATAAAGAAAGTGGCCCAGACAATTTCTCTTGAATTAGGATATAGTAAAGCAAAAAAAATATAATATATACCATGAATACACGAAAATACATATTAAAAAACTCACTGGCGGCTTGCTTTGCCTGCTGTTGCATCTCCTTTGCTTCAGCAGGTAACCCGCCGTTCTTCCCGACTGATGTCGTGACGAATGCCAAAGGTGAGTTGTTGATGACAGATAAAGGGGTAAAGCGGGTTGATGTTTTTTCGCCTGATGGTAAAACATTGCTGCGCTCTTACCCGGTGGATGAAGCGCCTACCGGCATCCTTATGGATGGCGACAAGGCGTATGTGACGACATTCGGAACGACGGGTCGTCTACAAATCCTGTCGCTCGAATCGGGAAGGGTAGAGGCTTCTATTCCGACCGGTTCGGGAGCATGCCATCCGATGTTTGCTCCGGATAAGAAGCATATATATGTATGTAACCAGTTCCAGAATACAATTTCGGAAGTCGATCCGGTAGCCCGCAAAGTGATGCGTACGGTGAAGGTGTTGCGTGAACCGAAGTCTGCCGTGTTCAGCAAGGACGGCAAATATCTCTTTGTAACGAACTTTCTTCCGGCTCAGCGGGCTGATCTCGACTATGTCGCCGCCTGCGTTTCCGTCATCGAAATGGATGGCTTCACGAAGGTGAAAGACATTCAGTTGGCTAACGGAAGTAATGCCCTCCGGGGAATCTGTATCACGCCCGATGGCAAATATATATATGTATCTCACAACCTGGGACGTTTCACCGTTCCTACATCTCAATTGCAACAGGGATGGATGAACACGAGTGCATTCAGTGTGATTGATGTCGACAAACAGGAGTTCCTGGGGGCCATCGTCGTGGACGAACCTGAACGGGGGGCTGCCGGTATCTGGAGTATCGCCTGCAACGACGAGTCTGTCTTCATCTCTCATTCGGGGACACACGAGGTCAGCGTGATCGACCATAAGGCGATGCTGGAGAAGTTCTTGAACTATCCTAATAAGGCGGTGTTGGATTACGACCTGACTTTCTTATACGGCCTTCGCGAACGTATCCCGTTGGAGGGGAACGGTCCTCGCAATATGATCTTAGACGGTGACAGGCTGATTATCCCGACTTATTTTGCCGATGTCCTGAATATTTTGGATATCAATACGAACGAAGTAGCATCGGTCGAGCTGAATCCCGGACGCGAGGAAACAGATGAAAATAAGGGCGAACGTTATTTCAACGATGCTTCGCACTGTTTCCAGAACTGGCAGAGTTGTAACGGTTGCCATCCGGGAGACGGTCGTACGGACGGCATGAACTGGGATTTGATGAACGACGGTGTCGGCAACTCCAAGAACTGCAAGAGTATGCTCTTTAGCCATGTGACTCCTCCCAACATGATTTCCGGTATCCGTGAACATGCGGAACGGGCCGTGCGGGCAGGCTTTAACTTCATTCAGTTTTTTGAAGTGTCGGAAGAAGATGCCGTTTGTGTGGATGCCTATTTGAAATCACTCCGTCCTGTGCCCAGTCCCTACTTGGTAAATGGAGAGTTGTCCGATTTGGCAAAGGAAGGGCAGAAGGTGTTCGAAAAGCTGAAATGCGGGGAATGCCATAGCGGCGTTTATTATACGGATATGAAATACCACCGTATCGGTGAAGATATTGAGTTCGAAAAAGGTTGGGATACTCCGACTTTGCGTGAAGTGTGGCGTACGGCTCCCTATTTGTTCGACGGGCGTGCCGCTACCATGAAGGATGTGTTCGGTGTCCATAAGCACGGCATCGAGAAGAAAGTCTCAGAGAAAGATATCGAAGCATTAACCGAATATGTGAACTCTTTATGAATTACTGCGATAAAATACATTACAATATTTATACCACCGGGCTGGCTACCTTCAATGAAATGGTGGACGCTCTGCTGGCACAGCTGCCGCAAGACGAACAGATCCTCCGTTTGGCATTCTTCGGTATGCCGAACGATAACGAACAATATGTCTCCCGCCGTATCATGCTGCGCGAGAAGATCCGTAAGTTCTACGGAAACCATGAGCCGGTATTGAGCTATGTTTCCCAGCCTCCTCTGAATGCCGGATTGATTTTGGAAGTTCATAGTTACAAAGCGGATGAAAACGATCATATCACTTTCCGCCATCACAGTGGTTTCCCGTATGTCGTACTGGAAAATGCCGATGGCCGTTTCCTCTTTGCCGGAGGATTCCATGGAGATGTGATTAACTTCGGCATCCAGCAACAGTCCGCAGAAGTATTTCACATGATGGGAGAGGTGATGCGTCGGGAAGGTTTCCCTGTAAACAGCATCATCCGCCAATGGAACTATATCGAGCAGATCACCTGCTTCGATGGCCCGGATCAGCATTACCAGATGTTCAACAATGCCCGTGCCGATTTCTATGGAAAGACGGACTGGAACAACGGCTATCCGGCTGCTACCGGTATCGGGGCCAACCTGGGAGGCATACTGGTCGATTTGGATGCGGCTGTATTTGGCCGCCCCGTATGCTATGCCACGCCGATCGACAATAAGTTGCAGGTCGCCGCTCATGCCTATTCGGACCAGGTCCTCGAAGCTGCCCAGCAGAAGAAAGCGACACCGAAGTTCGAACGGGCCAAAAGCATGACATTCGACGGCCGGCGGATCGTGTACATTTCCGGTACGGCTGCCATCCGTGGAGAAGAAAGCTTAGTAGGTGTTGGCCTCGCACGCCAGCTCCATATCACAATGGAAAACATCGACCAGCTTATCGGTGATGCAAAGTTGAAAATGCTGCGCGTCTATCTGAAAGACAAATCCTTCTATGAGGAGGCGCACGAACTGCTGGAAGGATATAATTTGAATATCCCCATATCTTATATGTGGGCGGACGTTTGCCGGGATGAGTTATTGATCGAAATAGAAGGGATCGCCATCGAATAAACGTTTCATGGGCATGAAACAGTCGTTTCACCTTATGGAAACAAAAGTTTCTTCGGCAGGGAATAGGTAAGGAACAAATATTACTAACTAAATAAACAAGAGAAAAAATGAAAAAGAATTTTATGAAATTAACTGCTATGGGGGCCCTTTTGCTTTCTATGGCTGCATGTACCGGCAAAACATCTACCGGTGAAGCTACCTGCTGCGCTGCTGCCGGTAAAGGACAATGCACCGAACAGTGCGGAAGCGACTGCAAGAATGAATGTAATAACACTGCTAACTGTAAAAATAATAAAGAAATGAAGTATTCAAAGAAGTACACAAATGCCGACTTCTACAAAGACGGCAAGTTCCAACAGGATGTTGCTATGGAAGCAATGAAAGACATGTTCGCTTTCTACGGTGTTCCTTTCACCGAACTGATGGCTAAGGACATGTGGGTAACCGATTTCGGTCTGGGCGATTTTGAAAACGTAGGTATGGGCGGTATTTTCTGGATCAACGATCCTGAATACGGCTACTTCGCTCATGCGATCTATCTGCTTCCGGGACAGATGATCCCCGAACATGCACATGTAAAAACTAAATTCCCGGCTAAACATGAATCCTGGATGGTTGAAAAGGGATGGGTTTACAACTTCTCTGAAATTGGCGACGAAACTCCTAACGCTCCTGCTATTCCCGCTACCCACGGTGCGATCAAGAGCAAAAACTTCGTCGTACAGAATGTAGGTGATGTTCTTCGCCTGAAAAAATTGGAAACATTCCACTTTATGATGGCTGGTCCTGAAGGTGCTATTGTTGATGAATGGGCATGCTACCACGATAACGACGGCTTGCGCTTCACCAACACGAAAGCTGCGTTATAATAAGTAATAATACCTTATAATTTATTACATGAACAAATACTATTTATTAGTATCACTCCTTCTGTCCTCTTCTGTTATGGTATCCGCAGGGCCCAAGCAGAAGAAGGCGGAAACGTGGATTGATGCTTCGGTCAAAGCTAAAACGGAATTACAGGCCAAGCTGAAGAAATCCGGAATGCCGATCATCTCTACCTGGATGAAGCATAAGGCGAAAGCCGAACCTTTCGTGGTAGACCTGAAAGGAGTGGATAAGCTGGTGCTTGTAACGGCCGGAGGTCCCGACGGTACGGACTACGACCAGGCTGTATGGGCAAACGCCCGTCTGATTAAAGCCGATGGTACAGCTGTATGGTTGGACGAAGTCCCTTATGAGTATGGCGTTGCCGGTTGGGCGAAGCCTAAGATGAACACAAATGCCTACGACCATGAGATCGTGATCGCCGGAAAGGAATACAAACACGGTGTGTTCTGCCATGCGAACGGTACGTTGGTATATCCGGTGGGTGGCCAGTATGTCCGTTTCGAAGCCGAAGTCGGTATCGACGATACTTCAAGTGGAGGAAGTGTGTTCTTCCAGGCATTGAATACGGTTCCGAACTTTGTGGCTGAAGAACTGAACACCAAATATCCGGAAGAAATCGGTATGCTGGGCGCTGTACTGGACGGCCTGGATACCTGGCTGATCACCCCGGATGCCTCGGTTGAAAAACAGGCTGTGGATAATGCGATTGCCCGGTTGAAAGACGGTGCCTACTATTCGAATGTGGCAAAACAGATCGCAAACGAAAAAGACCTCAACACCCAAATACGCAAGTATCTCGAACTGGTGGAGAAAGTACAGGACCTGTACACGCTCCAGAGTGATCTGGAATGGTTGAATGTCGAAGCTATCAAATTGGCTTTCGCCGATATGAAAAAGCAGAAAGGTTACGATGCCGCCAAATACGAACCGATGCTGAACGAACTGGTCCAGCTCGAAAAGAAAGGTTTCAAAGGTATCTATAACGGAGACGAGCAAGCGATTGCCGATGCCAAGAAAGCATTGGAGTGCAAACGCGCCATCTTGCTGGCAAACCCGTTGCTGGATGCCGACAAACTTGTGGCTGCCCGTTTCAAAGTCGGTTCAAAGGCTCACCAGATCATGTCGCCTTCCTTAGGTACGCAGGCTAATAACTGGAGTAACCAGGAATCTGCCGGTCGTGAAGGCTTCGATGCCGAGATCGTCGAACTCTCCAACCTGCGTGGCGATATACAGATGCGCCAGGTCTATAAACCGGCGAACGGTTCTTCCATAGCCGACCTGAAACTGCATTGGAACGGTGACCGCGTGATGTTTACACAGACACAGGACGACAAGCGTTGGAACATCTATGAAGTGAATCTGGATGGAACAGGCTTCAAGCCACTTGTGGAAAATGACGAGCCGGATCTGGAATTCTATGATGGTACTTACCTGCCTGACGGTCGTGTGATTGCTATCTCCAATATCGGTTACCAGGGCGTTCCTTGTGTGAACGGTAGCGATGCGGTCGGTAACATGGTGCTGTACAATCCGAAGGATAAGAGTATGCACCGTTTGACATTCGACCAGGATGCCAACTGGAATCCGGTTATTATGAATAACGGTCGTGTGATGTACACCCGTTGGGAGTACACCGACCTGACCCACTATTATTCCCGTATCGTAATGCATATGAACCCGGACGGAACGGAAAACAAAGCCCTCTACGGTAGCGGCGCGATGTTCCCGAACAGTACGTTCGACGTACAGCCGTTGCCTGGTCACGGTTCTGCATTCGTCGGTATTATTTCCGGTCACCATGGTGTGGCCCGTTCCGGCCGTATGATCATTTTCGATCCGACTAAGGGACGTAAGAGCACAGCCGGCATGGTACAGGAAATCCCTCACCGTAACCGTCCGGTCAAGGAAGAGATCAAAGACCAGCTGGTAAACGGTGTATGGCCGCAGTTCATCAAACCGACCCCGCTGAACGATAAATACTTCCTGGTAGCCGCCAAGTTAGACCCGCACGCCTTGTGGGGACTTTATTTGGTGGACGTTTACGACAACGTAACCTGTCTGATGCAGGCAGAAGGCGAAGGCTATATCAGCCCGATCTTAGTACGCAAAACGAAGACACCTCCGTCTATTCCCGACCGTGTGAAACTGAATGAAAAGGAAGCGACCTTCTTTATCCAGGATATTTACGAAGGAGAGGGCTTGAAGGGTATTCCTCGCGGAACGGTTAAGTCACTCCGTTTGCATGCTTACGAATATGCGTATGTAAAGACTCGTTCCGACCATAACTGGCACGGAATCCAGTCCGGTTGGGATATCAAACGTATGTTGGGTACGGTTCCGGTTGAAGAAGACGGTTCCGTAATCTTCAAGGCTCCGGCGAATACTCCGATCTCCATCCAGCCGTTGGATAAGGACGGGGTTGCCATTCAATGGATGCGTAGCTGGGTAACCGGTCAGCCTGGTGAAGTGGTTTCCTGTATCGGTTGCCACGAAGACCAGAACCAGATCGCGATCCCGAAACGTGTGATCGCTTCACAGAAAGCTCCTTCAGCTTTGACTTTGCCGGAAGGGGGAACCCGTTCCTTTACATTCGACTTGGAAGTACAGCCGATCCTCGATCGCGCTTGTATCGCATGTCATAACGGACAGGGCAAGGCGTTCGACCTGCGTGGTGGAAAGAAAGACAATTTAGGCTATGGTACGTCTTATTTGAATTTGCATCCGTATGTACACCGTCAGGGTGGTGAAGGCGATATGGTTGTTTTGCAGCCGTACGAATATCATCCGAACACGAGCGAACTCGTCCGCTTGCTGAAGAAAGGCCACCACAACGTACAGTTGACTGATAAGGAATGGAAGACTCTTTACAACTGGATCGATTACAATGCTCCCGATAAAGGTTATTTCAATGCTAACGTATTGGATATGCTTCCTTATAAAGGATTCGATCAGATCAAACGTCGTAAGGAATTGACCGATAAGTATGCAAACGGTGCAGGTGTGGACTGGAAGAAAGAAATCGCCGACTATGCCGATTATCTGAAGAAGCAAGGCCCGATCACTCCGGTCATGCCTGAAAAGACTGCTGCCGTGAAGGAAAAGAACGTGAAGGCGAAAGGTTGGCCTTTCGGTTCCGACCGGATCAAGGAAATGCTGGCTAAGGAAAAGGAAACCCGTAAGGTGGTTGAGATCGCCCCGGGCGTGAAGGTTAACTTTGTCCGTATTCCGGCCGGTGAATTTGTGATGGGCAGCTATCGTGGCGAACCGGATGCTTATCCGACAGCTAAAGTGAAGATCGACAAAGGTTTCTGGATGGCCGAGTTGGAAACGACGAACGAACAGTTCAACGTTGTTTTCCCGGAACATGACAGCCGTTTCGTCGACCAGCAATGGAAAGACCACGTGAATCAGGGTTATCCGGCCAACAAACCGGAACAACCGGTTATCCGTGTCAGCTACAACGATGCTATGGAATTCTGTCAGAAATTGAGCGAAAAGACAGGCCTTAAGATCACGCTTCCGACAGAAGCGCAGTGGGAATGGGCTTGTCGTGCCGGTAGCGATCAGGACTTTTGGTATGGCGATATGCACACGGACTTCGGTAAGAAGGACAACCTGGCAGACAAGACAACACTGTTGCTTGCCGTTTACGGTGTAGACCCTCAGCCGATGGCGAAGACGAACCCGTGGTACAAGTACTACACCTTCCTTCCTAAAGAAGAGAGCGTGGACGATGGTAACCTGGTTCAGGTTGGCGGCAAGGCTTATGAAGCCAATCCGTTCGGTCTGTACAGTATGCATGGAAATGTAGCCGAATGGACTCGTTCCGACTATGTATCGTATCCGTATAATGAAAAGACGAAAGAGACATCCGAATACAAGGTGGCCCGCGGCGGTTCGTACATCGACCGTCCGAAGTATGCGGCTTCCCACACGCGTAAGGCTTACTATCCGTACCAGCGTGTGTTCAATGTCGGCTTCCGTATGATCATTGAAGATTGATAATAAAGAGGTATAGATAACATCTATCAACCCATAGAGAGCACAGATGTGGCAGATTGCCATCGGTTGTTTCATCAAACAATTAATCTGCGTACATTTGCCGCATCTGTGAACTCTAATTAAAAAGTAAATGAAAACAAATCTCGAACGATTTTTCTCCTCTTTTGTAACGACGATCGTCCTGTTACTGATTTATGCCTTTGGCCTGGCCGTTGCCACTTTCATCGAAAAGTATCACGGTACAACTGCTGCCAAAGCAATGGTTTATTATTCCCCCCTGTTTTTCCTGCTCCAATTCCTTTTAGTCGTCAATTTTATCGCGGCTACGATCAAACACCAATACCTCAAACGTGGCAAATGGGGGCTGATGCTGACTCATTTCGCCTTTATCGTCATCCTGCTCGGCGCCCTCACTTCTTTCCTTTTCGGTGAAGAGGGAATCCTGCATCTGCGTGAAGGGGAGACAAGCAATCAGATAGCTGTCCGCACTTCCGATAATACGACCTTCCATACCCTGCCTTTTTCCGTTGAACTGAAGAAATTCACCTTAACCCGCTATCCCGGTTCCGCCAGCCCCTCCGCTTATGAGAGCGAAGTGATCGTCCATGTGGACGGCCAGGACCGCGAAGAACGGATCTTTATGAATAATGTATTGGATGTAAAAGGCTATCGTTTCTTCCAGGCCTCTTACGACCAGGATGAACACGGAACCATCCTTTCCGTCAATCGCGATGTGGCGGGACGGAACATCACTTACTCCGGATATCTTTTGCTGGTCATCGGCTTAGTTCTTTGCTTAGTCGGTAAGGACTCCCGGTTCATGCGCCAGAGCCGCCGCCTGAAAGAATTGCGAAAGGCGACGAATGTAACGGCCGTGTTGCTTGCGCTCCTTGCCGTATCCATATCCGTAAACGCCGGTGAAAAGGCTTCCCCGATGCTGGATGCCGTACAAAAATATACCGTAAGCCCGGAACATGCCGCCCTCTTCGGCGCCCTTCCGATCCAGTCGGGTAGCGGCCGTATGATGCCGGTCAACACCTTCTCTTCGGAGATCCTCCGTAAGCTCCATAAGTCGGATAAGATCGGCAAACTGAACTCCGACCAGTTCCTCTTGAGTCTTCTGGCCATGTCGGACATGTGGATGCGCGTTCCCTTTATCGCCCTGTCCAATCCCGAACTGGCCGCCTACTATGACCTGACGGACGGCGAATGCGCCTATATCCAGGTATTCGACAGCAACGGCAATTATAAATTGCAGGAGAAGTTGGAAGAGGCCTATAACAAGATGCCAGCCCAGCGGACCCGTTTCGACAAGGACCTGATGAAATTGGATGAGCAGTTGAACATCTTCCACCAGTTGATCAACCACCAGATGCTGAACCTCTTCCCGAAAGAAGACGATCCGAATCATAAATGGTATGCACCCGGTGACGACCTCTCTGCCTTCAGCGGTAAAGACTCCATGTTCGTCTCCCGTATTCTCGACTGGTATTTAGGCGAGGTACAGGAAGGCCTGAAAAGCGGTGACTGGGCGAAAGCCGACGAAGTGGTCGGTATGATCGGCACGTACCAGCAAGCTAAGAACAAGACACTCGATATCAGCCCGAAACGTATGCAGGTCGAATTGAAATATAACAAGATGGATGTTTTCCGCTATTGCAAGATCGGTTATCTGGTTTTAGGCGGACTGCTGTTGGTCCTTTCTTTCGCGATGCTGTTCCGCCGGAGCCGCTGGATGAAGGTTGCCGTATGGCTGTTGGGGATCGGTGTGCTAATCGTTTTCCATTATCATATGTTCGGTATGGGGATGCGCTGGTATATCGGCGGTTATGCCCCCTGGAGCAATTCCTACGAGACGATGGTCTACGTGGGGTGGGCGACTGTCTTTGCCGGGCTGTTGTTCGTACGTCGCAGTACGATCACCTTCGCATTGGCTACCCTGTTCGGCGGTATCATCCTCTTCGTGTCCGGCCTGAACTGGATGGACCCGGAGATCAATCCGCTCGTGCCGGTCTTGAAATCGCCGTGGCTGATGTTCCATGTGGCGGTCATTGTAGCCGCTTACGGCTTCTTCGGTATCAGTTGCCTGATCGGGTTGACCAATATGGTGATGATGTCCATTACCGGAAGGAAGAACGGGAATGTGTTGAAAGCCCGTATCACCGAACTGAGTATCGTGAACGAGATGGCGCTTTGGGTAGGGCTTGCCCTGATGACCGTCGGTACTTTCCTCGGTGCTGTCTGGGCGAATGAGTCCTGGGGCCGTTACTGGGGTTGGGACCCGAAGGAGACCTGGGCGTTGATCACGATGGTCGTGTATGCCGTAGTGACCCATCTCCACTTAGTGAAACGCTGGAATAACCCCTGGCTGTTCAATCTGGCATCCGTGATCGCGTTTGCCTCTGTGCTGATGACTTTCTTCGGTGTCAATTATTTTCTGAGCGGAATGCATTCATACGGTCAAAATGATAATGTGCATGGAATTTTCACCTATCTTTATATCGCCCTGGGAGTAGTCATTATCCTGGCTATCCTCTCATACGGAAGATGGAAGGCGAAGGTGTGAAACTTATATGTTTTAAATTTGAGAGAACTGATAACGAATAAAAATAGTACGAACACTTAAAATTGAATTAGTCATGAGAACATTTAATCACGTCGGTATCGTAACGACAGAACAAGTAGAAGGGGCTATGTTTAACGAAGGCCTGAGTGTATGGTTGACAGACTATAGCAAAAGTCCGAACCGTATCGAATTCCTGAAATTTGAAGAAGGAAGCTGCCTGCCCGAACTGGTACAGAAACAGGGACACATCGCTTACACCGTTCCTTCGCTGGAAGAAGAACTGAAAGGCAAGAAGGTGATCTTCGGCCCGGCTGTATGCGACGAACATCTGACGATCGCTTTCATCGAAGAAGAAGGTATCGCCATCGAAATCATGGAAATCAAATAACAACATTAATAACTTAAATAAAGGAGGAAAATACCATGTCAGACATGAAGACAAAATTCATAAATGATCCTGAACAGATAACACCCGAATTGTTGGAAGGTTATGTATTGGCATACCCGGACCAGGTTAAATTAGGTGGCGAAAATATCGTTGTACGTGCCAATCCGAAGGGCGAAGACAAAGTGGCTATCGTTACGTTGGGCGGTTCCGGCCACGAACCTGCATTGAGCGGATTCGTCGGCGAAGGTATGTTGGACTGCTCCGTTGTGGGTGATGTGTTTGCCGCTCCCGGTGCACAGCGCCTGTTCCAGGCTTTGCAGCTGATGAAGCGTGAGGCCGGTATCCTGTTGGTTGTCCTGAACCACTCCGGAGACGTGATGAGTGCGAACATGGCTTGCCAGTTGGCGGAACGTGTAGGCATCAAAGTGAAACAAGTGTTGACCCATGATGATATCAGCGCCGGTATCGGTGCCAACGTCGACGACCGTCGCGGTCTGGCCGGTTGCGTGCCTTTGTATAAGATTTTGGGTGCTGCGTCCGAAGAAGGTAAAACGCTGGACGAACTGGTTGAGATTGCAGAACGCTATAACCGGAACGTAGCTACTTTAGCAGTTGCCATGCGCTCTTGTACGCATCCGCAGAACGGCGGTACGATCACCGACCTGCCCCAGGGCATCATGGAGATCGGTATGGGACAGCACGGTGAAGGCGGTGGCGGACAGAAACCGCTTGTATCTGCCGACGATACGGCTGCCGAAATGGTAGACCTGCTTTGCCAGCAGCTCAAACCGAAAGCCGGCGACAAGATGATGCTTATCATCAACGGCGTAGGAGCGACTACCCACATGGAGTTGAACATTATCTTCCGTAAAGCCTACAAGGAACTGGAAGCCCGTGGCCTCCAGGTTGCAGTGAGCCGTATCCAGGAAATTCTGACCGTACAGGAACAGGCCGGTTTCCAGATGATCATGGCCATCCTCGATGAAGATCATATCGACTATCTGAAGAACAAACGTGCTGATGCACCTTACTGGACAACAATCGGTAAATAAACGAGATATGAAACAACTGACTATCGAAAACTTCAAGGCGATGCTCGACAACGCCTTGAAGAACATCAAAGAACGCGAAGACGAATTTTCTAAATTGGATGCCGTTATCGGTGACGGCGACCATGGCCAGGCAATCGTGACGGCTATGTCCGCTATCGTGGCTACGGCTCAGAAAGGAACGGAGTTCAAAGCCATGCTGAACGACATGGGCTTCGACGTTATGTTGCAGGTAAGCGGCTCCACCAGTACGCTCTTGGGTGCCTTTTTCTTAGGTATGAGTGACCATGCTTCGGGGACGGAACTGGATGCCGCCGGAGTAAAGGCCCTGTTTGCCGGAGGCCTCGCCAACGTGCAGAAACAGACGAAAGCCCAGAAAGGCGACAAGACGATGATGGATGCCTTGATCCCGGCTGTAGAAGCGATCCAGACTTGTCCTTCGGACGATATTAAGGAAATCCTCGAAGCCGGAGCGAAAGCCGCCCTTGCCGGTGCTGCTGCTACAGTGGAAATGAAAGCCAATTTCGGCCGTGCCCGTAACTACGGTGAACGCTCCATCGGCTATGCCGACAGCGGTGCTACTTCTTGGAGTTGCATGTTCGAATCATTCGCACAAGCGCTTTAAGGATTTATAATTTATGATTTATGATTTATGCGTCGATAATAAATCATAAATCATAAATCATAAATCCCCAAATCATAAATTATAAATCATAAATCATAAATCAAAAAGCTATGGCAGATATGGATGGGTTCAGAGAAGCGAATAACTTCGGCTTCGGACAGACTTCCCAATTTGACAATTTTCATGTGAAAGGTGCGTCTAACTACTCTTGGGGTATGAAAGACCGTCTTTCTCGTATCTTCAACCCGAAAACAGGCCGTGCCGTCATGCTGGCATTCGACCACGGGTTTATCATGGGTCCGACTTCAGGTTTGGAACGTATCGACCTGAACATCGTTCCCCTCGTACAGTATGCCGACTGTATCATGTGTACACGCGGTATTTTGCAGACTTCCATTCCTGCTAACATCAACAAGCCCGTTTGCCTCCGCTCGGATGCCGGTTCGACGATCCTGACGGAACTGAACCGTAACGTCCTGATCGACGTCGAAGATGCGATCCGTTGCAACGCTTCCGCTTTGGCTGTTATGTTCTCTGCCGGTGACGGCGAACAGGAAGCCATTACGGCTGCCAACCTGGTCGAAGCAGTCGATATGGGTAACCGCTACGGCATCCCTGTTATGGGTGTGACCGCTGTCGGCAAACAGATGGCTCGCGACTCCCGTTACTTCGCACTCGCATCACGTGTATGTGCCGAAAACGGAGCTTCTATCGTGAAGACGTACTACTGCGACGGTTTCGAAAAGGTAGCTGCTGCCTGTCCGGTTCCCGTCGTGATCGCCGGAGGTAAGAAATTGCCTGAAAAGGAAGCGCTCGAACTCTGCTACAACGCCGTTAACGATGGAGCAGCCGGTGTCGATATGGGACGTAACGTCTTCCAGAGCGAAAACCCTGCCGCCATGATCCAGGCCGTACACGCTGTCGTACACGAAGGCTTGACACCGGAACAGGGATTTGAAATGTTCCAAGATTTATCGAAGTGACGGTATGCATAAATTATTTACTTATCTCTGTTCCGCATTGTTGTTAGTGACCGCTACTTCCTGCGAGAAGAAAACAGAAAAATTGCTGTTGGGCGGTTCCGGCTGGAACAAGATCGTGATCATCGATAAGAACACCAAGCAGGTAGAGTGGGAGCATCCCCTTGAAAAAGGCTGGGAATGCAACTCGGCTGTTGCCACTCCCGACGGGAACATTCTTTTTGCCTATGCCAGGGGTGCGAAGCTGATCGACCGCAACCATCAGGAGATTTGGAACATTGCCGCTCCCGATACCTGCGAGATGCAGACTGCCCGTGTGTTGCCCGACGGTAACTACCTCTTAGGCTGGGTAGGCCATCCGGCTGTCATCATGGAAGTGAGCCCGAAGGGAGATATCCTGTCGCGTACCGAATACGAAACAGGCATCGAACATCCGCACGCCCAGTTCCGTCAGCTGAACAAGAATGCACGCGGCAACTATCTGATGCCCCTCTTTGCCACTTCCGACGTGCGCGAGATCTCTCCGCAAGGCGAAGTCGTGAAGATCACCCGTCTCGAAGGAACGCCTTTCACGACATTGGCGTTGGCTAACGGGAACCATTGGGTTGCCTGTGGAGACGGCCACTCCCTGATGGAAGTGAACCTCGATAACGGCGAAGTAGCCCGCCGTTACGGTGAGAGCGATATCAAGGGCGCCCGCTTGTTTTTCGTAGCCGGCTTGCTTCCTGCAAAGGATGGCGGCCTCTATGTCTGCAACTGGCAGGGACACGACAAGAATGCTGTAGAGGCAAACAGTCCCCAGGTATTTGAAATCAACGACAAAGGTGAAATTATCTGGAGTTTGAACGACAATGGGAAGTTCGGTATGATTTCTACGATTAGCACGATAGAATAAGCCGTCTTTATTTTGAAAATGAAAAAGGGTGTATCATTATTTTGATATACCCTTTTATTTTACTTATATTAGCAGCACGTAAGGAAATCTGATTATCAACTAAAGGGTAAAGTATTGAAATCGCCATTTAAAACACTTGTAATTGCGGGTATAGTTGCCATAGCTGCTATTCTTTATACTGTAGCCTCCCACCGGGATGGGATCAGATTCATCGAAGATGCCAATGACGGACTGGACGGTATTGATAAGGTTCTCACTTCCAACGATTCGATGTCTCTGCGTTATTCGAACGAATACCGGAGCTGGAAAAATACGACTGACACGACTTTCCATAGCCTTTATAACGGGAATCAGCAGACAGATGTCCTGGCTGAACGTCCCCGGATGGTTATCCTGTGGGCCGGATATGCTTTTGCGAAAGACTATAAAACGTCCAGGGGGCATATGTATGCTATCGAAGATGTTTACAAAACTTTGCGTACGGGAGCTCCGATGGATAAGACGGACGGACCGCAGCCGGCTGCCTGTTGGGCTTGTAAGAGTCCCGATATTCCCCGCTTGCTGACCCATACCGACGGTAAAACCTTATATAAAAAGAAATGGGCCGGATTGGGGAGCGAAGTCGTCAATCCGATCGGTTGTGCCGACTGCCATGAGCCGGAGAGCATGAGCCTGCGTATCACCCGTTCCTTCCTTACGGATGCCTATGCCCGTTGCGGCCTGCATATCGAAGATGCGACGGAACAGGAGATGTGTTCTCTTGTCTGCGCCCAGTGCCATTGCGAGTACTATTTCCACGGGGAAGAACGCGTGCTGACCTTGCCTTGGGACCGGGGCTATACGCTCGAAGGCATAGAAGCTTATTACGATAGCATACATTTTTCCGATTTTACCCATAAGCTAAGCCGTGCGCCCCTGTTGAAAGCCCAGCATCCCGATTTCGAGTTGGCCAAGATGGGAATCCATGCCCAACGGGGCGTTTCGTGCGGCGAATGCCATATGCCGGCTGTCGGTGAAGGCGGGGATCGCTATAACGATCATCACATCAAAAGTCCTCTGGCTATGATCGACCGTACTTGCCAGGTTTGCCACCGCGAGAGTGAGGAGACGTTGCGCAACGATGTGTACGAGCGCCAGGGCAAAGTGCTGAACATACGGAACCGCCTGGAAGAGGAACTGGCAAAAGCCCATATCGAAGCTAAGTTTGCCTGGGACAAAGGAGCCACCGCAAAACAGATGGAACCGGTCTTGCGGCTGATCCGTCAGGCTCAATGGCGTTGGGATTTCGGTATCACTTCATGGGGAGCTTCCTTTCACGCCCCACAGGAAGTCTTACGTTTGTTAGGCGACGGTTTCGACAAAGCGACCCAGGCCCGTATTCAACTGTTGAAACTTCTTTCGCACCTCGGCTACAACGGCGAAGTTCCCATGCCCGACCTCTCGACCAAAGAGAAGGCACAACGGTATATCGGTCTGGATATGGAAAAAGAACGGTTGGACAAAGAGAAATTCCTGAATACGGTTGTCCCTCAATGGCTCGAAGAAGCGAAAGCCCATAAACGGATAATCGAAGATAATTGATTCCCGGATTCTCCTTAGATAGCCAATCCCGGAGTATAAGGCAGCGTAATCGTAAACGTGCTGCCTTTCCCCACTTTCGAGTCCAACGTTAATCTGCCGTCGAAGGTTTTGATGATGCTTTGGCAGATTGCCAGTCCCAGCCCCGTCCCTTGGGCGAATTCATCTAATTTTTGGAAACGCTCGAAGACCATCGCCTTTTTCTCTTCGGGAATGCCTTTCCCCGTATCGCTTACGGAAATGTGGATAAAGCGTTCGTTCCGGCTCAACTCGTACGTGATTAGGATATGTCCCTCAGACGTGAATTTCCTTGCATTGTTAATGAGATTCGTGCATACTTGTGTCAGGCGCAAGCGGTCTACATGGATGATGGCCGGGCTGTCCGGTATCTGCATCCTCAGTTCGACGTTTTCAGGCATCATGAGCCGGTGCGTATGGAAGACATCTTCTATCAGCTTGTTCAGGTCCAGATTTTCGTACGAGAACGACATACAGCCCGATTCGATGCGCGACAGGTCCAGTATGTCGTTGATCAGTTTCAACAACAGATCGCTATTCTTCGAGATCAGGTCGAGAAACTCCTTTTTCTCCTCCGGCTCCAAATCCATTCCGGAATTGAGTAATTGCGAGAAGCCCACGATTGCATTGAGGGGGGTACGTATCTCATGGCTCATGTTGGCCAGAAAGACCGATTTCATCCGGTCTGACTCTTCCGCTTTCCGCCGTGCCTGTATGAGGCTGTTTTCCGTACTCTTGATCTGTTGGATGTTCAGGCACAAGCCGCTGACCGGGACCAGGCCGTTATTCGATTCCTGCCTGTTGCTGTCTTTATTCTGCGCATAGCGGAACTCCCACCATTCATAACCTTTCCCGTTAAAGTCATGTCGTTGTTGCATGATTTGAGGGGCCGTGAGGCCTTTGTCGAGCATATCGCGGCTTATCAGGAAGGCGTCCCGGTCGTCCGGATGGATGGTTTGCAGGAATTGGGCGGTCGTGATTGTCTCCGGTGGGATTCCCATCGCATGGTAAAATTCGTTGTCAAATTCAAAAATATCATCCCTGTACCGGAAAGCGAAAATATTACCGCTCTCCAGGGCAAAAGAGAGGAATGCTTTCTCCTGGCGTAGCTTTTCTTGCGCTTCCTTCTTGTACCGTGCTTCCTTCCTGTACTGCCTGCGCTGGTAAATAAAGAGGGAGGCCAGCAGGGCGGATATGAAAATAGCCAATACGGTAAGTATGAATTTATAACGGACTGCGAACGGCATATTCAGGATGACCGCGCTATTTGGCAACAACCCCGGGTCGATCTCCCATTTATCCAGGACTTTATAGTCGAACAGATATGATTTTTTGCTCTGCTGCATCTGCGGAATACCCGTTAGAGAGTCTCCGCGAAGGAGATCGGCAACCTGGCGTACAGCCTCGTGTGCCTGGTCTTCAAAGGCCGCCATATAACCGCCGACAATTCCATTGCCGCTGCCCAGCAGTTCGTTCACGACAGAGAAACAGGGAAAAGCACTGAGCCGTCCGAGCGAGATGGTCGTGTAATCCCTTTTCGTCGCCAGATATGCCTTATTGTAATAATTCTCGCCGAATCCCTTGATCAGTGCAGAGGTCGATTTGGCGTTCAACGTGCTTATATACATCGAATCCGGCTTTATCTTGGGGATGTTTGCAATCGAAATTCCGTTCTTACCGGACAGGCGTACCCGGTTAGTCGAGTAGATATTGTTTAAGGCGCATATATCTTTGATCTGTTTGTTCATCTCCCCAAAAATCCTGTTATCCTGCAACGATTCGTCTGTCACCCTTATCACGATGCAATTGCCGATCAGTCGTTTTATCAGTTGGATATTGGTGCGGAAATCGGGTTTATCGTAGAAGCCGGTTATGTTCGGATACTTTTTTATAAGCGATGTGTTCGGGTAATTGATCCCCATGAACACAACCGGTATCGATTTGACGGTCGGATGGCCGCATGCAATCAAAGCATTAAGAGCGGGGTCGTCATTTACGAGGATGATATCCGGTTTCCAGGAAGACAGTTCTTCGAGCTTGTTGAATATCTTCTGCTTCTGTTGCTTCTCCGAAAATTGTTCACAATCGAGGTAGAATGAGTATACCGCCGCCTGTATCCCTTTATCATGGAATTCTCCGGACAAGATGTTTTTCATCTCCTTATACGGTGAGAAATGTTTTTCGTAGGACTGAATGACGAGTATACGTTTCTCTCTTGGCGTTTCGGTCGAGACGTCGCATGACATAGAGTTAAGTAAAAGCATCACTACAGCCACAATTTGGAATGAATATTTGTAAAACATACAAAGTTGCAAATGTTATCGAGTGTTTTTTATCGTTTTACAAATATAGGCTTTAATAGTATAAAACCTAAGAAAATCATAGATTAATTCAAAATATTCCGGGTGGAATCATGCTGTAACAATCATATATGATCGTCAATCGTCCGTATTTTCTAAAAAAGAAATTAAAAGTATCAATCTATACAAATTACTACAAACTCAAAATGACTAAAAAAAACGTACGTTTTTTTTAGTCATTTTGAGGGAGCAAATATACTTAAAATCTTTGAAATTCAAACATTCTTATAAGTTTTTTATGATCCTGTTAGTCAGATATATCAATGATTTTTTTTGATATCCCCTGATAGTCAAGCATTAACAATCTTTTATAAATAAAATGACTAAAAAAAACGTACGTTTTTTTTAGTCATTTTGAGGAGAGATAATATTCATATCTTCAGATTGTTACGTTGCCCATACATTTGGGACTGACGAACTTTGGCATAAAATAACGCGTGTTGTAAAATTCTGATTATTAGTGTTTTATGCTTATTGGTAAATAAAGGAAAAATCCTATTTAGCCATTTTGAGGACTTTTTACTGATAAAATGTGTTGGACTGATATTCTTATTTAGAAACAATCTAATTTAGACCCAGTGATATTGAAGCATGTTCTTTCAGTTATATTATTTTGGAATTGACAAATTATTATATAGGGTGCAAATTGTTTAATCGTATGAAAATCAAATTTTTGATATTAAAACTAACTCGGGAAAAATATATAAATCGTTGGATTATATTCTTTATCGATTTATTCTTTTCTGTATCTTCGACTATCACTTCCTTAGCATTGATCAGCTATATTTTAGACCGAGACTATTCTAACCATACTATTTTCAAAGTCTTTTTGATTTCTTCTATTTGTAGTATTGTATGTTTTTTTATATGCAAGACCTATAAAGGTGTTATTCGGCATTCCGCTTTTACTGAGACTGGGCGTATTGCTATGGCTTCTTCCCTGAAGGTTGCAATTATTCTACCTATTTTTTCTTTGATGACCGAGGCCTTTTCTTTCCGGTGTTTTTTATTAGGTAGCGTAATTGACTTTTTTCTTACTTTTTTTATTCTTACGATTTTTCGTGCTTTTTTGATTACGGTATATACCTTTATGGTAAGCAGTATAACTTCCCGTAAAGACAAACTCTTGATTTTTGGTCATGAGAAATCTTCTCCGGCATTACTGAATGATTCGTTTTTACGGGAAAACTCTGCTTACCAGGTTGAAGGCATACTTCGTTTCGGGCCGAGAGTCTCCATGCGTATGGCTGCATATAATGTGTTTTTTGTCTCTAACCAAGCGGAATTCAACCGTTTGGTAAATCATTATAATGTCAAAGCCATTCTCTTTACCGACTATAAAGTAGTAAAAGAAGAAAGTGAACGCTTGGTTCGCTTTTGCGAGAAAAAGAAGATCCGTATGTTGATACTGCCTTCCATCGACGAACTCCAGGGAGGTAAAATGCAGTTGCGTACCCTGCCTGAGGTCCGTATCGAAGATTTGTTGGGGCGTGATGAAATTTGTATCAACATGACAGAGATAGCCAATTCGCTAAAAGGTAAAGTCGTTTTGGTCACCGGAGCCGCCGGTTCCATCGGTAGCGAACTTTGTCGCCAACTTTGCCATTTCAGCCTGAAGCAATTAGTCCTGTTCGACAGTGCCGAAACGCCGATGCATAACATCCGGCTGGAGTTGGAAGAAAAATTCCCCGATGTCGAATTCACCCCTGTCATGGGAGACATCCGCATGATTCACCGTGTCGAAAGCATCTACCAGCGTTTCCGTCCCCAGATCGTGTTCCATGCAGCCGCCTACAAGCATGTGCCCCTGATGGAAGAGAACCCGTGCGAAGCGGTCCATACAAATGTATATGGTACGTGCAATGTCGCCGATATGGCTGTCAAATACGCTGTGGATAAATTTATCATGATCTCTACAGACAAAGCCGTAAACCCGACCAATGTGATGGGAGCCTCCAAGCGCTTGGCGGAGATGTATGTACAAAGCCTGAGCATCGCTATCAGCAAAGGTAAGCATTCCGGTAAAACCCGCTTTATCACCACCCGTTTCGGCAATGTGTTGGGCAGTAACGGTTCTGTTATCCCCCGTTTTCGCGAGCAGTTGGCGAAGGGTGGTCCCCTGACTGTCACCCATCCCGAGATCATTCGCTACTTCATGACGATCCCCGAAGCCTGCCGCCTGGTTCTGGAAGCTGCCTTTATGGGTAAAGGAAACGAAATTTTTGTATTCGATATGGGAACTCCCGTGAAGATCGCCGATCTGGCTTACCGAATGATCGAATTAGCCGGACTTGTCCCCGGTCAGGATATAGAAATCAAATATACAGGCCTTCGTCCGGGTGAAAAGCTGTACGAAGAACTTTTAGCAACGAAAGAAAATACATTACCTACGGAAAACGAAAAAATCTACCGCGCCCAAGTCCGGGAATATGATTACGAAGACATCTGTACGGTTATGAACCCTCTGATCGACCTTGCAATCAGAGTAGACAAAATGGGTACTGTCCGGATGATGAAAGGAATCGTGTCTGAGTTCAAGAGTAAAAATTCGGTATATGAGGTGCTTGATAAAGAATAAAAAAATCCCGAAGAACCTGCCAGACAAGGTGCAAGGCCTCTTGCCGGCATATTCTTCGGAACCATCATCTGTTTAATGGAACAAGCTTCGATATTCATCGCACGGGAAGCAGGGGCACGCTTTCTCAACGCCGGGCAGGTCTCGATGTCCCACTATCAGCGCTTTGGGAAAAACTTTGTGAAGTTTCCACAACAGTTCTTCCAGCCGGGCTTTCTGCTCCGGAGTACGGGTGTCGGCGGGAATGCCGCTCGCATCCAGTCCTCCTTCGTAACAGACACCGATACTGCAACGGTTCAGCCCACGTATATGGGCACCTACCTCCAGCAGTTTCCGGTGTCGGGTCACGCTACCACTCCGGCGGATGTAGAAGTGGTAACCGATGGTACGGAATCCGCGTGCCTTGTGGTCATGCAACAGTTGTTCCACCGGATAGTCACGGTCACAACGGGTGGCCGAGCAGTGGATGACGATGAAGCGGACTGCGTCCGCCCCACTCATCAGCAATCCGCTTTCCACTTTGGTCAGCAAGGTGCGTTCATCACATACCTCTTCACCGCCGACTAAGATAGGAAAAGTCATTTTTTTGGAAGGATTCATTTGGGTTCAAATTTTGAAATTAGTTATTAAAAATAGAGTCTCATCAGAGTTCGCCGGGTCTTTCTTCTTCTCCGGTATCCGGTGTAGTCAGGTCTACCGAAGCATCGCCGGACTTGATCGCTTTCAATACCAGACGAGCGACCTTGCGCGATGGAACCGCATTGAACGTAGCGTCGGCCAACAAGTTACTGAAGCGTTGGCCGGGAGTCCAATTCACTGTTACAGCCACGATGTGCGTGTCAGCCTTGAACTCAGTCGCATTCTCTGCCCCGGCGCTTCGGATAGCAGCCGCAAAATCCCCGAGGTCTCCCAGTTTGATGAGTACCCCGTTCAAGAGATTCTCACGCATGCAGTCTACCGCCATAGTCAGGATTGCTGCAATGTCCGCACGGCTGTAGACACATCCATGAGTGGCGATGTGTTCTGCAAACTCGTTGATGTTCATAGTCTTGCTGCTTTGTGCGCAAGCATAAGCCTTTTTAGGCTCTTCTTTCTTTAGAGGGTTTACCCTCATGACGATACTATAGTTTATCATACGCTTAAAAAATAAAATTGTTAATAAAAATGTTACTTCTGCGATCGGGCCAAATGAAGATGTATGATCTTCACGTGGAAGATGATACGTCTTATCTATGTAAGATGATACATCGTGTTGTTGTAAGATGTATCATCTTCTCCAAGCATCTGACTTTCGGAAGCGAAGGTAGATCGTCGAGAGGCAGCCGGAAGTCGGGTTGTTCGTTTCTGTTGCGTCTTTATCGTTTACGGTTCACCAAAAATCTCCACCAATATGCGTACCTGTCGTGGCGTGAATATTTTACTATGCGTGCGGTAGCCTGTCTCGCGAAGTTTCTCCAACACTTCTCCGTTTCGTCTCATCCACAAGCGGAGGTTAGAGACGGCAGAATCGACAGTTGGTGTTTCAGGAAAATAGAGACTCGCCAACTCGCGTTTGGAGTAAGGGCGGATTCGGAATGTTGTTTCGTGCATAACTTGAAATTTTAAGTGTGAATAATCGGGTTTGGGATACAAGTATCCGTTGTAAAACATTATGCAGGCAAAAGTATTGGAGTCCCGTTAACCGGTCAACAGTGATAAACCGGTGATGAATCAGTGATAAACACCCGGTAAAAAACAAAAGGATATGGAACAATCAAATTGCATTTTTAATATAAGCGGTGGAAATGTACAAGTGTTGCCTAATGCAACCACGGCCATACAAAACATCTATGAGCAGGCCGATGATGAAGAAGACAAGGTTCTCGCTCCATATATCCACGACAGGGCTGAAAGGCATAATTATGTGTTGCGGATCAAATCGTGCAGTGATTCTGTCACGCTGTGCAAAACAGTACTTGCGGATCTGTATAACGATGCGTTGGGAGACTGCATCAAAAGCCAAGATCTGATCAAAGGCAAGGAGTTCATCACGGCTATCAAACCTCTGTTGGCATTCGAATGTGGAGTAGAAAATCTCCGCATTGCCATTCGTAAATACGTGTTAGGTGAAATATAATAATAATAGATAGGTAATCATGTTCCCTTTTTTGCTTGCAGAGCCGGCGCTACTCTTGCTTAGTGCTATAGTGACGCGTTCTGTTTTTTCTAAAGAACCATTCGATCCATTTTCCCTTAGGGAGAAAAAGGAGAAAAGTGAAGAGTACGCAGAAAAAGAAGGCGGCATTGAGTCTTCAGCGTCTCGTATGGACTTACAATCCATACAAAAGAAAAAATTAAGCGAGTTGCTGAATGAGATGACCTTGGAAGATTTTCTGGCGGTCATTAAAGAGCAAACCGAGTCCAATGCGCAAAGTATCGTCGAACAAGTCTCGGAAAATCTGGATGCCATATACACAGACCAGATTGCCAAAACGCAGGATTTTGTCAACGGAAGTGCGAATTTGAACATCCATGCCATACGTGAATTGCTTCGCGACTTGTTGCCAGAACGTTATCATCCAGCCATAAAAAAGATCGAGCCGGGGCAAAGCGTCAAGACCATCATCAATATAGCCGGAGGAAACAACCAGATCTTGCCCAATGCGAAGAGTGGCAAATTCAATCGAGATTGAATAATACCCTGCTCGTATTTTTTGCGGTGTTATCTGTCCTCTGTTTGCTTGGAGGCTATTACGCTGATGGAATTTGCATCTGGTTATCCTTTCTGACATTGTTAGTTTGGCCGATATTGGCAGGCAATCTGTTGTTGCTGGTGGTACAATTATTCACAAAGAAGAAATGGAAAAGTATAGTTCCCTTGTTTGCGATCCTGCTTCATATGGATTATCTGATAGCCGTTTATCAACCCCCGTATTGGAATGAACCGGCTACATCCGAACAAGAAGGAACCCCTCTGACCGTAGTCACCTACAACGCCAGCCATTTCTATTGGGACAGAAAGTACACGATGAACGAAGCCGCCGCTTATATCAAGGAGCTACAACCCGATATCGTCTGCTTCCAGGAAGCTCCCGGTGACGGGTATTACCATCGGGACAGTATCCGGTACGCTTTCGATTATGTACTGTATAAATATATCAGCCGACGTACGGACCATTTACCGACTACGATCTACAGCCGTTATCCGATCCATTCGGTAAAAACTCTGTATTATAAGAATTCCAGTAATATGTCGTTAATCGCCGATGTAAGAATAAACAACCAATACATCCGTGTGATCAACAACCACTTCGAGACAACAAGCGTCAATGCCTATCGCGGTATCATTACCGCTCCCGGCAAGAGTTTGAAAGTCCGTGCAAAAGCAGTCAAGGATTTGGTATTGAAAATGAAAAGTAACTATCAGAAGCGAGCAATTCAGGCCGATTCGATTCATGCTGAAATCCAACGATCCCCTTATCCGGTTATCGTCTGCGGTGACTTCAACGATACGCCCGCCTCCTACACCTATCATCGAGTGAGAAAAGATTTGACAGATGGTTTTCAGGATGCCGGAAACGGCTATCAATATACTTTCCGGCAGTTGTATAGACTGTGGCGGATTGATTATATATTTCATTCCATTTGTTTAAATGGAATCGATTGTTTTTCTCCGGAAACATCGTTTAGTGACCATAACATGGTGATTTGGAAAGGAGTGATTGAATATTAAAAAAATGTATTTTGGAAAGAGGTTCTAAAGTTAAGGGTATTGATTTGGCATCATTATAAAGAAAATGGAAGAGAATATTGTTTTTTCGATATTGAAATTTGATTTATCGTTGTTTGCAGAAATTGTTATAATTTTTTGCGCGTTAGGTTAAAAATGAATGTTTAAGATTAAGGTAGAATACTCAATATGCAATTAATTTTATTATCTGGAGGTTCAGGCAAGCGCCTATGGCCTCTGAGTAACAATGTACGTAGTAAGCAGTTCTTACCACTTCTTGAAACAGAAAGTTGTACCATGGAATCGATGGTACAACGTGTAGTACGTCAAGTCTTTCAAGCAGACCTTACCACCAATATTACACTTGCTACCAATGCATGCCAACTTGACATCATTACTAACCAACTTGGTGATAAAGTTAGTGTGGTCACAGAACCAGAGCGCAGAGATACCTTCCCTGCTATCGCACTAGCAACTAGCTACCTTAGTTTTCAGAGGCAGTGTACTGATGACGAAGTTGTAGTTATCATGCCTTGCGACTCATATACTGAATTAGAATATTTTCACACAATAGCTCGTATGGTTCAATGTGTTGAAGCTAATGTAGCAGATCTTATCCTTATGGGGATTACACCGACTTACCCATCTGCTAAATATGGCTATGTACTGTTGGACTCTGATTCGTCATTTGAGATTCAACATTCATCATTCGCTAAGCCTGTCGCTCGTTTTACAGAGAAACCAACAGTCGAGGTTGCAGAACAATTATTGGCGGAAGGTGCATTCTGGAACGGAGGTGTTTTTGCCTTTCGTCTTGGTTATATGATGAACATAGTTCGTAAATATGTTCAGTGTACTACTTTTGCTCAGACTTTGGATAACTACCGGAGTTTTCCAAAGATATCGTTTGATTACGAGGTTGTAGAGAAAACAGAGTCGGTGGCTCTTGTGCCATTTAAGGGCGAGTGGAAAGATCTTGGCACGTGGAATGCCCTCACTAACGAGCTCAGTAAGCATGCTATTGGCAATGCTGTGTTGGGCTTAAAGTGTGAGAACACACATGTGATCAATGAACTGCAGCTCCCAATCTTTGTGGATGGTGTGAAGGATGTAGTGGTGGCTGCATCTTTTGATGGTATTTTGGTTTGTGGTAAAGAGGATACTGAAAATATAAAATCTTACGTAGAACCCTTTTGTACTTGCCCAATGTATGAAGAGCGTAAATGGGGCATATGCAGAGTTCTTGATAGGAAGGTGCATGCAAATGGTAATTATTCTTTGACAAAAAGTATTGTCATCACTGCAGGCAAGAATATTTCTTATCAAATGCACCGTCATCGCATAGAGATCTGGACTATCGTTGAAGGTGAAGGTTTATTTGTCCTTAATGGTGAGTATCGCTGTGTCAAACCAAGCGATGTACTTATTATAGAGAAGGAGAATTGGCATGCTATTAAAGCCCTAACGCAATTAACCTTTATCGAAACTCAGATAGGGAATCTATTAATTGGGGAGGATGTTGAGCGTAGCGTATGGAATTGGAACTAATTTATAAATGAAAACATTTTTTCTTGGTAAAACTGGTGTTTTAACTATGATAATCATAAATAATTTAAAAATAATAATTGGATTTTTATACCACTTGCCCAAAACAATAAAAAATTGGCAACATAAACGTAATTTCTGTAAGAAGTTCACAAAGAGAGGATTCCGTTATAACATTATGCCATCAGCGAAGATTCTTTTTAATGATGGTTCTTCTGCTGGTGATATAGAATTGGGCGAATATGTTACAATATATGGAACTATTCATTCTCAGTCTGGTGGTAAAGTTCAAATGGGTGATTATACTAGGTTGGGAAATAACTCAATAATACGTAGTGTAGAAAAAGTGCAAATAGGTTCTTATACTGCAATTGCAGACAATGTTGTAATAGCAGATAATGGCAACCATCCGATAGATCCTGTATTTCGTAGAAAGATGAAAGAGGATATGTTGGATGGTCCAATGAGATTGTGGAAAAACGCAGAACATGCTCCTGTCATTATTGGCGAAAACGTTTGGATTTGTGAGAATGTAAGAATCAATCGGGGGGTTACCATTGGAGATAATTCAATTATTGCTGCAGGAGCAGTAGTTACACATGATGTACCTGCTAATGTCATTGTAGGTGGTCTGCCTGCAAAAATTATTAAGTACATAGAATAGTATGGAGTTTAATAAAGCTGCAGGGGTTGCAAAAAATACACTTTACTTATATGTGCGAATGTTTGTTACGATGTGTGTATCAATATACACATCTAGAATTATTTTGCAGAGTTTAGGTGTTGAGGATTATGGCCTTTATAATGTAGTTGGTGGTGTCGTTGGTTTGATGAATTTTTTTATTAATGCTCTTTCTTTTTCTTATCAGCGTTTTTTTTGTATAGAACTTACAAAAAATAGCAATAAGGAGTTCAAGCAGATTTTTGGGACAGCACTCACTGTTTCAGTATTATGGAGTGTTATTATTATATTGATTTTGGAGACAGGAGGTTATTGGCTTATAAATCATAAAATTATTATACCTACTGAAAAAATGTGGCAAGCAAATGCCATATTTCAGTTTTCTATACTATCTTTTATATTGGGTTTATTTCAATCTGTATATAGTGCTTTGATAATATCAAATGAGCGAATGAGTTTCTTTGCTTTATTGAGTATTTTAGAGGCTGTAATTAAGCTATCTATCGCATTCTTAATAGGTATATTTACTTCGGAAAGATTGTTTTTTTATGGTGTTTTGATGTTGGGGGCACACTTGTTAGTTTTTTGTGGCTATATGGGATATTGCTTGAAAAACTTTAGTGAAAGTAAAGTCTTTTTTTGCTATAAAAGAGAGTATATAAAACAAATATTTGGTTTTTGTAGTTGGACATTGATAGGTACTTTCTCGAATGTATTGCAAACACAAGGAGGTAGTATTCTTCTCAATGTATTTTTCGGTCCGATTGTGAATGCAGCAAGAGCTATTTCATTTCAAATTTATACAGCTGTTATTACATTGACACGAGGTTTTCAAACTGCGTTTTCACCTACAATGTTGAAAACATATGAACAGGGTGACCATGAATCTTCATTTCGACAGATTATAACAACATCAAAAATTTCAATATACTTAACTTTTTTGTTGTCAGTTCCATTCTTTGTTTCAACTGACCTGATTTTAAACTTATGGTTAGGAGCTGAAAATGTTCCAAAATATACAGTCCAATTTATACGAATGATTATTGTAATAGGCTTATTAGAAACAGTATCAACACCTGTTGTTAATGTAATCTACGCAAGTGGTAAAATTAAATCTTTTCAAATAGTGATAGGGTGTTTTACACTTTTAGTCCTTCCAATTTCTTACATTTTTTTTAAAATTGGAATGGGACCAGAAGGTCTATACTATGTCACAATAAGCTTTGCATTAATATCTATTTTAATTAGAGTTCTTTTCTTGAAAAGCTGTATGTTTTTTAAACTTTATGAGTATATTAAAAATATCTTTGGGCAAGCTGTGTTGTTTTCGCTTTTGCTGTTTGTTATCAATTTCGTCTTTCCGATAGAATGGGAAAGTAATATAATATTAAATATTTTGACAATATGTGTAGTAGAAATACTATCTTTTAGCCTGATTTATTTTTTATTTTTGAATAAGCAAGAAAGAAACTTGATAAAGAAATTAATTAAACGATGAAACGACTCATCAATATAATACTCGCTATATTATTAGGATTTACAGCTAGGATTTACTATGTCGTAATATATGCTTCGTCTTCAAAAGAAGTCAAGCAAATGATCAACAAAGATGTTATAAATAATTTAGATCAAGTTTGGTCAAAATACAAATTGGGGGCTATTTTATCTCTTGTCCTTCTATTACATTTAGACAAATACTATAAAACCATATTTTTTCATAGAACTCGCAAGAATGTTTTTTCTCGAATTTTTTCACATGAAAATGGATTGTGCTTTATTATTCCTTATGATGTAACTTTAGGTGCGAATATAAAATATGATCATCCTTATGGTACTATTTTAAATGCAAAGTATATTGGTGACAATTTCCGTTGTAAACATCTGACAACAATTGGAAATAAAGATGATAATGAAAATCTTCGCCCAACTATACTAAATAATGTAACTTTGGGTGCAAATGTTACAATAATAGGCTCTGTTACTATTGGAAATAATGTCGTGATAGGAGCTGGTACAATTGTAACTAAAGATATTCCTGATAATTCTATTGTTATAGGTAGTTCTCATTTAAGATTCTTAAATACATAACAATATGCAAAGAATAGACTTTATAGATAAAATAAAGGGAGTTTGTATTATATTGGTTATATATTCACACATTTTGGGTGATTTATTCGAAGGATTGCGTTTTATTTTCTGTTTTCATATGCCTATATTTTTTTGTTTATCTGGCCTGTTTTTTAAACCATATACTTGCTACAAAGAATTTTTGAGAAAAAAAGTAAATGCGCTTTTGGTCCCTTTTGTTTTCTTTTATATTATATCTTATTCTTTGTTTTTCTTTAAGAAAATGATGTTTGGTTCTATTCAGAACTTTAGTGTTTTGGATTTTTTTTCTGGTGAGCAGATGTTTAATATTTCATTGTGGTTTCTCTTAAGTCTATTTATAATGTCAAATATTATGTATGTAATATATTGTTTTAAGTTGTCAATAGTGAGATTTTTACTTGTTATAATATTGGGACTTATTGGTTATATTGGGGCTCTTTATGATTTTGGAAATGTTTTATTTTTTATGTCATCATTAACATCTTTGCCATTTTATTATTTAGGTTGCATACTTAGGGAGAATGGGTATTTAGAACGTAGAAATATCTGGGAATTGGGACTGGGATTTTCTCTCTTATTTATTGGGATATTTATTGCTTTTATTTTACCAACACCACCTAGGTTGCTGTATTTTAATAATACAATTATGGCTGGTAATTTATTGGAAATATATACGACTAGTAGTAGCCTAGTAATTGGTTTGATGATAATTCTTAAGTATATATTAAAAGAGGGAGGTTTATTTATATCTTGGATAGGAAATAACTCTATAGTGTTATTGGTATTACATATGCTATTTGCTCCATTTATTTATCCAATAGTAGGTATATTATTTCAAGGGGATTCAATGTATATTTGTGCTTTTTTTATCGATATTATATTGTGTATAGTTGCTATACCAATTGTTACACGGTTTATTCCAGTATTTATAGGAAAGAAAGAATTATTAAAAAATAATAAACTATATGACGGAAAATAACAAGGTCTTGACTCAAATGGGAATAGTATATGCAGCTGATGACAACTATGTAAAACACGTGGCAGTTTCTTTAGTTAGCTTATATGGAAATGCGAAACCTAATGAATTACCAGCTGTATATATAATTGGAAACCATTTGTCAAAAGAGAATATTAATAAATTAGATAATGTGGCAAATAAATATGGTGGTATAGTAGAATATTTAAAAGCTGATGAAATAATAGAAAGACTCCCAAAAGATATAAATACTGCAAATTTGACGGTTAGTACTTATATTCGTTTGTTTTTAGCTGAGATAATGCCAAATAGAATAAATAAAATTTTGTATTTGGATTGTGATACATATATTTGCTGTAATATATTAGATTTGCTAAATATTAATTTTGATGGTAAATTAATTGCAGGAATTGAAGATACTATGTATCCTCATATGAAAACCAAAATAGGACTTCATGAATCGGATAGGTACATTAATGCAGGTATACTTCTTATAAATTTGGAAGAATGGCGACGTCAAAATGTAACAAAGGAATTTATCAAGTTTATTTTAAAATTTAATGGATGTGTACCACATTTGGATCAGGGTGTAATAAATGGAGTCTTTAGAGGACAGATAAAATATATGCCGCTTCGTTATAATGTTCAATCTCCTATTTTTGTAATTCATACATATAAGAGACTTTTGTCATTTCATGGAATGACAAGTTATTATCCAGAAGAAGAGGTTAAGTTAGCAAGAAAAAATCCTGCTATTATACATTTTACTTCTTTCTTCACTGGCAGACCATGGGAAAAGGGTTGTCTACATCCTTTAAGAAAGTTGTACTATGATGCAATTGTGAAGACCGACTATGCGAATACTGTTTACGATAGGGGTCTTCCTCTAGGTCGCAGAATTAGGCTATTTTGTTTTAAATATTTTCAATCTGTTTATTTTATCCTAAAAAAATATGAGAAATATTGTTATTGTAGCATATGATTATCTTCCTAATAATGGTGGTATAGCTCGTCTTTGTGGTGATATTGTCTCTGACTTGGAAAGGCGAGATATTCCATATCTCGTTATAACAGCTGCTGCATGTGTAGAAGGTGAGAATAATTCAAAAATACATAGATTGAATGCGAGACGTGGTCGACTTGAAGTTGAAATGATTAAATGTATAAAAAGAGTTACAACTAAAGACGACATTATTATTTGCGATACATGGCATCCTGCTGCTACTTTGTGTATCTTGGCAGGAAGAAAACCATATACTCTCGCACATGGTGCTGAACTTTTGCCAGGTCATGGTGCTTTCAGAAAGTATGTGTGGAAACATTTTCGTCACTCCATTTTTTCATGCTGCAAAGGGGTTATTGCGAATAGTCATTATACAGCAAATTTAGTAAAAAGCATTGTAAAAAACATATCTGTTGAAGCAATACCTCTACCTGTAAATTCGCAAATATTTTATCCTACAGTTCCAAAGCCTGATGATAATATTCTACATATTTGTTCAATATCGAGACTAGAAAAGTTTAAGGGACATGATTTTATTTTAAAAACGATATCGGCCTTACCTGAAAACTATAAAGATAAAATTAGGTTGTCAATAGCTGGTAAAGGTCCATATAAACATACTCTTGAACAATTATCATTTGATTTGAAATTGAATAATATCGTTAGCTTTTTAGGTTTTATTCCTTTTAGTGACATGAATGATTTTTATTCTTCACACGATCTCTTTATTCTCTGTACAAGAGAAGAACCTGAGTTACGAAATGTAGAAGGCTTTGGCTTAGTTTTCACTGAATCTCAATCTTGTGGAACAGCTGTTATTGCTACAAGAACTGGCGGTATATCAGATGCAGTAAAGGAGGCTGATGGTGGTTGGCTTATACAGCAAGATAATATTGATGAACTTCATAATATTTTAATTAAGTTAATTGAAAATAAGAAGTTAGCATGGGAGCAAGGTATAAAAGCACGAGAAAGAGTCTTGAGAGATTGTTCTCTAAAATTATTTGTGGATAATATGCTATCCTATATTGATTGGAATTGACATACTATGTTATTTAAGTAACAATTTGTAATCATGGAAATTTTTTGGATAGATCCTTTCTTATATGTTCAAATATATCAAACTGTATTAGCTTTTATGGTAATATTTATTTTAACTAAAAGGGTGGGTTATAATTTGAATAATATTAATAGTGGAGCTATTTTTCTCGCATTATTTATTATTGTGTATTGGGCTGTTCGACCTATTACACCTCTTGCCGGTTTAGTTGATACAAAAGCTGCAGCCACTTTCTTTGACCTAGCAAAGGAATATGGTTCTGAAGTTTTGGGTTATAAAGATTTAGGTTATGTCATTCTTGTAAAGACAATGTTACCGTTTACAGTCGAAGTCTTTTTTGGAGTGCTTGCTTGCTTGTATATTATCACATATCTTGTTGCATATAAAAATATTTATTCATCTAATTTTGGTATCGCATTTATTATACTTGTATGCTCATTTTCTTTTTTCGGTTATGGTGTAAATGGTATGCGAAATGGTATCGCTCTCGCATTTGTAACATTGGCGATTTCTAATTTGAACAGAAAATTGTGGCAAACAGTGCTTATGTGTATAATTGGGCTTTCTTTTCATAAATCAGCTCTCCTTCCGATTTGTGCATTTGTTTTGGTTAAATTCTATAATAAGCCTAAAGTATATATGAGTGTGTGGTTTGCTTGTTTATTATTATCTCTTGTTCTAGGAAATTTTCTTGCATCACTTATACCTGCGGATTTAATGGGGGAAGATGATAGGCTGTCTTCATACTTAACTGCAGAATTTGCTAATCAGCAGAATGCTACTTTTTCATATACAGGTTTTAGGTTTGATTTTCTTTTTTATAGTATGATTCCAATAGTTGTTGGATGGAAATATATAAAAAAGATCAAATCAAAGGATATTTTTTATTTGAGAGTTTGGAGTACATATGTTATATGTAATGCTTTTTGGATATTAACAATATATGTTCCTTATAACAATCGTTTTGCATATCTTTCATGGTTCTTGTTTCCAATACTAGTTACTTACCCGTTTGTTAAAGAAAAAATTAGACTAACTAGAAATATACACGTTGTTCTTTTTTTGAATTACTTGTTTATGTTTTTAATGTGGCTTAAAGAATGAGAAAAATAGAATTGTTAATAATATATTTTAATTCATATGAATAATCCTTTAGTTTCTATAATGATGCCTGTATATAATGGTTTCCCATATATCAAGGCCTCATTAGAATCATTATATAGACAGTCGTATTCTAACTGGGAATGTATAATTGTCAATGATGGTTCAACAGATGATACCGCATTGTTTTTGAATAGCTTGACAGATAAAAGAGTCCGAATATTTCACTTTAAAGAGAATAAGGGACGGTCTGCTGCAAGACAAAAAGCCTTGGAAGAAGCTTGTGGTAAATATCTAGCGATGCTTGATGCTGATGATATATATCATCCTGAAAAACTAAAAAAACAGGTTGACATATTGGAAAATAGTGAATATGTTTTGGTTTCTTCTGCTATGATTTCGTTTGGTCTTAATGCTGATATAATAACAAAAAGAGGCATTGACCATGATTGTGCTGTTCAATATAATGGTTTTAATATACCAGTTCATGCATCTAGTATGTTAAGGACTGTGATAGCAAAGAATAATTCTTATGCAACAACTTTAAATTATGGTGAGGATCAAGATTTTCTTAAAAAATATTTGTGTGGTTACAAGGAATATTTCTATATGACGACTCCTTTATACTACTACTCTGAATTCGATTCTGTGACGAAGAAGAAAATATTAGAATCATATGTTAATCGTTTTAAACACAATATAAGCAAACACAATTTAAAGCAATCTATGCTATTATTGTTTAAGATCATAAGTTTTGTGTTAGTATCACCTTTTGTGTCCATTAATCAGATCCTAAAAAGAAGAGGGTATTCACCTAATAGTGATGAAATACAAGATTTCGAAGAGTTGGTAAAACCGATAATCTTGTCAGTAGAAGAAAATAAATAACAAAAGTACGGATCTATTCAACTTAAATTTCTGTATATGTCCACACAAAAAAATAAACCGCATAATATACTTGAGATAATAAACTTGGCGAGTAGCGCTAGAAATTTCATTGGTGGTCAGTTTGTCTATCTTAGAGAGTATGGTTATGAAATGCATTTGATTTGTAGCCCAGATGATGAAATGGAAGAGTATGCAAGATTTAACCATGTGAAATATTATCCGATCCAGTTATCAAGGACTTTAAGTCTATGGTCTGATTTTAAGGCCTTTGTTAAAATATGCAAATATATTCATGATAATAGAATAGATACAGTGATTGCGCATCAAGCTAAAGCACGACTGCTTGGTACTACAGCAGCGTGGGTGTTGCGAGTGCCTAACCGCATTATCTTTGCTCACGGTGCTATATTTGAAACAATGAAAGGATTAAAGCGTAGACTTATTATTTTAATGGATAAAGTAGTAGCTACAATGTCTCATAAAACAGTTTGCGTAAGTAGATCTGTTGCAAATGTCCGTTTGTTAAATAATATTGAAAAATCATCACGGCAGTTTTTTTTAGGAGCCGGTACATGCGGTGGTATTGATACTCAATCTTTTTTCAATCCAGTAAGAATAAAGCAAACAGAACAAGACGAACTAAAGCGAAATTTAGGTATAAGCGATAATGATTTTGTTATTGGCTTTTGTGGGCGCATGGTGCAGGATAAAGGTATTAAAGAGTTAGTGGATGCTTTTAAACTCATTAAACAGAAAAGATCGAATGATCATAGTATAAAACTTTTTTTGATTGGACCTGTTGAAGTTCGTAATAGTATTAGTCAAGAATTAGTTGATTTTATCAAAACGGGAGAAGATATTATTAATTTGGGTAGTGTTAATCACGATGATATTTATAAATATTTTTCTTTGTTCAGTGTTGTGGTTTTACCTTCTTATCGTGAGGGGTTTGGAATGGTTACAATAGAATGTGCAGCAATGAACATACCAGCCATTGTTTCGAAATCCACGGGTTGTATTGATTCGATAGTTGAAAATGAAACAGGGTTGTATTGTGAAATTAACGCAAGGTCTATTGCAGACAAGATTAATTTCATGATAGATTATGAAGAGAAAAGGAAAGAAATGGGTGAGAAAGCTCGTAGATTGGTAGTGGAATTATATGACAATAAGGTGGTTTGGCCACATGTTATAAAAGTAATTGAAGCATAATATGGGATTAAATAATAAGAAATTATCGTTAACATACAGGTTTTTGCGCGTTGTAGGATTGAACTATTCTGAGGAGGAATATGGTCAAGTGTCTTTATGGAAAGTTGTTTGTAGGGTTTGCAAAACTTATAGAGATTCGTTTTTAATTAATTGTGTAATGGAATCTTGGATTCTTTCTCCTTTGCTCCCAAGAAAAATAAGACCATGGATTTTGAAGAAAATAGGGTGTCATGTTAGTAAAAATATATTTGTTGGTGATCATGTTAGAATAGATGCAGGTCATGCCAATTTAATATATATAGAAGAGCACGCTCATATAACAGGTGGTTGTAGGTTATTATGTCATCAAAGAAATCTTAAAGGCTATTGTGTTGGTGATGATGCTGCAAAATTACCATATAGCCTTGGTGAAATTCATATTGGCAAGGGAGTAATGATAGGTATGGAAACACTTATCATGCCTGGAGTTACTATTGGGGATGGTGCAATTGTGGGAGCTTATTCCTTAGTAACTAGGGATATACCTGCTTGGACAATTGCAACAGGTAGACCTGCTAAAGTTGTAAAATATATCTCACAGAGAGAATAATATGAATATACTATCATATGATATTGAAGAATGGTATATTGAAAAAAAATTCAATGGTGCCAGAAAAGAGAAGTACAAAGAATATGATGAATATTTTCATCGTATTTTGGATGTGTTGGATGTACGAAATTTTAAAGCGACATTTTTTTGTGTAGGTGGTATCGCGACTGATTTCCCTTATGTAGTAAAGGAGATTGCTAAGCGTGGGCATGATATAGGATGTCACTCTAACGAGCATATTTGGTTGACGAAGATGACCCCAGAACAATTACAATTGGATACAAAGACAGCTGTTGCTGCATTGGAAGATTGCTGTGGACAGAGGGTTGTTAGCTTCAGGGCTCCAGCATTCTCTATTGGAGAGAATAATAAATGGGCACTAGAAGTGCTTGCAGAGTGTGGTATTGAGTGTGACTCATCGTTATTTCCTGCCCAGCGTGACTTTGGAGGTTTTGATGGTTTTCCAACTCACAATCCTTCGATTATTGAATATAATGGTATCCAAATCAAAGAATTTCCTATTATGCTTGCATCATTGTTTGGAAAACAGGTAGCCTACTCTGGAGGTGGTTATTTTCGTCTTTTCCCTTATAACTTTGTGTCAAACAATATGAAAAAGAATAGTTATAATATTTGCTATTTTCATATTGGTGACTTAATTCATAACAAGGATAAGATAATGACTCGATACGAGTATGAAATTTACTTTCAGGAGAATGGATCATTAAAAAATCGTATGTTGCGATATTTTAAATCTCATGTTGGCACTAAGGGTGCATTTAGCAAGATGGAACATTTATTTGATGAATTTGAATTTATGAGTCTGGCTCAGGCTAACAGAATACTTAATTGGGACAATATTAATTTAATAAACTTGTAAGTTCAAATAATTGTCTATAAATAATCGAGTTATGTATAAGTATTTCTTTAAACGTCTAATTGACTTTTGCATTGCATTTATAGTTTTGTCAATTCTATTTTTACTATTAATAATCGTCACTATTTGGCTGCACTTTGCCAATAAGGGAGCCGGTGCGTTCTTTACACAGGAGCGGCCCGGTAAAGGGGGAAAAATATTTAAGGTAATCAAGTTCAAAACTATGACGGATGAACGGGATGCTGGCGGTAATTTACTTCCTGATGCGGATCGGTTGACGAACGTTGGGCGTTTTGTCCGTTCTACTTCGATTGATGAGTTGCCCCAATTGATAAATGTCTTGAAAGGGGATATGGCATTGATTGGACCTCGTCCTTTATTGGTTCAATATCTGCCATTATATAGTAAGGAGCAGGCGCGTCGTCATGACGTGCGACCGGGTATTACCGGATGGGCACAGGTGAACGGACGTAATGCGATCAGTTGGACGAAGAAGTTCGAACTGGATGTTTGGTATGTGGACCATTGTTCGTTTTGGCTGGATGTGAAGATCATCTTTTTGACGATAAAGAAAGTGTTTGTCCGGGAAGGTATTTCACAAGAGGGACAGGCAACGATGGAGGCATTTAACGGTAAAAATTAAATACGATGTTGAAAGATATAGCAATTTATGGAGCAGGAGGATTTGGTAGAGAAGTTGCTTGTTTAATCCATCATATTAATCAAAAGCAAAAGCAATGGAATTTGATTGGATTTTTTGATGATGGGAAATCTATTGGCTCTACAAATGAGTACGGAACAATTTTAGGAGGGATAAACGAATTGAATGCTTGGGATAAACCTTTGGCTGTTGTTTTGGCTATTGGTGCGCCTACGTCGGTATCCTTTATAGTTGGTAAAATCACCAATTCTTATATTGACTATCCGAATCTTTTTGCTCCTGATACATTTATTATAGATCCCACTAATATAAGCTTTGGTAAGGGAAATATTATTTCATATGGCTGTTTGTTTTCTTGCAATGTAGATATTGGAGACTTCAATGTTTTCAATGGTTTTATTACGGTTGGCCATGATACAAGCATGGGAAATTTCAATTCATTGATGCCGGCTGTTAGAATATCTGGTGAAGTTCAGATTGGAAATTGCAACTTCTTTGGAGTCTCTTCTGTGGTTTTACAACAGATAAAGATTGGAAACGAAACAGTGATAGGTGCTAATAGTACAATTTTGAGAAAAACAAAAGATGGTAATACATATGTTGGGAATCCAGCATCAATAGTTAAATATTAAATGAATAGATTATGGAACTAAAAGACTTTATTGAAAATTTTGCACAACAATTTGATGAAACAGAAGAATCCGCTTTCGCGGCAAACACCGTGTTCAAAGAATTGGATGAATGGAGTTCACTCCTTGCCCTCTCTGTGATCGCCATGGTCGACGAAGAGTATGATGTCCGTATCAAAGGTGATGACATCCGTTCGTCGGCAACGATTGAAGATTTGTTCAACGTGGTAAAAAGCAGACAGTAATGGCTTTTTTAGAAGTAAACCATGTGGAGGTTGTGGGAATGGCTGCTGCTGTTCCTTCAATCAACGAAGAGAATGTTAATATATATAAAAAATGGGGGGGGGTACGATAACTTCGTTGCCACAACAGGCATAGAAAGGCATCGTAAAAGTAGTCCTTCCATTTGTTCGTCAGACCTTTGCCAAGCCGCCGTTGAAAAGTTGATCGCTGAATTGGGATGGGAGAAAGAGAGCATTGATGCGTTGGTATTTGTTTCGCAAACACCGGACTATACCGCTCCTGCGACCTCTTGTTTGCTTCAACATAACTTGGGATTAAGTGAAGGTTGCTACACGTTAGACATTTCCTTGGGCTGTTCCGGATGGGTGTACGCACTGAGTGTGATAAGTGCCTTGATGCAAAGCGGAACATTCCACAAAGGTCTGTTGTTGGCAGGAGATACGATTTTGAAAATTGCCTCTTCCGAAGACAAGAGTACTTATCCTCTTTTTGGAGACGCAGGAACGGCTACCGCTTTGGAATATAAAGCAGAATCAACAGGCTTGAAATTTTCATTCAACACTGACGGAAGCGGATCAGAAGCCATTATTATCAAAGACGGTGGATATAGAAACCCGGTTTCTTCCGATAGCTTTGTGATGAAAGAGCGTGGAGAAGACATAAAGAGCAATCATTTACAAGTGGAATTAAACGGTATGGATGTTTTCTCGTTTGGTATATCCAAAGCTCCGAAGTCAGTGGATGGTTTATTGGGACATTTCAATATCGACAAGGAAACGGTGGACTGTTTCACTTTCCATCAGGCTAACCTCTTCATGAACGAGAAAATCCGCAAGAAGCTGAAATTACCGGTGGAAAAAGTCCCCTATAGCTTAAGAGATTACGCAAACACCTCATGTGCATCCATACCTCTTACTTTGGTCACCCAATGCGCTGAAGATTTGAAAACCAAGGATATGAAACACATAGGCTGTGGTTTTGGTGTAGGTTTGTCTTGGGGAAGTGTCTATTTTGAAACCCACTCTATCAAAGTACCTCAATTAGTAGAACTATGACAGAATTGAACAACAATCCATTTTCATTATCCGGTAAAATAGTGCTTGTCACGGGAGCTTCATCGGGAATAGGAAAGGCTACCGCTATCGAATGCTCCAAAATGGGGGCTGTCTTGGTCATAACGGGACGTAATGAAGTAAGGCTGAAAGAAACATTTGACCTCCTTGGCGGAGAAGGGCATAGTATGATTGTAGGAGACCTTACGGTTAAAGAGGATTTGGACAGGCTTGTGAAGGAAACAAAGGCATTGGACGGGATGGTGCATTGTGCAGGCATTTCCGGGCACAAACTGTTCACTTATCTCAAACAAGAGGAAATTGACAATATGTTTTCCATCAATTACCTTTCCCCACTCAAAATATCCCAATCTTTACTCAAAGCCAAGAAAGTGAAGAAGGGCGGATCCATAGTGTTTATGGCTTCCACTTCGGGGATATTGTCATCTTATATCGGTGGTAGTTTGTATTCTTCGACCAAAGGTGCGATTAGCGGATTGGTAAAAGGCATGGCATTGGAACTTGCTTCCAAGAAGATTCGGGTGAACAGTGTAATGCCGAGTATGATTGAGACCCCTATCATGAATGGTGGGGACGTCACTGACGAACAATTTGAAGCGGACAAACAACTCTATCCTCTAAAACGATACGGTAAACCGGAGGAAGTAGCGTATGCTGTTATTTACCTCCTGTCGGACGCGACCACTTGGATTACTGGCACGAATTTACTAATGGACGGAGGACGCTCCATTTCTTATTGAGATAAATGAACGCTTATATTAAAGATATAGCATATTATCTGCCTGTTAGGGAAGTCACGAATGAGGCAATCGTTCGTGACTTCCCTGAGTGGAGTGTGGAAAAAATAGCCTCAAAGGTAGGAGTAGAAAAAAGATATGTGGCGGCTGAGGATGAAACGGCTACCGATATGGCGATAAAGGCCTCCGAATGTCTTTTTGAAAATGGGAATATCAAGAGGGAAGAAATTGATTTTGTGATGTTCTGCACACAAAGCCCGGATTACAAATTACCTACGTCCGCTTGCATCATCCAACATCAGTTAGGATTGCGTAAAGGCATAGGGGCTTTGGACTTCAACTTGGGATGTTCGGGGTATGTATATGGGCTGTCTCTAGCCAAAGGATTGATTATGGGTGGCATTGCGACCCATGTGCTTCTGTTGACAGGTGAGACCTACAATAAATATCTTCACCCAAGGGATAAGGGTAACCGTACTATTTTCGGGGATGCAGCATCTGCTACGGTGGTAAGTACAACTGGTATAGCCAAGATTGGAGAGTTCAGCTTAGGAACGGATGGAAGCGGCGCGGGTAACTTGATTGTAAAGTCAGGTGGAAGCCGCATGCCGGAGAAACAAAATGATATCCGGTTTGATGAAAACGGCAATCCTTTATCATCGGATTTTCTTTACATGAATGGAAGTGAGATATTCACTTTTACATTGGACAATGTGCCTCCGTTGGTAAATGATACATTGGTAAAGAATTGTTTGGAAAAGGATGCGGTTAATCAGTTTGTATTCCATCAAGCCAATAAGTATATGCTGAACTTCCTACGAAAGAAGTTGAAAATAGAACCGGATAGATTCTATTGTTGTCTCTCCCAATGTGGTAATACTGTGTCTAATAGTATTCCTATAGCTTTGCGAGAAGCAATGAACGATGGTACGATTAATAGAGGAGAGAATGTTCTTATTGCCGGATTTGGTGTAGGTTATTCTTGGGGAGGAACTGTATTGCGTTTCCTATAAAAAAATTAATTGTCAAACAAAATAATGAATAAACGAGTCAGCATTTGTCTCGCCCACATGAGCGGTTCGGATATCGAATATAGTAATCTGGTTTCATCAAACCTGCTACTTTATAAACCTGCTATGTGGGGTTACGAAAAGCGTATGAAAATCTTCCGCCTAGGTGGTTATGGAAATACCCATTTTGATCAGGAAAGCAAGTTCTTTCCTCTTTACGGAAGTTGACATAATTTTTTATAATAGACCAAAAGCATGCATAAAACCATAAAGGATTATTGTAAATCTATAATTCAGAATCATAATGACCTTTTGAAGAAGAATAAATCTGTCAAAAGCAAGTTTTGGGATTTGCCAGCTTGTGCTTCAATTTGTCATGATGGAACCTACTCCAATACAGCAAAGGGTTTTTCCCATAGTCCTGAAGGTGTCGTTTGGCATACGACATTGAGAAATCGTATAGAAACCTTAGGTGATATTGGACATCGGTCAAATATTGGTGAAAGGTTTATTCTTGGTAATTGTGCAGAACAGCATTCAGGTAATGCATATATGAAAAGATTTCATAACAACCATCTTAAACGACTGTATTTCACAGAGACTGTACGGCCTAGAACTAAAGAGATTATACCTTCATGTGAAAATTGCAAATATATATTTCCTAACTTATGAAGTACAAAGATGACTATGTTTATTCACGAGATATAGACTGGTTTTGTGTCATAAATGGCCTTTTTGTCCATGTCGCTTCTGCAGGAGGAATGTTACCCGATGCTGTAAATGACAGAGATAAATTGAGGGAAATTCAAAGAGCAGTTTTTCTTGCACCGGATTTATATTCAGAAGAACAAATCAATTTGAATAAGTTATTTTTGGATGAAAGGTTCGGAAATGATGAAAAGGCGAAAAAGGATTATTTGAAATCATTTGTGGCAATGTCTAAAAAAGGTTTTATATCAATTGACAGAACTCATATTGCAGACAAAAGTAACAATGTATATCATGTTGTTTGCATGCCTCCTACTGATGGAAATTTGCCCAAAATAGAAAATTTGTGTCACTATTTATGTAATGATGCGAATATGCTTAATGCTCCAAAAGAAAATATAGCCTTACTTGATGTTATTGTGAGCGAATAGTTCAATCATTAAAAATGTAATTGATATTTAATAGAAAAAGTAATGGATTACTCACTGTTTTTTTAATTATTTATAAACAATGAACAAACGAATCTACCTTTGTCTCGCCCACATGAGCGGCAAAGAACAAGGCTTTATAAAGGAAGCCTTCGATACCAACTGGGTAGTTCCTCTTGGACCGAATGTAAACGCTTTTGAAAAGGATCTGGAAATATTTGTAGGTAAAAACAAATATGCCGTTGCCCTTTCCGCTGGTACGGCAGCCGTTCATCTGGCACTGTTGGCCTGTGGTGTTGGTCCGGGGGATGAAGTGATCGTGCAGAGTTTTACTTTCTGTGCTTCTTCGCATCCGGTAACTTACTTAGGGGCTACTTCGGTGTTTGTCGATTCAGAGGCGGATACTTGGAATATGAACCCGGTATTGTTGGAAGAGGCTATTAAAGACCGGATCGCCAAGACGGGCAAGAAGCCGAAGGCGATTGTTCCGGTTTATCTGTACGGGATGCCAGCGAAGATTGAGGAGATTATGGCGATTGCCAATAAATATGATATTCCGGTTATCGAAGATGCTGCCGAAGGATTGGGGAGCCGGTATGACGGACAGGTTTGCGGTACGTTCGGACGGTATGGGGTGCTTTCGTTCAATGGGAACAAGATGATCACTACTTCAGGTGGCGGAGCTTTGATTTGCCCGGACGAAGAAGCGAAAAAGAAGATCATGTTCTATGCTACACAGGCTCGCGAGTCTTATCCTTATTATCAGCACGAGGAGATCGGTTACAATTATCGAATGTCGAATATCTGTGCCGGTATCGGACGTGGACAGATGACGGTATTGGATGAACATATTGCTCACCATCGGCATACTTGCCAACTCTATAAGGATCTGCTTGCCGGAGTGGAAGGGATCGTATTGCATGAGAATCCTTCTTCCCGTTTCGATAGTAACTATTGGCTGAATACGATTTTGCTCGATCCGTCCTTGCATGTGAAAGGCGAGGAATATGCCTATGATACGGCTGTTCAAGGAGCGGTAGGAGGCTCAGCCGGTGTGACACACGCCGCTTCTTCCTTGCATACCGACTCGGAACCGAACCGGAATGTGGAAGCTATGCGTATGGCATTGGATGCTGTCGGCATCGAATCTCGTCCGCTATGGAAACCGATGCATTTGCAACCTGTATATAAGAACAATCCCCGTTATGTGAACGGGGTGAGCGAGTCTTTGTTCAAACAAGGGCTTTGCTTACCGAGTGGTCCATGTGTGACGGACGAAGATGTGGCTTATATTGTTCAGGAAATCAAGAAGGTGATTCTGTAATTATATGACATTGCAATTCTGCTTGGGGTATGGGTTGTTTTGTGTGGAGGTTATCTGCTTTTTATGAGACGGTACTATCCTTTGCATGAAGCTTATTTGAGATCATTAAGTTAGTCAACAAAATTAGGCTGCATGATTCTTGAAGTTAATCATAAGACCGTTACTCATTGTCGCCAACGCTTTGTTGACAACATAAAAGAGGCCTTCGACACCAACAGGGCTGTTTCACTCGGGTCGAAGGATAGTCCTCTTTTCAAAAATCAGACAAAAACTCCCGTATCGGATAATGGCGGATGCCTTCATAGCTGTTGCCGGTATAGGGGTCTGAGGTGACAACGAGTTTGGGATAGTTGTCTTGTATTTTTAACAGGTTACCGAATTCACGTTGAGCGGTCGTCTCGTTGTCGATACGTAAGGCAACCTGGATATAAATTTTTTCATGATCCTTTTCACCGATGAAGTCGATTTCGTTATTGCCTAAATAACCGACCTGAACCGTGTAGTCGCGATAGAGGAGATGGTTGTAGACAAGATTTTCTAATATTTTGGCTTTGTCCGTAAGGCGGTAACCGATGACAATGTTGCGTATTCCCATGTTCTCGAAATAATATTTTTCTCCGATCTCGAAAATACGTTTACCTATCAGGTCGTATCTTTCAACCCGATGGATGAGAAAAGCATTGCTTAAGTATTGGGTATAGTTTTGTATCTGATTGACAGAAACTGTAGTATGTTGGGATTTTAAATAATCGCTGATGTTTTTGGCTGAAAAAAGACTTCCGATGTTTTCTGAAAGGAAACGGATAAGGCGTTCTAAGAAGTCACTGTTTCGCAAATTATAACGGCCAACCACATCACGGAATACAATGGTGGAATAGACGCTTTTTAGGTATTCATTGACAACTTCATCGGTCAGAGGCAGATTGATCAAATAGGGTAAACCGCCATAACGACTATATAAATTGAGACTTTGTTCGGTATTGGCTAACTGATGAAACTCCAAAAATTCCAAATAGGACAAGCTATAGATTTTGAACTCTATATATCGTCCGCTCAGATAAGTGGCCAGCTCGCCGGAGAGCATTTTGGCATTACTACCTGTCAGGTAGATATCATTCCAAGGGGATAACAACAAAGAACGAATTACTTTTTCGAAATTGGGAATTTCTTGTATTTCATCAATGAATATGTAATTGAATTGATTTTCTATAAGCCGTGATGTGATATAAGTGTGCATGTCTTCTGCTGTTTGAATTTGGCTAAAGGTGAAATCTTCAAAATTAATATATATGATATTGGCATTCGGTTCTTCTTCAAGAACTTGTTTCATGAGCTGGAAAAGCAGGAAACTTTTACCGACACGTCTTTGGCCGGTTAATACTTTGGCAATGCTTTTTCTCATGAAAGGCTTGATTCTTTCCGAATAGCCTTTTCGATTGATGAGCGTTTGAGGTAAATCCATTTGTTGAAAGTTTTAAGTATAAATGAAACTTATGGCAAATGTACGAAAAGTTTTGATCATACTTAAAACTTTTCCTGAAAACGCTAAAGGTTTTAATCATAAGTAAAACTCTAATTATCTATCATAATAATGAACAAACGAATTTATCTTGGCCTCGCTCACATGAGCGGTAATAAGGCTTTATAAAAGAAGCCATCATGAAATATGTGGATGACATAATAGACAGGTTTTCTCCCTATTTGTTTTGGGACGTTGACAAAAGCACTTTAGATATTGAGGCGCATGCTTCGTATATTATAAAAAGGGTCTTGGAGTATGGTCAAGTGCAGGACTGGAACATTATTAGGGATTATTATTCCTTACCGGTGATTGTCTCCTATGCTCGTCAATTGCGAGAGTTAGAGCCTCGGGCGTTGACATACCTCTCGGCTATATCAAATACCCCTATCCAAACATTCAGATGTTATACTACGAGACAATCGAACCCCAGGCATTGGAACTTCTGAAAAAGTTGCAGGAGATACCTTCTTTACGTAAAACTCGTTTAGTAGGAGGGACATCCTTGGCTTTCTATCTGTTGAACAATGTAAAGATTGATATAGTGGATTATGCCTATCCTTGGTTAAATGAGGCAATCCGTATAGATGGTATTCAATTGGCGGGTTTGGCAGATATAGCGGCAATGAAGTTAGCTGCTATAACCGGACGTGGAACGAAAAAGAATTTTATAGATTTATATTTCTTATCAAGACGTTTTATCTTATCAGAGATGCAGTCTTTTTATGAGAGGAAATATCCGGATGGTTCTATGTTTATGGTGTTGAAGAGCCTTTCTTATTTTGAGGATGCGGAGCAAGATCCTTTTCCTTACATGTTGGAAGTAATAGATTGGGAAGAGATTAAACGTCATATATTGTCGTTGTTATAATTAAATTCACTTTCCCATGACGAACGGGGAGTTTATAATTCATTATGAACAAACATTTTTCATCCTGGCCGGTATCACGACCGAACAGGTGTTGCAGGCAGTGGATGTGGCGGTCGAGATGAATCGGGACGGCGCTTTGGGACTCCCCGTGCCCAACTACGTGGACGAAAATGTCTCGGTGAAGGTCGTCAAGCTGATCCAAAGCTATACGGGTGTTGTGAACAAGATGGTTTGGAGAAAATAGTAAAACGAAGGACAAGATGCAACGAATCGACACGAATCTATTGAACGAAGTCACAGCGCAGGCGAAGGAATCCCCTCGTTTGCGTATGAATCATAATTTCCATGACTCCTTAGATGCGAAAGCACAGCGTTTGCTGAACGCTTTGGAGCCAGGAACGGTATTACCGGTACACCGTCATCCGCATACGGCGGAAACCTATCTGCTGTTGCGAGGGAAGATACGGGTGATGTTCTACAACGATGCCAAGGAAGAAACCGAATCGACAGTATTGGATCCGTTGGAAGGACACTACGGTGTGCATATTCCTGCGGGACAATGGCATACGCTGGAAGTGCTGGAAAGCGGTTCTGTATTGTTCGAGGTGAAAGACGGTCCTTATATGCCGCTGGGAGAGGACGATTTGCTGTAGCCAGAGAAGCTGAACCCGGTTAAGTCTTGATCTTTTGGTTACTTTTCCATCAAGGGAAAAGTAACAGAACAGAATATGAAACATAAAATAATAAAGCAAACCCTATTGACAATCGGCATCTCATTGTCGATCGCCAATTCTCAATTGTCAATTGCCCAACGCTCGTTGGGCGTCTCCGGTCTACTGAACATCCCATCGGCCGATATGCAGGAAGACGGTACGTTCATGACGGGAGGCAACTACCTGCCTCAGGAGATGCTACCCCGGGAGTGGGGATATAATTCGGGAAACTATTTCGTGAACCTGACATTCCTGCCGTTTATGGAGGTGGCCTACCGGTGCACGCTACTGAAGGTCAAGAGTACCGGCAAATGGAACCAGGACCGTTCGGTCTCCCTGCGCCTGCGTCCGTTGAAGGAGGGGAAGTGGTGGCCGTCGGTCGTGGTCGGTTCGAATGACTTGCTGACGACCGGCGAATTGAATCCTTTCCTGGATTCGGGAGGGAACCGTTATTTCTCTTCCGTCTATGCGGTCGGGACGAAGCATTTCGGTTTCTACGGCCATGATATCGGCGTGACGGTCGGTGGACATGTGCCCTTCCGCAGCAGGAGCGAGAATAAGGGCGTGTTCGGCGGGGTGAGCTACCGTCCGGCGTTCCTGAAACCGCTTGAGGTGATGGCGGAATATGACTCGAAGGTGGTGAATGTGGGAGTGTCGGCCCGGTTGTTCGACCATTTTTCCTTGTATGCCTATTGCTACGATTTCAAGACGGTGGCGGGCGGTCTCCGGTACGAACTGACGCCCCGGCCTCGCGCGTTCCGGTCCGATGAGGTCCGTATGCCCTGGGACGGACGGGTGGAGCTGGTGCTTTATCCGCAGATCACGTTGAACAATTCGTGGTTAGACAAGATATACGGGGCGGTGATCAATATCGCTCCGGCGGTGGAGGCGCGGCTCTGGAAAGGGGCGGCTTTCACAGGGCAGGTGATCCTGCCGGTCTGGAACAATATGGTCGGGCAGATGGACTATATCCGGGCGGGAGTGTTGACCTTGAGCCAGGAGTTCGGATTGCCCGGAGGGGCGTTCGGACGGGTGACGGTCGGTAACTTCACGAACAGCCGGATGGGGGCGGACCTGAAACTGCGTTATGCGACGCCGGACGACCGTTGGATGTTCGGCTTGGAAGGCGGTGTGACCGGATCGTCTACCTTCTACGAGGGCAAATGGCAGGTGTCGAATTGGAAGCGGGTAAGCGGGGCGGCGGAGGTCCGTTTCCGCGAAAGGCGTTTCAATATGGATTTCAACTTGGGCGTGCACCGCTATATCTATGGTGACTACGGGGTGCGGGTGGACTGCATCCGGCATTTCGGACGGACGACGGCCGGTTTGTATGCCATGTACACGGGAGGCGAGGCGAACGGCGGTTTCCATTTTGCCGTCCCGTTGCCGCAATGGGGCAAGTCGCGCAAGGTGCGGGTGCGCCTGCCGGAATATTACCAGATGGAATATTCGGGACAGAGCGGCCTCGAATATTTCCACCGCCGTCTCGGACAGGACTATGAGACCCGGCCGGACGAGAGCAACAGCCTTCCTTATGATAGGAGAAATCAGGATTGATGATCTATTTGGAGAGAGTGTGCTAAAAACCGACTCACAAGAAAATATCTTTCAATAAATAATATAATAATTTTATTTTTAATGAGTATGAAAAAGAAAAATTTGTGGAGCGCAGTGCTGGCCATGGGCTTGGCTGCGACATTGAGTGTGGGATTTGTAGGATGTAGTGATGATGACGAACCGACTCCCGAAATCGTGACCGATAATCCTTTGGATAAGGAGGTCTATTATATAGCCGGTAAGGTGACGGACGGTTCTGCCGCCTTGGAGGGAGTAGAAGTCAGCACGTCAGGTAAGTCGGCCAAGACTGCTGCCGACGGAACGTACCAGTTAGCAATGGATAAGATCGGAACGTATGTCGTGACGTTTGCCAAGGACGGATATGTGGGTGTTTCGGCTGACGCGGTGATCCTTTCGGGCACACCGAAACAGGGCAGTATCTCTTTGTCACAGGCTTTGACTTCTTTGGCTACTCCGGTGACCGTATCGGCTGATCAGGACACGATTGTGTATGACGAACGTACGCATGTGGCCGAACTGGCTGTTCCGGCAGGAGCCGTGAAGGAAGATACCGAGATCACGATGACCGAATATCTGAAAGGTGCGAAAGCCGAAGCCGACCATGCCAGTCTTTCGACAATCAACTGTACGCCCGACGGACTGAAATTTGAAAAGAGCGTGGAAGTGACGGTTAAGAATGCGACCAGCAACGCGATCAGCTTTGCCGATGTAAAGCATTTCGTGGAAGATGGCAATGCTTGGAAAGAAATGGGCACAGCCGATTTCGATGCAGACCGTAATGTTTATGCCTGCTCTTTGGACGGTTTCTCCAACCACTCCTTCGGTCCGGTTTATTCGGTATCCGATGCCGGAAGCTCGACAGAAAACTTGTCTACCGTCACAATCGACAACTTAGGCAAGATGGCGGCTGCAGAACAGGAAGTGACAGGCAAACAGAAAATCGGCTGGGAAATCCAGGGCGACCTGAAACAGTTGTTGGGCAGCGCGTTCTCCGCTTTGAGCGGCTCTGATCTCGAAAGCCTGGTCAACCAGTTGAACGCGGCTATCACGTCAACTAAAGGTTCGGCTGCCGGTGTAGAGGAAATTCCTTTCTCCTTAGGTACGGCCAAAGTGGACGGCGACCAGAAGGTGACGATCGACATGAAGGCTAAGAAAAAACTCTCTTCTTTCTCGGTCAATTTCAACTACCAGGGCCGTATCGTTCCCTTCAGTGTGGAGATCGCAACGTATGCAGGTGTAAGCACGACGATCACGAAGGAAGGCGGAGCAAGCCATCCAGCACACGGTGGAGGCGTTGTCCAATAAGTTATAATTGTTTATTTAAATAGAAGAAAAGAAGAGTGAAAATCTGGAATTATATGTTGATGTGCGTGGTGGTACTCTGTACCTCATGCGCATCTTCCAAGAAAGTGGTTTACTTTCAGGATGTCGTCCCGCTGAAGCAGCAGGTGATCGAGCAAAAATACGAAGTGTATATCCATAACGACGATTTGCTGGCGATCATGGTGAACAGCAAGAACCCGGAACTGGCGTTGCCGTTCAATATGCCGATGGTGACCTACCAGCTGGGTAGCGAAAGCGGAGGACAGCAGCGTGTGCTGGGTTATTTAGTGGATATTAACGGAGACATCGATTTTCCGATCTTGGGTAAATTGCATGTGGCGGGGATGACGCGTTTGCAGTTGACGGATCTGATCAAGCAACGTCTGATAGAGGAGGATCTGATCAAGGACCCGATCGTGACGGTACAGTTCCTGAACTACAAGGTGGCGGTGATGGGTGAAGTGAATCGTCCGGGATCGTTCAATATCTCCGGCGACCGTATCACCTTGCTGGAAGCCTTGAGTATGGCGGGCGACTTGACGATCTACGGGCGACGCGACCGGGTAGCCGTGATCCGCGAGAAAGACGGGAAGCGGACGATCCTGATGCACGATCTTCGCTCGTCCGATATCTTCAACTCTCCCTGCTATTATCTGCAGCAGAACGATATCGTGTATGTCGAACCGAACAAGGCGAAAGCGGGACAGAGCGAGATCAACCAGAACAAGTCGGTGGGAGTGTGGTTGTCCGCTGCTTCGATCTTAGTTTCCATCGCGTCTCTGATTGTGACATTAACAAAGTAAAAAAAGAGAACCTATGAACACAGAACAAGAAACGGACACCCGCGTGGAAGAGAGCGAATTGAACCTGGGGGACATCCTGCAAACGGTGTTGGCTAACTGGTATTGGTTTGTTCTGTCTGTCGTGGTATGTGCCGGAGCGGCATTCGTCTATTTGAAATGGACGCCTAAGGTATATACCCGGACTGCTTCGGTCTTGATCAAGGACGATGCGAAAGGAGGGGCGATGAGCGAGTCGGCTGCTTTCGAGGATCTGGGTATTTTCGGCACGAAGCGGAATGTGGATAATGAAGTGCTGGTCTTCAAATCCAGACGGTTGATGACCGAAGTGGCGCGTAACCTGCATTTAGATGTAAGCTACACGGTGAAAGACGGGCTTCGGACGGTGGAGCTGTACACGCAGTCCCCCGTACTGCTCTCTTTCCCGGATGCGGAAGAGGCACAGGCCTTTTCGTTGCAGGCGGTTCCTGTTTCCGGGAAGGAAGTGGTGTTGTCCGGTTTCACCCTCGGCGGGCAGGAGGTTTCGGACAACGAGCCGATGAAGGTGGCGCTGAACGATACGGTCACGACGCCTGTCGGAAGAGTGGTGGTGGTCCCGTCGCTTTATTACGGCGACAAGTATTTCAATACGACCGTGCAGGTGACGAAATCGCCGTTGCAGGATGTGGCGCTTCGCTTCCAGAGCGGCTTGCAGGCTACTTTGGCGAGCAAGACGGCTACGATCATCAACCTGACGCTCCAGGATGTTTCCATCCCGCGTGCGGAGGATGTGATCAACACGCTGATCTCCGTCTACAATACTGACGCGATTAACGACAAGAACCAGATCGTGATGAACACTTCCAACTTCATCAACGACCGTCTGATCGTCATCGAGAAGGAATTGGGGGATGTGGATTCGGATATCGAGTCGTACAAACGGGAACACCAACTGACGGACATCTCGTCCGAGACGGGCATGTACCTGCAGACGTCCAGCCAGTATCGCCAGGAGGGATTGAGCTTGGAGAACCAGTTGAGCTTGGCTAAATATATCAAGAACTACCTGACGGACCCCGGCAAGAACTCGGACCTGATCCCGGCGAACACAGGCATATCGGATGTGAACATCGAGTCGCAGATCGGGGAGTTCAACGAGATGTTGCTGAAACGCGACAAGCTGATCAGCAACAGCAGTAGTAAGAACCCGGTGGTGCAGGACCTGAACAATTCGTTGATCGCGATGAAACAGACCATCATCCGTTCGGTGGATAACCTGATCGTCGGCCTGAACATCAAGATCAAGAATATCCGGGCGCAGGAGGAACAGACGAGCCGCCGCATCTCGGCCGTGCCGACCCAGCAGAAGGAGGTTCTTTCGGTGGAACGCCGACAGAAGATCAAGGAAGAGCTGTATCTCTACCTGTTGAACAAGCGCGAGGAGAACGAGCTGACGCAGCGGATGACGGAAAGCAACGCCCGTATCATCGACCCGGCAGCGGGAAGCAATGCACCGGTCGCTCCGAAGGCGATGATGATCTTGTTGGCTTCTGTCGTGTTAGGATGCGCGATACCGGCCGGTGTCCTGTGGCTGTTGATGGTCAGCGATACGAAGGTACGCTCGCGGAAGGATGTGGAGGAAGTACTCTCCGTGCCGTTCTTGGGCGAGATACCGATGCGCGACAAGAAGGACAAGAACGAAGTGGTGGTGCATGAGAACGGCCGCGACTCGGTTTCGGAGGCGTTCCGTATCGTGCGTACCAATATGGACTTCATGCGGGTGAAGGAGAAGAACATGCAGGTGGTGATGTTCACCTCGTTCAATCCTGGAGCCGGCAAGACGTTCGTGTCCATCAATCTGGCGATGAGCTTCGCCCTCACGCACAAGAAGGTCGTCTTGGTCGACCTCGATATACGTAAGGGTACCCTTAGCTCCCATGTCCAGGTATCGGACATGGGTGTGACCAATTACCTTTCCGGTCGTATCGATAACATCGACGAGATCATCCGGAAAGGGGAGCTGTACGACAAGCTGGATATCATCCATGCCGGTCCCGTTCCGCCCAACCCGGCCGAACTCTTGTTGAGCGACCGGTTGGAGGTTTTGATCGCCGAGCTGCGTGGGCGGTATGATTATATTATCTTAGACAACGTCCCGGCGGGAGTGGTTGCCGATGCAGTGATTGTCAACCGGGTGGCCGACCTGACGATCTATGTCGTCCGTGCGGGCAAGATGGACCGCCGTGTCCTTCCCGAAGTGGAGAAGCTCTACCGGGAAGGCAAATTGCGTAACATGAGCTTGATCCTGAACGGGACGGTCTACAAACATGGCGCGTATGGCTACCATTACGGGTATGGATACGGGTATGGCTACGGTTACGGATATGGTTACGAACAACGTAAAAATAAGTAAAAAAGATGTTTTCCCTACTTTTTCCGAAGAAGAACGCGGTTCACACCGATTTATTGAGAGGGACGGCAGATGTGCATTCACATCTGCTGCCCGGTGTGGACGACGGTGTGCAGAGCGTCAACGATATGTGGGCGGCTCTGAAATCGATGCAGGAGGCAGGTGTGGAACGTGTTTTCCTGACTCCTCATGTGATGGCGGACCTGCCCGACAACCGGCGCAGTTTTCTGCAGGACCATTTTGCTTGCATGAAAAAACTTGCCCCGGAAGGGGTCGAGTTGAGGTTGGCGGCTGAGTATATGCTGGATGCCGGCTTCCGTTTGCAGATGGCGGACGGGTTGTTGACGTATGCGGATAGGCAGGTCTTAGTCGAGACTTCCTATCTCTCGCCGCCTTCCGACTACCTGAACTTGCTTTACGAGCTGAGGCTGGAGGGCTACACGCCTGTCCTGGCTCATCCGGAGCGGTATATGTATATGACGAAGGAGGATTATTTCCGGCTGAAGGACAAAGGCTACAAGTTCCAGCTGAATCTGTTTTCCCTTGCCGGCGTGTATGGCGCCCGTCCTGCCAAATATGCCGCATACCTGATGAAGGAGGGTTTCTACGACTACGCCGGTTCCGACCTGCATCATCCCGACGACTACAAAAGAAACCTTGCACGGCTGAAACTATCGGGCAAAATGTTCGACAGTCTCAGGGAGGTGTTGGAGAATAACAAGAGGCTATAGTTTTTATTTATCGTTCCATAGATAAAACTGATGGACTTTCTACATACCACTTGATTATTCTGCCTATCTTTGCATTTAACAAATCTAAATAAACCAATAATTATGCTTAACACTATTCTTTGTAAGAGGACGGCATTACCTTTAGGGCTGCTTTCATTGGCTCTGGTTCTGCCATCGTGTGGTTCTTCCGAATACAAGAAGTATGCGGATAACCAGGCAAAACAGGTTGCTTCCATCCTTCGTGAGAACGGATGTATGCAATGTCATTCGGCTACGGCGGCGCTTCCTTTTTACGGTAATCTTCCCCTGATCGGCCCGACTGTGAAGGCGGATATGCAGGAAGGTACACGCTATTTAGACCTGACGGCAATGCTGGAGGCACTCGACAATGGCAAACTCGTTTCCGAGGCCGATCTGGCCAAGGTGGAAGATGCCGCTCTCTCCGGTTCCATGCCTCCCGCCAAATATTCGCATATGCCGATGCACTGGGGTACGACCCTCGATAGCGACGAAAAGGCTGTCTTGCTTTCCTGGGCGAAGGATGTCCGTAAGAAAAACTATTCGACACCTACCGTCGCCGAAGAATTCGCCAACGAGCCTGTACAACCGTTGATGGCCTCCATCCCGACCGATCCGGCAAAGGTGGCTTTAGGCTTCGATCTTTATCACGACACCCGTCTTTCCGGCGATAACACGATCTCGTGTGCTACCTGCCACGGGTTGGCTACTGCCGGTGTGGACCGTAAACAATATTCCGAAGGTATAGACGGACAGTTCGGCGGTGTGAATGCCCCGACCGTGTATAATTCGGCTTTGAATATCCTCCAGTTCTGGGACGGCCGTGCTGCCGACCTGAAGGAACAGGCTGCCGGGCCTCCTTTGAACCCGGTTGAAATGGGAAGCCTTTCGTTCGACGATATTTCAGCCAAGCTGGCGGAAGACAAAGAATTGAGCAAGCGTTTCCTCGAAGTTTATCCGGAAGGGTTCAACCAGTCTACAATCACCGACGCTATCGCCGAGTTTGAAAAGACGTTGCTCACGCCTAGCCGTTTCGACAAGTACCTGATGGGCGACAAGACAGCCCTGACTGCCGAAGAAGTTGCCGGCTACGAATTATTTAAGGAAAATAAATGCGCTACCTGCCATACGGGTGTGAACATCGGCGGACAGTCCTTCGAATATATGGGGATCAAGGATAACTATTTCGATTATCGCGGCACGGGGCTGACGGACGGTGACAACGGACGTTATTCCGTTACGAAGAACGAGCAGGACCGCCATCGTTTCAAGACTCCGACCCTGCGTAACGTGATGCTTACCACGCCGTATATGCACGACGGTTCGATCGCGACGGTCGAAGATGCTATCCGCATCATGCACCAGTTCCAAATCGGTAAGGACATTTCGGACGCGGATACCAAGAGTATCGTAGCGTTTCTGAACACGCTCACCGGAGAATATAAAGGCGAGCTGCTACAATAAAATCGAGAGCTTTACGTTATTGTAAAGTAAAACGATAACGTGTATGCCCTTCCGTCTGGTACATATCCTCCTCCTCCTGGCCGCTTTTGCGGGCACAGGGGAAGTGTGGAGCCAGGAGGAAGGGCTTGCTTCTTATTACCACAACCGTTTCCACGGGCGTAAGGCTGCCAGTGGCTGGGTCCATGATGCGGACGAGCTGGTCGCGGCTCACCGAACCTATCCCTTCGGCACTTTCCTCCGTGTCACCAACCTGGCCAATATGAAGCGGGTGATCGTCTGTGTCACCGACCGCGGGCCTTTCCGTAAGGGCCGTATCATCGATGTCTCTGTCGGTGCGGCAGAACTTTTAGGCTTTAAGAAAAAAGGTCTTGCCCGTGTCCGCATCGAGGTTGTTCCCGGCAAAATGGATCTTAGCATGCTCGACCTTCTCTATCCCCAAATCCCTTTTTTAGAAGTAGACCATCTTCGGGTGAGGCCGCCTTACAGGATCGATATGAACAAATGATTTCCTATATTTGTAGCCCCATACACAAAAATATGCAATGGCAAAGATTTTATTAGTAGAAGATGAAATAAACATCGCCTCCTTTATCGAGCGGGGTTTGCAGGAGTTCGGGCATGAAGTCCGTGTGGCCAATGACGGGCAAGCCGGCTGGGAGTTGGTTCAGCGGGAGGATTTCCAATTGTTGATACTCGACATCATCATGCCGAAGATGAACGGCCTGCAACTCTGTAAGCAATATCGGCAGGCGCATGGTTACCAGTCGCCCGTTATCATGCTGACCGCTTTAGGGACGACTGATGATATCGTGAACGGCTTGGATGCCGGTGCCGACGACTATTTAGTGAAACCTTTCAGCTTCCAGGAACTGGAAGCCCGTATCAAAGCCCTTTTGCGGCGTACGGGGGCGGAGCCTGCCGTACCGGTCCTGAGTTGTGGCGACCTGACGCTCGATCCGTCCAGCCACCGGGCGATCCGTGGCAAGGTGGTGATCGACCTGACTGTGAAGGAATACCGTTTGCTCGAATATCTGATCCGGAACCAGGGGGTGGCACAGAGTCGCCTGACCTTGCTGAAAAATGTCTGGGATAAGAATTTCGATACGAATACGAATGTGGTGGATGTCTATGTCAATTACCTGCGCAGTAAGATCGATAAGGATTTCGACCACAAACTGATCCGCACCGTAGTAGGAGTGGGCTATATGATGGAAGCATGAAGACCGGAAATAAGATAGCGCTTTTCTATACAGCTATCACGATCAGTATTATAACGGTGGTGACAGGCGTTTTCTATTTCGTGGCGACTAATTATATCAGCCGCCTCTATTATTCCTATCTGACGGAGAAAGCCGCCTCGGCAGCTGAACTCTTATATCAGTACGGCGAGGATATCCAGCAGCGGATCGGCTGGTTGCTGTTAGGGATGCTGCTGATCAGTGCCGTATTGGTCTATTTCGTCGGCCGTCTGTATGCAACCCGTATGGTCGACCGTATCGATGCGGCTTACCAGAGTGAGAAGTCTTTTATCAGTAATGCCTCCCATGAGTTGAATAACCCGCTCACGGCTATCCAGGGGGAATGCGAGATCAGCTTGTTGAAGGAACGTACGCCGGCCGAATACCAGGCTGCTTTGGGACGTATCGCCTCTGAAACGAAACGCATCATCCAACTGATGAAGAACCTGCTCTTTCTCTCTCACGGGGATAAGGAAATTTTGAAGAATGCACGTGAAACGGTTTTATTGGCCGACTTCCTGATGCAGTTCGTGGGCAATCGTGTTCGCTTCACAACCGATCATTTCGCTTTTGTCATCGAGGCGAATCCGCATCTGCTAAAGATTGCTATCGGCAACATCTTGAATAACGCTTGTAAATATTCGGGGGAAGCGCCTGTCGAGATGCGCCTGAAAGGTTCTGTACTGACAATTACGGATACGGGTATCGGCATTCCGGAAGAAGAGATCGTCCGTGTGTATCAGCCTTTCTATCGTGCTTCCAATACGAGGGAGTTCGCCGGGCATGGTATCGGACTCAGTCTTTCCATGCGTATCCTGAGAAGTTACGGGGCGGAAATCACGATTACGTCCGAGGTCGGGAAGGGGACGACGGTGGAAATCGAATTTCCGTAAGTTTTAGACTGATTATCGGAGGTATAATGACCGAAGAAATCAATAGGCGGATGTTGTACTTATTGGGCCTTTTGCATTTGTATTAATAATCGTGATAGATGTAGTCAAGTAAAAAAGGAGGATTGAACGATGGCTTTTATTATATCTTTTTGTGCAATGTCGATAGCGGCAATATTGATACCGCTTTATTTCGTTTATCAAGATAATAAGCGTAAAGCAGCCGCAGGTAAAAAAGGACAGTCTTCAAAGGAAGGCTGAACGATATACTTCATTATAAAAACTATGTATGGGCAGAGGTCCGGTTAAGCACTCTTTAGCCGGACCTTTCCTTTTCTGCTACCCACCTCTTCCTCGCAACATTCAGGCCGTTTTGATTGTTAGATATAAAAACAAATAATATGGCATACAAAATTGCATTTTTTGGAGCTAAGCCGTACGATATAGCTTCATTCGACAAAGTAAATGAAAAGTACAATTACGACATACGTTACTACAAAGGACATTTGAATCCGAACAATGTAGTACTGACGCAAGATACTGACGCGGTCTGTATCTTTGTCAACGACACCGCCGATGCCGCCGTGATCGATGCGATGGTGAACAATGGTGTCAAGCTGTTGGCCCTTCGTTGTGCCGGTTTTAATAATGTGGACCTGAAAGCGGCCAAAGGAAAGTTGCCGGTCGTGCGTGTACCGGCCTATTCGCCTTACGCTGTAGCCGAATATTCGCTTGCCCTGATGCTGTCGCTGAACCGGAAGATACACCGTGCTTATTGGCGTACGCGAGACGGTAATTTCTCGCTGAACGGTCTGATAGGGTTCGATATGCACGGCAAGACGATCGGTATTATCGGCACAGGAAAGATCGCCAAGATCCTGATCCGTCTCTTGAAAGGGTTCGGAATGCGTATTCTGGCTTATGACCTTTATCCCGACATGAAGTTTGCCGAAGAGGAAGGCATTTCTTATGTGACGTTAGACGAGCTGTATCGCGAGTCGGATATCATCTCTTTGCATTGTCCGCTGACCGATCAGACAAAATATATGATCGACAAAGATTCCATCGACAAGATGAAGAAAGGCGTAATGATCATTAATACAGGCCGGGGCCAACTGATCAATACAAACGACCTGATCGAAGGTCTGAAGGAAAAGAAGATCGCGGCGGCCGGTCTGGATGTGTACGAGGAGGAGGGCGAATACTTCTATGAAGACAAGTCTGATAAAATTATCGACGATGATGTATTGGCCCGTCTGCTTTCTTTTAATAATGTGATAGTTACTTCGCATCAGGCTTTTTTCACGAAGGAGGCTCTGTATAATATTGCAGAGACGACCCTTCAGAATATCGACGATTTCCGCCATCATCGTCCTTTGGTGAACGAAGTTATTTTGTAAAAAGACTATGTTTATATCGCTGATTTATTATATTTTTGTGGCCATTGTCCGGTGTGAGCCAGGCAATGGCTATTATTTTTATGGTAAACAGATATGGAAATAGACAGTCGCACAGGTCTGGTGCTTGAAGGAGGAGGGATGCGAGCCATCTTTACCGTCGGGGTACTGGACTGTTTTATGGATCATGACATTTGGTTCCCTTATACGATCGGTGTGTCCGCAGGGGCGAGCAACGGCATTTCGTATGCCTCCCGGCAGCGCGGGCGTTCCCGTTTCAGCAATATCGAACTGTTGGAAAAATATGATTATATCGGTTTCAGGCATTTCCTGCGGGGGCGGGGATATATCGATATGAAATACCTTTTTTATATTTATCCGGAGAAATATTATCCGCTCGACTACGAGACGTATTTCAAATCGCCGAACCGCTTCGTCATGGTCACCAGCAATTGCCTGACCGGTGAAGCCGAGTATTTCGAGGAGAAGCAGGATGCGGAGCGTTTAGTCGATATTTGTTGTGCCTCCTGCACGCTTCCTGTGCTTTGTCCGGTGACGTATGTCGACGGCGTCCCGATGGTCGACGGAGGTGTATGCGACGCCATTCCCATCCGGCATGCCATCGACGACGGTTTCCGTAAGAACGTGATTATCCTGACCCGCAACAAAGGTTACCGGAAGGAAGAAAAGGATTTCTGGTTGCCCGGCTTCATCTACCGCCGATATCCCGCTATCCGGAAGCAACTGAAACTGCGCTATCGCAACTATAACGAAGTGCTGGATTATATCGACGAGTTGGAAGCGAAAGGAGACGCGATCGTTATCCGTCCGCAAAAAAAAATGGAAGTAGGCCGCACCACCAACGACCGTAAGAAGTTGTCCGCCCTCTATGACGAAGGCTATGCCATCGGCCGATCCATCGTAGAAAACAACCGGTTCGATTTCAAAACACCGGTGATTTGAATTCAAAACATATATGTTTTGAGCATCGGATGAAAATGAAGACTTTAAAATTCGGATTATTTGAAGAAATTCCCTACATTTGTATATTAACACACTAAAAGATGCAAGTGATGATGAATAATTATGCAAACTACCTGTATATAGCTATTCGCGCCGCCCTCGATGCAGGCAAAGCGATCATGGATATTTATACCGATCCGGGGTCTGATTTCGGTATTGAACGTAAAGCTGATAATTCCCCCTTGACAAAAGCCGACAAGAAAGCCCATCAGATTATTTCGATGGCACTGTCCGTGACGCCGTTTCCGGTGTTGAGCGAGGAAGGGAAGGAAATCCCTTTTGCCGAACGTTCTGCCTGGGATATGCTTTGGATCGTGGACCCGTTAGACGGGACGAAAGAGTTTATCAAGAAGAACGGCGAATTTACGGTTAATATCGCCTTAGTGAAAGAAGGGGTTCCGGTATTAGGCGTGATCTATGTCCCGGTACGGAAAGAGTTGTATTTCGCGGCAGATTCTGTAGGAGCTTTCAAGCTGGCCGGGATAGACAGCGGATACCAGCCTTCGATGGACGAGATACGGGAGAAAGCCGCCCGCCTGCCCATGTCGATGGGGCATCAGGGAGTCGTGGTGGTCGCCTCGCGTTCGCACCAGACGGAAGAGACGACAGCTTTTATCGAAAATCTTCGTAAGCAGGGACAGCCGGTAACGTTGATTAGTAGTGGCAGCAGCCTAAAGATCTGTTTAGTAGCGGAAGGAACGGCCGATGTATATCCGCGTTTCGCTCCGACGATGGAGTGGGATACAGCCGCCGGCCATGCGATTGCACGGGCAGCCGGATGCGATGTTTATCATATCGATGGCAAAACATCTTTAAAGTATAATAAGGAAGATCTCCATAACCCGTGGTTCATTGTCAAGCCTATCTGACAAGTGTTTGTTCCGTTTGCTGAAACTTTTGGTCTGTAAGTAAGATAATCCCTAAAATAGGTTATCGTAGTGAGATTAGATTTAATATTCTTACTACATTTGCACCTTAACTAAACAATTGGCAATGGACAATGGACAATTATTAGTCTTTGTTTTTCAATTGTCAATTGTCAATTATCAATTGTCAATTTGAAAGAATGAACTTTGAAATAATATTTGTATTGCTGGCGTTGGTCGGCATGATAACGGCGTTGATATGGGATGGACTGAGGCCCGGGATGGTGTTACTCACGGTTGTAGTGCTATTCCTCTGTGTAGGAATATTGACGCCGAAGGAAATGCTCGAAGGCTTTAGTAATAGGGGAATGATAACCGTTGGGATGCTTTTTCTGGTAAGCGAGGGCATTCGCCAGAGCGGAGCATTGGGACAGCTTATAAAGAAGTTGCTGCCGGAAGGAAAGACTACTGTTTTCAAGGCGCAGTTCCGTATGCTTCCGCCGATTGCTTTCATCTCTGCTTTTCTGAACAACACGCCTGTTGTCGTTATTTTCGCCCCTATTATCAAGCGCTGGGCGGAGTCGGTCAAGTTGCCGGCGACGAAATTCCTGATTCCTCTTTCGTATGTGACCATTCTGGGCGGTATCTGTACCTTGATCGGCACGTCGACCAACTTAGTCGTGCATGGTATGATCCTCGAAGCCGGATATGAAGGGTTCACGATGTTCGAGCTTGGAAAGGTCGGTATCTTCATAGCACTGGCCGGTATTATTTACCTGTTCATCTTTTCAAATAAACTGCTGCCTGACTCCCGGACAGATCGCTACGAGGAAGAGGAGGAAGACGGTAATCCCGGTAACCTGCATCGGGTGGAAGCGGTGTTAGGCTCCCGTTTTCCGGGTATCAACAAGACATTGGGCGAGTTCAACTTTACCCGCCATTACGGTGCGATCGTGAAAGAAGTGAAGAGCGGGGGACAACGTTTTACCCGCGATCTCGATAAGGTGACGTTGCACGAAGGCGATACGCTGGTTCTCTGGGCGGACGATACGTTCGTACCTACCTGGGGCGAATCCAGCGTTTTCCTTTTGTTAGCCAACGGTACGGACGGTACGGAGCCGGTTTCCCGTACGAAACGCTGGCTGGCGCTGGGCTTGCTGATTTTTATGATCGTAGGGGCCACGGTAGGGGAGTTGCCTGCGGTGAAAGAGGCGTTCCCGGAAATCCGTCTGGACATGTTCTTCTTTGTTTGTATCACGACAATCATTATGGCGTGGACCAAAATTTTCCCCCCGAAAAAGTATACCAAATATATATCCTGGGATATTCTGATCACGATCGCCTGTGCCTTCGCAATCAGTAAGGCGATGGAAAATTCGGGCTTTGCAACCCTGATCGCCCGCCATATTATCGGAATGGCTCATAATATCGGCCCGTATGCTTTGTTGGCGATCCTTTTTATTATCACCAATGTCTTTACGGAGCTGATTACGAACAATGCGGCTGCTGCGCTTAGTTTCCCGATCGCTTTGTCGGTCGCTACACAGTTGGGTGTGGACCCGACCCCGTTCTTCGTGGTGATCTGTATGGCTGCATCTGCCAGCTTCAGCACGCCGATCGGCTATCAGACCAATCTGATCGTGCAAGGTATCGGCGGTTATAAGTTCACGGACTTCGTGAAAATCGGTTTACCTCTTAACTTAATCACTTTTTTGATCTCGGTATTCGTGATACCGATGATCTGGAAATTCTAAATAGTTGAAAGTTGAAAGTTGAAAGGTGAAAGTTATGGGGAAGAGTTTGACAGCAGAAAAGTCCTTTGGTTTTGCGATCCGTATCGTTAAACTATATAAGATGTTATATGAAAGAAAAGAATTTGTTCTGTCAAAACAGATGTTGCGTAGTGGGACAGCCATTGGCGCTCTTTTGAAAGAAGCTGAACATGCACAGTCTAAAGCTGATTTTGTTAGCAAAGTAAATATCGCTTTAAAAGAAGCGAATGAAACGGAATATTGGATTATGTTATTGAAGGAAACGGATTATTTATCTGAAAAAGAATATGAATCGATCATAGAAGACTGTCGTGAATTGATTAAACTGACGGTCAGTATCGTGAAAACAAGTAAACAAAATATGAATGAAACAAGTAAATAAAAATAGCGAAGAGAAACTTTCAACTTTCAACTCTCAACTTTCAACTAACATCTATCCTATTTTCGATAGGATGATGACGAGGGAGGATAAGGAGCGTTTGTTGAAACAACGCAGTGTGATGGTGTGGTTTACCGGCCTGAGTGGCTCCGGGAAGAGTACGGTGGCGATAGCACTTGAGCGCGAGTTGCACAAGTGCGGTTTGCTGTGCCGCATCCTGGACGGCGATAATATCCGTAGCGGGATCAACAACAATCTCGGTTTCTCGGCCGAAGACCGTATAGAGAATATCCGCCGTATCGCCGAAGTGAGCAAACTTTTTATCGATACTGGTATTATCACGATAGCAGCTTTTATCAGCCCGAATAACGATTTGAGGGAAATGGCGGCATCCATTATCGGGAAAGAGAACTTTCTGGAAATATATATCAGTACTCCGATCGAAGAGTGCGAGCGGCGCGATGTCAAAGGGTTGTATGCGAAGGCACGCAGGGGCGAGATCAAGGATTTCACGGGTGTTTCCGCTCCCTTCGAAGCTCCCGGGCATCCGGACCTGACGTTGGACACTTCCGTGTTGAGCTTAGAGGAATCCGTCCACAAACTGATGGACCTGATCATTCCGAAAGTAACCGTTGCAAGACAATCATAAATAAGTAATCAAATAATATAATCCTATAATTATGTCAGATTATAAATTAAGCCATTTACAGGAACTGGAAGCAGAGTCTATCCATATCATCCGGGAGGTCGCTGCCGAATTTGAAAATCCTGTAATGCTTTATTCTATCGGAAAAGACTCTTCTGTCATGGTTCGCCTGGCTGAAAAGGCTTTTGCTCCGGGAAAAGTTCCTTTTCCCTTGATGCACATCGATTCGAAGTGGAAGTTTAAGGAGATGATCCAGTTCCGCGACGACTATGCGAAGAAATTCGGATGGAACCTGATCGTGGAGTCCAACATGGAAGCATTTAATGCAGGCGTAGGCCCTTTCACGCATGGCAGCAAGGTGCATACGGACCTGATGAAGACACAGGCGTTGTTGCGCGGTCTTGATAAATATAAGTTCGATGCCGCTTTTGGCGGTGCCCGTCGTGATGAGGAAAAGAGCCGTGCGAAAGAACGTATCTATTCGTTCCGCGACAAGTTCCACCAGTGGGACCCGAAAAACCAGCGTCCGGAGTTGTGGGACATCTACAATGCCCGTGTCCACAAAGGGGAGAGCATCCGTGTGTTCCCGTTGTCCAACTGGACGGAACTGGATATATGGCAGTATATCCGCTTAGAAAACATTCCGATCGTACCGTTGTATTTTGCCAAGGAACGCCCGTGTGTCGAGATCGACGGGAACCTGATCATGGCTGACGACGACCGTTTGCCGGATCAGTACCGCGACCAGATCAAGATGCGTATGGTTCGTTTCCGTACGTTAGGTTGTTGGCCGCTGACAGGGGCCGTCGAAAGCAATGCCGACACGATTGAAAAGATCGTCGAAGAGATGATGACGACAACCAAGAGCGAACGTACGACCCGTGTGATCGACTTCGACCAGGATGCAAGTATGGAACAGAAAAAAAGAGAAGGATATTTTTAATTAGTTGAAAGTGGAGAGTTGAAAGTTGAAAGTGGCTTCGCGTCACTATTTTCATTTTCACCTTTCAACTTTCACCTTTCACCTTTCAACTTTCACCTTAAAACATATGGCAACATTAAATATAAAAGAATACCTCGACAGAGATGAGCAAAAAGATTTGCTTCGCTTTCTGACCGCAGGTTCGGTAGATGATGGCAAATCGACATTGATCGGGCGTTTGTTGTTTGATAGTAAAAAACTGTACGAAGACCAGTTGGATGCCCTCGAACGCGACAGCAAGCGTATGGGGAACGCCGGTGACCATATCGACTACGCCTTGTTGCTGGACGGCCTGAAAGCCGAACGCGAACAGGGGATCACCATCGATGTGGCCTATCGTTATTTCAGTACGAATAACCGTAAGTTCATCATAGCCGACACTCCGGGGCACGAACAGTACACCCGTAATATGATCACCGGCGGTTCGACTGCCAATCTCGCTATCATCTTAGTGGATGCCCGTACGGGTGTGATTACGCAGACGCGCCGCCATACCTATCTGGTTTCGCTTTTAGGTATCAAGCATGTGGTGCTGGCGGTCAACAAGATGGACTTAGTTGATTTCGACAAGAATATTTTCGACAAGATCGTTTCCGATTATAAGGAGTTTGTCGCTCCGTTGAATATTCCGGATATCACCTGCATTCCGCTGTCTGCTTTAGATGGCGACAATGTGGTGGAAAAGAGCGACCGTACGCCTTGGTACGAGGGACCGTCGTTGTTGGACTTTCTCGAAACCGTGCCTATCGACCAGGACCGTAATTTTGAGGATTTCCGCTATCCGGTACAGTACGTGTTACGCCCGAACTTAGACTTCCGCGGCTTCTGCGGAAAAGTGGCCAGCGGCATCGTTCGCAAAGGCGATACGCTAATGGCTTTGCCTTCCGGGAAAACATCCAAGGTGAAGAGCATCGTGACGTACGACGGAGAGTTGGATTACGCATTCCCTCCCCAGTGCATCACCATCACGCTGGAAGACGAGATCGACGTTTCGCGTGGTGAAATGCTCGTCCATCCGGATAACCTGCCCGTAGCCGACCGTAACTTCGAAGCCATGCTGGTATGGATGGACGAAGAACCGATGGATGCAGGTAAGCAGTTCTATATTAAACATACGACCAACCTGACGCGTGCCCGTGTGGATAGCATCCGCTATAAAGTGAATGTCAATACGATGGAACAGTTGTCAGTTGAAAACGGCAAGTTGACAGCCGAAAATCTGCCGATGAAGCTGAACGAGATCGCCCGTGTCGTCTTCACGACCGGAAAGGAACTGTTCTTCGATCCGTATCGGAAAAACAAACAGACCGGAGCCTTTATCCTGATCGACCCGATCACGAATAATACATCGGCTGTCGGTATGATTATCGACCGGGTGGATGCCCGCGACATGGTGACAGAAGATGCTTTGGCTGTTTTGAACCTGCCGGAATTAGGTATCGGTGCCGAGCACTACGAAGCGATCCGTACAGTTTGTAAGGAGCTCGAACGGCAAGGCGTTCCCGTGAAGTGTATAACAGAAAATAAATAAGGTATGGGATTACTGGAATTTGACAAGCTACCGATCAATACGTTAGTAGGAGCTGACTGGAAAACATTCAAGGCTGTGACAGCCAATAAAACCATCGACAAGGGATTTCGTAATAAATATTACCTGACCCAATCTGTTTGCCGCCTGCTCAGCCTGTTGCAACCGTTCGAAGACGCCCGTTACCGCAAGATAGCGGACAAGCCGTTGGAGATGGACCCTGTTTTTATTCTCGGACACTGGCGTAGCGGGACGACCTTCATGCACAATGTCTTTTCGTGCGACAAACATTTCGGCTATAATACGACCTATCAGACCGTATTCCCGAACCTGATGCTCTGGGGGCAGCCTTTCTTTAAGAAGAACATGGCGTTTCTGATGCCCGATAAGCGTCCGACCGACAACATGGAGTTGAAGGTCGACCTTCCCCAGGAAGAGGAATTTGCCTTGGCAAATATGATGCCTTATACGTATTATAATTTCTGGTTCTTCCCGAAGCACATGCTCGAATATTGCGACCGCTATCTGCTTTTCGACAACATCAGCGAGCACGAACGGGAAGTGTTTAAGGAAACATTCCTCAAACTGATCAAGATCTCCCTTTGGAATACGAAAGGGATCCAGTTCCTGAGTAAGAACCCGCCTCATACAGGACGTGTGAAGACATTGGTGGAAATGTTTCCGAATGCTAAATTTATCTATCTGAAACGGAACCCTTACACGGTGTTCGAGAGCACACGCAGCTTCTTCACCAATACGATTCAACCGCTCCGCTTGCAGGACATCTCCAACGAGCAGATCGAAAGCAACTTCATCGAAGTGTATCGACGTTTGTTCTATAAATATGAAGAGCAAAAGCACCTCATACCCGAAGGCAACCTGGTAGAGGTGAAGTTTGAGGATTTCGAGCAGGATGCTTTTGCCATGACAGAGGACATATACAAGAAATTAAACCTCCCCGGCTTTGAAGCGTCTAAGCCAGAAATCGAGAAATATCTCGGGAAAAAGAAGGGCTATAAGAAGAACCAATACAAGTATGACGACCGTACGGTGCAGCTTGTGGAAGAAAATTGGGGAATGGCGCTCAAGGAATGGGGATATTCCTTATAGGCCGGTAGCCTCGAAGCCGTTGCAGCTGGAGCTGCTGAGCGCCAGCTGCCCGAGATTCACGTGAATCTGCCTCTGCTGAGAGCCAGCGGCTCTGGATTCACATGAATCTGCCTTCGCTGGGAGCCAGCGGCCCCGGATGCACATGAATCTGCCTTCGCTGAGCGCCAGCAGACCGAGATTCACATGAATCTGTTTCCGCTGGCGCCCGGCAGAGGTAGAAACAGTAGATAGTAAGAAAAACAGGACTAAGAATGAAAATAAAAACAAGAATACTCCTACTTCTCGGAATTGTCAATTGTCAATTGTCAATTGTCAATTCCCAAGAGCACGTTGTTCCATTCAGCTATGGCGACATGGACCGGTGGGTCGTCCGCGAGATACATGAATCCGGCATCATCGGAGGAAATACGAAACATCTTTATGAACTGGGCCCGACAGATACGATTATCGGCAACACAGCCTATAAAAACCGGGGCGGTTCGCCGTGGGCGAACTCCAACGTGATGGCAAAGGTGGCAGGCGTGGTGAAGACCAATACCTCTGTCTTCCCGGAGAGGCGGGACGGCGGTTGGTGCGCACGTCTGGAGACACGGATGGAGAGCGTGAAGGTTTTCGGCCTGGTCGATATCGAAGTGGTAGCCGCCGGTTCCGTTTTTCTCGGAACGGTGTACGAACCGATCAAGGGAACCAAGAACCCGCAGGCCATGTTGAACAGCGGAGTGGCGTTTACCAAGAAGCCAAAGGCGTTGCGCTTTGACTATAAGGTGAAGTTGTCACCGGAAAAGAACCGCATCCGCAGTACCGGTTTCAGCCGTAAGTCGACGGTCGCCGGACAGGATTCGATCGCCGCCATCCTTTTTCTCCAGAAACGTTGGGAAGATAAAGATGGAAACATATACGCCAAACGTGTCGGGACGATGGTACAGCGTTATACGGAATCCAGTAATAGCTGGGTGAACGATGCGACCTACCCGATCCTGTACGGCGATATTACGAAGCATCCGGAGTATAAACCTTATATGCGGATTCAGGTAGAAGAACGCTATGCCTTGAACAGCCAAGGGAAAAGCGTCCCTATCCAGGAAGTAGGCTGGGCGGCGGAAGGCGAATTGCCGACTCATCTCGTCCTGCAATTTACTTCCAGCCACGGCGGCGCCTATATCGGCTCGCCGGGCAATACGATGTGGATCGATAATGTAAAACTTATATATTAGTTGAAAGTTGAAAGGTGAAAGTTGAAAGTGATGAATTTTTCTTTTCAACTTTCACCTTTCAACTTTCACCTTTCAACTGAAAAAAAATGGTGGCAAAAGATAAAATAAAAGCACTTCGCGAAGCGCTGGAACAACATAATTACAACTATTATGTGCTTTCGGCACCCACGATATCGGACCGTGAGTTCGATGAGATGATGAAGGAGTTGCAAACCCTTGAAGAGGCGCATCCCGAATATGCCGACCCTCATTCGCCGACACAGCGGGTGGGGAGTGACCTCTCCAAAGAGTTTGAGCAGGTGGCGCATAAATATCCGATGCTTTCGCTGGGCAATACCTATTCGGAAGAGGATGTGAAGGATTTCTACGAGCGCATCGCCCGTGACCTGAACGAGCCTTTCGAGATTGTCGCCGAGTTGAAATACGACGGGACGTCTATCTCCCTGACATACGAGAACGGTCGCCTGGTTCGTGCCGTGACGCGTGGCGACGGGACACGAGGTGACGATGTGACGGCCAATGTGAAGACCATCCGTTCCGTTCCGCTGAAACTGATGGGCGACGGATATCCGGCGGAGTTCGAAATACGCGGGGAGATCTTGCTTCCCTGGGCCGAGTTCGACCGTTTGAACAAAGAACGCGAAGAACAGGAGGAACCTCTTTTCGCCAATCCGCGCAATGCTGCTTCCGGCACGTTGAAGCAACTGAATCCGGCTGTTGTGGCAGCCCGCAAGCTGGATGCCTATTTTTATTACTTGTTGGGGGCGAAACTACCGGCGGAAACGCATTTCGATAATCTGGAGGCGGCCCGTTCATGGGGCTTCAAGATACCGGATGTAATCCGTGTGTGCAACAGCTTGCAGGATATATACGACTATATCGCTTATTGGGATGCCGAACGCAAGAACCTGCCGGTTGCAACCGACGGGATTGTTTTGAAAGTGAATTCTTTACGCCAACAACTCAATTTAGGGTTTACAGCCAAGAGTCCGCGTTGGGCGATTGCCTATAAGTTTCAGGCCGAACGTGCCGTGACACGCCTTAACTCTGTGTCTTTTCAGGTCGGGCGGACAGGTACTGTTACTCCGGTTGCCAATCTCGAACCGGTTTTGTTGGCCGGGACGACTGTAAAGCGTGCCTCACTCCACAATGCGGATATCATCGAAGGCCTCGACCTCCACTTGGGAGACAGCGTCTATGTGGAGAAAGGCGGCGAGATCATCCCGAAGATTGTCGGTGTCGATGTCGAAGCCCGTGGCTTCCTGACTGGTGATAAGGTCCGTTTTATCCGTTCCTGTCCTGAATGCGGTACACCGTTGGTACGTCCCGAAGGGGAAGCGGCCCATTACTGTCCGAACGAAGCCGGCTGTCCTCCCCAGATCAAAGGGAAGATCGAGCATTTCGTCACCCGCAGAGCCATGAACATCAATATGGGACCGGAGACTGTCGAAGATCTCTATGAAGCCGGCTATGTCAAGAATACGGCAGATATCTATACACTCGAAATATCCGATTTGCTACGCTTGGAACGCTGGGCGGAGAAGAGCGCCCGTAACCTGATGACAAGCCTCGAAGAGTCCAAACAGGTTCCCTTTGAGCGGGTTCTTTACGGGTTGGGTATCCGCTTTGTGGGTGAGGCGGTGGCAAAACGTTTGGTCTCCGTTTTCCACTCCATGGAGCAATTGGAACAGGCCTCTTTTGAAGACCTGATAGCCGTGGATGAAATCGGGGAACGCATAGCCCAGAGCATCATCGCTTACTTTGCCGACGATCGTAACCGGACGTTAGTGAACCGTTTGAAAGAGTACGGCTTGCAGATGTCAGTGTCCGAAAAGGTTCTGGCAAACCGTTCCGAGAAACTGAAAGGCCTGAGCATCGTAATCAGCGGGACGTTCGCTAAACATTCGCGTGACGAATACAAAGCGATGATCGAGCAGCATGGCGGAAAGAACAGCGGCTCGGTGTCGGGTAAGACCGATTATATCCTGGCGGGGGAAAATATGGGACCGGCTAAACTCGAAAAGGCTGCCAAATTAGGAGTGAAAGTTGTAGGCGAAGAGGAATTTTTAAATATGATAGCGGAATGAGACTGACGAATTATTTTATTAAAAAGAAAGTGCAGTCCTTGGCTTTCGGGGCTGCCAGTCGCAAGCATGGCTTTTGTTCGTTGGAAGATGCCGGCCATATCCTGGTACTTTATCAGGCGGACGACCACGAGCTTGTAGAGCCTTGTCTGGAGGTCCTGCGTAAGAAGAATAAGAAGGTGCAGACTTGTGTATATGTCTCCGGCGATCCGCTACCGGAAATGGTTGCCCCGTACACACCGGTCCACGCAACGAAGGATGTAAATACCTGGCAGATCCCCACTGATGCCGTCCTGGAACAATTCAAGACGATCAAGGCGGATATCCTGATCGATCTAACGCGCCCCGACTGCTACCCGATGCAATACCTTATGTTGCAGCATCCTTGTGGATTCAAGGTAGGAGTGAAGAATGCCGGTATCGATTTGTATGATCTGTCCATATCAGTAACAGAGCGTGAAGATATCAAGCATTTGTTCGAACATATATTATTTTATTTACAGGCGATACGCTCAAAATGATATAAATTCCTTATTTTTGCAGTGCTAAATAACAAAAAAGGAATATTTTTCCCATGGCAGACATAAATTTAAAAGGAATGGGTGTGGCGTTGATCACTCCCTTTAAAGAAGATGAAAGTGTAGACTATGAGGCGTTGGCCCGTCTTGTAGACTATCAGTTGCAGAATGGAACCGATTATCTGGTTGTGTTAGGTACCACTGCTGAAACCCCTACACTCACGGAAGAAGAAAAGAAGAATATTATCGATTTGGTGGTAACGAAGGTAAACGGGCGCATTCCCATCGTGTTGGGAGTAGGCGGAAACTGTACGCGTTCGGTTGTCGAAAAGTTGAAAAACGACAACTTTGACGGTATAGATGCGATCTTGTCTGTCGTGCCTTATTATAATAAACCCTCTCAGGAAGGAATCTATCAGCATTATAAAGCAATTGCGGAGGCAACGACGTTGCCGATCGTTTTGTATAACGTGCCGGGACGTACCGGTGTGAATATGACAGCCGAGACCACGCTTCGTATTGCCCGTGAATTCAAGAACGTGATAGCAGTCAAGGAGGCTTCCGGCAATATCACCCAGATGGACGATATCATCAAGAACAAACCGGCGAGCTTCAGTGTGATTTCCGGTGACGACGGCATTACATTCCCGCTTATTACGTTGGGGGCTGTCGGGGTGATTTCTGTAATCGGCAATGCTTTCCCGCGTGAATTCAGCCGTATGGTGCGTCTGGCATTGGCCGGTGACTATGATAGTGCCCGCACGATCCACCATAGTTTTACGGAACTGTTCAGTTTGCTGTTCGTCGACGGTAATCCGGCAGGAGCAAAGAGTATGCTGAACGCGATGGGCTTTATCGAAAATAAATTACGCTTGCCTCTTGTCCCGACCCGCATCACCACATTCGAAAAGATCCGGGACGTATTACGTCAGTTAAGCATTAAGTGCTAATATAAAATCCGTACTTGGAGGTGTCAAAATACCTTCATCATGATTTTTCAGGCACGGAATTACAGGAATTTATATGGATAAATTTATTTTCTTTTCGTGTAAATCCGTGTAACCCGTGCCTAAATTATGTCAATTATTTAGACATACTTCCTTTATTAATTTGTGCCCCTGTACTCGTTGGGCGTATATCCCACATTTTTCTTAAATACGCGGGTGAAGTGCTGGGGGTATTTGAATCCCAGTTCGTAAGCGATTTCGCTGACGGTCTTGCTTGTGTCCAGTATCTTTTCTTTGGCGATATCGATCAGCCGGAGTTGGATATGTTCCTGTGCGGACTTACCCGTTTCCTTTTTTATCAGATCTCCTAAATAGTTGGCGGAAAGATGTAGCTGGTCGGCACAGTAGCGTACGGATGGCAGGCCGATCGTTTGTGGTTTGTCGGTTTGGAAGTAACCGTTCACGACATTCTCGAACTTGGAAAGGATGTCTTTGTTTACATTTTCCCGTGTGATGAACTGGCGGTCGTAGAAACGGATGCTGTAGTTGAGTAGAAGCTCGATGTTGGAGACAATCAGCATTTTGCTATGCTTGTCAATTCCCCGGTTGAGCTCTTCACTTATATTATTTAAGCAATCGATAATGACACCGCGTTCCTGTTCGGAGAGATGAAGCGCCTCGTTCACCTCATACGAAAAGAAAGAATAGTCTTTCATATTACGTCCGAGCGATGTTCCGCGAATCAGGTCCGGATGGAACATCAAGGCACGGCCTTTCGGTTGGAAATATTCACCGTTGTCATCGATACCGATCACCTGTCCGGGAGCCAAAAAGACCAGTGTTCCTTCTTGATAGTCATAGTAACTGCGTCCGTACCGCAAGTCTCCACATTTGACTTCTTTGAGGAAGACGGCATAGAAGCCGTAACTCATTCGTACATGTTTGATCCGGGAAGATTTCGACAGATCGATAACACTAATCAACGGATGCAGTGTCTCCTGGCCAACCATTTCATTGTACTGGCAAATATTATCCAGTTTAATAATTTCTCCCATAACCCTTTTTATTTGTTTCTCTACAAAAATAGTATATTTTTCTATTGCTGTCCGATAAAACTTCCAAACAGCAGAGATAGGCTGCTCGACTGC
>ERZ777306.96-NODE-96-length-166142-cov-6.962315_pt1 | contig 166142 bp, 123 predicted proteins | sample MGYA00374966_ERZ777306 | MGnify/ENA primary metagenome ERZ777306 (study PRJEB29329, sample SAMN06343882) | mouse gut metagenome | isolation source: Mouse cecum | place: Austria: Vienna | collected 2014-11-15 ... | reverse complement strand
GGCTGTTTTAAAAGAAGCGCCTGATACATACGGATCCGTCCGTAAGTGTCGTTGTGTTCCTGCATGAAAATTTTACACCCAAATCCATTGCTGGCTGTGTCCTAATCGGAATAGGAACATTGCTTATGGTACTGTAATCTTTGCTTACGGCCAAAAGGATGATTTGACATAGATTTTACAAAAGGTTTCTTTTTCATTTTACATTCGGTTGCTATCATAATAGACGTAGGCTACAAAAATAAGTGTAAATCAGAAAGGAATCTTAGTTATGAAGAAAATCGCAATTTTTTTTGTTTTGGCAGTAATGACTGCCAGCATTTTTGCAGGCTGTGGGCAGAAAAGTGATAGCGGAACAGTTTCGACAGACGGCTCCACATCTATGGAAAAGGTAATTGGAGCGTTGGGGGAAGCCTTTGAACAGGAATATGACAGTGTAACTTTTACATATAACCCAACAGGTTCCGGCACAGGCATACAAGCTGTTTCCGAGGGAAGATGTGACATCGGTCTTTCCTCCAGAAATTTGAAAGATGAAGAAAAAGAGCAGGGGCTTAGCGAAACGGTTCTGGCTTATGACGGAATTGCTGTTATTGTGAATCCCGAAAATGATGTAAGCGATTTAAGCGTTGAAGACATTGCCAAAATCTATAAAGGTGAAATTACAAACTGGAAGGATGTAGGTGGAAAAGATGGGGAGATTGTCCCCATTGGACGTGAAGCAGGAAGCGGCACAAGGGACGGTTTTGAGTCCATTACAAAAACAGAAGACGCTTGCAAATACCATCAGGAACTTACATCAACAGGAGATGTAATTACAACAGTGGGAGGTAATCCAAACGCTATTGGTTATGCATCGCTGGCATCTGTGTCAGACAGTGTAAAAGCAGTATCTGTAAACGGAGTAACACCAAGTGAGGAAACTGTAAAAGATGGAAGCTATGTTGTACAGCGTCCGTTTGTTCTGGTAACAAAGGAAGATAAAAAACTTTCAGGAACTGCTCAGAAATTTTTTGATTATGTTACATCAAGTGATGCGTCAGACATTATTTCAAAAGCAGGGGTTGTTCCTGCAAAGTAAAGGAGCCTTGCTATGAAGAATAAAAAAGCGTTTGAAAATATGATTCATGGCATATTCCTTATGCTTGGCTTGATTGCTGTAGGCTGTGTTTTGCTAATCACTGTTTATTTGGTTATAGCGGGAATTCCTGCCATACGGGAAATAGGCTTGTTTAAGTTTTTATTCGGAAAGACGTGGGAATCTACATCGGCAAATCCGTCTTATGGAATACTGCCATTTATATTGACGAGTATATATGGAACAGCAGGCGCTATCATAATAGGAGTTCCGATTGGTTTTTTGACGGCGGTTTATCTGTCAAAAATAGCACCACAAAAAATAAAGGCGGCAGTTGGGACAGCAGTAAGCCTGCTCGCGGGAATTTCGTCGGTAGTATATGGATTGGTTGGTATGCTTGTCCTTGTGCCTGGAATCCGTGAGATTTTTCATTTGGCGGACGGAGCAAGCCTTCTGGCAGCAATAATTGTTCTTGCCATCATGATACTGCCATCAATTATAAAAGTATCAGTTACGGCACTTGACGCAGTTCCAAAAGAATATGAAGATGCTTCTCTTGCTTTAGGGGCAACTCCAGTTGAAACCTATTTTAAGGTTTCCGTTCCAGCGGCAAAAAGCGGTATTGCAGCCGCTGTTGTGCTTGGCATCGGCAGAGCTATTGGTGAGGCAATGGCTGTAATGATGGTATCGGGAAATGTTGCAAATATGCCGGGGTTATTTCAAAGTGTCAGGTTTTTGACAACTGCAGTGGCAAGTGAAATGTCCTATTCAAGTGGCCTTCAAAGACAGGCGTTATTCTCAATCGCACTTGTGCTGTTTTTATTTATCATGCTTATCAATGCGACTTTGAATTTCTTCCTGAAGGGCAAAAAGGGGGATTAAATATGCAGAACAGCAAAATTTCTAAAGCACGAAAAGCATATATAAGCATTATGAAAGCACTTATGTGGCTTTCTGTTGCAGTTACCTGTTCGTTAGTGGCATTTCTCATCATTTATGTATTTGTAAAAGGGATTCCTAATATTTCATGGGGACTGTTATCTGAAAAGCCGAGTTATTTATCAGGGAAGATTGGGATTCTGCCCGATATTTTAAATACAGTGTATATTGTAATAACTACATTGCTTATTGTTCTTCCTATAGGAGTTGGGGCAGCAATCTATTTAACCGAATATGCACAAAATAAAAAATTAGTGAACATTATTGAATATGCCGCAGAAACACTTTCAGGTATCCCGTCAATTATTTATGGATTGGTAGGAATGTTGTTCTTTTGTCAGTTTTTGAATATGAAAACGTCTCTCTTAGCAGGTGCATTGACTTTGGTCATCATGAACCTTCCGACAATTATGCGTACCACACAGGAAAGTCTGAAAACTGTGCCACAAAGTTATCGCGAGGGAGCTTTCGGTCTTGGTGCAGGCAAATGGCGTGTTATCCATACAGTGGTTCTTCCAGGTTGTGTTGATGGAATAATAACAGGCTGTATTTTGTCAGTGGGCAGAATTTTGGGAGAATCGGCGGCACTTTTGTTCACTGCGGGATTTGCCCATGCGCTGAACGGAATAATTGATGGGCTTTCAAGTTCCGGTTGTACACTTACGGTTGCGTTATATGTATATGCGAAAGAACAAGGAGAATTTGGGATAGCGTTTGCAATAGCAGCTATTTTAATGATACTGACTTTAATTATAAATTTGTCTGCAATGCTTGTAGAAAAGTATTTCAGAAAAAGGAGAAACGTATGAGCAATATCATAACAGTAAAAGATATGTGTCTGTGGTATGGGGAGCATCAGGCGCTTAAAGATATAAATATAGACATTCCGTCAAAAAGTATTACCGCTTTCATAGGACCGTCAGGCTGCGGAAAATCCACTTTTTTGAAAAGCCTGAACAGAATGAACGATCTGATACCAAGTGTAAAGATTACAGGCGATGTTAAGTATAACGGTAAAAATATTTTTGGATCTTCTGTGGATGTAAATGAACTTCGCAGAGAGATAGGAATGGTTTTTCAAAAACCAAATCCGTTTCCTATGAGTATTTATGACAACGTTGCCTATGGTCCGCGTACACACGGTGTTAAAAGTAAAGCAAAGCTTGATGATATCGTTGAGCAATCGTTGAAAGATGCCGCCATTTGGGAGGAAGTAAAAGACAGGCTTAAAAAGAATGCCTTAGGTTTATCAGGCGGCCAGCAGCAAAGGCTTTGTATAGCAAGGGCTTTAGCCGTAAAGCCTGCCGTTCTGCTTATGGACGAACCTACATCGGCTCTCGATCCAATATCGACATCTAAAATTGAGGAATTAACTATCAAACTGAAAGAAAACTATACAATCATTATGGTAACACATAATATGCAACAGGCAGTGCGTATCTCAGACCAGACAGCATTTTTCCTTTTAGGAGAACTTGTTGAGTATGGAAATACAGAAACTCTGTTCTCTACTCCAAAAGATAAAAGAACAGAAGATTATATTACAGGGAGGTTTGGATAATGAGGAGCAGATTTGACGAGCAGCTTGCAATTTTAAATAAAGAAATGATTGAAATGGGTGCTTTGTGCGAAGAAATAATTTCTAAGGTTTTGAAAGCATTAACCGATGAAGACAAAGATTTTTTGAATGGTATTTCGACTGCTGGTACTGAAATTGACCGTAAAGAGCGTACAATAGAAACTCTTTGTTTAAAACTTCTGCTTCAGCAGCAGCCAGTGGCAAAAGATTTAAGACAGATTTCGTCAGCTCTTAAAATGATAACAGATATGGAGCGCATCGGCGACCAGGCTGAAGATATCGCAGAAATAATACCATTTGTTGAAAACCGTCCTGAAATGGCAGATACCCTTTTACACGAAATGGCAAAGGCAAGCATTAAAATGGTGACTGACAGCGTTGACGCGTTTGTTGAACATGATGTTGAACTGGCAAAAAAAGTTGTGTCGGACGATGATATTGTTGATAAATATTTTGACCTTATAAAACAGGAAATAATCCGTGAAATTATATCAAATCCAAAAGACGGCGAATGTTCTATTGACCTCTTGATGATTGCTAAATATTTTGAACGAATCGGAGACCATGCCACTAATATTGCAGAATGGGTAGTCTTTTCTGTTACTGGTATTCATAAGGAGGGTTAAATATGATTTGGTGTGTAGAGGATGATGCCAGCATAAGAGATATTGAAGTTTATGCTTTACAGTCAACAGGCTTTGAAGCCCGTGGCTATGAAGATGGAAATACTTTTTGGCAGGAACTTCAGAGTGAGAAGCCGGAACTTGTTGTCCTGGATATTATGCTGCCTGGAATGGATGGAATCCAAATACTAAAGAAAATGAGGGAAAATAAAGAATTTCAAGCTATTCCGGTTATCATGGCTACCGCCAAAGGTGAGGAATACGATAAAATACATGGACTTGATCTTGGAGCTGATTATTATTTGGCAAAGCCGTTCGGTGTTATGGAATTGGTTTCCTGTGTCAAAGCTGTTCTCAGAAGATGCCAGCCTAAAAGAATCGATCATCTGCTTAAGACAGGAAATTTGATCGTGAATTTAGATGAACATACAGTAACTGCAAACGGCGAACGCATATTGCTTACATTTAAGGAATTTGAAATCCTGCGGCTGTTTCTTTCCCATCCAGGTATGGTGTACACCCGTGACCAGCTTTTTAATGATATATGGGGTATGGATTATTGTGGTGAAACGAGAACTGTGGATATGCATATCCGTACCTTAAGGCAGAAACTTGGGATTTATGGAAAAATGATAGAAACAGTGAGAGGGGTAGGATACCGTTTGGAGGCAATAGAATGACAAGAAAAATATTTAATTCTATTATCATAGTGGCAGGAACGATTTTACTTTCAAGTGTTATTATCATTATGGGATGCTTATACAATTATTTTGAAGATGTAAGGGAACGTGGCCTAAAAGATGAACTGAAACTATCAATGGCTGCCGTAGAAGATGACGGAGTCCACTATTTAGAGAAAGTTAAGTCTGACCGTTACCGTATTACCTGGATTGCAGCTGATGGAACTGTCATATATGATACAGCTGCAAACAGTGAGGAACACGAAAATCATCTGGAACGCATGGAAGTTAAGAGTGCATTGGAAAATGGAGAGGGGGAAAGTAACCGTTACTCTGATACGCTGTTTGAAAAGACAATGTATTATGCAAAGCGGATGAATGACGGCAGTGTACTGCGTATTTCTACAAGCAGTGCAACTGTGGGATTACTGGTTCTTGGTATGCTGCAGCCTATTTTGATAGTGGTTGTTATAGCTTTGATTATGTCAGGTATATTAGCGGGCAGACTTTCAAAAAGGATTGTTAAGCCGCTGAATGACTTGAATCTGGAGAAACCGCTGGAAAATGATACATATGAAGAGATATCTCCCCTGTTACTCCGTATAAGCAGACAGAACAAAGAAATTAAAGCGCAAGTTAAGGCGATTCAGCAGAGAGCTGCAGAATTTGAACAGATTACAGGCTGCATGAATGAGGGTCTTGTTTTGATGGACAAGGACGGAATCATACTAAGCATAAACCCGGCAGCAAATAGGATTTTTTCATTAGATGAAAGCTGTGTGGGCAGGGATTTCCTCACGGTTTACCGTGACCATGAAATGAATCTATGTATAAAAAACGCAATAGAGTCAGGGCATTGTGAAATACAACAGACGAGATTTGGAAGGGAATATCAGTTCGATGCCAGCCGTATAGAATCAGACGACGAAATGATTGGAATTATTCTCCTGATATTTGATATTACCGAAAGGGTTCAGGCAGAGCGTAACAGACGTGAGTTTACAGCTAATGTTTCACACGAGCTTAAAACACCGCTTCAGGGTATTATCGGCAGTGCAGAACTTATCGAAAACGGTATGGTAAAGCAGGAAGATTTGCCACGTTTTATTGGACATATACGAAAAGAAGCTTCAAGACTTGTTATACTTGTTGGAGATATCATACGCCTCTCGCAGCTTGATGAAAAAGCAGAGCTTATAAAAGAAGAAATTAATCTTTTACAACTGGTGGAAGAAACAACTGAAAATTTAAAGGACATTGCAAAAGATAAAAATATTGAAATCAGTATTGACGGAAAGCAGGTTATAATTTATGGTGTTAGAAAATTACTGTATGAAATCATATACAATTTATGTGATAACGCTATAAAATACAATATCTACGGTGGCAATATAAAAATTTCTATTACAAAAAATAACCAAAATGCGGTACTAACTGTTGCAGACACAGGCATTGGTATTCCACAGGAACATCTTGACAGAGTGTTTGAACGTTTTTACAGAGTTGATAAAAGCCATTCAAAGGAAACGGGAGGAACAGGGCTTGGGCTTTCTATTGTAAAACATGCAGTGGCATACCATCATGGAAAAATTGATATAGAAAGCAAGGTGAACAATGGTACAACCATCACAATCAAATTTCCGATGTAATGTAAGGAATACCAAACATAAGTTTCGATGAAAATAATGTGTGGCATCTATTAGGGGGTGATAAGCTAGTGGACGGTTATTAATAGCAGAATTTTCGGAGAAAGATAATTCTGTTTTTGATGAAGTGATGGAATTTCTCAACCAATATCCATGTTTTGAGCATTTACGAATAAAAGATGAACCGATGGTTTCGCTTCCGGGTCTGGAGATTTACCCCAATCGGCACAAAATATACCGTGACAGGCGGGAAATCAATCTGACAGCAAAAGAGTATGAGATACTGGCGCTGCTTGTAGCAAACAAAGGCCGTGTACTCACCTATGACCAGATATACCAAAAGGTTTGGGGCGAAGAAGGGTTTGGCAGCGAGAATAACACGGTGGGATGCCAGGTTCGTAATCTTCGTGAAAAACTGTACGAGGCAGAACCGGACGCACCATTTTCAATCCGTTGTGTGCGTGAGGTTGGCTATTGTTTTGAAATAAATTCAGAGGAAAAAGATGCTACATAATAACGGCTTGGGAAACTGAGCCGTTTCTTTTTTTTGCGTATCATAAACCGTTAAATTCTGTATATTCTCCCAAAATCAGATTTTGTACATCATTTTTCATTGTACCATGTCGTAACTTGCGGTTTCCTACTGCATTTCTACTGTTTGTCTACCGTTGTTCTACTGTTACGTTTTGTATAATTTCCCCCACAGACAAGCTGTCAGGGGAAGGCTGTACTGAAGGCTGCGTATCCCCGGAAAGGGGACATCATGCATAAAATACGGACAGGGACAAGATGTCCGCCGACGCTAATCATACATATTTTTTTAATACAAACCGTAGTCTTTGAGGGGACTGCGGACTTTTTTTATTCGACAAAGTTATTTCCATCTCTTGTACATATTCCAAAATCCAATCATATTTTTAATACAAGCGCATCTGCCTTACGGTGGGTGCGCTTTTTCTTTGTCATAAAATGTCTGTTCCTGACATCTTATCGTTCCCGCGCACCACCCTTTGGTCTTGAATTTTTAACTTTCAAAAATCTCAAGACTGGAGGAAATCAAAATGAAAATTAAATATGAGTTTGCAGACGGAACGGTGTCAGAGGTCGAGGTGGAGGAATCTGTCGGTGCTGTCATCGTCGAGTCCAGGCGCAAGGAGGACAACCTGTCACGCAAGGAACGCTACCATTGCTATTCCCTGGACTCAGCACAGTTTGAGGGTATGGACTTTCCGCAGCGGGAAAGGAGGCAATTCTCTTTGTTTGTGATTTTCAACAAACTTTGTTGTTTTTTGCCGAAAAAAGAAAAAAGAGATCTGTAAAAAGCAACGGGAAACTGGAAAGCAGGGCTTGTAAGAAAGGACCGCGCACACTGGAGATTCAGTGTGGCGGTCCCATTTTTGAATTATAGAAAGTTTGTTGTTTCTAAATTGGTTAGTTGCCTTTTTTGAGCAGCAGTTCTTTGCCGGAAATGCCGGGTTCTGTCATATGTATCGGATCGAGGATACCTTCGAGGTCTTCCTCGGACATGATACCCTCCTGAAGAATCAGGTTCCGTACGGATTCTCCTGTCTTAAGCGCTTTCTTTGCAATATCGGCAGCTTTCTGATAACCGACATGCGGGCAGATTGCGGTGATGATGCCGACGCTGTTCTCCACGAGATAACGGCAGCGTGTTTCATTGGCCGTGATACCGAGTACGCAGTTGTCGATAAAGGTCTGTACGGCATAAGCCAGTGTGTCGATGGACTGGAACATGCAGTAGAAGACGATCGGTTCGAAAGCGTTCAGCTCAAGCTGTCCGGCTTCCGCAGCCATTGTAATCGTCACGTCGTTGCCGATGATATTAAAGGCAACCTGATTTACAACCTCCGGGATAACCGGGTTTACTTTTCCCGGCATAATGGAAGAGCCGTTCTGCTTTGCAGGGAGGTTGATTTCGTTAAAGCCTGCTCTCGGTCCGGAGGACATCAGCCGCAGGTCATTTGCGATTTTGGACAGAGTAACGGCACACGCTTTAATTGCACCGGAGACAGCCACGAACGGGTCGAGGTTCTGTGTTGCGTCGATCAGGTCGAAAGCCTGTACGAAATTCATGTTTGACACTTCGCTTAAGTTCGGAACGATGCGGAGCAGGTATGTTTCATCAGCGTTGATGCCCGTTCCGATAGCGGTACCGCCCATATTAAGGGCGCGCATTTCGTCCATGGCTTTATCCATACGGTGAATGTCGCGCATGATGGCTACCGAGTACGCGCGGAACTCCTGGCCGAGACGAATCGGGACAGCATCCTGCATCTGGGTACGGCCCATTTTGATGATGTGATCAAATTCGTCAGCTTTCATGGAGAGTGCTTCATGGAGGCGGAGCAGTTCTTTTTTCAGATTCGCAAGAAGCCGCAGGGACGTCATTTTACCGGCAGTCGGGATTACGTCGTTTGTGGACTGTCCACAGTTTACGTGATCGTTCGGGTGTACGATTGAGTAATCGCCCTTCTGGCCGCCGAGAATTTCGATGGCACGGTTGGCGATAACCTCGTTTGCATTCATATTGAGGGAGGTGCCGGCGCCTCCCTGGATCGGATCTACAATAAAGTCATTGTGGAATTTTCCGCCGATAATCTCATCACATGCCTGCACAATCGCATTTGCTTTTTTCTTATCAAGCAGGCCGATTTCACAGTTTGTGATCGCGGCAGCTTTTTTGATATACGCAAGGCTGTTGATGATCTCCGGGTGCATATTCAGCCCCGTAATGTGAAAATTTTCTGCTGCACGCAAGGTCTGTACGCCATAGTATACGTCTTCTGGTATGTTTTTGGCTCCGATGGAGTCTTTTTCTGTACGAAAATCAGGTGTTTTTTTCTCTTCCATGTGTAAATTCTCCCTCATTTTATAAATGTGTTTCAAAATCTGTACATTAACGTTATTGCTATTATATGCAAAGTGTAAATCAGATTCAAATACAAATATGCGTATGACAGTTATAGACGTTTGTCTATATGTATGTAATTACTATAGCTGTTTGGCTATGTCATCTGATTTTTCAATTCAGGAAAGGAGAGGAACTTTGCCAGAAATGTGCAGCTATTACTGGAGTAAGATATAACCTGGGAGTATAAACTGATAAACAAATAAAGACTTCTGTAAAAGCTCGAATATGTTTATATTATGAAAGAAAAATTAAGAAAAAGTATTTAAGAGAATGCAGATCTTCCGGAGTGATCAGGATGAAATGTTAACGTTGAATTTTTTAGGGTATTTGCACACTGGCTTTTATCTTAGCCGGCTGTTTCGAAAGAAAATGGGAATGACAGCGGGGGAAATGAAAGAATATTTACAAATGCTGTGAAGTCTGCCGCAAAAATAGATGAAGTATCCGACATCTATGGAGCGGCAGCTCTTTGTTTAATTGACTTTTATTTCCTTTTTTTTTATAATAAAAGTATTATTTTGGATTGAAAAGAGAATAAATATTCAGGAAATGAGGAGGAGAGAGGCATGTATCATTGCCATATTCAATTCTATTTCGTGGGAAAGTCATGCAGGGTATTTGAATGCATAAAAACACTACAGCCTCAGGAGCATTTTACACATGCATTTTCAAAAAGCAGTCAACCAGAGCAGACATTGACAGCCAAAGCAGACGTGATCGTAGTTAATTTGCAGGATGCGGATGAAAAACAGTTGTTGAGGACGCTGATTCGGGAAAAATCTGAAAAAGCCGAGCTTTTTGTGCTTGCTGAGAAAGAGCAAATCATGCTTTTGGCAGATGTGCTTCCGGAGATAAAGGATATATGGGTGTGGCCAATGTCTGATGAAGAGATAAGCTTTCGTTTATTGAGATGGCAGCAGACTTACAAGATGAGTAAGGATTACTGGCAGACCAGCCATTATCTGGAGGCAACTATCAATAACGTCCCAAATCTGATCTGGTATAAGGATAAAAACGGGATACATGAGAAAGTAAATGACAGTTTCTGTAAGACCGTAAATAAGACCAAGCAGCAGGTAGAGGGACGCGGCCACGCTTATATATGGGATGTAGAGCAGGATGATCCGGCCTGTATAGAGTCAGAGCATAAGGTTATGACCCGGAAAGAAACCTTTACGTCGGAGGAAATCATCAGGGCTGGGGAGGGCATGAGGACCCTTATGACTTACAAATCTCCGCTGTATGATCTTGACGGGAGCGTCATGGGAACGGTAGGCGTAGCGATTGATGTGACGCAGGAGCGGGCCTACGAACAGGAGATCATGCAGAAAAAGAGAACGCTGGAAACGTTGTTTACGACGATGGACTGTGGAATTATGTGCCATACTATGGATGGTTCACGTATTATCAGCATCAACAGAGCTGCTCTTGAGATTCTTGGCTATGATTCTCAGGAGGAGATGATGTTAGACGGATTTGACATGATTGCTGCTTCTGTTGCCGAGGAAGATAAAGAAAAGCTGCGAGCTTGCATTCAGAAGCTTAAAAAGGAGGGGGACACAGTCAATCTGGAATACTGCGTCAATAACAAGTCAGGGGAAATCCGTCATGTAATGGGAAATATCAAGCTCATAAAAGAAAACGGCGAGTTGCTTTGTCAGCGTTTTCTTCTCGACTGTACTGCGCAGAAGCTGAAAGAAAAGGAGAAGGAGAGGCAGCAGGCGGAACTGATCTATGCGCTGAGCATTGACTACAATTTTGTATATTTTCTGGATTTGAATACCGGCTATGGGACACAGCTGCGGCTGGATGAAGAGAACGAGTGTCTGTTTGGAAATATCTTTAATGAAGAACTTCTATTTGAAGAAAATATGGAGCGTTACATAAATATTTTTGTCTGTGATGAGGACAAAGACCAGCTTAAGCAGGCGGTTTCCTGCGACTGGATGCGAAAAGAACTGTCCGAGCGAAAACAATGTCATGTAAATTATCGTACCGAAAAGGACGGAGAAATGAGATATTTTCAGATGAAGCTGGTGCGCACAGGGGTCTGGGATGAAACTGGGCGCGGTGTTGTTTTGGGCTTTCGCAGTGTAGACGAAGAGATTCGCAATGAAATGGAACAAAAGAGCCTGCTGGAGGATGCGCTTTTTGAGGCAAACCGTGCGAGCCAGGCAAAAAGTGTCTTCCTTTCGAACATGTCGCATGATATTCGGACGCCGATGAATGCGATTGTAGGTTTTACGGCGCTGGCGATCAGCCATATTGATCAGAAGGAGCGGGTGGAGACTTATCTTGAGAAGATAAAAACATCGGGCAATCATTTGCTAAGCCTGATTAATGATGTTCTGGACATGAGCCGTATTGAAAGCGGAAAGATGCGCTTGCAGGAACAGTGTTGCAATCTTCCGGAGCTTTTGAACGGACTTCAGAACATTGTACAGGCAGATGTCCACGCAAAGCATCAGCAGTTGTCGGTGGATGCGTCAAATATTCGCAATCAGGAAGTTTACTGTGATAAACTGAGGCTGAACCAGGTGCTATTGAATCTGGTCGGGAATGCCGTCAAATATACGGAAGAAGGCGGCTCAATCTCGCTGAAAGTCACGGAAAGAACAGGCGCGGCAAAAGGGTGCGCAAGTTATGATTTCTGTGTGAGAGATACGGGGATTGGTATGAGCGAGACATTTGTGGCGCATATTTTTGAACCGTTTGAGCGAGAAAAGAATACAACGATCAGCGGCATTCAAGGAACCGGTCTTGGAATGTCAATCACAAAAAGTATTGTGGAAATGATGGACGGTTCGATTGAAGTAAAGAGTAAACAGGGAGTCGGGTCAGAGTTTACGGTTTCTTTCACTTTCCAGTTAGTAGCAGGGCCAGAGTCTTTGGCAGATCCGAATAGTTTGTATTTTGATATCATAGAAAAAAAGGTTTTGCAGGAGGATGAACAGGAGGAAGATACAAAACAGGCAGAAGCTGGTCAGAGACGTATTCTGCTCACCGAGGATAATGAGCTGAATCAGGAGATTGCCGTTGAGATTTTGAGCGGCGCAGGATTTTATACGGAGGTTGCGGAGAACGGGAAGGTTGCCGTGGATATGTTGCGGAGATCGAAGCCGGGTTATTATCAGCTGGTACTGATGGATATTCAGATGCCGGTCATGAATGGCTATGAGGCGACACGGGCGATTCGGGCTTTGGAGGATCAGGAGCTTTCTTCCATACCGATTTTGGCGATGACGGCGAATGCATTTGAGGAGGACCGGCAAAAAGCGTTGATGAGCGGGATGAATGGACATATTGCGAAGCCGATTGATATAGATCGTTTACTGGATACTCTGGGACAGATCTTAAAGTAAAGAGTAAAAAAAGATAATTTTGAGGATTAATTTGGAAATGATTGATAATCGTGATTTATGTCACTGATAAAAAGGGAAAAATAAGAGATAATGCAGCTATCAAAGCAATACAGGCCTAAATTGCGTGATAAAACAACGTATATTTTAAAGTTTAGAGAAAAAAGGTAAAAAATATGAAAAAAGCTTTAGCTACAGTTCTCACTGCCGGTATGGTATGCTCTATGGTATCTCCTGTAACAGCATTTGCTGCACTGGAAGATTATAATATTGTAACATCTGCTGATACGCACAAAGTTATCTTTGATACGGATATGGGTTATTTTCAGGATGATACGTATGCGCTGTTTATGCTTCTTCAGGCAGATGCAGCAGGATATCTTGACCTGCTGGGCGTGACATCTGTTGGTGGAAACGTAACAATCGCAGAAGGAACAACAGGTATTCTGAATCAGCTGGAAGCAGTTGGAAGAGAAGATATCCCGGTATACATGGGAACAGATATTCCGATCATGGGTCTGCATGATGACGAGACAATTGCAGCAAACGGACTGAAGAGAATCAAGAGTATGGAGAAAGTTCTGAAATACGGCGATACAATTTCCTATGACAACCTTGGCGAGCTTGAGAACGAGACATGGGGCTACAGCAGCCTGAAGCCGCAGGAAGACAAAGCATGGGAGTTCATGGTTCAGGCAGTAAAAGAGAATCCGGGCCAGGTTACAATCATCGCAGTAGGCGCTTGTACAAACGTAGCACTTGCAATTATGAACGATCCGACATTCGCAGAGAACACAGCTGGTATCTACTACATGGGCGGCGCAATCGACGTTCCTGGAAACGATACACCGTGTGCTGAGCGTAACTGGTACTACGATCCGGAATCTGTAGATATCTGTCTGCAGGCTGATTTCCCGGTACAGGTAGTTGTTCCGCACGACATTTCCTACAATCAGGTTCTTACAAAAGACCTCGTAGAAAAGCTTATGGATGGCGAGACTGTTTACAACAAGCTGGTTGAAGAGCATGCATATCCGACATTCGTTGAGGATCCGGAGCGCCGTCAGAGACTGTGGGATGCACAGGTTCCTGGTATCTTCCTTTGCCCGGATCTTATCTCCAAGTCAGATGTACGTGACATCGCAATGGTAGCAGATATGGGATACGCATACGGCGAATCTGTAGCATGGGCAGAGGGTACTGGCCCGGCTAAATCTACAACATGTACAGTTGTATATGATGTAGACGGAGAAGCATACTGGAACTTCGTAGCAGATCTGTTTAGTGCTCAGTTCTAATTCAGGTTTTTCATTTAGTTTCACTTAAGATACATGTTTTTCATTAAAAACTCCTAATGGCTGTCGTCCGGTTAGTGACCTTTAACCGGGCGGCAGTTTTTTTGTTCTTTTTATAATGATAAAAAAATATGCTTTGAAATAAATATTCTGAAAATAACTACAAAAAATTGCCCCAAGTATTGAAAAATCAGGAATGAAATGGTACGATATAAGGTGATAGTAAATTCATCGAATTGATATGGAACATATAAAATATCGATTGGATTTTGGTAGATTTTATAAAATAAGAGTAATAAAAAAGAGAGGGGAAAAAGTAATGAAAAAAAAGTGGTGGACGAGGTTCGACAGAGGCATAGAAGTGCTTTTGGCTGTTTCATTGTTCATGACGCAGACTGCGGTTCCGGCGTTTCCGGTGGCAGCCGAGACATCCATAATAACTGAGCAGATCGAAGAGGTGCAGATAAATGAGGGGATTTCTGCATCAGGGGAAGATGATACGCTGATTGTTGAACCGTCTGGTGATCAGACGGATATTATTGTGGATGGAGACGTTCCAGAAGGCGGAGATGACCTTGTAATCAGCGAGGTGGAAGAAATTTTGATTGAGCCGGATAATGCAGAACCGGAAACCGTTTTTGAGACAGAGACTGCAGATTCAGAAGTACCTGATCTTTCAGGCGCAGATCTGATGGTTGAGAGTATGGAGGAGATGACATATGCTTTAGGCCTGGAGGACAGGGCGGGTAGTATTGAAGAGCATCCGGTGAACTTTTATTATTCTTATATCAATGGTGGTACGGTTGTGACGGACGTTAACGGAAATCCTGTGCGCAACCAGGCGTTGCTCGGACATGGGGAGCACAATGCGGTTACACTTGATTTAACGGCGTCTTCGCAGCTGGGTTCTGGTGAAGGCCGCGGCATGTTTTTTGAGATGGATCTTCCTTATTTATATTATGATGATAATGGGGCATTGCGCATTACGCACAATGTGTTGGACGTGCCAAGCGATCAGCTGCCGGAAAACAATCCGAATGCGATGTATGTTGGGGCGCGGATTTCGCCTCCCGAGGGCTGGGAAGAAGACATTGACAGCGATACGGTATACTATGGAAAGAACCGGTTCCATGCCAGCGATATCAGCATTACGGACGCAAAATCCATCACACTAAGAGCGCAGATTTTCCTGGTGGGAAAAATCCCTGAGAACACGGAGATGACGATCTGGCTGGGCGGTGGCTATGATGTATATGTGGATGCGAACGGCAAGGAAGGGAACGACTACTATTTTGAGCCTGGTGCGAAAGATGAATATATTTATCATCTGATCTGTTCGAATCTGCAGTGGAATCCTGCGATTAAGGCCGTCACACCGAAAAATGTCAAATGGGACAGATATAATTATCTTGTATATAAGGCGACTGTGGAAAATACTTCGACGGATGATGCCAGCCATATCAAGGAGGTTGACCCTCTTAGTGTGAAGCTTCCTTCCTGGGAGGATGACTCGACAGGCTGGGGTGTTCGTACGGAGGATATCATGCGCTGGCGTTATAATCCGGATGGTGAGCCGACCGAGAATACGGATTATTCAGACCTTGCAAAAGAGGAATCCTATATCGGTATTCCGGGGAATGGCGGAGCACTGATTTATGATGTGACCGGTATTTCTGATGAAACTTTGGCGAAATGGGATCTGTCGTCCTTTGATAATATTGTAAATGATGAGGGGCAGAAGCTAGAGCCGCTTCCGTACCATTTTACATCAGACTGTCGTGTATCGTTTCCGACGGGGGAGCATGCGATTCATATGAATGAGAAGCGGGAATATTATTTTGCGATTCCACTTGGAACCGATACGCAGGAGACAATTATTTCCGCACAGCTTCTTGCCAATGTAAAGTTTGGTGCAAACTACGGCTGGACAAAGTTTGCCACGGATCTGACGAATGGTTTCGTGGCCCCTGAGATCGGAGCAACACACAACCATTACCTGTTGGACGGAGACGGAAACAAAATCAGAGAAAAGACAGTGGCGATTGGTTCGAAAGTCGATCACCATCTGAGTGGTTTTGGCAATACCAGTAATGTGCCAGTATTTAATTTCTCTGCGACCGAGGCGCTTGACGAGCATTTTATTTATGATGGCGTTTCTATTTTAATGAACCATGAGGAAGACGAAAGCGTTGCATTAACAGACTGGTTCCGGGAGAATGGTACGGCAGAGTTTGAGTTTACGATTACGGATGCACAGGGAAAAAAGACAACAAAATTTGTACCGCTCGGTGCGTTTTCACCGGATGCAGACCGTACGACATCAACGTGCACTGCATGGTCTATGGATGCGCAGCCGGTAAAGGATTACATTGCGGCAAATACGTCAAAAACACAGTCCTGTACTTTTACGAACCGTGTGAGAATTCGTTTCAAGGATCGAATCAGCGCCAATACTGCATTTGACGGAGAGATTATTGTCACCGGACTGGCAAATGAAAGCCGTACGTACACGAATAATCTGGGTACTTACTATGAGAACTGGACATGGCTTCCGAATGAAGGAGACTACTTAAAGACAGGACATGATCTGCCGACAATTCCGGTAAAGATTGTTGCAGCAGCAGCGACGCCAACGGTTGTGACGGATGTATTCCACAACGAAGACGGAAAACTGGTATACAATGATCCGCTGTCTGTTCCGGTAAACACGCCGGGCGTAGGATTCCGTTACAGGCTTTACAATGATAGTATTTCCACATTGATTCCGGGTGTATTTAAATCCGGTGATCTGGCAAAGGGAACGATTGACGAACCAGAAGGCTTGATTGTAGAGCATGTTGTGCTGTCATCAAAATTGCTTGCGGACAGTATACCGGAGAGTATTACCTTCCAGACGCTGTTTGGCGAAAAGGTTGTGATCGACGGTGATGAGTTTGCAGCTTTGCTGGCTGGTGCTATGGCGGCTTCGCAAGATTTGGTATTTTCTTCAGAACTGTGGGAGGAGTACGGCGCACTGCATGATTTCAAAGTAGTGTTCAAATCTTTCTCGGAGAATACAAAGCTTGATGCTGATCGTTGTATAAAAGTGGATGGCCAGGTAAATGTGGTGAAAACCCAGAAACCTGTCGGCGTATTTTCTACTGATTATGAAAATCCTGATCTGAACAGAGAGTCAAAGGATGAGGCTGTGATGAATGTCACATCTATTCAGCCGGTATTGACCGGATACAGCTATCAGGATGATACAAAGTCTGCGATCAATACAGCGAATAGCACGCAGGCACAGCAGAAAGTGAATTCTCTGACAGTTCCGAACAAGCAGGAACATACGGGATATGAGTTTGAACTGACGAATAAGGCCGTGGCTTCTGTCGGAGAGATGAAGATCCGGATTGATCTTCCGTCCGTTGCGAATAAGTCTGGGGATGACAGCAAGCCGATTGTCAAAGGATTTGACACGGAGCGTATTTTACTCTCTGGTTTTAAGGTGGGAGATAAGGTGGTGGCAGACATTAAGGCCATCCATATCTATGACTGGAATCACTCGCCTGATTCAGATAATCCGGACGCTGTGATTCCTGCTTCTGCGATTATACCGGAAGCAGATGGAACATTCACGATTGAAAAAAGTGCGCTTGTGGATGCCGATGGCAATCCGGTGAAGCTTACGATGATCCGTTCCATTGTATTTGACTGCAACGAGTTTAATGGAAATAAAGCGGGCAGCATGACGATTCGGCTGGACGGAAAGACAGACTGGTTTGATGATCTCGATGCAAAGCTGACATTTGCACCGGAAAATGAGACTATGAAAAACTGTACGACGGTGTTGACAAACCGCCTGCATGTCGATCGGCCTGTGCTGTCTGTACACGGTGATGTCGAATACTTTGCAAACAACAAATCCGTAAGCTCTACCTATACGGCAAATACGGATCAGAATCTGATGTCTTTGGCTGTTCCGTATGACAGAGATTTTAGCTATCTTGTAAATGTGGAGAATACCGGTGTATCGGTACTGGATGACGTGGATTTAAAGGTCACACTTCCGATTAATGACAGCTCTGCAGGAGCAGAGGCAAATACAGGTTTCCACACGACAGGCATTGAGATCAGCCGTGCACTTTTGGAGCAGTTCCAGGAGATCGAGTCAATTACTTTCTGCGATGCAGATGACACGGCAGGAAAGAAATTTATTTATACAAAAGCGGATGGTGCGACATCCGGCGAATTTGTTCTGGAAAACGGAACTGCATCATTTGGAAGCGGCAGCGGAGATATTGCGCTTGCTGAGACAGACCTGATTGCCTGGTGTGGTATTCATAATCTGCGTTCTATTTTGATTACGGGAAAGAAATTTCAAGTCACAGGGGCAACGAAAGAACTGTGGATCAAATTCCATGGCTTTTCTGATTCCGTGTTCGGTACGACCAATACCATGGTGATCGATGGTATAAACTATCTTGACGGGCTGCGCGATGTGGCGGCTTTTGCGAGCAAGACCATTGACCGGGCAAATGCTTATGTCAGCAAAATGTATTTTGACACTACGATCGCAGCCGGTTATACGACTGAGACCTCGACAAACCGCTTTGAGCGCGTGAGTACCGCGTGGGAGCATGTGAAAATACATCGGCCTTATGGAGGAGATACGCCATACTGGGATGACAACTCAGAGCTGGATATCGGCTATAAGGCACTGGGTTCTTATATGATAGATTTCCGTCAGTATCTCAATGTTGGAAGGTCCTATCCGGCTATGCCTGTGCGAGGCGTATACAGCCAGGAACACCAGGATATGAGCTATGTGTATACCGAGTCATTAAATACCGCAGCCAAGGTAGCGCTGCATATGACGCTTCCGGCGGATGCGTTTGATGCCTACTATCTGAAGATTGATCCGAGGGCCAAAGATTATATCCAGTCCATTCGGGTTACGAGGGCAGACGGCACAGTGCAGACCATTTTGCCGGATGAGTGGCAGGACAATTCCGTGGCCAATGCGGCCGATGGAAGGAAATACTTCCGCGTTGATCTTGTGGAAGGCGGAGAAGAAGCCGCAGAAGGCGAAACAGGGGATGCGGGTGATACAGTGGCCGAGTATTACAAGAGTCCTGACGCTGACTATACGGCAGAAAACCCGGTGACCAAAGTTGAAGTGGAGCTTGACATCAATGAAATTGGCGATGATGGAAAAAATGCGTTAAATCCGGATTACGGTACGTGGTACCATGCAAATGACCAGAAGACCATGTATATGTTTGAGGTCACGGGAAGATTCTATAAAGCTGGAAATTATACGGCTTCAGTGACGTCTGACCTTGAGGTTGGAGGAAGCACGAGAGACGGTGTAACGGCAGTTGCGAAGGTCAGAACTCAGACGGGAGCAACGACGGCCCGCTCAGAATGGTCTTTCCACAACTACTATCAGTACTGGTGGTACAGCGGCTGGTACTGGCACAGCGACTGGGCTGAGTATGATGCGAGAGGGTTACAGTCCTCTACAAAGGTGAGCGTTTATAAAGAGAATAATGCAGTATTAAAGGGCGTTCATACGAATCCGAACCAGACCGGGGATAACAGTGTCACCTTTGGTACGTATAATGAATTTGCGGTTGGCTTTTACCAGGGAATTCAGGGATCTTCACATGATTATCTGAACGGTGTGGGTTCTAACTGGGTGTACCAGGATTACTTTGATTGGACCGGAAAACATGCGCATACAGATACCGTTATTCTGACAGATACGCTGCCTGAGATCCGGCCTGACAGTGAGATGAAATACTATGGTTTCCGTACAGAAGATATCTACCTGTCGTCACAGCTTTATGAGTATCTGGATTACGTAGAGATCACCAAAAAGAAAGTGACGCGCGACGAGGGAGAGACAGAGACCTATACCACTACGGTTTTGTCAGATAAAGCAGATCTTGTAAAGATTACCAAGGAAGAGCTTCAAAAGGCGACGGGAAGCCATGCTGGTTTCTATCATATTCCGGTGATTTATCCGGAGAAGGAAGAAGAGCCGGAGACGGAAACAGAGACAGAGACGGAAACAGAGACGGAAACAGAAACAGAGACACCGGAAAGCGGTGAAACACCACCGGAAAAGGGCAGTGTTGTCCTAGGAGAGGATGAGTTTGTTTACAGCTATACCATTCATCTGAAAAATATTTACGGACACGGTGATTACGCATCTGAGTTGAGTGATCGGAAGAGTGAACTGAAGACCTGGACGAATCAGGGCGCAAATACAGACTGTGATATCTTTGTAGGTGGCGGTGTGTATATCGTTAGACCTGCCAATAATACGGTCCCGAAGGATGCTTATAACAACCTGAACGCTTCTTCTTATATGGAGAGTGTGGAGAGTACCTATTATTCTCAAAAAGATGACGCGTACATGATGGGATATCGTCTTCCATTTCAGGCAGGCCATCTGATTGATGCAAATCCGGGCGGTTATATCTGGGATTATAAGGCAGATAATCATGAGGCTACGGTAGCTCCGTTTGAGGTGAAAATCTGGAACCGTGCTGATACCAACACGTCAACCGGAAAGTCGGCACGCATTAGCAAAGCAGTGACGACAAACACGATGAATGCCAGCTATCGTCTGAAACATATTTATATTCCGGAAGAGTTTATTGAGGGAACCTGGTACAATCTCCATACACTGACGATGAAATATGGTTCCGGAGGAAAACATACGGTTACCATGAGCCTGGAGAATCTGAAAACCGGCGGCACGTATGCAAAATATATGACGAAGGACGCCGCAAAAAACAGATATGTGTTTGATGTGAATCAGTTCTTGATCGATCATATTGAGGAGCTTGAAACGTATACGGTGAGCAACCAGGATGCGGGGGATCTGTATGTAAAGGAATTTGTACATTCATTTACCATGGATTTACGTGCCGTATCCCCGAAAGACGACGGACTCGACGGAGGAGAATACTTAAGTGCCACAAAGGCAAATCTTCCGGCCTATACGTATGACGGCGTGTACGTAGACCGTACGAAGGAAGATATGAAAGAAGACGAGTGGACTCTGAAATCGAGGCCCACGGTTCTGTATTCGGCGGGGTATGATTACTGGGATGATACATGGTATCGGAATTATCTGGAGGTAAGCTTTACCTCTTCCGATGTAAATGCAGAGAATTACCAGGGTGACTTGAGCGGAACGACGACGGAAGATTATTATCAGATTAAAAATCTTGTCGGAAATATGCAGGTTGGTATGAGCAGAACAACTGCGCTTTCCGATACGCTCTCTTCATTTGCATACGATGTTGATCTCGATGCAGACGGCAATAATCAAAAGCTGGGAGTGGATGAGGCGCATCTTTTGCCGAATGACTATATTGAATACCATCTGACGATCGGCGCGGCGGATGACAGTGCGCTTCCGATTTATCGACCAGAGCTGCGTTTCACGGTTCCGGATGGACAGAGAATCATTGGCTGGAAGATTGGAAGCAGATCAGATAAACTGGATATCAAAGATGAAGATATCACTGCTACCGCGATTGCAAAAGGCGAGACACAGCCTGTTGTAATGAATCGTGATAAGCTGTACGCGCTGGAGGAAGAAACGACTCCAGCTCCGGGCGGAGATATTCTGCCGGAGGAGCCGGAAGCTACGGAACGCATTGGCGAGAAGACAAATTATAAAAGAATTGATCTGGTAATCGGTACGCTCAAGGATCGCGAGACAGATATGGATGCATCCGTTGCTTCAAATTCTTTTGACAAAGGGGAGCGGCTTGAGATTATCGTACTTACACAGCTTACGGATGAGCTGGAACCTTCTGAGGGAAAAAAGACAGGTGAGGCGCGTTATTATGCGGCGGCTCAGCCGATTCACACGTATTCGGACTACAAGATCAATGGAAACGCCAGAAATAACGGCGGTGCATCCTCTTCCTCCCGTTATACAACCTCCCAGAATGCGGATTATTACCGTTATGTGGGCAGTTACTGGGGAAGAACCGGAGAGCAGACATATCTGTCGGATATCCGCAGCAGTGTGACGTTCTATGACAGCCGGAATCTCTCAGTTGTGGCAGCTTATGATAATCTGGCGCATCAGTATGACAGCCAGCCAATGACGATAAAGGTGACAGGAGCAGATGGAGCAAACGCGGAAAATGACGCGCTGCATACGCTGGATGAAGCCACTTATACGCTGGCTTTCCTGTCAAAAGCAGGTGCAAAGTGGTTTAAAGGTTTTGACCTCACAGAGAAACCGGAGTTTTCCTATCCGGCAAATATGGATGCATCAGCCGCAAGGCCGATTAAAGTGGAATATTGCTATTTCGGCAATATTGGCACCAAAATCGGAAGCTATACGGAAGCTGAAATGAAGAATGAGATCTGGCTGGAGGATGAGGAAGTTACCCTTTCAGATGGTACAACCTGCAACCGGATTGTGGCAGATGCAAAAGAGCTGACGCAGGAGCAGAAGGACGCGGGATGCCGGCTTCTGAAAGATGCAGTAAAGATTCGCTGGACTTATTATGATATTCCAGCATACGGGACAGATGGCAACCGGGTTGTGTTTGCATCCAAGGGAGATGAGTTTACCCTCCACGGGCTTGCACGCTACCGGGACATCCGAACAGATGCAGAGCGTCAGACAAAGGTGATTGCAGACCGTTTTGACATTCTGATCAGTGCCGATGTTGTGTTGAAACACAAGCATCATGAGATGGTGGCGAATTCATTGACCGGAGATGACGCGGCAGATGTGGCTGAGGAACAGGAGTTTCAGGAGGTATCGAAGCTTCTGGGTACAGGAAGCGTGGGAGCAAAAGCGGCGCTGGAACGTCCGGTTCTGAATCTGCATACACAGATTTTTGAGGAGGAGACGCAGGCACAGACACCGTATGATGCGGCGGCAAAGCAGCAGCTTGGTTATCGACCGGGGGATACGGTATGGTTTAAGACAAGCATCTCAAATATACCGGCGGCAAATGCCGCGGTTGGCATGCAGGGAGCACTTCTGGAGCCGGTTATTTTCGATAAGATTCCGCAGTATATTACAGCCTGCGGTCTCGATGGTGCAGCTGGTATTACCGGAGCAGGCGATGGTGCGGAAGACCCTGATGTGGCGGCTGGAATCCATGTAGTATGGTACGATAAGGACGGAAATCCGAAACCGGATGTTCCGGATTATACGGTAGCTCTTTCTGATACGTTTGAAGATATACCGGATTATGGCGGCGATATGGTGACTGTCAAGGCAGACAATGACGGAGTCGGAATGGGAACCGGCCATGCGTTTGCTGATATTGTGCTAAGTGGAAACAATAAGAATACGGAATGTACAGAGATTTCTTATAATCTTTATACCATTTCGTTTGCGGCGAATACGCGTCTGGAGATCGGAGAGCGTATTGAGGTATGGTATGCGGCGAGAATTGACGAGGAAAATCTTCCGCTTGCGTATACAACCAGAAGCGGAAAGACCTTCATGGACTACTATCCGAAGATGGGAGAGTATTATCAGGTCGGCGTCGGGTACAGCAGCTCCACTGGCTATACAGCGGCTTCCTATCCTTATGCGGGAAGACTGAGCTACCATGATAACGCTTCAGAGGGAATTACCGCTGGGGATGAATATTACAGCTTCCGCAAACAGTTCCAGAATTCTGCGAACATGATGGATATGAATTTCCTCTGTCACGACGTAGGTGTGAGCGGTACGAGAAATTCAGGTATTGACCGTTATGATTATCTGAAGGACTCTACGGTATATATGCCAGGAAACGGTGTCGATAACGATGCCTATGGCGGTTCAAACGGTGTATTGAAGGATTATGATATCAATACGGCGCACAACCAGCAGCAGGCGAAGTATGTACCGACAATGACACGAGAGCAGTTTGACGAGCTTCCGGTGAGTGAGCAGTATGTTCATACAACAAGTGGAAGAAACAGGGATTATTTCCGATTGTTGCTTGCATACCGCAACCGAAGTGCAGACTGGCAGAAAGCAGAGGCAGAAGGCGGACATGAAGATGCCGTAATTTGGGCACAGGCCCGTATTCATCTGCAGACAGCCTGGCTGGCGACAAGCTCCAGAATGTACGGTCTGGAAAGCGATTATTTCCAGAACACGGAATACCTGCCGACGGCATACTGGAATATGAGAACAGACCCGCATCAGGAACGCTGTCCGAGCGGACTGAGTTATTATGCGGACAGTGGCGTGTTGCGCTGGCGAACAGCGCTGTATAACGATGACAGCATTACTGCTCTGGAATATGACCAGAATTTTATGGCACAGATCGGTGCGTATAACTACGGTGACTGGGATCTGACGGATGGTGTGGAATTCATTTATGTCATGCCGGAAGGCGTTGAGCCATCAGATCTTGGAAATGTGCAGGCATATTTGATGACAGGCGGTGATTCCAAGACTCCGCAGTATACTGCGGTTGACGGGGCAGAGGTATCTGTACTGCAAAGTCCTGGAGGCGGCGGGTATCTGACACCGAATATTATGAGAGACCCGCTTCTGAGCAATTCTGCTCTGAACCGTACGGGAGACAGCTATGTCGGAAAGAATCCTTACCAGGGAAGTAATTCCTACGTGCTTCGTATCACTGTAAAACAGCCTCTGAAAAAGTGGTTTAACAGAGGCAGTGATAAGGGCTATATGATGCTGGTAAATATCCCGGCACATGTGTATGCAACGCCGGCAAATGGTTACTGGTATGATGAGGTAATGGCGCGTCCGCTTGATACTGAAGCGGAGGACAGCAGATATTATCAGATTTATGATATTACGACGCTGTGGGGCAATAATTATCTCCTGGCTCTCTCCGCAGGGCTGCAGACGAGCACACAGTACTGTGGCATGGATTATCTGTGGAACAGTTATTATCGTCAGAACTGGAACGGCTATGTGAACAACAACCGTTATGGAATTGAGGACGGCAGGTATTATCTGAACGGCTCGCCGAATATGCCATATATTAACGGAATGAACATCTCAAATCTTGAGGTGTCCGCACAGGGAAGTGTGGATGACAGCGGTGGAAGAGAGAAGTTCATGAGCGGAAAACGTACAACATACGCAAGTACGGGAACGAGGGCACATATGCGCAGGCCATTCATCCGTACATGGACGACGGTAGGAGAAAACAATCTGGAGGGCTCGGCCGGAGATTGTTATTATCTTGATTCACAGGGTGATTCTTCTACTATGAATGTGATTGTGGAGAATAAGTACTGGCTGCATCAGCTTGCTCCAAACCGTCGGTATGATATCAACGGCGACGATATTTACCAGTACTACAAACATTATCACAATTATGCGACAGACGGCGGAAATAAGGGAACGCTTTACTATCCGGTTGTGACAGACGTGCTTCCGCAGGGAATTGTGCCGATTGACTCAGAAGGACTGCGTTTTACGCAGGACAATGCGTACAATGCAACCAGAACGCTCGACTGGAGCATGTATACGGCAGCTTACAGCGCTGCAACCAGTTCTACATTTGCACTTGCAGAAGATGAAAAAGCACTGTACCAGGCAATCGTAGAATATGTTGTACTTGAGAGTGACGGCGGGGAGCCGCAGGGCCGTTATCAGATTACCTTTATGCAAAAGGAGACACCATCCATTGGAAATGCCGTAAAAGCGAAGATTTCTTCAGAGCAGAGACGATGCTTTTCCTTTAAGTTTGTTACGATGGGACCACCGGATGCAACGACGAAGGATGGAGATATTGATGGACGCCTGACGACACAGTATGGAAAAAATCATGTATTTGTAAGCAGTCAGCTTCCAAATTATCGCTTCCTGCTGGACGATGAAATCACTGAAAACCCATACTGGGTAGGAAACACACAGGTAACAAACTATCAGAACTGGGCTTATCAGAAATATGTAAATGGTACAAATTATGATGCGCGCCGGGACGTGGCAGGTCTTGTGCTTCCATGGGTACCTGTGTTGAATGATGTAGGCACGCAGTCGGCGATTGATCCGACGGATGTGGGCGGAAATAAACGTTATTCCGAAGCAGAGCCGATTGAGTTGGAGGATTACCCGACAATCAGATGGAGCCAGAAGCTGGCAAGTCAGAATTTCAATAAAAATGGAATAAGTACGGAAGTCGGTGTGCATGCCACAAACAGAATCCGTATCAGCTATCCGTCAATCGAAAATCAGAGTTATGTGTCAAATCATGAAGCAGGGACGATTACAGATCTTGGCGGACGTTCACCAGACGGTTTGGCGGGCACATACACGTATTATCCGGACAGCAGCGATAAATCGAAGACGGTACAGTATGGAGACAGGCTGTATTACAACGTCAGAATCAGCAGCAGTGCGTCGGCTAACAATTATCTGTATCACGGAGATATTGACCATGCAGTGATTCGTGCGACAATCGTGTTGCCGAAGATCGTCAGCTATTATGAGCAACAGGATGCTGACGGTAATTTTGCAGGACCTTTCTATCTGTATTATCAGAAAGGCGGAACGACAAAGCGGTATACGTTTGAGGAACTTGCCGAAGCAGGTTACCAGGTTGAACTGGAACAGCACCATGAAAATGAAGATGGAACAGAGACACTGGTATTTAAGATCCTCACTGCTGGAGACAATCTTAAGAATCCGACTTTTGTCGACGATTACCTGACAAACAAGAGCAGGCTGCCAGGTTCCTTTGAATACGGTGATGTACTGGTATTTGGTATAGAGACAGAGTTAGACTGTGCAGGTGAAGCGGACAGCATTTTGGAGGGAGACGACTACTGGGATCAGGCATATAAGGCAGATACGTACGTGACCCTTGATGATGTGAGCGGCGAATATCTGCAAGAGATGTATCCAGATGGTGGTTTTGAAGAGCTTGCCGAATACGATGAATCTAAGATCGGATGGACACGTAAAACGAGTGACAGCGAAGAGGACAAGATTGACTGGGATGAGGACGGCGTATATGAGGATAGTTATACGCAGGATGTTTCGGCCGTGGTGACTGTGAGAAAGCCGGGAGCCATTGTCCGCGTTGATACTTCGGTGCAGCGTGTACAGATTATTAATCCGGACTTGACCGGCGGAACAACTACCGTAGTGGAAGACCCGTCTGTTAAGGGCGCGGAACGTATGAAGATCTATGTGGATCAGGTCGTAAACACAGGCAGCGCTGTTTCGGATTTTGTTTTGGATTACCGAGTGCCGTACCGTGGAACAGATGACGGAACGCGAGAGGAAGCTCCTGCGGACGGTAAGCAAGTAGAGAGTAATGTATATGCAATTGGTACAGGTGTATGGGAAATGCCTGGAGATCCGACCTCTCCTGAGTATCAGGCCTATATGGATAAGCTTAAGCTTCATGTATATGCACTGTGCAGTAAGAGCAGTCGTGGACCAGCAGAAGAAAATGCACCTTATGAAGAACCAGGAAGTGACGTTGCATCAGATGTTGCCGATTGGGTTGATCTGACGGCGCTGATGGGAGCGAAGGATGGCCTGAGCCTGACTGAGAATCATATTATTGATGTGACGGCTCTGTCCCGTACAGAGAGGAATCTGAACCGCCGTATCTATCAAATTCGGTTTTTGATTTCCTCGGGTGACCGGGCATATCCGGTACCGGAGGGCTTCCGCCTCGCAATAGATGCAGATCCGGATACTGACGGCAATCAGGAAATGGATGTGATTGATCCAAAACATCAAAATCTGAATCCGCTTCCAGATTCGATTACATCAACGATAGGTTTCGGTGATGGAAATATTATTGATCCAGACCAAACAGAGACAGGAAGTGCAGCGTTTGTCATGGTAACAATGATAAACAGCAATGACCGGAAACAACACGTAAATCATTTTGCAGCAGCCTGGGCGAAGTTTGACAGCAACGATGCGCATGTGGGTCAGACCTCAGAGCGTTCCCGTGCCGGGTATTATATCAGCCGTGAGATGCCTGTGCTTCAGGTAGACCTGGAGGCGAAATACTTTAAACGCCAGCAGATTGGAAAGGATGAAAACGGAAAACCGATATACGGCTATAAGTGGGACAGTGACCTGACGATCACGGATTCAAGCCAGATGCTGAAATACAGGGCATCTATTTCCGACCTTTCAGAAAAAGCGATTGAAGATGCAGGTCTGGAGGCAACGGCAGACAATGCAACACATGTACAGATTTCAACAGTGCTTCCATATATCCAGGCGATTGATTCGTCAGTGGAGGATCCGGATGCAGAAGAACCGGTATATCCGAAGTATCCGTATACGACGTACGAAGAGGATACTCCGGTACATGGAGAGTACAGCTCATCGACAAGGTTGTATCCGGAGCAGGCACAGTGGAGCTGGTATGTGGAACGCGAAGACGGCACCATTGCAAAATCGCACGGTATTGATAATGTGTCCATTGTAATGTACGATAAGGTTACTGACCTCAACAGTCAGCTACAGCGCCGCGTTATGACATGGACTGCAGATGGATATCTGGAGCCAGGACAGAAGCTGGTTATCGAGTACCTCGTGCCGGTTAATACAGAAAGTTCAGGACTCGACAGCTCAGACCTTCTGACGTGTAAGGCGTATGCGTTTAAGCCAGGCGCTTTTATGCCGCATATTCCGGTTGTAGAGGGAAGTTATGCGACGTATGCATTTGAGCTTGACAAGCGTGATATCAACAACAATGGGTTGAAAAACAGCGAAAATACGCTGGTAAAAACAGTTGGAGGTATTGGATTCGGAACAGGACGAAGTCTGACGCGTATGAAAATATCGCGTTCAGAATATGGAAGCGGATTAAACGCGGAGGGTAATAATGACAAGCACCCGTCGCTGGTACCGGAAGGTTCGGAGTATTCCTTTGCTTCAACGGCGCTGAATCCGACAGAGACAACGTTTGACCAGCCGGTTATCTACGATGTGCTTCCATATGTGGGAGATACGGCGATTATGCCAAGAAATGCAGAGCATACGCAGGCAAACCCCAGAGGTACCAAATGGAGCGGTATCTTAAATCTGGATTCGGTACAGGTATTACTTGGAAGTAAAGCACTCACAGATGGCAAAGATGTGACAATCTGGGTCGGACCGTTTAATTACGGGGCAAACGGAGTAGGTATTGTCAAGATACCAAAAGAATCCCTGCCAGGTCTCAGTGATACGTGGAACAAGGCCTTCTATGATAACCTTCGTAAGACAGATGCGGCAAAGCGAAAATATTTTGTAAAACTGAGTGATCTGAAAAAACTGAAGGGAACAGACACATATGAAGATCTGGAACGTTATGTGCAGGCGATCTATGTAGAACCAAAGGCAGGCTTTGAGCTTGGCATGATGACGAAGCTGGCACTGTCGTACCAGATGAAGGCACCGTTGAACCTGCCAATGTATCCAGGTTATACGCCGGAGAGCAGTCCGGGCGCGGTACTTTCAAGTGCAGTAAAAGAATTTTGTTCGTTCAACAGCTTTGTAGTACAGGCGCAGGGAGAAGAACCCACAGAGTCCGCATTTGTCGGTGTGTATCTTGATGCGCCGGGGGACAAAGGATATATCGGACATTATGTGTGGATGGATGAGGATTACAGTGCGAAATTTACGGATGACGCGGAATACGTGCAACGAGACGGCCGGTGGATCCGGTCAGGCGGCGCAGACCCCGGAATCAATGGTGTAAAAGTAGAGCTTCTTTCTGAAAACGGATATCCGGTTAACCGCCTTGGAGAACCGGTGGTAGAGTATGGCGGAAAGTACTGTCTGGTAAATGAAGAGACAGGAGAATTGCAGCTCGATACTTCAGATAATCCGATCTACACGCTTTATGGACCTGAGTATTATATTACGGAAAATGATGCATACGGAAATCAGGGTTACTACGTACTGTCCAATCTGACGCCGGGCAATTACAAACTGCGCTTTACCTTCCCGGAAGGCGTTTACGATGAGCATGCAATCACGACAAGGCTGCTCGGAATGACGCAGACGGGCGTACAGGTATTCCGGCCGAATGACAGGCTTCCGGATCTTGGGACAAAGGGAAGCGGTGTCGTACCGTCTGACAATGCAGAGGTAAAGAGTCTGACAGTTCAGATGAAAGCTGCAGTACGTGTTGATGCGATCGGAACTGATCCGTCTACGTATGCGGACTATGATGAAAGAATGACTTCCTATGATCTTGGTATTGCACCGGCCTATATTTATGGCGGATATGCATGGAAGGATGAAGGAGAAAAAGTAGATGGCAAAGGAGGAACAAACGGATATATTGACAGCAATGAAGAGCGCCTTGAAAAAGTCCGGCTGAATATTTATGAGATTCTTTCGGACGGAACGAGAACGCTAACCTACGATGGTGACGGTGAATTGACCGAGGATATTTTGACAGATAAGAACGGATTCTTCCAGGTTTCGTTGTATCCATATCGCAGCTACGTTATTGTAGCTGATACCGGGCTTTTGGATACCGTATATGAACCGACTCCGGTTACACACAGTACGTATCCGATGGAAATGTCAAACGATAACGACCTGGTGTTCAAGACGACGGAGATGGAGATGGCGACATCGATGTTTACGTCGGGGCCGGTGTACAAAGACGATAAACCGATCATGAATGACAAAGGAAGCCACGGGCCATTTTTGAGTATTGGTCTCGGATTTGTCGAAGTCGGAAAAGGTTATATCGGAAAATATATTTTCAACGATAAGAACTATGACGGTCTTCGGAATATGTACATCAACGATGAAGGCTATCCGGCTACAGAGCCTGGAGTTGACAGCGTTCGTCTGGTACTGGAGCAGTATTATTACGACAATGGCGAGTGGAAGTTTATAGACGATATACAGGAACAGTTCAGTGATGGTTCTTCTTATATCTTCTCCGGTGTTACTACAACGTATACAGCAGGAAAGAAGAAATATCTTGCAGGCTACCGGGTTAAGATAGATCTGAACAGTTTGCCGGAGGACTTTGTTCCGTCAAAGTATTGGATGGGAAATGGAACATCGGACAGCGATCTTCCGACCGTTGATTTAGGCAAGGAGCCCAATCAGGGATCGCTCAGCAGTGAAGAGGGTGGCGATTACCGGTATATGAATCAGCAAATTCTGGTTATTTCGGATTTCGCGACAGATGATACGCTGGAAGAGTACAAGCTGACAGTAGAAGGTGTGACCTATGATCTTTCTAAAGCGCGGACCGTACTTGATACAGATGCTGCTTTGGCTACTGTGGATTATGCAGTAATTGAAGGCGTCATTTGGGACGATAAGAATTATGACGGCCAGCGGGGAACGTACAAGGATGAGGACGGAAATGAGGTGTCTGAACCTGGTATGACCGGAATTAGTTTACAGCTTGTGCCGTACGTATATGATGGAGGCAGCTGGAAGCTGCTGCGGTCAAAAGATCTGGATGATCCGGATGAGTATGGCCGTTACGTGCCAATGACCGTAACAGGCGGAGATGGCGCTTATGTGTTCGATCATGTGGTTTCAACCGCATACGTTGGTGGAAAGCGACTGCTGACAGGATATCGGGTTCAGATCATAACAAACTTTGCAGGTAAGTGGTACGGAATTACAAAATACCGTCAGGGCAATCCTGAGACCGACAATGATCTGCGCAAAGAGAATGGAGCATTGATGTTTGGTGAGTCTGACGAGATTATCGTTGTGGCGCGCCAGGTTAAGGAGAGCGATCTGCGCAAAGAGTACGGAGATATAGCGCTTCGCAATCAGGAGCAGATGGTAATTCAGAATGCGCTTGGCTATTTTGATGTCAATAAAGTGGTTGACGATCAAAAGGGTGGCGATGCAGGCTTGACAAAGCTTCGTCGTAATTCAATATCAGGCCGCGTATGGGAGGATACAAATTATAATGGTATTCTTGATACCGAAAAAGGAACGGACAGCGAGCCGGAAAAGGGAATAGAAGGCATTGAGGTAAGCATTCGCCGCTACTATCTGAAAAAGGTACAGAGCAGTGAGGAAGCTGGTACCTGGATGGAAGATACCGAGTTTAATGATGAAGACAGGACCGTTACAACAGATGCGGACGGAGCTTATTGCTTCGAAGATCTGGAGGCACAGGTTTACAGAGAAGGTATCTATTATCTTGCAGGTTATAAAGTCTTTGTAAAAGAACATCCGGATTTGTCTGTCTATGCAATTACGCGTTACCGACAGGCAAAAGAGGAGGGGCAGATTGACAGCGACCTCAGACCGGATCGCAGTATGAATGAGGAAAAAGAATACATTATACTGTCAGAGTCATACAGCGAGGCAGAAGCCCAGGCAATGCTGAAGTACAGCACCTATATGGTAAAACACGGAGATCGTTATTATGATATGGTGACTGCGCTTCCAAGAGGTGGATATGATGCCGGATACCATAAATATCCGATGTCCAGTATTTCCGGATTTGTATTTGAGGATCTGAATTATGATGGTGTCCGCAATACAGACACGGGGGACCCGTTGCAGGAGGAAGGATATTCTGAACAACTGCGTAAGGTGCTGAAAGATACGGGAGAACAGATCGTTGTGACAGCAGTCGGTTATTACTATAATGATGGCTGGAAGCTGTATCTGGATGAAGATGGCAATCAGGCAGAGTATACGGCGGAGATTGGGCCGGAAAGTGACGGTACGTATAAACTTGAGGTTCCTACGAAATATCACGTAGATGGTGTAAATTATCTGGCCGGTTATAAGATTACTGTGAACCAGGTTCCGGAAGGTTATCATACAACCAGGTATATGAGCAATAAAGGGAAAGAAAATGACAGTGCGCTGCTGCGGTTTGGCAAGAATGATTACCGCCTGACAAAGACCGATAAAAAGCAGGTGTACCGTGGTACTTCCCAGGAAGAGCTGAAAGGGTTTGCAGTGCCAAGTGCGGCATTCAAAGAGGAAGAGGCCAAAACAAGCTTTAATATGTCAGCCGGATATGATATGGCAGCAGACCGGCCGCTGTACCATTACAACATGGGTTATAAAGAATGTAAGCCTTCGTCGATTGAAGGAATTGCCTTCTTTGATAAGACAGATAATGGTCAGTATGATGCGGTGCCTGAAGAGGGCGCCGGAAACGGGGTTTATGATGCGCCGATGGCAGGAATCCGGATTGGTCTGAAGCGTTATTTGTGGGATGCGACGAATGACACATGGGAACTGGCGCAGGACGAGCCGACGGACCCGGACGATCCGGATCAAGCGTATTTCCTGATTACAGAAACAGCAGATGACGGAAGCTATTGCTTTGAGGAGCTGCTGATTCATGAGGATATCGGAGACCGAAGCGAATTCACATCTTTGTACGGTTATGAGATCTGGCTTCTTGATATGCCAGAGGATGAAGAGGGCCGACAGATGGCGGCCACGTACTATCAGACGAATGAAAACAGTCTGGACAGTGCTCTGGTGGCAGGAAACTGTCAGGTAGTTAAACGCCAGGGAAGCGCAAGCCTGGCAAATGGTGAGTGGAAAGCAGGATTTATCATGCTTGCTTCGCAGATCACAGAGGATATGGAAGAGTATGAGTATTCTTATCTCATAGACGGATATGACTGTGTTGGAGCAGAAGTGCGTGATGGCTACAATCTTGGCTTTATCCGGTACCAGGAAGGAAGCATTTCCGGAAATGTCTTTGACGATGTGGATTATGACGGTATCCGTGGCAGCGGAGACGGCAGCTTTGCGGATGTGGAAATCGGCCTGAAGCGGTATTATTATAATGCTGCGAAGCATAGCTGGGTTCAGGATCATCCGGAAGACAAGGAATACTTTGAGACTGTCAAAACGGATCAATCCGGCAATTATCGCTTTGAAGGCTTAAGTACCTACAAACATGTAGATGGTACGAATTGTCTGTATGGCTATGAGCTGTGGATGGTTCATGGAATCGAGGAAAAGGGCGGCTATGCAGTTACGCGGTACCAGGAACAGAAGGGTGTTGCGGACAGCGCACTTACGCAGGATCGCCGGATTATAAAAGCAGATACGAGTCTGGAAGAAATGAAGGATGGTATGCTGGTGGTAGCCAGAAAAGCGGACCCGGAAGAAGAAGGCGTGGATAAAATTTATCTTGTGGAGGGCTACGATATTGTAAGGTCTCGGAGCCTGAAAGATTACAACGCCGGTTATACTGCATATAAGCCAGGAAGTATTGAAGGAATTGTCTTTGAGGATGTGGACTACGATGGTGTTTACACGCCGGGTGTAGACCGACCGGCAGCGAATGCGCATATCGGTATCAAACGGTTCTACTACGATGAGGCAGCGCGCAGCTGGATCCAGGAGCTTCCGGAAGATGAAACAGAGACGGAGGAAACGGAAGACCAGACGGAAGAGACAACGGAGAAAGAAACCGAGAAAGAGACGGAAAAAGAAACGGAAAAAGAAACCGAAATAGAAACAGAGGGAGCAACCGAAGTCGAAACGGAAACTGATACGGAAGACCAGAGTGAAACCCTGACAGAGGGATCGAGAATCCGGATGCAAGAAGATACAATATTGCAGATGCAGGTACAGGCAGGAAGTCGGAAGGCTGAGACAGAGGATATGAAAGAGTATATTCTGGATGTATATACAGACCAGAACGGACGGTACAGGATTACTGATCTTCCGGTATTTATGGATCAGCCTGAAACCGAGGAACCGGAAACAGACGAAACCGGCGAGACCGAAGAAGTCCATTCGAAGCGACAGGAAGATATACCTGCGGGACATTATCTGTATGGCTATGAGCTCTACCTGCTGGATGATGAGCGTTATGCGACAAAGTATCAGATTGGAGAAGGAACAGAAAGTGCTCTCAAACCGGAAAATCGTCAGATAATCAAAAGTGACACGGAACTTCCGGAAATGAAGAATCAGCTTATTGTGCTGGGGGAGCGGACAGAGGAGCAGAAGAATCCAAATCTGCCGTATATTGTGGACCATTATGATTATGTCAAAGGTACACAGCTGAGTCAGTACAATGCAGGTATTGTTCCGGAGATGCTGCACAGCATCAGCGGTATTGTCTGGGAGGATAAAGATCAGAATGGTATCCATGATGAGGATCGGCCGATGGCAGGGATTACTCTGAAGCTGGAGCGTCTGTACTATCAGAATGGCTACTGGCAGCAGATGGATGAAAAGGAAGATCTGGAAGCAGTCACAGACGCTGCCGGGCGCTATTCCTTTGACGGGCTGAAAGCAGTCGAACGGAAAGAAGACCAGACCATCGTCTATGGTTATCGACTGAAGCTTGAGGAACTTCCGCCGCAATACGGCGTAACACAGTTCCGGGCAGACCGCGGAAACAATGACAACAGCCTGAATGAAAAGACAGGATATCTGGAAGATGTTGAGGCTCCGTTTGTGCTGGCAGACCGCGCTGATTCAACGACTCCGGCTCTGTATATTGTAGGTGGCTATAACGTTTCACACGGGCATTCAAAAGGGAATATGGATGCAGGTCTTGTTCCTTATGGAGCAGGAAGTATTGAGGGAATCGTTTTTGATGATGAAAACGGAAATGGAATCTTCGATAAAGGGGAGACCGTGTTGAAGGGCGAAACGGTTTATCTGGACTATGTGGTTGCAGGTACTCAGGGAGCCCGAAATGCCGGAGATGGCTTTGAGCCATATAATGGCATGGCTGTAAAGACGGACAAGAATGGAAAATTCCGTTTTAAGGCACTTCCGATTGTCAATGAGGAGAATGAACCTTATCAGTACAGACTGCGTATGAACAAGCCGTCAGATACGAACTTTACGAAAGTATTTTCTCTGGAAGAAGGCTGTAAGCAAAAGGCAAATGTTCTTTCGGCAGAAGGTGGAAATAAGGATTCCGAAGTGGGAGTGAGCCCGTCACTTCAGCTGGCACAGGCAAGAGCAGAAGAGAACTATTATGAACTCAGATGGCAGCTTGCAGGCCAGGAATACGAAGATGTCTGCATTGGCTATAGCAGACAGAAGCAGACAGAGGACGACAACACGCACGACGAGATAAAAAATGACACAAACAATGACATCATGGTTGAAGACAGCGGAAGCGGTGTGAAAACAGGCGATGAAACGCCAATTCTGCTCTATCTTCTGCTTCTGGCCCTCTCTGTGGCAGGTATGCTTGGCACTGCACGATATGCCGGAAAACGAAAGAGAAATGACGAGTAGTAAAATGGGAGCGTTGCAAAATAGATGAAATCATCTATGGAGCAACGCTCCATTTTGTACCAGGCAGACAGCAGACAATAGAAACGGGTGAATTGCTCCATGATCAAAATAGATCATAAAACGATTCACCCGTTTTTACAGTTCAGAATTTTATAACATTTCAAAATATTTATTCACATACGTGCTCCAGGCCCTGCATGAGGATGGTCGCTACGTGGTCGTCCGCAAGAGAGTAGTAGATGGTCTTTCCGTCGCGCCGGAATTTTACGAGTGCGGACTGCTTCAGGATCCGGAGCTGGTGAGAGATAGCACTCTGTGTCATTTCAAGTCCATCTGCAATATCCTGTACGCATAATTCTTTGTCTGAAAGCAGATGGAGAATCCGAATCCGTGTCGGGTCACCAAAGATTTTAAATAGTTCGGCAACGCGGTACAGAGTTTCCTCATCGGCAAGGCAAGTCGTATTTGAAGTAATCATAAGTTTCTCCTATTCGTTCCATTCAGCGAAGAACCTGGTATCAGAATGTATTTTTGCTTTACCGATATATTTTAGCGGAAAAATATAAAATGGTCAAGGGTAAGACCGGATTTAAGTTTTGGCAGGATATTTTTATTTTTTATAGAGAATCCGGATTGAGTTCAGTACGCAGAGCATAGCCACTCCAGTGTCTGCAAATACGGCCATCCACATATTTGCGAATCCGGCAAGACCGAGTGCAATTACAATCAGTTTGATGATCAATGCAAATACTACATTTTGCATGGCAATCCGGCTGGTTGAACGCGCGATGAAAATCGAATCGGGGATTGCTTCCATGGCAGAAGTCATAAAGACTGCGTCTGCCGCTTCGATGGCTGCGTCTGCGCCACTACCCATGGCAGCACCTACATCGGCGCCTGCGAGCACCGGAGCGTCATTGATGCCGTCGCCGACGAACATAACGGCGCCGTGTGCTGTTCTTACCTGAGAAAGAAGCTGCAGTTTATCCTGTGGCAGAAGCTTTGCGTGTACTTCATCAATCCCGGTTTCACGAGCTACGGCGTCAGCTGTGGCCTGGGAATCTCCGGTCAGCATGACGGTATGAAGTCCCTGCGCTTTCAGCTTTCGAATAGCGGAAATTGCATCAGGCTTGATCGTATCTGAGATTACCATACAGCCCGCAGGTGTTCCGTTGATTGCAAGGAAGACTTCCGCACCGTAGGAGGCTTCAGGCATTTTCGTCAGATCAATATGAAAACGTTCCATCAGCTTACGATTACCGCACAGTACATGACCTTCCGCTACCGTGGCGCTGATACCATGGCCTGCGATTTCCTCAAGCGTTTCTGGTACGGCAAATACAATTCCTTTTTCCTTCGCTGCTGCTACGATGCTGACTGCAATTGGGTGAGAAGAATTCTGTTCGCAGCCTGCGCAGATGCGAAGCAGATCATCTTCACTCCAGGTACTGCACGTTGTAATGCGTTGCAGTCGGAAATCCCCTTTTGTGACGGTTCCGGTTTTATCCATTACAACAGAGTGAACAGAACCAAGCGCCTCGATTGAGACACCGCCTTTAAACAGGATTCCTTTTTTAGAGCCGGCACCGATTCCGGAGAAAAATGCCAGAGGCACGCTGAGAACCAAAGCACACGGACAGCTCATAACGAGGAAGGAAATTGCAGTGTAAATCCAGTAATGCCAGTTTCCGGTGAACAAAGAAGGTAGGATGGCAACTGCTATTGCGCCAAACACAACACACGGAGTATAGACTTTGGCAAATTTTGTAATAAAACGGTCAATTTTTGGTTTGCTGGCAGCAGCGTTTTCCACGGAATCAAGAATGCGCGTGACCATAGATTCCGCAAGCGGTTTTTCTACCCGGATTTTTAGCTGGCCGGAGGTGTTGACACATCCGGAAATAACTTCGTCTCCGCTATTTACCGTAACCGGAACAGGTTCACCGGTAATCGGTGATGTATCAATACGGCTGCTTCCTTCGAGAATTGTTCCGTCGAGCGGAATGCGATCACCTGGACGGACAAAAAGAATGTCTCCCGGCTGTGCATCCCGGGCGGGAATAATCTTTGAACCTGTCTCGGAAACAAGATTTACAGTTTCCGGTCTCATATCAACAGCGCCCATGATCTGACTGCGGCTTCGCTCTACTGCCTTATGTTCAAAAAATTCTCCCACACGATAGAAGAGCATGACACCGACTGCTTCCGGATAATCCCGGATTGCAAAAGCCCCAAGTGTGGCGATGCTCATCAGGAAATTTTCGTCAAAAATCTGACCGTGCGAAATGTTTCGCGCAGCTTCCAGCAGGATGGGTCCACCGAGAATCAGATAGGCAATCACAAACACAGGAAGCCGGAACGGTTCACTAGATCCGGGGATGAAATGCTCTGTGAGGACACCGGCAAGAAAAAGTACAGCTCCGGCGATAATCCCGGCCAGTTCGAGAAGTTCTTTTTTCGTTTCTTTTTTTACAGAATGCTCATTGTCAGCAATATCGTGTGTATGCGATAAATTCGATCGGCCAGCAGTTCCCTCCGGTTCATTTTTTCGTACAATCACCTGCGATTCAATAGAAGTACAGATCTGCTGAATCTGAGGCAGCAGTGCGTCCGGATTCGGCGCATTTAAGCGCAGCTGCTTTGTGGCGTATGTAATCGTTGCAGATTCAACACCATTCAGCGCATTAATTTTTTCTTCCATTTTAGAAGCGCAGTGCGCACAGCTGAGGTTTTCCAGTACATAAACGGCCTTTGCGGGTATAAGACTGTTGGCGGTTGCACGTGGTTCGGCAGAATGTTTATGGTTGTGATCGCAGTCGTGTCCATGGTGTTCATGGCCGCAGTCACAGTCGTGTTCATGGTGTTCATGGCCGCAGTCACAGTCGTGTTCATGGTGTTCATGGCCGCAGTCACAGTCGTGTTCATGATGTTCATGACTGCCGCCACAGCTACAGTCATCGGCGTGGAAGAAAGGAATTTTTGTATTTTTGAAAATAGCGTTCATAATAGCTCTCCTTTATATGAATAAATGCTCATATGAAGATTTAAACACATGAAAGGCGGTTTGTCAATAAAAATTTATGAAATACAAGGACTTTTCATGTTTGGGAATCAGGTGGAAAAGGATAATTGATTGGATTGACAGAGATAATGGGAAAGTTTATACTGATTGAGATGAAAAACGAGAGATTAGAAATGAGAAAGGAAGATGGGGGATGGGAAAGCGTGGTGGATCTGTAAGGGAGGATAAGCTGGCTATTTACTCACAGGTTGCCCATATGTATTATGAACTGGGGATGATGCAGCCGGAGATAGCTGAGAAGTTATATTTTTCGAGATCAAAGGTAAGCAGGATACTTCAGAAAGCCCAGGAACTTGGTATTGTAGATATTAAGGTAAAACATTATTTATCCCGCGTTCATTCTTATGAAAATGAATTGAAGGAAAAGTTTGGGATCAGCAATCCGATTGTTTTGACCAGCTTTGAAGGGGATCGGACGTCGAACGCCATTGAAGGGCTGACAAACTATGCAGCATTATATATTTCGGATAAATTAAAGGGAGACTGCGTGTTTGGGATCACCGGAAGTCATAATGTGACGGGGACGGTACATATGTTGAGAAAACAACATGACTGTAACTTAAAGGTGGTACAGACCATTGGGGCGAGCATCAACCAGGATATGTCAGCAGAGCTTGTAGATTTTCTGGCGAATACATTTGACGGCAAAGCCTATTTTTTGAATACGCCGGTCTATGTGGACGATCTTGGCGTGAAAGATGAATTGATGAAAGACGCTTCAGTGGCAGAGGCTTTGGCTCTGATGAAAAAATGCGATCTGATGCTGATGAGTATCGGAACGTTCGATGTCAATGGCAATATGCCGATCTGGTGGGGATATATGACGGAGCAGCATCGGATTGAGCTGGAACAGTTGGGAGCAGTGGGAAGCATATGTGCGCAATTCTTTGATATAAATGGGAATTGGCTGGATTGTGATTGGAATCGTAAATGCATCAGTATTCCATGGGAATATCTGAAGGTAGCGGAAGAAAAAATTGCGATTGCGCACGGTCCCTCAAAGGTAAGCGGAATTCTCGGAGCGCTGCGGGGAAAGCTGATAGACGTTCTGATCACGGATACGATAACGGCTGCCGCCGTACTGGAAAAGCAGGACAAATTGTTATAAATAGATAGAAAGAGGAACGAAGAACGAAAGGCTGGCTTATGCCGGTCTTTTTTTGTGCCATAGCGTACGCTTTAGAATACATTTTTGAGCATTCTTTTTAAGTTTGTGTTTGGAAGAAATATGATAAAAATGAAATTATGACACAAAAATAATGATAAAATAGTTTTAAAATAATAAAATTGCACATAATTTCATTGACTGAGGAAAAGTGATATGGTATACTACGTATAAACTTCAGGACAAATGGGGTATGGAAGGTGACAAAATAATCATTGTATCACAAGATTGGAGGAGGGTTTTATGAGCGCATTTGATGAAAAAGTGGCAATCCGTCGTTACGAGGATACTGTTCCAGACAGCAAGGGAACGGGCGTGCCACGTAAGATGACCAGAGAAATCTGGCTGGAGGAATGTTTTCCGGAATGGCATTGCATGCTGAACCAGCAAATTGAGGAAGCGCAGTTTCCGGAAGGAGCTTTTGGCTTGTGGATGTTAGGCGGGCCGAGCTGGGCTTACAAATCAGCAGGAGGGGCTACCTTTCTGGTTGATAATTATTCAGGATCTTCTTTATGCAGCAACTATGAATATTGCGGTGTCTGCCGTACGACCGGGGCGCCAAAACTGCATTGGCTGAGAATTAATCCGCATGTCATTGACCCGTGGAAATTCAAGACTCTGGATTACGTCTTTGCGACGCACCACCATCAGGACCATGCAGATTACTATACGGTTCAGGCAACGTTGCAGACAACGGACTGTAAATTTGTAGGACCGAAAAACACCTGCAAATTATTCAGACAGTGGGGCGTACCGGAAGAACGCATCCTTGAGGTAAAACCGGGCGACCGGTTCCAGTGCAAAGACGTCACGGTGAAGGTAGAACGCAACTACGACAGCATGGCCTGTATGACCGGCGATTATCAGCCGGGCGATCCGCTGGATTTTGATTCGAATGCGGTATCTTTTATTTTTGATACAGGTGAGCATTCCGTTATTTTCCTGGGTGATACGCTCTACAATGACGGATATAAGGCTGTGGGTCAGAGAAATAAGATTGACGTTGTTATTACAGATATGGGGTACAATGCACCTGGCGGAACCGATAAGATGAACCCGTGGGATGTTATGAGAGTAACGGAAAATCTTGGCGCAAAGGTGGTTATTCCGGATCATTATGAAAACTGGGCGAGCAGCGAAATTGACCCGCATCAGCTCCAGCGTATTGTTCAGGAAAATCATCTGGGAATGGTTGCCTGCGTTATGAAAAGCGGTGGTCTGTATGAATATCCGAGAGACGCTTCTATGTGGGAATACAAGTATCCGGACTGGCAGGAACGGTATGACTGGGAGAAGAGCTATGTCTATGGAAACGCAGGCAAAGAAGAGGTGTAAAAGGTATCTAAACGAAGAACCTATCCGGTAAAACGGAGAAAAATAAAAGGAGGGTTTACTTTATGAAGAAATTAATAGCAATTGCCGCAGCGTCGATGATACTTACCACACCCGTCATTGCAATGGCAGAACCGGTTGCTTTCAACGATCCGGCTGCGCAGAGACCGGAGAGCATCGAGTATCCGGTTCAGGGACTTTCCTGGAATGTGACGACAGACCTTAAAGCCAATGAAGAATACACGATTGCCATGATCGTGAAAAATAATACGAATCCGTTTATGAACGGCGTATTGAACGGCTTCCATAAAGCAGCAGAGGATATTGGGTTTGAAGCAGTGTTGCTTTCTCCGCAGACTGCGGACAGCAACGAGGACCAGGTCCGTCTGGTAGAGGATATGATTCAGCGCGGGGTTGATGCAATCTGTATCCATCCGGTAGATTCAAATGGTATCGTTCCGGCTCTGGAAAAAGCATGGGACGCGGGAATTCCGGTGCTGGTACAGGGGACGAAGGCCAATACAGATAAGATTTACGGCTGGTACGGAACCAAATATGCGGACGAGGCGACGCTGATTGCAGAATATCTGGCAGAAAAGCTGGACTATAAGGGAAATGTTATTTACATTACAGGCCCGCAGCAGGCACAGAATGCAATTGATGAGATCAATGCCACGCATGCTGTGTTTGAGAAATATCCGGATCTGAACCTGATCGAAGAGCAGCCGGGGAATTTCAACCGCGCGACCAGCATGAGTGTTATGGAGAATCTGACACAGAAGTACAGCGAGGATGAAATTGACTGGGTAATCGGCGGAAATGACGAATGTGCTATGGGCGCAATTGCAGCAATGGAAAATGCAGGCTGGCAGCTTGGCTTTGAAGACGGCGGCATTGGCGTATCTGGCATTGACTGTAACAAAGATGCTTCCTACGCAATGCAGGAAGGAACACTGACGGTTTCAATCAATCCGGACCCGGTATCCCTGGGCTATATCGGAGGAGCGTTCCTGGTGAAGTACCTGAACGACGGCGATCTGTTCCCGGAATACGTGGCATGGCCGGATTTCATGAATGCGGAGGACGTTGTGAATGATGCATCCACAATTGATAATTATATTGAGAATATGGCATGGTGGATGGATGCTAAGTAATTTTAAATGAGCAGATGGGGCTGTTGCAAAACGGCGAATCCATACATGATATGGCAAAGATACAAAAAACATCGAAGCCATATGCTGTTGGAACGCTGCCTTTTGCAGCAGCCCCATATTTTAATATGCTTCAGAAGGGGGAAATGCATATGATGCCATTGATGAAACTGGAACACATAGACAAACAATTTCCAGGTGTGAAGGCATTAAGCGATGTGAGTATTGAGTTTTACTCCGGAGAGATTCATGCATTAGTTGGAGAAAACGGTGCCGGAAAGTCGACAATGATTAAGATGATCCTAAGCGCTTACAAACCGACCTCAGGTAAAATCTATATGGAGGGGAAAGAAATTCAGCTGGCTAGTCCGCTGGAGGCTTCAAAGGCCGGAATAGAAGCAGTCCATCAGGAACTGATGCTGGTGCCGTGGCTGAGTGTGGCGCGCAATATTTTTCTGAATCATGAGCTTAGGCTTCCGGGGACAAGGCTGTTTGACATCCGGCAGATGGAGGTGCGTTCTAAAGAGCTGCTGGATAGTTTTGGAATCCATATTGATGTGACGCGTCCGGTGAAGGAATTCAGCGCCTCGGTCTGGAAAATGATTGATATTGCCCGGGTGGTGAATCTGAAACCAAAACTGATTATTTTTGACGAACCTACTGCAATTTTATCCGAGCGGGAGGTAGAGAGCTTGATGAAAAAAATTCTGGAGTTAAAAGCACAGGGAGTTGCTGTGATCTACATATCCCACCGATTGCAGGAAATTGAAAAACTGGCGGACAAAATCTCTGTTTTGCGTGACGGACATCATGTGGGGACGATGTCTGGCGAAGGAATGAATGAAGATGAAATTGTCAAATGTATGGTGGGGCGTGATGTCTCCAGTTTTTACAGCAGGAATATCAATGCTCCGGGAGAGGAACTGCTTCGCATGGAGCATCTGAATCTGAAAAAAGGTCAGAGAGACATTTCTCTGAGTGTCCACAGAGGGGAGATTGTCGGGCTGGCAGGGCTTGTCGGGTCAGGGCGTACCGAAGTGGCGGAAAGTCTTTTCGGAATGAACCGGATTTTATCCGGCTCTATTTATTACAAGGGTGAAAAAATCAAACCACGTTCGGTGTCCTCTATGATTGACCGCGGCGCTTATCTGGTTCCGGAAAACAGAAAATACGAGGGTCTGATTTTACGTTTCAGCGTGGCTTCCAATATCGCATTGAGCGCGTTCAGGCATTGGAGCCGTTTTTTCTATAACCGGAAAAAAGAAGGAGAGTATGCGCAGCGGATAATCAAGGCTCTGTCCATTAAGACGCCCGGACGGGCGCAGCTGGTCGGGAATCTGTCCGGCGGAAATCAGCAGAAGGTCGTAATCGGCAAGGCGATGGTAACAGAATCAGAGTTTCTGATTTTTGATGAACCCACGGTTGGCGTAGACGTAGGCGCAAAAGAAGAAATCCATAATCTGATGGATGATTTTGTGCAAAAGAACGGAGGAATCCTGATGATTTCCAGTGATCTGCCGGAAATCATCGGCATGTGTGACCGGGTGTATATTATGTATGAGGGCAGTATTGTCAAGGAACTGAAACGGGAAGAGCTGTCGGATAAAAACATTGCAGATTATATGCTGGGATCGAAAGGCGGGGATAGACAATGAAAAATAAGAAACCGCGAAAAGGCGCGCTTCAGATCGTCGGAAGTATTGAGCCGGTTATCTGGATGCTTGCGATTATCATTATTACCTTTTCTTTTACGGGAGAGAAGTTTCTTTCATGGGGAAATACAATCAATATCATCAAACAGGCTTCCCCGTTTCTGATACTGGCTCTGGCGGAAACAATGGCTGTGCTAGTCGGACAGATTGATCTGTCGGTTGGCAACAATATGGCTTTTTGTACGGTAATTATCGCCCTGCTGATGAGAAGCGGAATGCCGGTATGGCTTTGTGCGGTAGCCGGGGTACTGACCGGGGCGTGCTGCGGCCTTTTAAACGGCATATTTATCGCGAGATTTAAAGTGCCCGCCTATATCACGACGTTTGGCTTCGGCACGATGTTTTACGGCGTGGGTTCTCTGATTACGGGCGGCGTTTCGATTCCGGCGATGGAAGACCATTTCCGCTTCCTGGCAGACGGCAGCGTGTTCGGAATTCCGATGGTTATGATCATTGCGCTGCTTGTATTTGGGATGGTATGGCTTCTCGTGTATCGAACGTCGTTCGGGAGAAACATGTATGGTCTTGGAGGCAACCGCGAGGCGCTGTTCTTGGGAGGCGTTGATCCGGTAAAAGCGGAAGTCATCATCTTTACGATTATCGGTGTTCTGGTTGGAACGGCTGGTATCCTGTTTGCCGCACGCTCCGCGTCGGGACATCCTGATTACGGAAAACAGTGGGAATTCAATGCAATTGCGGCTACGATCATCGGCGGAAATTCGTTTTCAGAAGGAAACGGAAATATTTTCAAAACCATGCTGGGCGTACTGTTTATCCAGATATTGAAGACAGGACTGAATATTTCAGGGGTTTCGCCCCAGTCGCAGTCCTTTCTGTTAGGCCTGATTGTTGTTGTGGCCATCTCTACGGATGTGCTTTTGAAAGCGAGAAAGGAGGCGTAATCATTATGGAGAAACGGAAAAAAGATTTTTTTGGTATCTTCTTTGAAACCGGTATATATCGGGTCGGCATCCTTATCGTTATGTGCGTGGTGATGTCGTTCATTTCCAGGGATTTCTTTAAGGTAAGTAATTTCCTGAATATTTTCCGCCAGTCCTCTGTCTTACTGGTGCTGGCTGCCTGTGCGACGGGCTGTATCCTGACGCACGGTATCGACAACTCTATCGGCGGAGTGATGTCGCTGTGCGGGTGTGCGTGCGGCTATTTTCTGAACCATCATGTTTCAATTCCAGTTGCGATCATACTGACTATCCTGATTGGCATGAGTTTTGGCTGTATCAACGGATTTCTTGTCGGCGTGGTGAAAATACCGCCCTTCGTGTCTACCTATGGAGTAAGCTACATAGCAAACGGCCTGGCGCTGATTCTGATGGGTTCGGATATTTTTTCCGGCTTCCCCAAAGAGTTCCGTATGCTGGCGTCCGGAAATGTCCTGGGCTTTCCGCTGATCACCATCATTGCTCTGGGCGTGACATTTTTGATGTATCAGCTGTTCCAGCGCAGCAAATTCGGGAAACAGGTGTACTGCGTGGGAGCAAATTACACGACGGCAAAGTACTCCGGCATTAATACGCTTCTGACTTTATTCCTTGTGTATATTATCAGCGGCTGCGGGGCTGCGATGGGAGGAATCCTCCAGGTTGCGCGCCAGAGCGCGGCGCAGGCCGGCATGGGAGATACTTTCCAGATGACGGCTATCGCTGCAATCGTAATCGGAGGCACATCAATGGCAGGAGGAGAGGGAAGCGTATTTGGCGCAGTGATCGGCGCGCTGATTCTGACACTGATTGTAAACGCTATGAATCTTCTGGGCGTGCCTGCGCTGGCTCAGTCGATTGTCACAGGAGCGATCATTGTACTGGCTGTACTGCTTGATGTGCAGATGAAAAAAATACAGGCGGCCCGGGCAGAGGCGACTGCCTGAGCAGAAAAGGAGCGGAAAGAAAATGAGAATTGATAAGCGTAAAATTGTTGACCTTCCAATGGTGTATGTGACAGGCGAGATATTCCTGCAGGGAAAGCGTTATCTTGCAGCAGTGAGCGAGGCGAGAGATGAGAAGGCCTATATTATTGATTCAGAGACAGGCGAATATGCGGAGCTCTGGCGGGGAGATACCGGAGTCATGAATGTGATTCAGATTCCGGGCAGGGAACAGTTACTGGCGATTGTGCGTTTCTATCCTGTTTTTCAGTCTAAAGAAGCGGCAGTCTGCCTGCTGGAGCCTGGGGAAAACGGTTATATGAGCCCCTGGAAAATGAGGGAGGTGCTGCCGCTTCCGTACTGCCATCGGATCGGGATTGTGGAAAACAGAAACGGGCTCTTTGTTCTGGGTTGTCAGTTATGTCGGGACAAGGATTTTCAGGAGGACTGGACAAAGCCGGGCGCTCTTTGGATGAGCCCGGTTCCGCAGCAGCCGGACGGAGAATGGAAGTGGACAAAGCTGTTTGACGGTCTGACAAAAAACCATGGTCTATTCATTGAAAATGGAAATCAGGTCTATATCTGCGCGGAGAACGGCGTACTGCATTTTGACCTGTCCAGCTACTGTGAAGCAGAGACAGCAGTTCCGGAACTTCTGACAACGACGCCCACGAGCGATATTTCCATTGCGGAAATAAACGGCCGGAAATATGCCGGCGTCATAGAGCCGTTTCACGGGGATACGGCCTCCGTATATCAGTTATCGGATCAGTCTTATGAACGCCTGCACAGCTATGATATTAATTTTGGCCATGTAATCTGGATCGGGGAGCTGTTTGGCAGGGCTTCTCTGATCGCGGGAAGCCGCGGAGGGGACAGGAAGATTGAGATCATTGACCTGGAAACGGGAGTACGTACACTCATTGAATCGGAAGTGGGACCGACTCAGATCAGCGTATACGAGGAAGGCGAAACGGTTAAGATTTTTTCAGCGAACCATGGGTCAGGAGAGGTAACCCTGTATACCTTATCGGAGGACAGTCAGGGGAAATAGGTATGGAACGGGAAACGAGCAGGAATTTTCCTTGCGAAAGCGTAATGTTTGCCCTATAATGTTGTGAAAAGAACGACAGAATGGGGAAGATAAAGTGACAGAAAAAGAAACAGAAAGAAAAAAAGATACAGCTGGATCGCTGGAATGGCTGAACAGGTACGAGGAGGAGCTGCGGGACATGCGGCATAAACTGCACCGCTATCCGGAGCTTGCCATGCAGGAACAAAGGACAAGTCAGTATATTGTGCAGAAGCTGAAAGAGTTTGAAATTCCATGCCGGATGACCGGGGAGACGGGAGTGATTGCCGGGCTCACGGCAGGGGAAGACCTGCCGGTGTTTGCGGTGCGCGCGGAGATGGATGCACTGGCGATTGAGGAGAAGACGGGACTGCCGTTTTGCTCTGCATATCCGGGGCGGATGCATGCGTGCGGCCACGACGCCAACACAGCAGTGCTGCTTTGCCTGGCCCATGTTTTGTCGCGGAATCGGGAAAAACTGCGATACAACGTACGTTTTATTTTTGAACCGGCGGAGGAGACAGGAGAAGGGGCGCAGTTTATGCTTGATCACGGAGCTTTGGAAAATCCGTGTCCTGCCGGTATTCTGATTTTTCATTTTGCCAATCAGGAGACGCGTGCGATGGAAATTCAGAAAAGTATATCAACGGCTGCGATTGGCGGCCTGCGGGTTGAAATCAAAGGCAAGGCAAGCCATTTCTTTCAGTATGAAGAGGGAATAGACGCGATGTACGCGGCATCAAGGCTTGTGGTTGCGGTCAGGGAAATCAACGATACCTTTTTGGGAGAGCATCCGTTTGTTCTTGCTTTCGGATGTATGCAGGCCGGAGCAGGGCGGAATATTGTTTCCGACCATGCGATTCTGGAAGGGTCCTTACGGACATTTTCAAAAAAAGATTTTCAGGGGATTCTGGCTGTGCTGGAAAAAAGAATCAAAGAAATAGAGGCAGATACAGGAGCGGAAATTCACCTGGAAGTCACCGGGGAGATTCCTCCGTTTGTGAATGACCATGCACTTGTGGAGAAAGGAATGCCGATTGGCCGGAAGCTGTTTGGTGACAAATGTTACCTGGGAGAAAAGCCGTTTCTGGCAGCGGATAATGCTGCTTTATATGCTGAAATTGTTCCGGGAATGCGGGTGGTATTTCTGGCAGGAAAGGAAGGAGAGCAGGCTTATCCGGTACATAACCCGCGCTTCGATATCGACGAGGCCGTTATGCTGGATGCGGTGAAATTTCTTTTTGCATTTCTTACAAAGGACGGAGAATAAAAGAGTTCCGGGTGCTTTTCAGAGAAAAGACCCGGAAATTTTTGGCTTTCTTTATCGCTAATTTTAACTCTTCAGGTTCTTGTTTGCAGTTGACAGCATCAGTTTGATGCGGTTGAGCTGATTGACTTCGCTTGCGCCTGGATCGTAGTCGATGGCTACAATGTTGGACATCGGATACTGCCTGCGCAGCTCTTTGATGACCCCTTTGCCGACCACATGGTTCGGCAGGCAACCAAACGGCTGCGTGCAGACGATATTGTTGACGCCAGCGTGAATCAGTTCGAGCATTTCTCCGGTGAGGAACCAGCCTTCTCCGGTCTGGTTACCGAGGGAAACGATGTCTCTGGCCATTTCTCCGAGATGCTCAATGCGGGCCGGGGGATCAAAGCGGGTACTCTTTTCAAGTGCATCCGCAGCCGCGCCGCGCAATTTTTCCAGAACCATAATTCCGAAGTTTGCAATCATCGCAGACTTCTTTTTTGTTCCGAGATAATCACTTTTAAAGTTCTGATTGTAAAAGCAGTAGAGCAGGAAATCCAGGAGGTCCGGAACAACCGCCTGAGCTCCTTCTGATTCAAGCAGCTCCACAAGATGATTGTTTGCTGCCGGCATGAACTTTACAAGGATCTCACCCACGACTCCCACCTTTGGCTTTTGTTCATCGGTGATCGGAAGTGTATCGAAATCCTGAACAATTTCCCGGCACATCTTTCGGAACTGGCTGTAGGAAGGCTTACCGGAGACAAACGTGCAGCAGCGGTCTTCCCACTGGTGAAACAGGGCGTTGGCAGAACCGGGCGTCTTTTCATAGGGGCGCACCCGGTAAAGGCAGCGCATGAAAATATCGCCAAATACGAGTGCAAACATGGCGCGTTTCACCATCTGATAGCTCAAAGAGAAGCCTGGATTGCTCTCTAGGCTGCTCAGGTTCAAAGAGATGACAGGAATATCCGGAATCCCTGCTTTTTGCAGAGCGCGGCGGATAAAACCGACGTAATTCGAAGCACGGCAGCCGCCTCCCGTCTGTGTCATAATGACAGCAGTACGACTTAAGTCATATTTACCGGAGAGCAGAGCTTCCATAACCTGACCGACTACCATCAGAGATGGATAGCAGGCATCATTGTTTACGTATTTCAGTCCTACGTCCACGGCTGTGCGGTTGTCGTTGCGCAGCAGCTCAATGTGGTAACCGGAAGCATTCAGTGCGGCTTCGACCATTTTAAAATGAATCGGCGACATCTGCGGGCAGAGGATGGTATAATCTCTGCGCATTTCCTTTGTAAAGACAACGCGGTTTATGTTTGCCGGATGAATCTGGCGTGGCTCCCGGGCGCGCTCCTTGTGCGTACGGATTGCAGCAATTAAGGAACGGATTCGGATCTTGGCGGCGCCGAGATTATTCACTTCGTCAATTTTCAGACAGGTGTAGATCTTGCCGGAGCCAGAAAGAATGTCATTTACCTCATCTGTGGTGACAGCATCCAGGCCGCAGCCAAACGAGTTAAGCTGAATCAGATCCAGGTCATCCCGTGTTTTGACGTAGTTTGCGGCAGCGTACAGGCGGCTGTGATACATCCACTGATCAAGTACCATGAGCGGGCGTTCCACCGGTTTTAAATGTGAGATGGAATCCTCAGTCAGTACCGCCATGCCGAACGAATTAATCAGCTCAGGAATCCCGTGATTAATTTCCGGGTCAATATGATACGGACGGCCAGCCAGAACAATACCGTGACGGCCGGTTTCTTCGAGATATTTCAGGGTTTCTTCACCCTTTTGATACATGGCTTCCCGTGTGCGCGTCAGTTCCTCCCAGCCAGCCTTGGCAGCAGCAACGACCTCCTGAGCGGGAATATCCGGGAACGCAATTTTTAAACGGCTGGTCACGGTGTCCAGGTTTGTAAAAGCGATAAACGGATTTTCAAATCGAATTTGTTCGGTACGCAGGCCTTCTACGTTGTTTTTGATGTTTTCCGCGTAGGAGGTGACGATCGGACAGTTATAGTGGTTTGGCGCGTCCTGAAATTCCGTGCGTTCATATGGGATACACGGATAGAAAATATATTTGATGCCCTTATGAATCAGCCATTCCACGTGGCCGTGCGCCAGTTTGGCAGGATAACATTCTGATTCGCTTGGAATGGATTCAATGCCAAGTTCATAAATTTTCCGCGTGCTGGACGGAGAGAGAATGACCCGGTATTTCAGCTCTGTGAAAAAACGGAACCAGAACGGATAATTCTCGTACATATTCAATACGCGCGGAATGCCTACAGTACCGCGCACGGCTTCATCTTCCGGCAGCGGTTCGTAGGAAAACAGCAGTTTGTTTTTAAATTCGAACAGGTTCGGCACATGGTCTTTGTTGCGTGTTTTTCCGATACCACGTTCACAGCGGTTGCCGCTGATAAACTGGCGGCCTCCGGAGAAGCGGTTGATCGTCAGGCGACATTGATTCGTACAGCCCTTGCATTTGGCCATGGAAGTGGTGTATTCCAGAGAATTAATGCGGTCGATGGACAGCATGGTACTCACTGCGCCTTCCTGGTAGCGTTCTCTTGCAATCAGTGCAGCGCCAAAAGCGCCCATGATCCCGGCAATATCCGGCCGGATTGCTTCACAGCCGGCAATTTTTTCAAAACTGCGCAGAACACCGTCGTTGTAGAATGTACCGCCCTGAACCACAATATGACGTCCAAGTTCGGAGGCATCTGCTACTTTTATTACCTTATATAATGCGTTTTTAATTACAGAGTAAGCCAGGCCGGCGGAAATATCAGAAACCTCCGCGCCTTCTTTTTGCGCCTGCTTTACTTTGGAATTCATGAATACGGTGCATCGGGTACCAAGATCAATCGGATGCTCGGCAAAGAGCGCCGCTTTTGCGAAATCCTGTACCGTATAGTTGAGGGATTTTGCAAATGTTTCGATAAAAGAACCGCAGCCGGAGGAGCATGCTTCATTGAGCTGTACGCTGTCAACGGTGTGGTTTTTGATTTTGATGCATTTCATATCCTGGCCGCCGATGTCGAGGATACAGTCAACCTCGGGATCAAAAAAGGAAGCAGCATAATAATGTGAGACCGTTTCGACCTCCCCTTCGTCGAGCATTAGGGCAGCCTTGATCAGCGCTTCTCCATAGCCGGTGGAGCAGGACCATGCAATTCTGGCTTCAGAAGGAAGCTGATGGTATATGTCCTGGATGGCCGTAATGGTGGTGCCCAAAGGATTCCCATTGTTGTTGCTGTAAAAGGAGTACAGCAAGGTACCGTCGTCACTGACAAGCGCCGCTTTTGTCGTTGTGGAGCCGGCGTCAATACCGAGGAAGCAGTCGCCTTTGTAGGTAGCGAGACTTCGCGTTGCAACACGGTTACAGCTTTGCCTTGCAATAAAACGATCATAATCTTCTTTGGAAGAAAACAGCGGTTCCATACGGGCGACTTCAAATTCGAGATGAATCGGATGAGACAGCTTTTCGTTTAAAATGCCAAGTGTGGTACATGCATTTTCCTTTGCGTTCAGGGCTGAACCAATCGCTGCAAAGAGGTGGGAATTCTGCGGTATGATGGCATGTTCTTCATCGAGCTTCAGCGTACGTACAAAAGCTTCCCGCAGCTCGGAAAGAAAATGGAGCGGTCCGCCAAGGAAAGCGACGTGGCCGCGGATTGGTTTGCCGCAGGCCAGGCCGCTGATGGTCTGGTTCACGACTGCCTGAAAAATAGAGGCAGACAGATCTTCTTTTGTTGCCCCCTCATTGATCAGCGGCTGAATGTCCGATTTTGCAAAAACGCCGCAGCGGGCTGCAATCGGATAAAGGGAAGTATAATTCTTGGCATATTCATTCAATCCGGAAGCATCCGTCTGCAAAAGGGATGCCATCTGGTCAATAAAGGAACCCGTGCCGCCTGCACATACGCCGTTCATACGTTGCTCCACGCTGCCGTTCTCAAAATAGATGATTTTGGCATCCTCACCGCCAAGTTCAATCGCAACATCTGTCTGTGGAACAAAATGTTCCAGGGAGGAAGCCACAGCGATCACTTCCTGCACAAACGGGATCTCCAGATGATTGGCGAGTGTCAGCCCGCCGGAACCCGTAATCACAGGTAAAATTTCCAGATCACCGAGTTTTGTCGCAGCCTCAGATATGAGGGAAGAGAGTGTCTCCTGAATATTTGCAAAATGTCTTTTATAATCGGAAAACAAGAGCTCACGGTCCGGGCTAAGGACTGCAACCTTCACGGTAGTAGAACCGATATCAATTCCAAGAGTATGTAAAGATTTTGCCATATATATTCGCAGGGAATATCCCTGCGCCTCCTTTTACATGTGAATCTAAGTCTTATATGTCATTCTATGTTCTACGATATGTTACTGTTTACATTGCGCACAGAAACTTTCGCAAATCCATCTGAGATTTCTTTCATGAATGAGATTCGCCCACACCGGAATTATTTTCTCACGTATGTTGCAGTAAGTCAAAGTTCCTGGTGAACAGTAACTACGATTATACGACAAAAAATACAAAATTTCAAATTACTTGCATTATTAAATATTTCCATATATACTTATATTCCTGAGGAAATTCAAATAGAAAAGTAAGTACGATGACGGGGACAAAGAGAAAATGGCAGATAATTCCAGGAAAAACAAAGATTAATTTTAAATTTTATTAAAGTGTGAAGAAAAAACAGTTAATATAGTAAAGATAAAATATTCATGGAAAATCTCTGGAAAATTTGTGGAATGTCACTATTTCAACGATCCCGGTGTTTTCCGAATGCGAGGAGGAGCAAAGTATGTATCGGATTATTACGCGTGACGGACTGGCAAAGCGTGCTGAGTTTACAACCGTGCATGGAACGGTTCAGACGCCTTTGTTTATGAATGTGGGTACGGCCGCAGCGATCAAGGGCGCAGTGGCAACGACAGATTTAAAAGAAATCGGGACACAGGTGGAGCTTTCGAATACGTACCATCTTCATGTCCGTCCTGGAGACCATATTGTAAAACAGATGGGCGGGTTGCACAAATTTATGAACTGGGATCGCCCGATTTTGACGGATTCCGGCGGATTTCAGGTATTTTCCCTTGCCAGTCTTCGAAAGATCAAAGAAGAAGGCGTTTACTTTCAGTCACATATTGACGGGCGGAAAATTTTTATGGGTCCGGAGCAGAGTATGCAGATTCAGTCCAACCTGGCCTCCACAATTGCTATGGCGTTTGACGAGTGTCCTTCCAGTGTGGCAGACCGGCAGTATGTACAGAATTCCGTAGACCGGACAACCAGATGGCTTGTGCGTTGCAAGGACGAGATGAAGCGTCTGAACGCTCTGGAAGATACGATTAATCCACATCAGCTTCTGTTCGGTATTAATCAGGGAGCCATTTATGATGATATCCGTATAGAACATGCAAAGCGCATCTCCGAGCTGGATCTTGACGGCTATGCGGTAGGAGGTCTGGCAGTGGGAGAAACCCATGAGGAGATGTACCGGATTCTTGACAGCGTTGTTCCTTATCTGCCCGCGGACAAGCCTACGTATCTGATGGGGGTGGGGACTCCGATCAATATTCTGGAAGCGGTAGAACGCGGTGTGGATTTCTTTGACTGTGTATATCCGAGCCGGAATGGACGCCACGGGCATGTGTACACGAATGACGGAAAACTGAATCTGTTTAATGCAAAATACGAGCTGGATCAACGTCCGATTGAGGAAGGATGCGGATGCCCCGCGTGCCGCAGTTACAGCAGGGGCTATATCCGACATCTGCTGAAGGCAAAAGAAATGCTCGGCATGAGGCTTTGCGTGCTGCACAATCTGTATTTTTACAATCACCTGATGGAGGAAATCCGGGCAGCGATTGAGGCTGGCAATTACAGCCAGTTTAAAAAGGCAAAAATTGAGCGATATACACAAAATCAGGAAAAAAATGCTTGATTCAGGTAGAAGGATTGTGTATTATTAAAGATAGTTGTTTTGCAAGTTTATTATTTGAAAGCAGGAGGAAAGAAACATGCTGAATTTATTAGCAGAACAGGCGTCAGCAGGCGGAAGTATGATGCTTATGGTCGTTTATATTGTGATCATCGGCGGAGCGATGTACTTTTTCGCGATCCGGCCGCAGAAGAAGGAGCAGAAGAGAATGGCTGCCTTGCTTGCTGCAATGGAGGTAGGCGATACGGTTGTGACGACAAGCGGATTTTATGGTGTGGTGATCGACATTACAGATGAAGACTGTATCGTAGAGTTTGGAAGCAACAAAAACTGTCGTATCCCGATGAAAAAGGCTGCGATTGCAGAAGTGGAGAAGCCGGGACAGGAGTAATATTCGGCCCGGGAAAATATGACTTGTCGGAAAGGGCAGGAACAGTTTTCTGGAATCAAATTTTCTGAAATCAAATTTTCTGAAATCAAAGATGCAAAGACGCAGAGTATACCCCACAGGATGGTGATAAGCCATCTTGTGGGGTTTTATGTAAGACTTTACTTAATTAAACAGTTGAAATGTACGGGAAAATACATTATTATAGGTAGAACGAGAAATATGAGCGGCATATGGAGGATAGCCGCAGAAAGGACGATACAGATATGGAACATAAAATAGCAGTCATTCCAGGTGACGGCATCGGACCGGAAATTGTGGCGGAGGCATGTAAGGTACTGAATGCGGCAGCTGCAAAGTTTGGCTTTTGTCTGCATTATACAGAGCTTTTAATGGGAGGCGCCTCTATTGACGTGCATGGAGTGCCGCTGACGGATGAGACGATTGAGACAGCAAAAGCAAGCGAGGCTGTGCTGATGGGGTCCATCGGCGGCGACGCAAAGACCTCACCTTGGTACAAACTGGAGCCACAGCTTCGTCCGGAGGCTGGCCTTCTGAAGATCCGTAAAGCTCTGAATTTGTTTGCAAATCTTCGTCCGGCTTATCTGTACGACGAACTGCGGGCAGCGTGTCCGCTTCGGGATGAGATTATCGGCGAAGGGTTTGACATGATGATTATGCGCGAGCTGACCGGAGGGCTTTACTTCGGCGCGAGACAGACGGTTGAAGAAAACGGCGTGCGAAAGGCAACGGACACACTGGACTACAATGAGAATGAAATTCGCCGGATTGCGGTAAAAGGTTTTGAGATTGCCAGAAAACGCCGGAAAAAGGTATGCAGTGTAGATAAGGCAAATGTTCTGGACTCCTCCAGACTTTGGAGAGCAGTTGTGGAAGAGGTTGCAGGAGATTATCCGGATGTGGAGCTGTCCCATATGCTGGTCGATAACTGTGCGATGCAGCTTGTGAGAGACCCGGCACAGTTCGATGTGATTCTGACGGAAAATATGTTTGGCGATATTCTTTCTGATGAGGCGAGCATGGTGACTGGTTCCATCGGCATGCTTTCTTCTGCATCTTTAAATGAGACAAAATTTGGGCTGTATGAGCCGAGTCACGGCTCTGCACCAGACATTGCGGGAAAAGGCATTGCAAACCCGATCGCAACGGTGCTGTCAGCTGCGATGATGCTGCGGTATTCTCTGGATTTGGATGAGGCGGCAGATGCGATAGAAGCTGCTGTGAAACAGGTATTAAAAGAAGGGTACCGTACCGGTGATATTATGTCTGAAGGCTGCAGGCTTGTTGGCACAAAGGAGATGGGCGATCTGATTGCAGCACGTGTGTGACAGGGACTTATAAAACTACAGAAGGAAATAAAAAGCAGCAGGATAAAGCAACACGGGTAAGAGGAGGAAAATGGTATGAGAAGTGACGCAGTAAAAACAGGTATTCAACAGGCGCCGCATCGTTCTTTGTTTCATGCGCTTGGACTGACGGAAGAAGAGATGAAACGACCGCTGGTCGGAATCGTCAATTCCTATAATGAAGTAGTTCCGGGGCATATGAATCTGGACAAAATTACAGAGGCTGTAAAGATGGGTGTCGCCATGGCAGGAGGCGTGCCGCGAGAGTTTCCGGCGATTGCAGTCTGCGATGGTATTGCGATGGGACATGTCGGAATGAAATATTCTCTGGTGACGCGTGATCTGATTGCCGATTCAACAGAGTGTATGGCAATGGCACACCAGTTTGATGCACTTGTGATGATTCCGAACTGTGATAAAAATGTGCCGGGACTTTTGATGGCAGCGGCTCGTCTCAACATACCGACAATTTTTGTCAGCGGCGGTCCGATGATGGCAGGTCATCTGAAAGGAAGAAAGAGGAGCCTTTCCAGCATGTTCGAGGCAGTGGGAGAGTACACTGCCGGAAAGATGACAGCGGAAGAAGTGACCGAATACGAAGAAAAAGTCTGCCCGACCTGCGGTTCCTGCTCCGGTATGTATACGGCAAACAGCATGAACTGCCTGACGGAAGTGCTTGGCATGGGACTTAAGGGGAACGGAACGATTCCGGCTGTTTATTCAGAGAGAATCCGCCTTGCAAAGTTGGCAGGTATGCAGGTGATGGAGCTCTGGAAAAAGAACATCCGTCCGCGCGATATCATGACAGAGAAAGCGTTTATGAACGCCCTCACCGTGGATATGGCGCTGGGATGCTCCACAAACAGTATGCTGCATCTTCCGGCGATCGCACATGAGGCAGGTGTGGAGCTGGATGTGGACATTGCAAATGAGGTCAGTGCGCGCACGCCGAATTTGTGCCATCTGGCGCCGGCTGGTCCGACTTATATGGAGGATCTGAACGAGGCAGGCGGTGTGTATGCTGTCATGAATGAGCTGACAAAAAAAGATCTGCTGCATCTGGACTGCATGACCGTAACCGGAAAGACTGTGGGTGAAAATATTGCAGGATGTACGAATCAGAATCCGGAGGTGATCCGTCCGGTGGAGAACCCGTACAGCGAGACCGGCGGTCTTGCGATCTTAAAGGGCAATCTTGCGCCGGATTCCGGCGTTGTAAAACGCTCTGCGGTAGTACCAGAGATGATGGTACATGAAGGACCGGCGCGTGTCTTTGACTGTGAGGAGGATGCCATTGACGCAATTCTCGGAGGCAAGATCAAAGCAGGCGATGTGGTAGTAATCCGTTATGAGGGGCCCAAGGGCGGTCCCGGTATGAGGGAAATGCTCAATCCTACGTCTGCGATTGCAGGGATGGGACTTGGCTCAACGGTTGCGCTGATTACAGACGGCCGTTTCAGCGGCGCATCGAGAGGCGCGTCCATCGGCCACGTTTCTCCGGAAGCGGCAGTGGGTGGACCGATTGCATTGGTAGAAGAAGGAGATCTGATTCAGATTGATATTCCGCAGTGCCGTCTGGATCTGAAAGTCAGTGAGGAAGAGCTGGAGAAGCGACGGGCGAACTGGCAGCCGAGAGAACCAAAGATCAAAACAGGCTACCTCGCGCGGTACGCGTCACTCGTGACATCAGGAAATAAAGGTGCGGTTCTTGTGAATCCGCTTGATAAAACAGAGGGTGGTCAGGTATAGTGCTCCTGTACTCTCAGGATAAAAAAACGGCAGAAAGAAAAGACACTGTAAAGAGAAAGGGTTTTTAATATGAAGTTAAACGGTTCAGAAATTGTCATCGAGTGCCTGAAGGAGCAGGGCGTGGATACGGTGTTCGGATATCCGGGCGGAGCGATCCTGAATATTTATGACGAACTTTATAAACACAGCCATGAGATCCGCCATGTGCTGACCTCCCATGAGCAGGGAGCCTCTCACGCAGCGGACGGGTATGCGCGTTCGACCGGAAAGGTCGGCGTGTGTATGGCTACCTCCGGTCCTGGAGCAACGAATCTGGTGACTGGAATTGCGACTGCCTATATGGATTCCGTTCCGGTTGTGGCGATTACGGCAAATGTCGGCGTTTCGCTTCTCGGCAGAGACAGTTTTCAGGAAATTGATATCAGCGGTGTTACGATGCCGATCACAAAGCATAACTTTATTGTAAAGGATGTAACAAAGCTTGCAGATACGATTCGATGGGCCTTCCACATTGCGCAGGATGGCCGTCCGGGACCGGTCCTGATTGATATTCCGAAGGATGTAACGGCAGCGGTGACGGAGTATGAACCAAAGAAACCGGAGCCTGTAGTAAGAAGCACGGAATTTATCAAAGATTCAGACCTGGAAGAGGCAGTAAAGCTGATTCATAAGAGCAAAAAGCCGTTTATTTTAGTCGGCGGCGGCGCCGTAATTTCCGGTGCGCAGGAGGAACTGAAAGAGTTTGCAGAAAAGGTGCACGCTCCGGTGGCAGATTCGCTGATGGGAAAAGGCGCTTACGATGGAAACAGCGAACTCTATACAGGAATGCTGGGGATGCATGGTACGAAAGCAGCCAATCTCGGCGTGACGCAGTGTGACCTTCTGATTACGGTGGGCGCCCGGTTCAGCGACCGTGTAGTAGGGCAGGCAAAAGCCTTTGCAAAGCGTGCAAAGATTATCCAGATAGACGTCGATGCAGCTGAGATCAACAAAAACATTATGGTAGACGCTGCGGTGATCGGCGACGTGAAGGAGGTTCTGAAGCGCCTGAATGAGCGCATTGAGGAACACCGCCACGATGAGTGGGACGCGGCAGTGAAAGAGCTGAAAGAGAAATATCCGCTGAAATACAATACAGAAGGCTTGAGCGGCCCGTATGTGGTGGAAGAGGTTTACCGTCAGACAAAAGGCGATGCGATCATTGTCACAGAGGTAGGGCAGCATCAGATGTGGGCAGCTCAGTATTACAAATATTCAAAACCGCGGACACTTTTGACATCCGGCGGACTTGGCACGATGGGGTACGGCCTTGGGGCAGCGCTTGGCGCAAAGATGGGAAACCCGGACAAAACCGTAATCAACATCGCAGGAGACGGATGTTTCCGTATGAATATGAACGAAATTGCAACAGCAGCGCGTTACAATATTCCGATTGTACAGGTAGTCATCAACAACCATGTTCTGGGAATGGTGCGTCAGTGGCAGACATTGTTTTATGAGAAGCGTTATGCAGCTACGGTGCTGGATGATAAGGTGGATTTTGTGAAACTGGCAGAAGCACTCGGAGCAACTGGAATCCGTGTGACGAAGAAAGAAGAGTTGGCGCCTGCGCTGGAAAAAGCGCTCTCACTTGGAAAGCCGGTGGTTGTAGACTGCGTGATTGACTGTGATGACAAGGTATTCCCGATGGTAGCGGCAGGCAAGCCGATTGATACTGTGTTTGATCAGGATGATCTGGATTAAGAAATCTGTTAAAAATGCGTAATTGCAAATATCAGGAAAAAGCTGAATTATGACAGCATATTGATATTTTTATAAAGAGGCAATGAGAAAGAGGAGGATGAAAAAATGAGCAGAATTTACAATTTTTCAGCAGGTCCGGCGGTGCTGCCGGAATCTGTGCTTCGGGAAGCACAGGAGGAAATGATGGATTACCGTGGTTGCGGGATGTCTGTGATGGAGATGAGCCATCGTTCCAAGGTATTTGACGATTTGATTCAGGAGACGGAGGCAGATCTGCGCGATATTATGCAGATTCCGGACAATTATAAAGTATTGTTTTTGCAGGGCGGCGCAAGCCTTCAGTTTTCGATGATTCCGATGAATCTGATGAAAAACCGTGTGGCAGATTATATTGTGACTGGCCAGTGGGCAAAGAAGGCATGGCAGGAGGCACAGAAATATGGCCAGGCGAATGCGATTGCATCCAGCGAGGACAAAACGTTCTCCTATATTCCGGATTGCAGCGATCTTCCGGTCAGCGAGAATGCAGATTATGTATATATCTGTGAAAATAATACAATTTACGGTACAAAGTTCAAAAAGCTTCCGAATACAAAGGGAAAACTGCTTGTTTCAGACGTATCTTCCTGTTTCCTTTCTGAGCCGGTAAACGTATCAGACTATGGAATTATTTACGGCGGCGTTCAGAAGAACATCGGTCCGGCAGGTATGGTGATCTCGATTGTCAGAGAAGATTTGATTACGGACGATGTCCTGGATTTCACGCCGACCATGATGAAGTTTAAGACACATGCAGACGCAGGCTCCATGTATAATACACCGAACTGCTACTGCATTTATATGTGTGGCAAAGTGTTCAAGTGGATTCGCGAAACCGGCGGTTTGCAGGCCATGAAGGAGCGCAATGAGGCAAAGGCAAAAGTACTCTATGATTTCCTGGATGCCAGCCATATGTTCAGCGGTACGGTTGTAAAAGAGGATCGTTCTCTGATGAATGTTCCGTTTGTAACAGGAAACAAGGAACTGGATGCCAAGTTTGTAAAAGAAGCTGAGGCAGCAGGCTTTGTGAATCTGAAAGGTCATCGCAGCGTAGGCGGAATGCGTGCGAGTATTTATAATGCGATGCCTGCTGAGGGTGTGGATGCCCTGGTTGCATTTATGAAGAAATTTGAAGAGGTGAATGGCTGATGTACAAATACGCCTGTCTGAATCAGATTTCACAAGTAGGTCTGGATCGTTTCACAGATCAATACATACAGGTAGAAGAGATCAAAGATGCAGACGCCGTACTGGTGCGCAGTGCAAAGCTGCATGATATGGAATTTCCGGATTCTCTGCAGGCAATAGCCCGTGCAGGGGCCGGAGTAAACAACATTCCGCTGGAACGCTGTGCAGAGCAGGGAATCGTTGTATTCAATACACCGGGAGCAAATGCAAATGGCGTCAAAGAGCTTGTATTTGCGGGCATGCTGATGGCTGCGCGGGACATTATCGGAGGCGCCAACTGGGTGCAGAGCCAGGTTGGAAACGCTGAGATTGCGGCAGCCACTGAGAAGGAAAAAAAGCGTTTTGCAGGGAGCGAATTACAGGATAAAAAGCTCGGAATCATTGGTCTGGGTGCAATCGGCGTGCAGGTAGCGAACGCTGCGACACACCTTGGCATGCAGGTATACGGTTATGATCCCTATATTTCTGTGGATGCAGCCTGGAATCTCTCAAGGAGCATCAAGCATATCAACTCCGTGGAACAGATTTATGAGGAGTGTGATTACATTACAATTCATGTGCCGTTGCTGGATTCCACAAGAAAGATGATTGGCCGCGATGCGATTGCCAAAATGAAAAAGAATGCGGTAATTTTAAATTTTGCACGGGATCTGCTTGTGGATGAGGAAGCTGTGATTGAAGCAATTGAGGCCGGGAAGATCCATCGCTATGTTTCTGATTTTCCGAATCCGGTGACGATCGGGAAAAAGGGTGTGATTCTCACACCGCATCTTGGAGCGTCTACTGCGGAGTCCGAGGATAATTGTGCAGTTATGGCCGTGAAGGAGCTCAAAAATTTCCTGGAAAACGGAAATATCCGTAACTCTGTGAATTATCCGAACTGTGATCTTGGCGCCTGCAATGCTGAAGCACGCGTTGCAATTTATCACAAAAATATGAAAAAAATGATCGGGCGGTTTGCAGACATTCTGGCAGATACGAATATTAAAAATATGAGTAATACAAGCAAAGGCGATTACGCCTATACGCTGGTTGATCTGGACACTCAGGTGGAGCCGGATGTGATCAAGCAGCTTCGCGCGACAGAAGGCGTTGTGAAAGTGCGTGTGATTAAATAACAGGTGCAAAGGAAGGAGCTGTTTTGCAACAGCTCCGGATATTTTTTCGGGAAATGACAGAACTGAAAGAAGAAAGGAAAAGAACATGGCAGATATCAAACCGTTTCAGGGACTTTGTCCAGCAGATGCGTATGTATCACGAGTAGCAGCGCTTCCGTATGATGTATACAGCCGCGAAGAGGCGTATGTACAGGCAGCAAAAGACCGCCTTTCATTTTTGAATATTGACCGTCCGGAGACACAGTTTGCGCCGGATGCGGATATGTATGCGCCGGAAGTGTATGAGAAAGCAGGCAGTATGCTTCAGGAGCAGATCAGGAATGGAGTTTTTGTGCAGGAGGGGCAGGAGGTATACTATCTTTATGAGCTGACGATGGACGGCCGTGCGCAGACCGGACTGGTGGCCTGCGCTTCTATTGATGATTATATCGGCAATGTGATCAAAAAACACGAGAATACGAGAGCAGAAAAGGAGGCAGACCGCATCCGTCACGTGGATGTGTGCAGCGCACAGACCGGGCCGATTTTTCTTGCCTATCGTAAAAATGAGATGATTCAGGCAGTGACCGAAACCAAAAAACAGGAAGCGCCTGTTTTTGATTTTGTTTCAGAAGATGGAATACGGCACAGGGGCTGGAAGATTGAGGATACACAGAGTATCGCGCAGATACGTGCGGCTTTTGCCGGGATTTCTGAGGTGTATATTGCAGACGGGCATCACCGGGCGGCATCTGCGGTCCGTGTCGGTCTGAAGCGGCGTGAGCAGCATCCGGGCTACAGCGGAAGCGAGGAGTTTAATTATTTTCTCTCTATTCTGTTTCCGGATGAAGAGCTGATGATTATGGACTATAACCGTGTAGTCAAAGATCTGAATGGTTTGTCCGAGCAGGAGTTCCTCAATAAAATTTCAGAAAAATGTACAGTCCGCAGCCTTGCGGCGGATGATTCCGCAAAAGAAACAAAGCCGGAAGAAAAGGGTGAGCTGATGATGTACCTCGGAGATACTTGGTATTATCTGACGATCCGGGAAGAATACCGCAGTGCGGACCCGGTGGAGGGACTGGATGTATCAATTTTGCAAAAAGAGGTACTGGGCCCTATCCTTGGAATCGGAGACCCGCGGGTTGATGAAAGGATTGATTTTGTCGGAGGCATTCGCGGGTATGGGGAGCTTGAGCGAAGAGTACACTCGGACTGTGCCGTAGCATTTGCAATGTATCCGACTGCTATTTCAGAACTGTTTGCAGTGGCAGATGCAGGGCTTTTGATGCCGCCGAAGTCAACCTGGTTTGAGCCGAAGCTTCGGAGTGGCCTGTTTATCCATGAAATAGAAAAATGAAAATAAAATATGAAAATAGTGAAGAGCTGGGCAGGAGTCCAGCTCTTTTTTTGTGTAAAAGTTGTGCGTGAAATAGAAAATATTTTTGCATATCAGTCTGAAAATACCCTTTTTAGTGCTGATTTTATAAAATCTAAAGATGGCATATTTTTGGTTTGTAAAATTGTGCGCTTTTATATTTTAATTTAGAAAAATAATTGTTTTATTAAAAAAACTTATGTAAAAAAGGAAATAATAAATTATATCATCTTTAAAGTTGGAAATTTTAGGGGGGGGGGTAAAATTAACATGAAAAACAGATTTTTTTTGAATTTTTTAAAAATTATAACAAAATCATGAAAAAAACTCGAAAAGGGTCTTGATTTTTAGCAAAAACAGGAATAAGATAACCAACATATAAAGTTTCGGCCACATTTAAGATTTCAAGAGCTTCCTTGTTGTTTGCTAAGTAAACAGGCCGGGGGCTTTTTTGCTGCAAAAAGAGAGGGGTAACTTTTTGTCAGACAAATATTCTCTAGGTGAGGCTGTAAATTTTTTATGGAGCTGAAACGAACAAAACTATTTGCCAATAAAGAAAGAGAGGAGTGAAAGATGTGCGTAATGCATGGAGAAGAGTAGTTAGTTTTGTTGTAAGTTTAGCTATGTTTCTGGGGGTATTTCATGGAGGAGGCCTTACTGTTTTTGCGGCAGGCATTGGCAGTAACCCGAAACCGGTAGTTGATATCGCGGTAAATGTACCGGAAGATTATCCTGGCACATTCCTGGATTTCAAGCAAGAACTTACAGAAAAGCTGATCAGTCAGGGTATGGATCCGTCGACGTTTCGAATTACGACAACGGCGGCAAAGATCGATACAACAAATTTGAACGGTTGGTATGTATATGATCACTATTATAATCAGGCGCAGTACGATAGCCTGAATTTGTCCGCGGATCAGAAGTTGAAGCAGCCGTTCAGGGCAGCGGATAACTCGCATATCAGTGGCGATGTCACTACGATAGAGGCAAGTGGGGCGCGTACCACAAATATTTCAGGCTGTCGAGCTTTCAAACAGCATATTGATTCCTTTGCAGATGCAAACGGCAAGGCAAATATGGTATTTGCCGGTTATGGAACAAATCCTTTGATGGACTATATGTTTTATCCGGCCACAAGCGATTCCAGAAGAACGATCAGTTTTGATATGGATGCGAGTGCCGTAGGTCCGCATACGCTTGCAGGCGCAGGCTTTTTGCTGAACTGTGGTATTGTGAATGGAAATCTGACAGGTTATGTTCTGTATTTTACAGGCCTTACCTCACAGACACCTACAGCAGTAATCCGTGCGATTACTTTTCCGGTGAATTCAAACGAGCCTTCGATTCAGTCCGGTACTCAGCTTGGAAGTACAACGATAAACCTCGGCGCTCAGAAGAAGGCAAGACTTACGATTGATCTGAGAAAAGACAGAGTATCTGTTCAGTCACAGCCATACAGTGGCGGCACGCTCGGTACGCTGGTAACGAATTTTAATTCCATACCATTGACACCGAACGGACTGAATGGCTTCGGACCAGTGGTTGGATATACAAGCCATGGTTGTTCAGAGCTCACCATTTACCGTTTTATGGACCTGGAGATGCGTTATGAAGCTTCTGCGTTTGATGCACTGAAGCAGGTACAGTACTATGAAGGTGCGGAGTACAAATATTTCATCAACCTGGTAGGAGCTAGCAATAACCCGCAGGTACCGGATGAGAAGGATCCGACTTATGCAGACGGTATTAACCGTATGAATGAAAACGAGATTTTCTATGTCAGTAACGGAAATGATGGAAAAGTAGTTACAGATTCTACGGAGGATCATCTCGGACTTGGCGCTGGAAACGGTTTTTATGCAACCGGTGATGATTTCGTTGAAACAATGGCACAGTTCATTGCAACTAATTATTTTGAAGGAAATCATTTTCAGCAGGCGCAGGTAAAGAGTGAAATTCCGCTGGCAAATTTCTATATCAAGGATGCAAACAGCGGTGAGCAGGTCATGACAATCCACAAGCAGCATCTTGTGAATTCAAATGATACAGTTACAGTAAATATCTTTGATAAGTCAAAAACGGGTACAGGCGGAGAGAAGATTTCACAGTGGCAGCTGAAAATTTACGATCCAAATAACACTATCGTTTATGATTCCGGATGGAAAACAGATCCAAGCCAGATCGAGAATTTCGTTTATGATAAGACCAAGCCGGATGGCCGCTGGATTTTTGAACTGTCGGTTAAGGATGATAAGGGAAATGAATCAAAAGCGTTCCAGACCTATCTGACTGCATTTCTGGATGACGTGGAGCCGGAGATTGCAGGAAGCAATACAGGAAGGAATGAAGCAACAATCACTCTGACCGATAAGGGTGACGGTATTGATGAAGACGGTATTACACTGATTGAGGATGACAGAGGTTCCGGTGTTTCGGCTTATTACATTACCGATGACCCGAATGGTCCTGAGCCAGATGAGAGCGAGTGGATTTATCTGGATGCACCTGTTCATACATATGATTTCAAAGTAGATATCAGCGAGTATGTCGGAAAAGGAAAATCTCTTGTCATCTGGACAAAAGATGAGTGTGAAAATGTTGGAAACAAGGCAGTATTTAAACCAGTACATGTTATTGTTCAGAATCCGGACGATCCGGATGATCCTCTGGACGATTATTATGTAATTGGTGACAAGGAGATTATCGTACTTCCGGAACCGCCGGAACCGGATGATCCGGAATCAGAATTCCAGGTATGGAAGGATGATGATGGAAATCCGATCACGCCGGGAACCCCAATCATTCCGCCGGATGATGATGATGAGCCGACGATTATTATTACACCGACCTATACAACAGATACCGGAGTGATTCAGTTTGATGCAAACGGTGGTAAGATTGGTGATAGTGAAAACAAAAAATATGTGGTAGCAGCATTAAGCAGTGTTCGTGAGCAGGTAATAAAATATAACCATGTACCTGTGCGAGAGGGGTATTTATTTACAGGCTGGACCATGGAAGACGGAACTGCGATTACAACGCAGCAGGTCGCAAAGGATCTGACAACTGTCGTAAAAGCTCAGTGGCAGATTCAGTCTTACAAGCTGAAGTTCAATGCGAACGGTGGTTCTCTTGGCAGCGTGAAAGAGAAAGAACTTACTTACGGTACTGCAATTAATCCAGAAGTGACTAAGCTGACTGGCCGAGAACTTCCGAGTAAACCTGGTTACATTTTCATGGGATGGAAAGCAGACGCTGCTGGAACTACGGAAATCGGAAGTGCTACCATGCCGGCATCTGATTACACAGTATATGCACAGTGGCAGGCAGATGGCTCGAAGTTTGTAGTTCACTTTGACAGCGACGGAGGAAGCCGGATTTCAGATCATGCGTATGTAACGGCATCGGCTACCAATTACGATAACTTCCTGAAGCCTTCGAAATCAGGTTATACGTTTGAAGGGTGGTTCTATAAAAACGACGATGGAAGCGAGACAAAATATGAGGGCGGCGAGCCGTTCATCAAGAAGTCAGAGCATACCTTTGTCGCACACTGGTCACCGAGAGCAGATACGCGTTACAATGTAGCTTATTATGTGAGAACTGATTCCAAGGATGCGGAAGGCAATTATACATACCGTAAAGTGGCCGAGGAAACTGTTTCTCATACAGGTACAACAGAGAGCAAGATTAGCATCAATGATTATCCGGAGGACCTGAAACAGACGCTGACGGTAAACGGCGAGGAATATTGGTACAATGCAGAGCTTGAAGGAAACGTACTGGAAGGTACGATTGTAGGAGGTACACCGACAGAGCTGAAGCTGTACTACAGTAAATATTTCAACCTGAATATTACATCAAAAGGAGAAGGTAGTGTTGTTCCGGCTCTGAAACAGAAGGAAGGAACGACCCCGACTGTTACATGGAAAGCCGCAGCAGGCAGTCATGTAGTAAAGGTAACAGTAGACGGCGTGGTTCGAGATGACCTGATTGGAGCAAATTCCTATACGCTGCAAAGAGAGATTCATGAGAATCACAGTGTTTATGTTGAGTTTGAAAAAGATCCGGTTGATCCGCCGATCGTCCCGGCTCCGGGGGAGGATGTACCTAAATTTTATCAGGTGAGGACCGTATTAGAAGGCTGCACAGACGGTTCCTGTGATATCACACCGACAACGCGTCTTGCAGAAGGTGAAGATTTCACAGTTGCCTGGACCCTTGGCGAGGGCTATGGCGTTGCTGCAATTGTAGTGGACGGAGTGGCATACACAGACCTGACAATAGCTTCCGTGGACTTTAAGGGACTTCAGGCAGACCACGAGGTTATCGTAAAAGTGTCCAAGCTTCCGACAATCGGTGGCCAAAAGACAGACGGTCAGTATACGGTGACAGTAAACCGTTATGGGGGAGATGCAAGCAGTTCTGTAAGTGGAAGTGCAACGGTTGCTTACAATGATTCGTATACGCTTACCTGGAATGCAGGAGACAATTACCAGCTTTATCGTATCTTTGTCGATGGCGTGGAAAAGACAGAGAGCAAATTCCTGGAGGATTCTGGTTCCTGGAAATTCAAAGTGAAACAGAATACAGTTATTGACGTATACTTTATTGACAAGACGCAGGACAAAGAGACGATACCGACTTATGATGAGGATCAGTACGTGAAGGTTACGACGCAGATTGTAGGCGGTCCTGGTGAAATATCAAGTGGTGCGGTTATTGAAGCGAACGGTAATTATGAAGTAGGTTGGGGAGTAACAGCAAATACAGTAGATCCGACTTCTGACGACTATACTTACTATGAGGTGGTCGATGTTCTTGTAAATGGAGAGAGCAAGGGAAGCGATCTCGATAAAGTAGAACTGAATAATCTGACTGAGGATGCGCATGTTGTGGTACAGGTGGCTCCGGTATTTTATGATATCGATCTGTACAAGTACGGTGCAGGAACGATTTCCTCATCAAAAACTGTTTATAAAGGACAGAGTTATGTGGGGATAAATGCTGCTCCGGAAGCTGGATACAGCATATCCAAAGTTACGATTGACGGAAAACTAGTACTTGATACAGTAGAAAAAGAGACTGAATCAGAAACGGAATCCGAGACTGAATCAGAAACGAGTTCGACTCGGATGCCGGCCCGGGCGCCACAGATGTCCAGACCGAATCTGGCTCCGCCAGCAGCGCTTCCGGATGAGACGACAGATGTTCCGGGTGCATGGGAGCCGGGGGCAGAAGAAACGGAATCGGAAGCAGCTGAGACAGAAGAGGAGACTGTAAAAGTACCATCAGAAGCAGAGTCTGATGAAGTATCTGAGGCTTTGGAAAAATCTGAGGCATCCGCAGAACCGGAAACAACAGAAGTCTCAACAGAATCCGAGGCTACAGAAGGAACGGTAGAACCGGAAATGACGGAAGTATCTGAAGAGGTGAAGCCAGAAGAAACAGCGGCAGAACCGGAGACAGAACAGGCATCCGAAAAACTGGAAACAACAGAATTATCTACAGAGCAGCAGGCAACGGAAGGAACAGCAGAACCGATTACAGAAGAAGTGCTGAGCACTGAGGCGATTACCGAGGCAATCTCAGAGGCAATTACGGAAAAAATGTCAGAGATGCCGGGACTGGTTCCGGTACCGGAGGCGATAGAACAGTCTTTACAGGCAGCAGCCTATGCTGCAGAGACAGCGGGCGGACCGGCTGTGTATGAGGAAACTCAGGACGAGGAGACAGCTCCGGAAGTTACCGGTGATGTCATTGTCGGAGAAGCTTCTGGTCAGAGATCTGCTGCGGAGGATTCAGACAGTTCACTTTTGTTTGATATTGATGAAATCTCAGTGGTTGATTTGTCTGTTGGAAGCTATCATGCGGAAAACAGTACTGCAACAGAAGCGACGACAGAGACTGTAACCGAAGCAGTGACAGAACGAATAACAGAAGCGGTATCTGAAACGGTAGTCGAACCGATGACAGAAAGCGTAACAGAAGCAGTATCCGAAACCGTAACTGAACCAGTGACAGAAACTGCAACCGAAACCGAGAACGTAACGGAGGCAATGACAGAAGCTGTAACGGAAGAGGAGACAGGAGCCGCAACAGAACCGGTGACGGAAGCCGCAACGGAAACCATAACGGAAGCCGAAACAGAAATCGTAACGGAAGCGACAACCGAGGCAGTGACAGAAGTTACGATGGAAGACGGAATTATGTTGATTGATGATGAGGAATTGTTGGCAAATGCAGCGACTCAGAAAGATCTTATGCCGAAGGCAGAGGGAGACAAATCCTATGAGACTGTCGTAACGATTCCGGATTCACTGGCTTCGGATATTGCAGTGCGTGAGGAAAATGTCACAAAAGGCCAGTTCCTGATGATGGTTGACCAGGCACAGGCTGATCATGTGATAGAGGTATTCTTCACAAAGAATGACGATGCTGACGGTCCGACACCGGCGCCGAAACCGGGAGATCTGCACAAGGTTGAGGTTGAGCTGGTTGGTGGTCCTGGTAGTGTAGAGAGTGGACAGGGATACTTTGCACCGGGCGATGATGACACAGTATCATGGAATGTTCCGAGCGGATATGAGATACAGGGTGTTACGGTAAATGGAGAGCCAATCGAGGCAAGTGGAAATAATCTGCTTCTTGCAGGAATTGACGGGGACAAGAAGGTTGTGATTGAGCTGAAGAAAAAAGGTCCTTCCAATGATCCGATTCCACCAACCTACAAGCAGGAAAAATTCTCGATTGAGACACAGCTTACCGGTGGAGCAAGCGGCACGATTACCAACAGCTGTACGGTAGATGCAGGTGTTTCCAAGAAAGTGGAATGGACAGTGAAACAGGTTGAAGGCCATGATTACAAAGTGAAATATGTTATCGTGGATGGTGTGGTAAGAACGGATCTTGTGACGGATGCAGCAGAGGGAAGTGTGGAGCTTCCGGCTAATGCAAATCACACAGTAGTCGTTGTTATTGATGAAAAGACCCCTGTGAATGTTGACACAGATGGAGACGGAAAGCCGGATATCAACAAGGATACGGATGGAGACGGAAAGCCGGATGTGGATATTGATACGGACGGCGATGGTGAGCCGGATATCAATAAAGATACGGATGGAGACGGAAAACCGGATGTGGATATTGACACAGACGGAGACGGAAAGCCGGATATCAACAAGGATACAGATGGCGATGGAAAACCGGATGTAGATATTGATACAGACGGTGATAGAAAGCCGGATGTGAATGTTGATACAGATGGAGACGGAAAGCCGGATATCAACAAAGATACAGATGGCGATGGAAAACCCGATGTAGATATTGATACAGATGGCGATGGAAAGCCGGATGTGAATGTTGATACAGATGGAGACGGAAAGCCGGATGTGAATATTGATACGGATGGCGACGGAAAACCAAATGTAAACGTTGATACGGACGGAGACGGAAAGCCGGATGTGAACATTGATACAAATGGCGATGGAAAACCGGATACGAATATTGATGCAAACGGCGACGGAATTCCGGACGACGAGCAGCAGACAGAAACGAACCCGCCGCAGACGGAGACAGACAAACAAACTGAAACGGAGACCGAAACAGAGACAGAGACAGAAACGGAATCCGAGACAGAAAAGGGCGGCTCAAAAACAGCAGGTACCTCAGGTGCAGCGGGAACACCGGGCACAGCGGTAGCAACAGGAGATTCTACGCCGATCACAATGTGGCTGATAGCTTTTGCGGCATCTCTATGTGCACTGATAGCGGGAAGGTATACAGGTCTTCGCAGAAAGAAATACAATAAATAAAAAGCGGCAGTTTAGCAGTCGTGCAAGATGAAGCAACCGGGGAATGAAAATTCCCCGGTTGTTTTTTGCTCTTGTGTTTCCGGTACTAAAATGGTACACTGTTTTTATCCGGAGTTATGACAGAGAGGTGTTTTGAATCGCATGATAAAAAGGCATTCTGCATATCGAAATCTCCGGGTAAATTTTATGCCGTGGAGGGATACTGTATGGATAAAAAGCTATATGATTTAATGGACTGGGCAGGCGTGGAAGCGATTGTTTATTCGGAGGAAGATCATCCCGAGAAATATCTGGGACCACATCAGACAGACGATGGTATTACAATACAGGCATTTTTCCCGGATGCGGCGAAGGTATCTGTACAGGTGAAGGATACCGGGGAGATTTATCCGATGGATATGGAGGATGAAGCCGGATTTTTTGCAGTGCTGCTTTTCCAAAAGCAGATTCCGCAATATTCATATCTGGTTACGTATGAGGATGATACGGTAGAAGAAAAGCTGGATGCATATGCATATGCACCGCTGATTACAGAGAAAGAGGCAAAGCGATTTAACGCAGGTATCTGTTATGATATTTATAAGAAACTGGGCGCGCACCCCGTAACGGTAGGCGACACAGAGGGTGTTTATTTTGCTGTATGGGCGCCGAATGCGATACGAGTCAGCATCGTCGGGGATTTCAACTTTTGGGATGGGCGCAGGCTTCCAATGAGACGTTTCGGTGATACCGGAATTTTTGAACTGTTCGTTCCGGGTATTCAAAAGGGAGCACTCTATAAATATGAAGTGAAGGCAAAAGGAGGACTTACTTATCTGAAAGCGGACCCGTATGCAAATGCAGCGGAGCTTCGCCCGGATACTGCATCGGTAGTTGTTGACCTTCACGACTTTTCTTGGAATGACGAAGCCTGGATGGAGGAGCGAAAAAAACGCGATACAAAGACGGAGCCGATGTTTGTGTATGAACTGCATCTTGGTTCATTTAAAAAACCGGAGGATGGACGCCCGTTTTACAATTATCGTGAACTTGCGCCAATGATTGCAGACTATGTAAAAGACATGGGATATACGCATATCGAACTGCTTCCCGTAATGGAACATCCGTTTGACGGCTCATGGGGCTATCAGGTGACTGGATATTACGCTCCGACTGCCAGATACGGTTCACCGCAGGATTTCATGTATTTTATGAACTATATGCATGAAAATCATATTGGTGTAATTCTTGATTGGGTTCCGGCACATTTTCCCAGAGATACACATGGGCTGAGCAATTTTGACGGTACGTGTCTGTATGAGCATTTTGATCCGAGAAAGGGAAGTCATCCGCACTGGGGAACACTGATTTACAATTATGGTCGGCCGGAGGTATCGAACTTTTTAATTGCCAATGCGTTATTCTGGAAAAATGTGTACCATGCAGACGGGATTCGCATGGATGCGGTTGCGTCTATGCTTTATCTGGACTATGGAAAAAATGACGGTGAGTGGGTGGCCAATATCTATGGTGGGAACGAAAACCTGGAGGCCGTGGAATTTTTCAAGCATCTGAATTCCATTTTCAAAAAAGATGGAGACGGAGCAATTCTGATTGCAGAAGAATCTACCGCATGGCCCAAAATTACGGCTCCGGTTGAGGATAACGGTCTTGGGTTTGATTATAAATGGAATATGGGCTGGATGAATGATTTCCTGGGCTATATGCAGTTGGACCCGTTTTTCCGGTCTTATCATCATGGAGAATTGACCTTCAGCATGATTTATGCGTACAGTGAGGATTTTATTCTGACAATCTCGCACGATGAAGTCGTACATGGGAAGGCATCCCTGATCGGAAAGATGCCGGGCAAGCGGAAGGCTAAGTTTGCGAATCTGCGCGCCGCTTATGGATATATGATGACGCATCCGGGCAAAAAACTTTTGTTTATGGGACAGGATATTGCACAGTTTGATGAGTGGAGTGAGGAAAAATCTGTGGAGTGGGGTCTGCTCGATTACGAGGAACATCGGCAGATGCAGACTTACATGAAAGCGCTGATTAGGCTGTACAAAGAGCAGCCGGCGCTGTTTAGTAAAGACTATGATTCGCAGGGATTCGAGTGGATTAACAGTATTTCCGCAGATGAAAATATGCTTGTTTTCATGCGCCGAGGTGAAAAACAGGAGAATGACCTTCTCATTGTTGTGAATTTTTCACCGCTTGTATATGAAAAGCACAGGATTGGCGTTCCGTACAATGGTAAGTTCAAGGAAATTTTCAACAGTGACAGCACTGAGTTTGGCGGAGAAGGAAATACGAACCCGCGTGCAAGATCTTCCAAAAAGAATGTTTGCGATGACCGTGAAAATTCGATCGAAATACTGGTGCCGCCAATGGGAATTTCTGTATTTCAATGTACGGAAGTAAAGGAAACAGCGAGAAAAGCAACAGTGAAGAAAGCTGCGGCGGGAAAAACGGCAGTGAAAAAAACAACTGCACCGAAGAAAACGGCAGCAAAAACAACGAACGCAGCGGCAGAGCGAGAATCGGTGAAAGAAGACAGGGCAAAGGATCAGAAAAAAAGGACAGCAGGTAAAAAAGTGTCCGAAAAAAAGGATGTTAAGAAAAGGAATTAGATGTATGAAGGATAAGACGCGACAGGAGCATGTGCACACACACGTAACAGCAGATGGGGTTCCATATGAACATATCCATGAGGAGACGGAGCCACATGCGCACAGCTCGGAAACAGGAGTGTCCGTGCACAGCCATTCTTTGAAAGAAGGCCATGTGCATACGCATACACATGAAAATACCCGTGCTGTGTTGAACCGTCTTTCCCGCGTGATTGGACATGTAGAATCCATTAAACGTATGGTAGAAGACGGCAGAGATTGCAGTGAAGTCTTGATTCAGCTTTCTGCCGTGAAAGCTGCGATCAATAATGCGGGAAAAGTAATTTTGCAGGATCATATCAAGCATTGTCTGGTGGATGCGATTGAGTCCGGAGATATGCATGAAATAGAGGAATTGAACAAAGCAATAGACCGTTTTATTAAATAAAGCGGTCTATAAAAAAGATAGTGGATAAATTAATATATAAAAAAAGCCTTGCAATAGCAAGGCTTTTTTTCAGCCGGAAATGGGACTTGAACCCACGACCTACGCATTACGAATGCGTCGCTCTACCGACTGAGCTAATCCGGCATACATACGGCGTTCCAACCGACTAGAATATTATATAAAATTACTGGAAATTTTGCAAGTGTTTTTTTTTATTTTTTTAATTTCATAAAGGAAAAAATGTAAAAAATAGATGAAATAATTATTGACATATGTCAATAATAAAACTATACTGGGATTATAAAAAGGAAAAAAGAGAGGAAGGCAATGCCAAGACCATGTAAAAAAAGACGCATTTGTGCCGTGCCTTCCTGCCGCAGTTTTGGTCCCAGAGCAGAAAGGCCTGAGATGAAGCGTACGGCTATGACGCTGGATGAATATGAGTGTGTCCGGCTGATCGACTATGAGGGGCTGACACAGGAGCAGTGCGCGGTACAGATGGATGTTGCGCGAACGACGGTCCAGGCGATATACAGCAGCGCCAGATTGAAAATAGCTTCCTGCATTGTTGAGGGACGCATGCTTGATATAGCAGGTGGCGATTTTATCCTGTGTGCAAAGCAGGAGGGGTGTTGCCATCGTTATTGCAGCGATGGGATGCAGATGATTCACAGAAAAGGAGAGAAAAACACGATGAGAATTGGAGTAACTTACGATAACGGAGAAATTTTTCAGCATTTTGGACATACAGAACAGTTCAAAATTTATGATGTAGAGGGTGATAAAGTAACCCAGTCGCTGGTGGGTGATACGAACGGCAGTGGCCATGGCGCACTTGCAGGCTTTTTGCGGGCAAATCAGGTGGATGTTCTGATCTGCGGAGGAATAGGCGGGGGCGCACAGAATGCACTTGCATCGGCTGGCATCCGTCTGTACTGTGGCGTGACAGGAGCTGCCGATGCGGCAGTAGATGCACTGCTTGCAGGTACCCTTGCATATTCCACAGAGGCGAACTGCAGCCATCATGAGCATGGGCATTCGGAAGGCGCGTGTGGAAGTCATGGGTGCGGATCACATGGCTGTCATCATGAGTAAGGTACACAGAAGAACATTACGAGAAAATTTAGTTTTCATTGGTTTCAGGGCCTGAAGTTTGGCCTTATAAAGGAAGCTCCACGGTAAAGGAGCTTCCTTTTTTAATGCTACTTGCTATTTTTCAGTTTGTTTTACTGCATTTTAACCGAAAGAAATGGCATCTTAGCTCTTTTTGTGTTGTAATATTTTCAGAGAATGTTAAAATGAACAAAATGAGAAGAAGGAGGAGCTTTGATGAAGCTTACGTTACATCAGATCACGGAGGGAGAGGACGAAATCGTGATCTGCTACCGGAGCATGACGCCGAGAATAGAAACTCTGGTGGAATTTGTACGTGGAGATGTGCAGAAGATACCTGCGGTCTGGGAAGAACAGACGGTTTATCTTGCTCCGGAGGAGATTTTTTATCTGGAAAATGTTGATGGGATAACGTATGCTTATCTGGCGGATAAGGTAGCAAGGATTTCTTCGAGTTTAAAGGCGCTGGAACTGCGATATACCAGAAGAGGCTTTTTTCGATGCGCGAAAGCAATGATTTTGAATATCAATAAAATCAGTTATCTGAAAAGTGAACCTGGAGGTCGGATACGGGCAACGATGGAGAATGGGGAACAGGTAATTATTTCGCGGAAATATGGAAAAGAGCTGCGGAGGATACTGAAAGGAGGCGAGGAAGATGTGGAATAGACTGGGGTGTTATTTCGAAGCGCATATGAGGTGTTGGAGGAGATTAAAACGTTATTTAAGTACAGAAATTATGATTGAATACAGAGCGTGTCTGTATTTTTGCTGTATTTTGTTTTTTTACTGCTGCTATCTTGGGTTGCACGGAGATTTTTTCGCCAGGGTTCCAGTTTTGGTAGAGATGATTTTGCTTACGTATGCGATGTGTTATCTGCAACTTTATGTGTTTCAAAATTTTGACGAGACAGATCATCTTGGACGGTGGGGCCTGGCCGGGATTTTGGTTTGTTCTGTCTGTTATACAGCGGCCTCCTGGATTTTTCTATGGTTTGACCGAAAAAAAACGGTGACGGCACTTTTTTGTATTTATATGGTGATGGTTTATGTGAGTGTCCGTCTGGCAAACAAGATAAAGCGGAGGATTGATACGGAGCTGCTGAATCAGATGCTGGATAAATATAAGTCAGAGCAGAAGAAGGGCGGTCAGGAACCGGAAAAAAGTGCTGTGTCATAACAGGCAGTTGTGAAATTTCGTGAGATAAGAAGAAACACAGAACGATTGTTCCACAATGAGAAAGGGAGACTGGATATGGAATATGCTGTAGATATCAATCATCTGACAAAGTTTTATGGAAAACACAGGGGAATAAAAGATATATCGCTTCAAGTTGAAAAAGGAGATATATTTGGCTTTCTTGGTCCAAACGGGGCAGGGAAATCGACTACGATTCGGAGCATGCTTGGATTTTTGAGGTATCAGGAGGGAAGCATTCGGCTGCTTGGAATGGATGCTTCCACACAGCACCGGGATCTGATGCGGAGGGTTGGTTACATGCCGTCGGAGCCGTTTTTTTATCCGGATATGAAGGTCAAAGATGTAATTTCCTTTGCAGCCGGGGCACAGGGGAAAGACTGCAAGAAGATGTCGCATCGGATGTGCGAAATGTTTGAGGTGGAGCAGGAGAAGCGCATACGTGAGCTTTCGCTCGGTAATCGCAAAAAGGTAAGCATTGTCTGCGCCATGCAGCATGAGCCAGAGCTTCTGATTCTGGATGAGCCGACTTCCGGGCTGGATCCGCTTATGCAGGACGCGTTTTTTCATCTTCTTCTGGAATACAAAGAAAAAGGAACCACTTGTTTTTTGTCCTCCCATGTGCTTTCTGAGGTTAAGCGGTACTGTCAGAATGCAGCGATTATACGGGAAGGAGAGCTGATACGGGTAGATTCCGTGGAAAATCTCTCCAGGTCACGGGTTCGGCGTGTGCGTGTGTGGAAAAACGGGAAAGAGGAGCATTTTTCCTGGTATCAAAGTGCACAGGAGTTGATTCATAAGCTTGAGGAAGAAAAGGTAGATGACGTACTGATCGAAGAACCGTCGCTGGATGAGCTGTTTTCAGCATATTATGAGAAAGGAACGGAAAAATGATACTGTGGAAGCATGAACTGAGAATGAATAAAAAGGTGCTGCTCTTTTGGTCGTTTGGTGTGGGGATCATCTGTTTCGGATGCCTGTTGCTCTTTGAAAGCCTGGCAGATACGATTGCGCAGATGGCCGGATTTTACGCCAGTCTCGGTATGTTTGCAAAGGCGTTTGGCATGGATCGTCTGAATATCGGGACCGTAGAGGGATTTTATGCAACGGAAATTGCAATGGTTTTTTCAATCGGAGGTGCGATGTTTGCAGCGCAGATTGGAGCGTCTCTCTTAGCGAAAGAGGAGGAAGGGCATACTGGAGAATTTTTGCATACGCTTCCGTTTACAAGAACAGCGGTAGTGGGATGGAAATACCTGGCTATGCTTGCGATGCTTCTGGTGTTCCAGATGATCTGCATGCTCTGGGAGCTGGCAGGTATGGCGCTGATTGGAGGAATGCCGAATCTGAAATCGTATGTCTGGTATCATGCAGCGCAAATCCTGCTGCAATTTGAGGTGGGCAGTATTTGTTTCCTGATTTCAGCAATCAGCCGGAAAAAACAGCTTGGAGGAGTATTTAGCCTTGCCGTATTTTTATATCTTGCAGATATGCTTTGCCGTGTTATACCGGGAATTGAGTGGCTGAAATACGTAACGCCTTACTATTTTTCCAATGCGGCAGATATTTTTACAAAAGGCAGACCGGATGCTGTTCTGGCAGCAGTTTGTTGTGCAGTGACAGTACTAACCGGAATCGGGGCGCTAGTAGTCTACAAGAGGCGGGATTTAGCCAGTTAAATAAACATTCTTTCAAAATTAAAACCTGGGAGAAATACGTAAGCATAGGGTGCTTTTTGTTTTGGAACCCCACTTATATATTCCTCCCAGGTTTATCCTGTTTTATAAGATTTTACAACCTGTCCTTTGCTATAAAATTCAGAAAGGACTAAAATCCGTAATCTTTCAGAATATCGTTTGCTTTATCCGGATCATCGCAGACGCACAGTACAGTGTAAGAACCGGCGCTTTTGATAATAGCCTCATCGAGCTTTTTCACTTCGCCTTCATTGTAAGAAGCGTAAAGGCTGGACTGATTATCCACTCTTGTCTGGAAGAGTTTTTCTACATTGGCCGTATCTTTGGCGTCTTTACTTTTTACAACAGCGATCTCACATGCGGTAGCGCCGGAGCTTGCATATGCAGCGCCTTCTTCGATTACGCCGTCTTCAAAGAAATAAATGGAAGAAAGCATATCAGAAGCTGTCTCACTGAGTGTGTCTGAAGTAACTGCAGCCTGAAGCTCATTCGCAAGCTTGGCGGTGTCTACTGTGATGTCTTTTTCCTTTCCGCCGCCGCAGGCTGTCAGGCAGAGTGCCATGGAAGCGGTGCAGAGGATTGTGGTAAATTTTTTCATCATAAAGTTCCCCTCTCTATATGTTTGTTTCGCATCTGTATGCCGATATCGTCTGTTTAAACAGAATCATCAGCATCAGTTGTTGCCTCTGTTTCATCGGAAGATGTGTCGTCCGGCTGGTTGACCGGAATGTAATGGCTTTTGAGGTAATCGAGCATCTGTTTACAGTAATCCGGGTAAATATGCACTCCGTCACTGGAAGCACCGTCGATCAGAGCACCATAGCCATTGGACAGAAATTCATTCAAATTCAGATAATGATAACCCTGTTCCTCACAGATATCAAGCAGGATGGAGTTGATTTTGTCGACATTCGCATTGTTGACATACTGTGTGGAATCAACCTTGGATTCTTCTACATAAATAACGCTGCATATATAAATGAGCGCGCCTGGCTGAATTTCCTGGAAACGTTTCACTGCGGATACGAATCCGTCCTGGAAAGAGTTCCAGTCATATTCACCGAGGTCATTTGTGCCGAGCATGATATAGATTTTGTTGTAGGTTCCTCCCGAGAGTGCCGCTGCAACTGTGATATTTCCATCCGGTGTCTGGATGATATTTTCACTTCGCATGGAAGAAAGAGACATTCCGACGCTTGTGAAAAAACGGCCCTGTGTGATGCCGGAAGCGTTTCGGAAACCTTCCATTCTGGAGTCACCAATAAAAACGGCATCTGAAAAATAGGAATCATCGACAGGTGTTGAGGCCTTTGGAACAACTGCGTTGCTCGAAGGGGCCGATGTAGTGGAATGATCAGAACCTTCCGGAATACTCAGGTTCCCCGGAAGACCTGCAAGGGAAGCCTCCATGGAAGAAGATCCATTTGTCGTGGAAGCGTTTTCTGTCTGCTGCGATTCTGTCATACTGCCCGTTGACGAGGCAGATGTGCCTGACTGAGCAGTAACAGGGGAAGCATTTGTGACAGAACGGTATGTAAACATTGTCACAACGAGGCGGCCTTCAAAAACGACCAGAACTACCGTGACTAAAATCAGAAGATTTAGGATAAGATGATCCTGCTTCTTTGCGCGTTTGCGCTTCGGTTTACCCATAAATTGTCTCCTGCACTTCTTGTAATCTATAATATATGAACAGTAATTTGTTTTGATGCTGTCTGCAACTGGCAAAGGCAGGGATGTCCCTGTCAGGCAGGCATACGGATATATTATATAAGAAACAGGGGTAAAGTCAAGTGGTTCACAAAGCAGAAATCAAATTATAGGGAAAAAAGTCGCAGGAAAATTTAATTTGCTAATCTGACTTCTTTATTATATAATCGGCCTTAGAGCGTTCCGGACGCGGCGGTGGAAGAGTACTGCTTGCAGGGTCTGTGACGTTGCAGTAAAATTACAGGAGAAAAGATATGGTTTTCAGCAGTTTACTGTTTCTGTTCCGGTTTTTGCCGGCAGTTCTTGTTGTGTACTATCTGGCGCCGCGTTCTCTGCGGAATCTGGCGCTTCTGTTATTCAGCCTTTTGTTTTATGCATGGGGGGAGCCGGTTTATATTATTCTGATGCTGGTTTCCATTCTTGTGTCCTATATGGGCGGAATTATGGTCGACCAGATGAAACAAAAGAACCGCGAAAAGGGGGCAAAGTTTGCGCTTGTGGCGTCTTCCGTTGTCAGTCTATCGTTGCTCGGTTTTTTTAAATATGCGGATTTTGCCATTGATACGGCAAACAGCCTCACAGGAGCCGGACTGGATCTTCTTCATGTTGCGCTGCCGATCGGAATTTCTTTTTATACGTTTCAGACCATGTCTTATACGATTGACGTATATCGGGGAGAGGCGCGAGTACAGAAAAATCTGATTTCTTTCGGGGCTTATGTCACGATGTTTCCACAGCTGATTGCAGGTCCGATTGTTCAGTATAAAACGATTGATGAACAGCTCAGAAGCAGAAAGGAAACTTCGATTCAGTTTGCAGAGGGTGTAAACCGTTTTATGCTGGGGCTTGGGAAGAAGGTGCTTCTGGCAAACAATGCGGGACAGCTCTGGAACAGTATTCAGACAATGTCCGTCGCGCAGCTGCCGGTACTTACCGCCTGGATGGGCCTTGCGGCGTATACGTTTCAGCTGTATTTTGATTTTTCTGCATATTCTGATATGGCGATTGGCCTGGGGCACATGTTCGGGTTCCGCTTTCTGGAAAATTTTAATTATCCGTATGTATCAAAAAGTATCACGGAATTCTGGCGCAGATGGCATATTTCTCTGGGCACGTGGTTTCGGGATTACGTGTATATTCCGCTCGGCGGCAACCGCGTGAGCCGACTGTTTCATGTACGCAACATTCTGGTGGTATGGCTTCTTACCGGAATTTGGCACGGAGCAAGCTGGAACTTTGTGATCTGGGGAGTCTACTACGGAGTATTATTGTTAATTGAAAAATTTTTCCTTGGGAAATATCTGAAAAAACTGCCGTCCGCCATTCAGCATGTGTATTGTCTCTTTTTTGTGATGCTTGGCTGGAATCTTTTTGTGTTTGAAGATATGGGAGCAGGTCTTGCTTATATGAGGGCCTTGTTTGGCGGCTACGGAAGTGGAGTCGTGAACCGGGAGTTTGTATATCTTCTATATAATAATGCGGTTTTGTTGCTACTTCTGATTTTGGGCAGCACACAGCTTCCGAAACGAATCGGCGGATGGATTTGCCGCGTACTTTCTGGGAATGATATTGCAGTGATCGTGGTCCGGAATCTGTTTTATGCCGGTATTTTTCTGCTCTCGGTGGCGTGGCTGGTGGATGCTTCATTTAATCCGTTTTTGTATTTCCGCTTTTAAGGAAATCAGAAACTTATCATTGAGAAATAAAGAGAGGTATTATGAACAGAAAACAGGCGTGGAATGTGATTACATTGTTCTGTATTATGATTTTTGGATTTACTGTTGCAACGTTTTTAAAACCGGATGCACAGCATTCAGAATCTGAAAACAGGGACCTTGCGCAGATGCCGAAGGTTACGCTGGAGTCGGTTTTGAGCGGGGACTTTGAAGCCGATTACGAGAAATACCTGACGGATCAGTTCGTGGGGCGCGACGGCTGGATTGGCCTTAAGACAGGTGTGGAGCGGGCGACCGGGCGCAGGGAGAGCAAAGATATTTATTTTGCGAAAGATGATTATCTCATTGAAAAACATACCGGTTCTTTTGCGACCGATACGGCACGACAGAATGTGCGGGTGCTGGGGCAGTTCGCCAAGCAGTATCAGGACAGATTTGAGAGTGGGCATATGACCTTTATGGTGATACCGAATGCGGTGGATATTTTAAGCGATAAGCTTCCGCCGTTTGCGTCGCCGTATGACGAGGAGCAGTATTTGAAGGAGCTGGAAGCGGTTTTACCAGAGGGGATGTGGTTTGATGCGGCCGCTGTTTTGCGGGAGCATAAGGAAGAAGAGATTTATTACCGTACGGATCACCACTGGACGACGCTGGCCGCCTTTTATACGTACCAGGCGTGGGCAGGGCAGCAGGGGGGTGTGGTGCCTTCACAGGATGATTATGAGATAGAGACTGTGACAGACAGTTTTGAGGGAACCATTCAGTCCAAACTTGGCATTCGCACGGAACAGGATTCGATCGAACTGTATCAGCACAAAGAAGATATCTTTTATACAGTGGAGAAAAACGGAAATCCGGAAATCACATACAGCCTGTATGATTATCCGTCTTTGCGTACAAAGAGTAAATACAATGTCTTTTTTGGAGGAAATCATGCGCTGGTCAAAATTGCCACGCGCCAGAATACCGGAAAACGGATTCTTGTTGTCAAAGACTCTTACGCACATTGCTTTGTGCCGTTTCTGTTAGATGGATATGACCAGATTGATATGCTGGATATCCGTTACTACAATCAAAAGCTAAGTGAGCTGATTGCAGAAGGGGAATATACGGATTTTCTGTTTTTGTATAATGCGTCTGGATTTGCAGAGGACACGGGAATCAGCCGACTCATTTATTGAGCAGGCTTTAGAAAGATCAACTTAGGAAGACAGACAGGAGGATATTTATGAGTTACGCTGACAAGATTTTTAAGGAAATGTGCCTGGATATTCTGGAGCATGGTGTGAGTACAGAGGGGGAGAAGGTTCGTCCTAAATGGGAGGATGGTTCCAGTGCCTATACGGTGAAGCGATTTGGTGTGGTGAATCGCTATGATCTTCGCAAAGAGTTTCCAGCCATGACGCTGCGCCGCACGGGGATTAAAAATGCTTTTGACGAGCTTTTGTGGATCTGGCAGAAAAAGTCAAACAATATCCATGAGCTGAACAGTCATATCTGGGACAGCTGGGCGGATGAGACAGGGAGTATCGGGAAAGCTTACGGGTACCAGCTTGGTGTGAAGCATCAGTACCGGGAAGGCCTGATGGATCAGGTGGACCGAGTACTGTATGATCTGAAGAATAATCCGTACAGCCGAAGGATTATGACGAATATTTACGTTCATGCGGACCTGCATGAAATGAACCTTTATCCGTGTGCCTACAGTATGACATTCAGTGTGACGAAAGAGGTGGATGACGACCGCCTGGTTTTGAATGCGATTCTGAATCAGAGATCGCAGGATGTCCTGACTGCAAATAACTGGAATGTTGTGCAGTATGCACTTCTGGTGCATATGATTGCGCAGTGCTGTGATATGCAGGTGGGAGAGCTGGTACATGTGATTGCGGATGCGCACATTTATGACAGACACATTCCACTTGTGAGAGAATTGATTACGCGGGAAGAGCATCCGGCGCCGAAGGTATGGTTGACGCCTGGAATCAAAGATTTTTATGCATTTACGGTGGAGGATTTGCACGTGGAAGATTATGCAACGGGACCGCAGATTCGTAATATTCCGGTGGCTGTGTAGGTGCAATAAGGCTTCTGAGCGGTCAGTTTGAACGATATACTGGCCTGTGATGGAAAGGAACAGAGTGTGAAGATGCAGGATTTGGCTTTTATTTTATGTTATACCGAAGAGGATAGGAAATGGGAGCAGATTGAGGTGCTTTGCAGTCGCCTGGGATGCGGTGCAAGGCGGCTTTGCGCTGCGGATATTGAGCGGCGCGTCGGTGTTCTTGCCGGGATGAAAGCGGGCGAATTGCAGGGGGTGCAGGAGAAAAGAAAAGCGCCGGCCGTGTATCATCAGGCGGAAATTCTTGTGTTTGTGGCATTTTCAGAGGAGAAGCTGGATTTGTTTTTGCGAGCTTATCGACAGGCTGGGATTGCACCGATTCCGCTGAAAGCAGTTCTCACGCCGCATAACTGTAGCTGGAGTGTTTACGAGCTTACGCAGGAGCTGATGCGGGAGCATATCGAGATGATGGAGAGGAGAAATACAGATGAATCTGATCGTGGCAGTAGATAAAAACTGGGGAATTGGAAAGGGAAACAAGCTTCTTGTGAGTATTCCGTCCGATATGAAATTTTTTCGGGAGACAACTTCCGGCAAAGTAGTGGTAATGGGGAGAAAGACGCTTGAGAGTTTTCCGAACGGACTTCCTTTAAAAAACAGGACCAATATTGTGCTGACAAAACGTCCGGATTATCAGGTAAAAGACGCGATTGTTTTGCACACGGTGGAGGAGGTTCTGAAAGAGCTGAAAAAGTATGAAAGCGATGATATTTATATTATCGGAGGAGAAAGCATTTACCGGCAGTTCCTGCCGTACTGCAACACGGCTCATGTGACAAAGATTAACCACGCGTATGAGGCAGACGTTTATTTTCCGGATCTCGATGCAATGGATGAGTGGGAGATTACGGCAGATAGCGAGGAGCAGACGTATTTTGATTTGGAATATGTGTTTTTGAAATATGAGAGGGTAGTGAAAGGCGGAGGTATGGATTAATCCGGACGCCCGGGAGGGGACGGCTGCCCCTTGCAAACGCGCTTCCGCTCCGTTCGGCACGCAGCGGTACTAAATTCGTTTGGCGCTTCGCTTAAACTCATTAAATACCGGCGGCCTCACAGGGTTTGCGTTGAGCAGTCGTCCCCTCTCGGGCTGTTTCTGTGTTAAGAATTCAAATTGTTAAATTTTGTAGTGGGTGGTTTTTTAGTTTTTTTTGCGGGAGCTGCGGTATTTTTCTTCGCAGTACATGCAGCGGTAGGTTTCGCGTTCTTCGTCGGCGAGGAAGAAGATTTGGTCTAGTTCCTGTTCGATGGAGGTGATGCACCGCGGGTTTTTGCAGTGGATGATGTTGATGAGTTTTTTGGGTAGTTTCAGGTCTTTTTTTGCTACGATTGCGCCGTTTTGGATGATGTTGACTGTGATGCGGTGGTCAATGAAGCCGAGAACATTCAGGTCAAGTTCATCAATCGGGCATTCTACTTTGATGATGTCTTTTTTTCCCATCTTGTTGCTGTGGGCGTTTTTGATGATTGCGACACAGCAGTCCATCTGGTCGAGTTTCAGGTATTTGTAAATAGACATGCTTTTTCCGGCTTCTATGTGGTCAAGTACCACGCCTTCGTTTAATTGTCCGACATTTAACATACTTTTACCTCCAACAGTGTGAGAATCAGTGCCATTCTGACGTATACGCCGTATTGTACCTGTTTGAAATAGGCAGCGCGGGGATCGTCGTCAATATCGACGGAAATTTCGTTTACTCTGGGAAGTGGGTGGAGAACGATCATGTCCGGTCCGGCCAGTTTCATTTTTTCACGGTCAAGAATGTAGAAATCTTTCATGCGCACGTAATCTTCTTCGTTGAAGAAACGCTCTTTCTGGACTCTTGTCGTGTAGAGAAGGTCCAGATCAGGCAGCGCGTCCTCGAGGCGGACGACTTCTTTGAAATTCTGGTGGTTCCGGCGCAGGACGTCCTCGCGGATATTATCGGGAATGCGGAGCTCTTCCGGTGAAATCAGGATGAAATTGACATCAGGGTAGCGGATCAGAGCCTGAATCAGAGAATGTACCGTGCGGCCGAATCTGAGATCACCGCACAGGCCGATCGTAAATTTGCCGAGACGTCCCTTGAGGGAGCGGATGGTCAGCAGGTCTGTAAGTGTCTGAGTCGGATGCTGGTGGCCGCCGTCTCCGGCATTGATGACCGGAATACGGGATTTTGTGGAGGCTACAAGCGGGGCACCTTCTTTTGGGTGACGCATCGCGCAGATGTCTGCGTAGCAGGAGATGACGCGGATCGTGTCAGAAACGCTCTCTCCTTTGGCCGCTGAGCTGGAATCAGCCGAAGAAAAACCAAGTACGCTACCACCCAGGTTCAGCATCGCTGCTTCAAAACTGAGTCGTGTACGTGTACTTGGTTCATAAAATAAAGTGGCTAATTTCCTGCCGGAACAGGCATGTGCATATTTTTCAGGATTTGCTTCAATGTCGTTTGCCAGATCGAGAAGACGGTCAAGCTCCTCTACCGAGAAGTCCAAAGGACTCATTAAGTGTCTCATGTTATCCTCCTTGCTTTATAGCTTCGGTAAAAAATACTCCAGTTTTCTTTCGCCATATCATACCGTATCTGAACTGGAAATTCAAGAGAAAAGATAAATTTTTTCTTGTCTTCGTTTTTGAAATACGTTATAATTTTCGAAATAAAGACAGTGTAAGGATTTGAATGCAGATGTTCCCTATGTATTTTCAGGGAACTGATTTTGAATGAGAGTTTCGCAATTGGTTCATATTCAGAGACAAGGAGGAATGTTATGTCATATAAAGAGAAAAAGCGGTGGGCTTTTCTGGGGCTGCCCCTGACATTTACCACTTATATAGTGCAGGAAGAGATCATTACTGTGAATTCAGGTTTTCTGAAACGGGTGGAAAATGACTGCTACATGTATAAAGTAGTGGATGTGCGGCTGGAGACGAGTCTTCTGGAGCGTATTTTCGGGTTGGGAACTGTGCATTGCTTCAGCGGCGATGTGACGGACCCGGATTTGCGTTTGATGCATATTAAAAATGCAAAAGAGATCAAAAATTATATTTTGAAACAGTCGGAGGAAGAGCGGCTTCGAAGAAAGACGCTGAATACGCAGAGCCTTGACGGGACGGCGGGTCTCGGGACTGAGGACAGCTGTGATTTCGATTGACAGTTTTGTAAAGCCCTGTTAGAATAAGCAGGGCTTTTAATCGTTTTATAAGAGGTCTGAAAAAAACAGTTGGAGGGAAATGCTGTGGGCAATATAAAAGAAGAGATTACGAAAAGACGGACGTTTGCCATCATTTCGCACCCGGACGCAGGAAAGACGACGCTGACAGAAAAATTCCTGCTTTACGGCGGAGCGATCAATCTGGCCGGTTCGGTAAAAGGAAAGGCGACGGCGCGCCATGCTGTTTCAGACTGGATGGAGATAGAGAAGGAGAGAGGTATTTCGGTTACTTCTTCCGTGTTGCAGTTTAATTATGGCGGATACTGTATTAACATTCTGGATACTCCGGGACATCAGGATTTCTCGGAGGATACGTACCGCACGCTGATGGCAGCCGATTCTGCCGTGATGGTGATTGACGCTTCAAAGGGTGTGGAGGCACAGACGAGAAAGCTTTTTAAGGTCTGTGTGATGCGGCATATTCCGATTTTTACGTTTATTAATAAGATGGACCGCGATGCGAACGATACGTTTGAGCTTCTGGATGACATCGAGAAGGAGCTGGGGATTGCAACGTGTCCGATCAACTGGCCGATCGGTTCAGGTAAAAATTTCAAGGGTGTTTATGAGCGCGGGACGCGGAAAGTGACAACATTTACGGATACTCAGAAGGGAACGAAGGCCGGGGTAGCTACAGAGATTGACGTGGATGCGCCGGAGCTTGAGGAATTTATCGGCACACAGAATAAAGAAACTCTGATGGAGGAGATTGAGCTGCTTGACGGCGCTTCCGCGGAGTTTGATCAGGAACTGGTCAGCCAGGGTAAGCTGTCGCCGGTATTTTTCGGTTCGGCTTTAACGAATTTCGGAGTGGAGATTTTTCTGAAGCATTTCCTGTCCATGACAACATCACCGCTGCCCAGAACAGCAGACTGCGGTGTGGTTGATCCGATGGAGGAGGATTTTTCCGCTTTTGTATTTAAAATTCAGGCAAATATGAATAAGGCGCATCGTGACAGGATTGCATTCATGCGCATCTGTTCCGGAAAATTTGATGCCGGGATGGAGGTGTATCACGTGCAGGGGGAACGCAGACAGCGTTTGTCGCAGCCGCAGCAGATGATGGCACAGGAGCGTCATATCGTAACCGAGGCGTATGCGGGCGATATTATTGGCGTGTTCGATCCGGGGATTTTTTCGATCGGTGATACCATCTGTATGCCGGGCAAAAAATTTGCATACGAGGGGATTCCGACCTTTGCTCCGGAGCATTTCGCACGGGTGCGGCAGCTTGATACGATGAAACGAAAACAGTTTGTCAAAGGTATCAATCAGATTGCGCAGGAAGGCGCCATTCAGATTTTCCAGGAGTACAATACCGGAATGGAAGAGATTATTGTCGGCGTTGTCGGCGTCTTGCAGTTTGACGTGCTCAAATACCGTCTGGAAAATGAATATAATGTAGATATTCGTCTGGAAATGCTGCCGTACGAGCATATCCGCTGGATTGAAAATGAGGAGATTGACCTGAACCGGATTGTCGGTACATCTGATATGAAGAAGATCAAGGATCTGAAAGACAGGCCGCTTTTACTGTTCGTGAACAGCTGGTCCGTGGGCATGGTGCTGGAGCGAAATGAAGGTTTGATTCTGTCAGAATTTGGCCGGTAAAGGAAGAATGCGAAATCTTTCTTGCCAAATATGATTTTGTTCACTATAATATAGGTTATGGAAAGCTGCAAATGCAGATCTCCATAAAAGGCATGGAACATGCCGCGCGTTTTGTTATATGGTATAATATAGGCAATGAACAATTATAATTGATCTTTTGGAGGTATCTCATGGAAAATACAGAACTTCATACACATAAATTAGAAAATGAAGAGAAATTTGGCGAAGTTCGCATTGCAGATGAAGTGGTCGCTATTATTGCGGGGCTTGCGGCATCGGAGGTGGACGGCGTTGCCTCGATGGCAGGGAATGTGACGCGTGATCTGATCGCAAAGCTTGGTACAAAAGGACTTTCCAAAGGTGTTAAGATTACGATGGATGAGAATACGGTACACGTAGCGCTTGCTATCAATATTCACTATGGCTACAGCGTTCCGGCGACCAGCTCCAAGATTCAGGAAAAGGTAAAGACAGCGATTGAGACAATGACAGGTCTTGAAGTTGCAGAAGTGAACATTAAAATCGTAAATGTTTTGATGGATAAGAACTAAACAGAGGCTGCTGCACAAATCGTTTTTCATACAGACGGTAATAGATCAGAGGCTTTCCGGCCGGAGTTTTTCTATTCTCTTTTCGGGAAGTACTCTGAATCGGTCTGCGTGTGAACATTTTGTGAGGCAGCTTTTTTATATCAAAGGAAAGTATTACGTGGCAGGATTCTTATTTCATAAGAGGAGAAAGAGCGGGATATGAAAAGAAGTGAAATCAGGGAGCATATTTTCAAACTTGTTTTTTGCGGAGAGTTTTACAGCAGCAGTGAGATTCCGGAACAGGTAGAGCGGTATTTTGCGAATTTGCCGGAAGCGACGCAGGAAGAACATGATTATATGACAGAAAAATTTGGGCATATTAAAGATCAGATCCCGGAACTGGATGGGAAAATCAATGAAGTGGCAAAAGGATGGAAAACAGAGCGGATGGGAAAGACCGATCTGGCAGTCCTTCGGCTGGCTGTATATGAAATGCTGCATGACGATGAGGTTCCGGTAAAGGTTGCCATCAATGAGGCGGTAGAGCTTGCCAAGAAATATGGCGGAGATGATTCTCCCTCTTTTGTGAATGGAGTTCTGGCAAAGCTGGCATAACAGAGGTTTGACTTATATGCAGAAAGTTTATTCCGTTGGTCAGATCAACACGTACATCAAAAATATGTTTTCACAGGATTTTGTACTGAACAGAATCAGTGTCAGGGGAGAGGTCTCGAACTGTAAATATCATACGTCGGGACATATCTATTTTTCGCTGAAAGATGCGGTTGGTACGATTGCCTGTATTATGTTTGCCGGTGCCAGAAAGGGACTGGCTTTTCGGATGTCTGACGGACAGCAGGTGGTGGTGGAAGGCAGTGTAAATGTCTACGAGCGTGATGGCAAGTATCAGCTGTATGCGAATCGCATTCAGCTGGACGGTGCGGGAGTTCTGTACGAACGTTTTCTGGCGCTGAAACAGGATCTCGAAGAGATGGGCATGTTTTCACGGGAATATAAAAAAGCCATTCCGTCTTATGTGCGCCGGATGGGGATTGTGACGGCTCCGACCGGAGCGGCCGTGCGGGACATTATCAATATCTCCACACGCCGTAATCCCGGGATTGAGCTGATTTTATATCCGGCCAGGGTTCAGGGAGAAGGTGCGGCGCAGAGTGTGGCTGACGGGCTTGCAAAGCTGGATGCACTTGGACTGGATGTAATTATTGTCGGGCGCGGTGGCGGCTCGATTGAGGATTTGTGGGCGTTTAACGAAGAACTTGTGGCGCGGGCTATTTTTGCCTGTCATACGCCTGTGATTTCGGCAGTGGGACACGAGACAGATACGACGATTGCAGATTATGTTGCGGATTTGCGGGCGCCTACGCCTTCCGCGGCGGCTGAGCTTGCAGTTATGGATGTACGTGGAGTGCAGGAACGGCTGCAGGACGAACGCAGGCGCATGGAACGGCTGCTCTGGTATCGGATTGAAAGCAGCCGGATGCGGCTCGATGAAAAGAGAATGCGGCTTGAGCATTTAAGCCCGGTACAGCGTGTCCGGGAATTGAGAATGCGTGCGGCAGATCTGGAGGAACAGCTTGAGACGCAGATGAAAATGTCGCTGCAAGAGCGGCGGCATCAGATGGCGGTCTATATTGAGCGTATGAAAGGACTTTCGCCGCTTGAAAAGCTGGCGCAGGGTTACGCGGCTGTGACAGATGGAGCGGGGAAACGTGTATTTTCCGTTGAGCAGGTCCATAAGGATGAAGAACTGGAACTGCTTGTGAGCGATGGCAAGATTGTGGCGCAGGTGATGCGGACCGAAAAGATTCGCAAGTAATGCGGAGGTGGGACAGCTATGCAGGAGCAAGATAAGAAATCGAAAGAGATGACGCTGGAGGAAAACGTGGAGCAGGGCAAAAAGACGGAAGAGACGATGCTGGAGGAGACCGTAGAACAGGGCAAAAAGACGGAAGAGTTGACACTCGAAGCGTCCTTTGCCCGGCTGGATGAAATGCTGGAAAAAATGGAAGACCGAGAGCTTCCTCTGGAAGAATCTTTCCGGCTGTATCAGCAGGGGATGGAGCTTCTGGCCAGCTGTAATGAAAAGATAGATGTGGTTGAGAAAAAAATACGTATCATGAATGGGGATGGTGGATTTGACGAATTTTGACAGTCAGATGAAGAAACGCGTGACAGAGATAAAGAGCATTATCCAGAGCTACCTTCCGGAGGAAAAAGGATTTCAGCGGACGCTTCTGGAGGCCGTGGATTACAGTATGCTGGTTGGCGGGAAAAAACTGCGCCCGCTTTTGATGCAGCAGACGTACGTTATGTTTGGCGGTTCGTCTGCGGTGATTCAGCCTTTTATGGCAGCGATTGAGATGATTCACACCCATTCGCTGATTCATGACGACCTTCCGGCAATGGACAATGACGAATATCGCCGAGGAAAGAAGACGACACACGTTGTTTATGGAGAGGCGATGGCGATCCTGGCAGGCGACGCGCTGTTGAATCTGGCGTATGAAACTGCTTCCAGGGCTTTTGATATGGAACCGGAGAATCCGGGAATAGGCAGGGCGTTTCAGATTCTTTCCGGGAAAACCGGATACGACGGCATGATCGGAGGGCAGTCTGTAGACGTAGAGTATGTCAATCAGCCGCTGACGCAGGAACAGCTCTATTTTATTTACCGGCTGAAGACAGGCGCTCTGATTGAGGCGTCTATGATGATCGGCGCGGTTCTGGCCGGAGCGTCTGAAGCAGAAATTGAAAAGGTACAGCAGATTGCAAGGAATGTCGGGCTTGCTTTTCAGATTCAGGATGACATACTGGATGTGATTGGAGAGCAGGAAACGCTTGGCAAACCGGTCAACAGCGATGAGAAAAATAACAAGACGACATACGTGACGGTTAAAGGACTGGGAAAAGCACAGGAGGATGTGGCAGCATACTCAGAGGAGGCCATAAAGATTCTGGATGAATTGTCCTGCGACAATGAATTTTTGCGGGAATTGATTCTGAATCTGATTCATCGCAGTGCGTAAGGAAGGATGGCGTTTATTCTGTTAGAGAAAATAAATGAAGTAAACGATATCAAAAAGATAGAAAAAGAGAAGCTTCCGGAGCTTGCGCAGGAAATCCGTGATTTTCTGATTGAAAATATCAGCAGGACCGGAGGGCATCTGGCGTCCAATCTGGGGGTTGTGGAGCTTACGATGGCGCTTCACCTGAGCTTTGATCTGCCGCGCGACAAGATGATCTGGGACGTCGGGCACCAGGCTTATACGCATAAGATTCTGACCGGCCGCAAGGATGGATTTGATAGTCTGCGTAAATTCGGCGGTATGAGCGGCTTTCCGAAGCGAAAAGAAAGCGATTGTGATGCATTTGATACGGGGCACAGCTCCACTTCGATATCAGCCGGACTTGGCTATGTCTGTGCGCGGGATGTGCGCGGCGAGGATTACTCGGTGGTCTCTGTGATTGGTGACGGGGCGCTGACCGGCGGGATGGCATATGAGGCGCTCAACAATGCGGCGCAGCTGAAGACGAATTTTATCATTGTTCTGAATGACAATGAGATGTCTATATCCCGGAATGTAGGCGGCATTTCCGCGTATCTGAGCAATATCAGGACCGCGGAAAAATATACTGGTTTGAAGCTGGGTGTGGAGAATACCTTGAATAAAATTCCAGTGTATGGCGGAAAACTGGTCAGAGGGCTGCGCAATACGAAACAGGGAATCAAACAGTTTTTCGTGCCGGGAATGTTTTTTGAGGAGATGGGAATCACGTACCTCGGACCGGTGGACGGGTATAACATTCCACGGCTGATGCGTGTTTTTCAGGATGCAAAACGAGTAAACGGTCCGGTTCTTGTGCACGTACTGACGAAAAAAGGAAAAGGCTATGCTCCGGCAGAGCGGATGCCGTCACGGTTCCATGGAGCGGAGCCATTTGATGTGGAGACAGGGCTGCCGCTTAAACGAAAGAAAAAAGCGGCGTATACAGATGTGTTTTCCACTGTGATGTGCAAGATGGGCGCGCGGGAGGAAAAGCTGGTGGCTGTAACGGCAGCGATGCCGGACGGTACAGGGTTGAAACGTTTCCGGAATATGTACCCTGAACGTTTTTTCGATGTCGGAATTGCAGAGGGACATGCGGTGACGTTTGCCGCTGGGCTGGCTGCGGGCGGTTTAAAGCCTGTAGTGGCTGTCTATTCGTCTTTTTTGCAGCGTGGATTTGACCAGGTGATTCATGACGTCTGTATCCAGAATCTTCCGGTTGTGTTTGCAGTGGACCGCGCAGGGCTGGTGGGAAGCGACGGAGAGACACATCAGGGGCTTTTTGATTTGTCCTATCTTTCCAGTATTCCGAATATGTGCGTCATGGCGCCAAAAAACAAATGGGAATTGGCCGATATGCTGAAATATGCCATTGCATATGATGGGCCGATTGCACTGCGTTACCCGCGGGGAGAGGCATATGACGGATTACAGGAGTTTCGTGCGCCTGTAGTATATGGGAAAAGTGAGATACTTTATGATGAAAACGGGCTTGCGCTTGTGGCGGTCGGGAGTATGATCGAGACGGCGCTGGAGGTTCGTGACCGGATGAAAGAGCTGGGCTATCATTGCAGTATTGTAAACGCCCGGTTTGTAAAACCAATAGATGAAAAGATGCTGGATTATCTGGCGCAGGATCACCGGCTGGTGGTTACAATGGAGGAAAATGTCAAAAACGGCGGTTTTGGAGAAAAGGTACTGGAATACTATCATGAAACCGGTGCAGATCTTCATGTGTTGCAGGTGGCATTGCCAGATGATTACATTGAGCATGGAAATGTGGAGGTGCTCAGAAAAGAGGCCTGCGTTGATGCAGATTCTATATTTAAGAAGATCATTGCGCAGTATCAGCAGTAGAAATAGGAGCAGAAAATGAAGGAACGATTGGATGTACTTTTGGTACAGCAGGGACTGGCGTCTTCCAGGGAAAAGGCGAAAGCGGTGATTATGGCCGGTAATGTTCTGGTAAATGGTCAGCGCGAGGATAAAGCCGGGACAATGATTGACATAAAAGCGGAGATTACAGTAAAGGGAAACCAGCTCAGATATGTGAGCAGGGGAGGTCTGAAGCTTGAAAAAGCAATGGAGCATTTCGGACTCTCTTTGGAAAGCTGCGTCTGTATGGACGTCGGCGCATCTACGGGAGGATTTACGGACTGCATGCTGCAAAACGGCGCTGTGAAAGTATATTCTGTCGACGTTGGCCATGGTCAGCTTGACTGGAAGCTGCGCAACGATGAACGTGTGGTCTGCATGGAAAAGACAAATATCCGGTATGTGGTTCCGGAAGATATTCAGGAAAGGCCGTCGTTTGTGTCGATTGACGTTTCGTTTATTTCTCTGACGAAGGTACTGCTTCCGGTGCGGGAGCTCACGACAGAGGATGCGCAGATTGTCTGCCTGATTAAGCCGCAGTTTGAAGCCGGGCGGGAAAAGGTCGGAAAAAAGGGCGTTGTGAGAGATTCGAAGGTGCATGAAGAGGTCATTTACAAGGTGATTGATTATGCCGGGACAATCGGTCTTTGCGCTTTGGCGCTGGAGTTTTCACCGATCAAAGGGCCGGAGGGAAACATTGAGTATCTGCTGCACCTGAAAAAGACAGCAGAATCGTCTGTTCTGGAACAAGGAGCTGTGGAGAAAATCGTAGCTCTGGCACATGAAACGCTTGACTGAGGGTACCGATGAATAAATTTTATGTGATTACAAATTGTCTGAAAGATCCGGAATGCAGGACAGCCGGATACATAAAGGAGTATCTGGAGTCCCGGGGAAAGACCTGCTATATCCACCAGGAGGAGCAAAGAGGTCTGTCTGTGCGGCCGGATGGAGAACCAGAGCAGTATACGCAAGAGGAAGGCAGTGGAAATAATGCGTATTACGGAGTTTCGTGTGGCTACCGCTATACAGATGCCGGTTGCATTCCGGCGGATGTGGAATGCGTTCTGGTGCTCGGCGGCGATGGGACGCTTTTGCAGGCGGCCAGAGATCTTGTGGAGACAGAGCTGCCGCTGCTTGGCGTAAATATGGGAACACTTGGATATCTGGCTGAGATTGAGCACCGCAGTATCCAGCCCGCGCTTGATAAGCTGATGGAAGGGGCGTATTCGCTCGAACACCGGATGATGATTCAGGGGGCTGCCTGGCATCAGAATCGAAAGCTGCTGGAGGATATTGCACTGAATGATATTGTGATTTCCAGAAACGGACGTCTCCGGATGGTTGATTTCAATATTTATGTGGACGGCGTTTTTTTAACCTCGTATTCCGCAGACGGAGTGATCATAGCAACGCCGACCGGTTCGACCGGGTATAACCTGTCGGCAGGCGGGCCGATTGTGGCGCCGCAGGCGTCGCTGATGCTGCTGACGGCGATTGCACCGCATACTTTAAATTCCAGGCCGATTGTACTGCCGGACGGAGTGGAGATTACGATTGAGATTGCTTCCGGTCACAGCACGGATGTCGACGGTGCGGAGGCTACGTTTGACGGAGATACGTCAGTGAAACTGAATACAGGGGATAAGATCGTAATAACGAAATCAGAACGCAGAGCTTCGATGGTTAAAATGAAAAATACGAGTTTTCTAGAAATTCTGCGTGAGAAAATGAATAAATAGAGAGGGTTTTGCTATGAAAATCGGAAGACATGCCAAAATTGTCGATCTGATCGGAAAATATGATATTGAGACACAGGAAGAACTGGCGGAGTACCTGAAACGTGAAGGCTACCGTGTGACGCAGGCTACGATATCCCGCGATATACGGGAACTGAAGCTGACAAAAATTGCAACGAACGACGGCAGACAGAAATATGCGCTGATGCAGAGCCAGAGCAGCGGAATGAATGAAAAATACTTGCGTGTTCTGAAGGATGGTTTTGTATCCATGGACATGGCACAAAATATTCTTGTGGTGAAAACGGTTTCCGGTATGGCAATGGCGGTAGCGGCCGCGATTGACGCGATGCACTGGGGCGAAGTGGCAGGGTGTATCGCGGGGGATGATACGATCATGTGTGCGATTCGCAGCGTAGACGATACAATCATTGTTATGGAAAAGATCAGCCGGATTGTCGGACGGAAATGAAAAGAAACGGTATGGCATAGGCCGTTCGGGAGAGAGCAGGGAAAGATATGTTAGTCAGTTTACACGTAAAAAATATGGCTCTGATTCATGAGGCAGAGGTAGATTTCGGCCCGGGACTGAACATCATGACAGGTGAGACAGGGGCGGGTAAATCCATTGTGATCGGTTCCGTCAATATCGCGCTTGGAACCGGGAATTTCAGGGATTATGTTCCGGAAGATGCAGATTATGCTCTGGTGGAGCTTCTGTTTTCGACTCGAAATCCCCGAGTGCTGAAGAAGATGGAGGAGCAGGAAATTGCCTGTCCGGACGGAGAAATTATTATCACACGAAAATATAAGAGCGGGCGCAGCGTCAGCAAAATAAACGGCGAGACGGTTCCGGTTTCTGTCGTGCGGGAATTGGCCGGTGAGCTGATTGATATTCATGGGCAGCATGAGCATCAGTCGCTGTTATATGCGAAAAATCATCTGGCGATTCTGGACGGTTTTGCGGGAGAACAGCTGGAAGAAAAGATTCGGCGGTGCCGGGAGCTTCACCGCTCATATCAGAAAGCGAAACGCGACTGGAAAAAGGCAAATGAGGACGAAAGTGCGCGCGCAAAAGAGCTTGATTTTTTACAGTTTGAGATTCACGAGATGGAGTCAGCCGCTTTGCGGCCGGGAGAAGATGAGGAGCTGGAAGGAGCCTATCGCCGCATGACAAATAGCCAGCGCATTATGGAAGCGCTTTCTGAGGCAGCGGCGCTCACCGGGGCAGACAGCTATTCAGGAGCCAGCGAAGAGATTGGCCGTGCTGCACGTGCGATTGGCTCTGTGCGGGCTTTTGACGGGCCGTTGGCAGAGCTTGACCGTATGCTGGCAGATATCGAAGATCTGCTTGGAGATTTTAACCGTAGTCTGTCTGATTACATGGATGAGCTTTCGTTTGACGAGCAGGAGCTCGGCAGTACACAGGAGCGGCTGGATCTGATCAATCATTTAAAGACAAAATATGGAAAAACGATAGAGCAGATTCAAAAGGTCGAGCAGGAAAAAAGGGAACGTCTGGAGATTCTGGAAAATTATGAAGGATATCTGGAACAGCTTCGGATTTCTTATGAAAAAAAGAAACAGGAACTTTGGAAATTAGCGGATGAAATTTCTAAAATCCGCAAATCCTATGCAAAACAGTTATCTGCAAGGATTACAGAAGCACTGGTTGATTTGAATTTCCTGGAAGTACGTTTTGCAATTGATTTTAAAGAACTTGAGGAGCCTGTAGAAAATGGAAAAGATGAAATCTGTTTTCTGATTTCCACGAATCCGGGGCTTCCGCTGCGGCCGCTGGGAAGCGTTGCATCCGGAGGCGAGCTTTCCAGAATTATGCTGGCGATCAAGGCTGTGATGGCAGATAAAGACGCGGTGGAGACGTTGATTTTTGATGAGATTGATACCGGAATCAGCGGAAGAACGGCGCAGAAGGTTTCAGAAAAAATGGCGGTGATTGCCGGAAACCATCAGATAATCTGTATCACGCACCTGGCACAGATTGCAGCTATGGCTGATCAACATTACATTATCGAAAAAAAGCCGGCAAACAGCAAAACCGTTACTAATATTGGACTGTTGTCCGAGGAAGAACGTATTTCAGAGCTGGCGCGTATTCTTGGAGGTGCAAAGATTACAGATACGGTACTGGAAAGTGCGCGCGAAATGAAAGAACTGGCAAAAAACGCAAAAAAATACTAGAGTGTTTTGCACACGAAATCCACATACTGAAAGCAGAGACTGAGAAATTGAGGGCTCTGCTTTTTTGATATGGAATTTAAAGTGAGGTGCAAAAGATGAATGTCAGGAAGAACTACAGAAAATTTGTTCTTTTTTTACTTATTTTGAGTATGATTGCGCTCGGATACAGTGGGGTAGAGCTGCTTAAAAATCAAATCCCGGATCAGATTCTGGTATCGGAGGAGGAAGAATTTTCAGCCATTTTTCCAAGTGTATTCAAAGGTCTGATCCAGACAGAGAGAGTGAGCAATAAGGAGTCGTCTGATTCTTTAGGCAAAGAAGCTTCTGGTGATGAGGCGGCAAAAGAAGCTTCTTTATCAGGCAATGAATCAAAAAGAAATGAGGCGGAAGAAGCTGTTCAGGTTTCTTGCAGTCTGCTTGGACAGATTCGGCTGAAGACGGTGAATGTGACGATGGTTCCCCGCGACCATGTTTATGCCGGAGGAACTCCGATCGGAATCTATTTGGAAACGGATGGAGTGCTGGTCGTTGATACCGGCGCGATTACAGGAATGGATGGCAGAGAATGTTGTCCGGCAGAGAATATCGTGAAATCCGGCGACTATATACAATCCGTAAATGGCAGGCAGGTATCCACGAAGGAAGAGTTGATTTCGCGTATTGGAGAGTGCGACGGTTCGGATGTAATTCTCGCAGTGGCTCGTGGAGAGGAAAAAATCAGCCTTCGCGTTACGCCGGTGCAGGACGCAGATGGAAACTATCGTGCGGGAATCTGGGTGCGAAACGATACGCAGGGAATTGGAACGCTGACGTATCTGGAAGAGGACGGAAGTTTCGGGGCACTCGGACATGGAATCAGTGATATTGATACCGGAGAAATATTGGATGTACGCGGCGGTACGTTGTACGATGCGGATGTGGTTTCGGTTGTAAAAGGACAGCAGGGAGTTCCAGGCGAGCTGTCCGGTGTGATTCATTACAGTGAAGGCTACAAAATCGGAGAAATCAAAACCAACTCTCAGAATGGGATTTTCGGGACAGTCAGCAACCTGCCGGGATTAATCGGAGAAAAGCAGCTCTACGAGACTGCCCACAAGCAGGAGGTTGAGACCGGCAAGGCCGCGATTTTGAGTTCTGTGGATGGAACCTGCCGTGAATATGAAATCATCATCAAAGAGATACGCCTGAATGGAAAAGAAGAAAATAAAGGTATGGTACTGGAAGTGACAGATGAGGAGCTTCTTGAAAAAACGGGAGGTATTGTGCAGGGCATGTCGGGGTCTCCGATTATCCAGAACGGAAGAGTGATCGGGGCAGTGACCCATGTTTTTGTGAATGATCCCACAAAAGGGTATGGAATTTTTATTGAAAATATGTTGGAGCATTGAGCCGTGCGGCAGCAGACAAAAAAGGACTTTAATCGGGGAAAAGCAGAGCTTAATTGCCGGTTGTATATTGATATCTGTGCGTGTTACAATAGCTTAAATATAACCGGGATACCTGCGGTGCACAGGAAATTTATATAAAGAATAATTCTGGCTTAATTTCAGGATTCAGACCCAGTAAAGGAGGATAAGGTGAGCATCTGCAATAATCATCGTAAGACTGCAATCATTGTTTTCTTTTCGCTTATTCTCCTCTTATTTTTGTCTCTCCATTTTCATATCTGGAGCGGAAATTATATAGAGGGCGACCTGGAGAGTATGGTCAAACAGCATATGGACGTACTTGACAATGGGAGCACAGAAGCAGAAGCACTGGATCTAAAACCACATCGGGATTTTTTGGACACAGCGTATTTGCCTTACAGGGAAATAAATGCATGGTTCCAGTCTGTTTATTTGACGGAAAAGTGTTTTTCTTATTATTTTTTTCGTCCAAGTATCACGCTATGCAGCTTGTCGGTGCGTATGGATGATTGACTTTTTCTGATCTTTCATATTTTTTTCGCAAAAAGATAGGAATCGAATCAGGAGGATTCATATGTTAGCACTTCATGCAAGCAATATTTCAAAAAGTTATAAATCATCAGGTCAAACAATAGAAGTTTTGCGCCATGTAGATCTGCAAATTGCCAGTGGTGAAATGGTCGCCATCATGGGACCGTCCGGAAGCGGTAAAACGACGCTTCTGCATGTGCTCGCAGGCGTGGATGTACCAGATAGCGGAACGGTGGAACTGGGAGGGGAGGATTTTAGCGGATTAACAGAAGAGGAAAAAGCATTCTTTCGAAGAACGCATATAGGTATGGTTTTTCAGGATTTTCAATTGCTGGAGAGCCTGACAGTGAAAGAAAATATTCTGCTGCCTTTAATTTTGAATCAAAAGGACGTTTACTGGCAGGATAAGGCATTGAAAAAAGTGATGGAAGCACTTGAACTGGCGGAGTTTGCAGATAAAAGGATTGCAGAGTTGTCCGGTGGGCAGAAGCAGCGGGTAGCAATTGGAAGAGCATTGATTCATGAACCGGGAATTGTGTTCGGGGATGAGCCGACTGGAAGCCTGGATTTGAAAACGACCAGGGATGTTATGTGCTGCATGGTACAGATGAACCGGAAGTTCGGCAGCAGTTTTCTGCTTGTGACACATGATGCGTATGCAGCGTCTTATTGTGACAGAGCGCTCCTTTTGCAGGATGGAAAATTGAAATCAGAAGTCAGAAAGCAGGAGAGCAATGCATCATTTCGGGAGGACATTCTGAACATGTGGTGTTGTCTGGGAGGTGAAGCGGATGACTTTTTATGAGGTTTCCCAGAAAATGCTGTTGGCGAATTTTAGCAGATACCGGATATACTTTTTCAGCAATTTATTTGCTGCAGCTCTGTTTTACTGTTTTGCTTCCATTTTTACAAACCAATCATTTATGAATGGGAAGATTGTAAATCCATTGATATCCAGCAATATTTATTTTCCCAGCATTTTGGCTGCCCTGTTTTTGCTTTTCTTTCTGCCGCTTTCCTGCCAGGTGTTCGTTGCGGCCAGAAAAAAAGAGTATGGAATCCTGTTTTCCCTGGGCATGAGCCGGAGAGAGGCATTCTGGAGACAGTTTTGCGAGAATGTACTGGTAACGGCTTTGGCCCTGGCAGCAGCGTTGGCAGCAGGAACTTTGCTGTCATGGTTGTTTTTTGGAATCATTCGATATGGAATCAGCATTGTTGGAGTAAAGTGGGGATTGAGTCTGGAACCATATAAAATTACAGCGTTTCTATACCTTGTGGCTTTAGCGCCCGCGTTTATTTTTCATGCAGGTAGCATATTGCGTGAAAAAATCAGTTTTTTACTGAAAGCACCGGCTCTTTCCGAGAAGGAAGGAGTGCTTTATCGGATGTTATGCAGATGCTGTTCGGGATATATGAGGAGACATATGGCAGAGTGGTCCTTTCTGAGGCGACACAGCCGCGAATGGAGGATTCGCTCTGTGCTTGCATTTGTGATTGTTTCCTGTTCTGTTATACTGGTGAGCGTAAGTGTAACCATGAGCATGGCTTTTTTAAGAGATGCAAAAAGCTATTCACCCTACGATATGGTATATTCGGAAATGGACGAACGGCATCGGGTATTGGAAGGAAATGTAGCAGGAATTCTGGCAGAGTATGGTGTTGTGGTGGAACAGATAATTCGAATTCCATATGTGAGAAATGCCAGCTTTAATTGTTTTCCCGTGGAAAAAGTAAATCAATATTTTCAATGTGCGTATCAGGTCAAAGACGGCCAGTTCCTGAATCTGTTTCAATATGATTTGCAGGACGGATATGAGCATGAGATGCAGCCGATTTCTGAAATTACATACAATGGGAACAGGCAGCTGCGTTCGGCCGGAAGTGATGTGAGAATTTTATGGAATCAGAATCCGGCTTTTGCAGACAGGACACTGCTTGTCAGTGATTCTGATTTTGAAAAGCTCCAAAAGGATGCGGAATTTCAGGTCGGTGTGGCTCATTGGTTTTTGTTTGACCAGTGGGAGGACTCTTACGACGGAATCTGTGCAGTAAAAGAATATATGAGTGAAACGAATCAGAACGCAGAATCAGAGGCAGCCTATTATGAAGTGTCCTCAAAGGTGGAATATTATCAGGATGCACAAAAATCGGGCCGGTTTTTGATCTTTTTAATCGCATTCATAGTAGGGCTCATGATGATGGCAGAATTTTTGCTGATTCATTTTCGCATCCAGGCAGAACAGGAGGAAAATAACAGGGCGGTTCTCAGTCTGCGGATGATTGGCGTGACGGACCAGGAAGTCTTAAACGATCTGAAATATAAAAACAGGCTGCGTTTTATTCTTCCAGTGATTCTGGGGACTGTGTTTTCTTTTCTGCCGTGCTATTTTTTGAACGAAGCTTACAGTGCAGGCTTTCAGGGAGCATTTGCAGGAGCTGTATTTGGAATTGGAGCCGCGGGGGCAGAGGTTGTGATTTTAGGCTGGTATTCGAAAAGGGAATTTAAGGCAATGAAAGGCTGAGGCAGGTTTTGCGTTTTGAAAACAGGCTGAAGAACGTGCAAGGCAGCAAAGGGCTTTCCAACCAGGGAGGCCCTTTTTGTAAGAAAGTGGATGAAAATTCGGTGACAGGGCAGTGAAAATCGCTTATAATGAATTAGGAGACAGTTAGGGAATAATGATTAACAGATAAAATATTTGGTCTTGTATTCAAAGGGAGAACAAATGATAGCAGGTGGATTGAAAGAGAAGGGATTGTTTTATATGAAAAATTTTGAAATCTGCCTATCAAATCGGGATAATAAAAGACGAAAATATCTGGTTGGAGGCACTTGCAACAAGAAATAATATGGCGCATGCATATAATCAGGTGATAGCGATAGAGATTGTCAGAAATACAAAAGCAAAATATTACAATATGTTTTGCAAATTGAAAGAAGAAATAGAAAATAATTGGATTTAAATTTGGGCAGACAAGGCTGGCGCAGGATGATGGTACACAGAAAGTTTTATAAATTTTGATTTATAGCATGGCTGTGGCAAATGCTTAAACTTGCGGAAAACAGTGTGAAAAATGAGACAATTTTATGCGGGGAACAAAAATGGAAGCGAAATACAGGATCTCCAATTACGAAAAAATGAAAGATGATATGGCAACTGTGTTTTTACAGTACGATCAGGAAAAAATGATCCGAAAGTTTGCACTGGAGCACGACGAAACATACCTTTATATTTCTTTTGTTGGGAGAAAGTATCGCATTAATCGTCTGACAGGCAGTGTAGTCTGGTCGGAGGATGCTTTTCGGACAGAGCAAATGGCAGATTACAATGAAGCTATGACCATATATGACGTGCTGTGCTATTCCAAAGAATCGTGTCAGCCTGCAAATGAGTGGATCAATGTGGGAAGTCTTTCCGGCATTCAAGGTGGAACCCTGGCAAAAGGAAGCAACTTCTTTCAGGATGCTGGTGCATATTTTGACGGGAAAACACGATTGTTGATTCAGGCATGTGAGTCATTGGGAGGAAGAAGAGTAAAAAAAGGAGATGTGGCATTTGAACTGGATTTGTTTCCGTTTCTTACAATAGCACTGCATTTCTGGGAATCCGACGAGGACTTTCCCGCAAGTTTGCAAATTCTGGTGGATAAAAACATTCTTGATTATATGCATTATGAAACAGTAATGTTTGCGGTCACACATGTGCTTGGCTGTTTAAGAAGTAAGTGTGAAGTGCTTTGATCACTTTCCGGTTTAGGCAGGCAAATCAAAGACAAAATAGTTTTGGGGGTTATAGAATGAATTTGAAAATACGCAAAGCGGTACCGGAAGATCTTGAAGGTGTGGCAAAAATTTATGAAAAAATTCATTTGGCAGAGGAAAAGGGAGAGGCGCAGATCGGATGGGAAAGAGGCGTCTATCCGGAGAAGGCTACAGCACAGGAGGCTCTCGCCAGAAATGATTTGTTCGTTGAAGAGCTGGACGGCAATATCGTTGGCACAGCAATATTAAATCAGGCACAGGTCGATATCTATGAGAAAGCGAATTGGAGATATGATGTACCTGCAGAGCAGGTAATGGTAATGCACACGCTTGTCGTAGACCCGGATATCAAAGGGAAGGGACTTGGCAGAGCTTTTGCAGAGTTTTATGAAAAATATGCAGTGCAGCAAGGCTGCCATTATTTGCGGATTGATACGAATGAGAAAAACACAAATGCCCGGAAGTTTTACAAAAAACTGCAGTACGAAGAAATTGATATTTTGCCATGCACTTTTAATGGTTTGGAAGGGGTTAACCTGGTATTGTTGGAAAAAAGGATAGAATGAAGACAATGGATTGACTGATATAACGAGAAATCAAATAGATTCGAAAACGGACGCGTGGTATGACACCGGGATGGTGATGTGCCATGCGTCCTTGTTTTTGAAAAAGTCTGCAAAAAGGGAAAATAGTAAGCCTGGCTATCCGTTTGGAGAGTGGACTTGTTCATAAGGATAAAGTAAAATAAAAAATATATATAATAAAAAATCAGGGGAATTGTTACCAAGAATGTAAAAAGAAGGTGGGGGTAGTTGGATAAAAGCTATATAGCTCCGGAGGTTGCGCTTCGGAAACTGAGGGCTGCGCGGGGCTTGCAGCAGACGATATATATTTACGGAGCGACCGGCTACGGCAAAACAGAGCTTGTACGGCAGTATCTCTCTAATCGCAGATATCAGTATTTTTCCTGCAGGGAAGACAGAGAAAAACCGGAAGAAATATTTAGCTTTTGGCCGGAGCGTGAAAAGGGAGCTGGGAAACCGCGTGAAAAAAGAAACACAAAAGATCAGGCTTCCGTCATTGTAGTGGATGACCTTCATTTGCTGAAAAGCGAGGAGGGACGCGCGCAGATTCTGGAAACGATTGGACGCGGGGAGGTATGGCTGATTTTGATTGGCAGGAGTCCCATGCCGCTCTGGTTGATGCAGACCTATGTAAAAGAAGGCTTTCTGATTGTTACAGAAGAGGATCTGCGCCTCAAGAAAAAAGAAATTGCAGAATATTTCCAGAGGCAGCAGCTTTCTTTTACAGAGGAGGAGGCTGCGTACGTTTGGGAACAGACCCAGGGAAACGGCTACGTGGTACGGCACACGGCACTTAAGATGCAGGAGGGAAAACGGCCGGGCCCGCAGCTGACACAGGAGATTCAGGAAGCTTTTGTAGATTATCTGGAAAGCTGTATTCTTGTTGAATGGGACAGCGATTTGCTGGAATTTCTGATGAAGATCAGTGTGGTAGAAGAATTCACCTTGCCGATGGCGGAGCTGGTTTCGGGAGACAGCAGAGTATCAGAGCTTTTGGAACGGGCTTTGGAGGCGGGGAATTTTCTGACTTGTGAAGAAGGTGTTTACCGGCTCCGTCCGGAGCTGGTGGGTGCGCTCCGAAAAAGGGCGGCAAAAGTATTTGGTTCTGATAAGATGGCGGATTATGCTTATAATGCAGGGCTGTATTATGAAATGCATGATCAGATTGTACCTGCGCTTGTGATGTTTGAACAGTGCGGCAGAAAGGAACGCGTAAAAGATTTGTTGATTCGCAACGCGCGCTTGAATCCGGGTAACGGACATTATTTTGAACTGCGCCGGTATTATTTACAGATGCGGGAAGAAGAGGTAGAAGAAAGTGCTGTTTTAATGGCAGGGATGAGTATGCTGTATTCGTTGCTGTTGCAGGAAGACGAGAGCGAATACTGGTATGACAAACTGAAATTGTTTGTGCAGAAGACAAAAGGAGGCCAGAGGCGGGAAGCACTGAGCAGACTTGTTTATCTTGACATAGCGCTGCCTCACCGCGGGAGCATAGATATGCTTGAGATTATGAAACGGGTTCCTTCCCTGCTGTTTGAACGGGGCATTCGGCTGCCGGAATTTTCGGTCACGAGCAATTGTCCGAGTACGATGAATGGAGGAAAAGATTTTTGCCATTGGAGTAAAGATGACCGGAAGCTGGCAGTTACGGTTGGGAGACTTGTTGAGCGGGTACTGGGGCGTTACGGAAAAGGGCTTGTAAAGGCTGCCCTTGGCGAAAGCCTGTATGAAAAGGGTGGAGATACGTATGAAATACTGACTCTTCTGACACGCGCGCAGATGGAGACAGAAGGCAGCGGGATGATGGAGATAGAATTTGCCGCTGTTGGCCTGCAGGTACGCCTGAATGTTTTTCACGGGGAAATGCAGACTGCCAAAGCGCTGCTCGGCGCTTTTGATGGAAAGGTACGGGAACAGAGAGCCCTGCAGCTTTTGCCTAATATAGCGGCTTTGAAGTGCCGTCTGGCGTTGTATGAGGGTGACAGGAATACGGTGGAAACCTGGATGGAGACAGCACCAGATGAGAAAAAGGAATTTTATGTGATGGAGCGTTACCGGTATTTGACGAAGGTGCGTTGTTATATATTTGCAGGGGCTTATCTTGAAGCACAATCCCTCCTGGAAAAACTGAGGTATTACGCAGAGAAATTTCACCGTATTTATATACGTATGGAGGTCAATCTGCTTTCTGCAATTGTAAAGCAGCGTATGGGAGGAGAATGGAAAGAAGACTTTCTGGCAGCTCTCAAAGAGGCGGGGAAGTATCGTTTCTTTCGTCTGATCAGTGAAGAGGGAGCAGCGGTAAAAGCGCTGTTTGCATCTGCGGGACGGTCTTTTTTGGAGCAGGAGCTGCCAGATAAAGAATGGTTTTCACGCCTGTTATTGGAAACCGGGGAGGTGGCAGTGCGTTATCCGGTTTATCTGAAACGACAGCTTGCGCAGATGCCGGATTTCTGTGAGACGGCATTAGCCATTCTTCGGTTACAGGCAGAAGGACTGAGTGTGAACCAGATTTCGGAGCGGCTTTCCATGAAAGCAGCAACCGTGAAATATCATACAAAAGAGAATTACCGGAAGCTTGGAGTGTCGGGGAAAACGGATGCTGTGCTGGCTGCACGGAATCTTGGGATTTTATAGAAAACGAAACTAGGAGGAATAAGGATGCAAGGATCAGGAAAAAGGTTTCTGGCAATTCTGGTTAGCGCAGCTATGCTGACTGCAACAGCCGGAGCACCGGTTAGCGCGGCAGAAAAAGAAGAAATAGCGGCCGCATTGGAAAACGGGGAACAGAAGGCTACAGAGACGGCAGAAATATCGAAAGAGGAGGCCGTGACCTCAGAGACGAAAGCATCGGAGGAAACAGAGACAAAACCGGAGGAAACGGAAACGCCAAAGCTGCCAGAGACATCAGATACGTCCGAAGGACAATCAGAACCAGAGACACCGGAAATGCCGCAGCAGTCGGAAGTGTCGTCAGAAACAAAGCCGCCGAAGACAGAGGAGACATCAAATGTGTCTGAAGGACAATCAGAATCAGAGACTTTGGAAACACCGCAAGGGCCGAAAGAGCCATCCGAAAATGGGAAGCCAGAGACTGTAGATACATCAGATAAACCTGAAACACCATCCGAAACGCCGGGAATTTTGAATATGACACAAGCCCCGGCAGCGGAATCTGCCGGGCTGCCTGACACGGATACATCTGTACCGGAAGTTTCAGGAAAAACGGTACTTTCCGGTGAGGAGAATACATCGGGAATGATTGATGTACCAGAACCGTCTGAATTATCAAAGCCGGAGTTTTATGCGCTCAATGATGCGTTTGAAGTGGACGGAATCAAATATAAGGAAGTCGGAGCAGGCAGGGTTCGCCTGATGGAAGGCAAACAGGCAAGCGGGAACCTGGTTATACCGGAAATGGTCAAAAAGCCCGGAACACAGAAAGAATATCGGGTGGTTTCGATTGAAGGAAGGGCATTTGCAAGCAACAAAAATCTGACTGGAATTACTCTTCCCTCAAGCCTGACCAGCATTGGAACGTATGCATTTTCAGGGTGCAGCGCTCTGACAGGGAACCTGGTTTTACCTGAAGGCCTGGCGGAGCTCGGGGATTATGCATTTCAGAGCTGTGCAGGTCTTTCCGGGGATATCAGACTGCCGGACAGCCTGTTGAATATTGGAATCAGTGCTTTTTATGGATGCAGCGGTTTTAATGGAAGCCTGGTTCTGCCGGGAAATCTGACTTACCTTGGAAAGAGTACGTTCGATGGATGCAGCGGGCTGCAGGGAACCGTGCTTCTGCCGGACAGCCTGAATGTAATCGAGACATACGCTTTTTCGAGATGCCAGTTTACGTGTGAGGCATCATCAGAATCAGTTGCAGCACTGGCGTATGGTTCAGGATATCGTAACATAACGCTGAATGGCGTTCTGTATGAACCGGCGCCGATAAACACTTCTACTTTTCGTGTTGATGACTTTTATTATAAAATAATTGATAAAGAAAAAGGATATGTTCAATTAAGTTCGTCTCCAAGCACGGTATCAGGCGTTGTGACAATTCCGGATCGTGTCACGTATCAGGAAAAAACGTATCAGGTAACAGAAATCGGGCCAATGGCCTTTCATTCGAAAAAGAATATAACCGGAGTGATTTTTCCGGAAGGCCTGCTTCATATAGGAGATTCTGCTTTTGACTACTGTACTGGCCTTAGCGGAACCCTGACATTGCCGGACAGCCTGGTCAGCATCGGGGCAGAGGCTTTCATGGAATGTACCGGCCTGAGTGGGAATCTGATTTTTCCAGAAAATATGAAAAGCATAGGAAAATTTGCTTTTATGAATTGTACAGGCTTCAATGGATCTTTACAATTACCGGACAGCATTACAAATATCGGGGAAAGTGCCTTTTTTAACTGCTGTAACCTGAGAGGAACTCTGACATTGCCGTCTGGTCTGACGAAAATATCTCAGAATGCATTTTATAATTGCAGCCGTCTGACTGGAATACTGACAATTCCGGACAGTGTTACGGGACTGGGCAGCACGGCATTTCAGCTGTGCAGCGGTATTACAGAGTTTCAGGTTGGAAAAGGGGTACAGAGTATCGGAAGTTCCGCGTTTCCTTCTGGAGCCAAGCTGGTGACGGGCAGCCCTCAGGTTCAGCTTTTGCTGGTAGAATATCTGAGATTGAATGAGATCCCGGCCGCTTTTTGGGACGGGCAGGAAGATGTGCCGGGCGGTGCGATAGTTACCGTAGAGAAAGATGCTGTGATTTCCGGTGACATTACGATTGGTGAGGAAGCGCAGGTAAGGATTGCTCCGGATGTTACGGTCACTGTTTCCGGAAAGCTGACAGTGGAAGGAACTGTTACCGTGGAAGGAATTTTGCTGGCAGACGGCACAATTAATGTCACAGAAACAGGTACGATTGTCAGGAGAAAACAGGAGCAGCTTGAGATTCAGGATATAGGGAACAGAACGTATGGGGATGACAGCTTTACACTGGCTGTAAACGGCGGAAGTGGTGTAGGTGCTGTGACATTTGAAAGTTCTGATCCGTCTGTGCTGAGTATTTCAGGTAATACAGCGACAATCCGAAAGGCAGGAACTGTTGTTATTACGGCGACAAAATCGGAGGATTATACATTTAAAGAAACGTCAGCGATACAGCCTGTTGATATTGAACGGAAAAGAGTTACAATTCAGGCAGAAAATATTTCTGTGAAGAAAGAAGAGCAGCTCCCGGGATTCACGTATGTGCCCTTGACACTGGCGTATCAAGATCGTATCGAAACAGAGCCGGTATTAACCAGCAGTGTAATAGATACAGGGGTGATCGGTGAATATTCAATTGAGATTAAAGGAGCAGTACTGACCAATCATGACAGCTATGTGATTGAATATGTTCCGGGGATTTTGAGGGTGACAGATAATCTCTATACACTTAAGGTAAATAACAGTGGGGATGGAGCAACAGCATCAGGAGAGTTCCATCCAGGAGAACGGATTGAGCTTCATGCCGGAACCAGAAATGAGTATGTGTTTGATGGCTGGATTTCTGACAATGGCGGTGTGTTTGAGGACGCAGCTTCACCGGATACTGGTTTTATTATGCCAAAAGCGGATGTAGTGATTACTGCAAACTGGAAAAAAGAAGAGGGACCTTCTGATAATAATGAAGGAGGAACCGGCGGCAACGGAGGAACCGGAAGTAACGAAGAGGGAACCGGCGGCAACGGAGGTTCCGGAAGTAACGAAGAGGGAACCGGCGGCAACGGAGGTTCCGGAAGCAATGAAGGAGGAACTGGCGGTAACGGAGGTTCCGGCGATAACGAAGGAAACAAGAAACCGGACAATGACAAAAAAACAGAAGAAAAAAGAAAAGATGATAGAAAGGTGACAGAGCCTGCAATCGGAACTGTTTCCGTAGATGCTGAGAAGGATGGTAAGGATGGAACTATTTCTGTGAACATAACAGAAGCACATATCAGTCAGGCGGTTCAGGCAGCAAAGGATGCAGCAGCAGACAGGGATGTAAATGCAGGAGATATTTCAATTAAGATTCAGGTTACATTTGAGGAAGATGGTTCAGATGAGAATAGGGTGAATCATCTGAAAGTCAATCTTTCGTCTGAGGTACAGAAGCAGATGAAAGACAATAAAATCAGCCGGGTTACGTTTGCAGCCGAAAAGCCGGGCATCTCCGTAGGGCTTGATCTGAATGCTGTCGTGGCAGTCAATGATCAGGCGAAAGGAGATGTGCAGCTGGTCATCACGTGCGCAGATTCCACCAAGCTTTCCGGGGAAGCACAGGTTGCAATTGGAAGCCGTCCGGCGTTTGAACTGAACATTTTATACGGCAGTGATCAGCAGATGATCACAGATTTTGGTTCCGGGAAAATGCACGTTGCAGTTCCATATGAATTACAGAAAGAAGAAAATCCGGGAGGAATGCAGGCAGTTTACGTGAGCGAAGAGGGAGAAGCCACGTATTTGATTAATTCTGTTTACAGCAGCGGCAAAAAGGTGGCGTATTTTGCAGCAGACTGTCCCGGAATCTATGGACTGGGGTATCGAACACCAGCTTCCTGCAAAGATGTGAAAACCCACCCGGCAAAAGATGATATGGAATTTGTAATCAGCCGGAAACTGATGGAACCGCTTGAAGATGGGGTGTTCGGCCCGGAAGAACCGGTAACGGTGGAGCAGTTTACCGCTTGTTTTGAAAAACTGACTGGGATAGATGTGACCACTGGCCTTGAACGTTATTTTGCCGGAGCAGATACATGGCAGACTCTTACGCGTGCACAGGCGTGCTGTCTGCTGCGCCATTATACGGAACATACCATTTCTGGTTCTGTATCAGAAGGCTGGCTGAGAAATACTTCCGGCAGTTGGGCATACTATCAGGATGGCAGAAAGCTGACCGGAATTCATACCATAGACGGGTTGTGGTATGAATTTGGTAAAGACGGTTTGCTGAAAGGATAATTAAATCTTCAGGTAAGACTTCAGGCAAATGAAGTTGGAATGAAAAAAGGCATATGGAATAGCAAAGGAAAGAAGCTTTGTGATCCATATGCTTTTTTGTAGCCCATTCAAGAGACAATGTGTAAGGGAATCAAGCTTCCTTTTGCCTGCGTGGCTTGAAATATGGCAGACTTCATGATAAGATAATTTTAATCGTTGGAAATATTTTGATAATAAAAAACAGAGCGCATGAGGTGTTGCGGATGCAGATTAATTTAAGTTCAGATGGTTACGAGATCGTTGACAGCAGGCAGGTTTTTCTATTTGAGGCGAGTAAGGATTTAAAGCTGGATATCAGAGCAGATAACGGCTTTTCTTTTTCTGTTGTTTTAGTTTTTTTGAAGGATTCCTCAGGGAAACAGGAGATTAGGCAGGAAGTTCGGGAAAATACGCTTCATCTGTCGTGTATGAATTTTATGGATAAGGGAACCGGCCTTATTACACCAAAAAAGATAGCAGAGATCGAAGACAGAGCGCTGTTTTTGATGTTTTGGTCTTCCGTGCACGGAGATCTGAACGGGAAGGTCAGAAGTGTAAGATATACCCTGTTTTTTGAAAGACAGCCGGAGGAGAGTGAATAAATGGGAGCGAATCGGCTGATTACAAACGGGTCGTATGTATTAAATGAGAAAGCGGTTCAAAACAAAACCAAAAAACGGCTTGCGTATGAAGTGATGCACATGGACCGGCGGGTGGCAAGTATTTCGTCCATTGGGAATGTAAAGATTTTTGATGAGGCTTTTATGCCATTTGACCTTTATCTTGAGCAGGAAGAGGAACACGACATTGAGACAATGATGAACAATGTCAACAATTTTTACCATTGGTGTGCATCGCGTGTTCTGTCGCTGGACCGGAAATATGCAAAGGAAATTTTAAACAGTATCGGTGTGGCTCAGGCTGTGACAGATAAGGACCGCGCAGAGATTTCTCTGTCATATCACTGCGTCTCTCTGACGGATGTTTTCTGGGTCAGGGGCCAGGAGGAAGATGTTGCATTTGCAGAGCTGAATCTGTACGACAATACATTAAATGAGGCAGTTGTAGAGCTGTCCTTGAAAGGCCGGCAGATGACAGTCACAAATGAGGAGCTGGCGCCGGATTTATCAACAAAAGGCTGCTTTCCCAAAGCATGGATCCGCGGTGAAGGCGGCTTTCGTCTCCTGAAAGGGGGAAACGAATCTGCCGTGAACAGGGAATTGCTGGCAAGCGCGGTCTGCCAGTGTTTTGATGTCAGGCAGGTGAGGTACCGAAAGCATATTTATGAGGGGCAGGTGGTTACGGAGAGCGATATCATAACGTCAAAGGAATACTCTATGGTTTCAAAGATGGCGTTTGATATTTATGCGTGTAATCATGATCTGGATACACTTGAGATCTGTAAGCGTCTGGACCCGGTAACTTATTATGGTATGAATATTCTGGATTATCTGACCGGGAATACGGACCGCCATCCGGAAAACTGGGGGTTTTTGGTGGATAACAGCACAAATCAGTGTATTTCTCTGTATCCGCTGATGGATTTTAATCAGTGTTTTTTGTCTTATGACAATCTGGAAGGTGCAAGCTGCCAGACCGTATTACCGCTTCGAATGACACAGAGAGAGGCGGCTATCGAAGCAGTCAAAGCGATCGGGCTGCGGCAGATCGCAAAGATCGATATGGGCTGGTTTGGGACAATGGAAAAAGAAGCAGAAATGTTTCTGTTACGGCTTGCAGAATTGAAACATTATGAATCGAAACGTTATGAATCAAAACGTGACGAAAGGACAGAAAAGGATGAATCTGATACAAAAGATAGAAGCGTACCGTCCATGGAATGAACAGGAAGCAAAGGACCGGGAGCTGATTCTGGAATGCCTGCGCCGGGAACCGGATATTTTTACAAGAAAAAATGTCCTGGCGCATATGACAGCTTCAGGCTGGGTGGTGAATCCGGCGCGGGACAGAGTATTGATGGCGTATCACAGGATTTTTGATTCCTGGTCATGGCTTGGCGGACATGCGGACGGGCAGGAGGATCTGCTGGCTGTGGCAGTACGTGAAGTGCAGGAGGAGAGTGGGCTTCAGGAAGTATGTCCGGTATCAGAGGATATTTTTTCTCTGGAGGTGTTGACCGTAGACGGCCATATAAAGCGTGGGGCATATGTGGCTTCTCATCTGCATTTGAATGTTACGTATCTTCTGGAGGCTTCCGATGAGGAAGCGTTGTCTGTGAAAGAGGATGAAAACAGCGCTGTGGCCTGGTTTGGCCTGCAGGAGACCGTGAAGGTTTCCACGGAGCCATGGCTTCGGGAGCACATTTACGGAAAATTAAACGAAAAACTTCATTTCATGTAAGGTTATGAGAGAGGAAAAGTACGAAAATGAGCTTTGACTGGAAAAAAGACGGAAAAAGAATTTTGATTATCTGCATTGCGGCTGTGATTTCAGCGGTGAATATCAAGACATTTGTGCGCACAGGCGGACTGTATCCGGGCGGAGCAACGGGACTTACGATTCTGATACAGCGCATCGGAGAACGCTATCTGAATGTGGAAATTCCGTATACAGTTATCAATCTGCTGTTGAACGCAGTTCCGGCTTATATTGGATTCCGATTTATCGGAAAGAAATTTACCCTGTATTCCTGTCTGATGTTTTTTCTGACCGGTCTTCTTACAGATGTGATTCCGGCGCAGGTAATCACGTATGATACGCTGTTGATCAGTATTTTTGGCGGTATTATCAACGGATTTACGATCAGCTTATGTCTGCGTGAGAATGCGACGACCGGAGGCACCGATTTTATCAGTATTTATTTGTCGGACCGGACCGGAATGGACTCTTTTAATGTGATTCTTGGCATTAATGTTGTGATTATCGGAATTGCAGGCGTTCTGTTCGGATGGGATAAGGCGCTGTATTCCATTATCTATCAGTACGCCTCCACACAGGTATTGCATACGCTTTATCAGAAATATCAGAAAAAAACGTTGTTTATTGTAACAAACAGGCCAAAGGAAATCTGTGAGGTCATTAAAGAGATGAGCCATCACGGTGCGACGATTCTGGAAGGGGAAGGGTCCTATGAAGGGTGTACGCGCGATGTTGTTTATTCTGTCATATCAAGTGCGGAATGCAAACAGGTAACGAGCGCAGTGCGTGAAGTCGATCCGAAAGCGTTTATCAATGCAATGAGGACCGAGGAACTGACGGGACGTTTTTATCAGAAGCCGACAGAATGATGCCCGACGTATGTCCGGAACGCTGTTTTTTCCAGCAGATTTTCCGTATTGCGTTTATTCGACGGCAATCGGAGAAAAAAATTTCGTGATTTTCAGACTTTTTTTTATTTTCTGCGTCACTAATCGATTCCTATTACGTTATAGTATTATGTGACGTGTGCATTTTACGGCAGAAACAGGGGAGCTTTCTGTCGTTTTTGGGGGACAAGATTTTCTTGCCATCACGCGAGGTTGTTATATAATACAAGTAGTTTTTGTACATGACAATTTTTGGTAAGGGCCCACAAAAAATGCAGCGGTGCAACGACAGAAAATTCATAGGATTGAGAGGAGTATTACGATGGAAAAGCTGAATATTGCGATTGCTGACGACAATGAGAGAATGGTGCAGCTGCTTGATCAGATTGTGAGTAGTGACGAGGAGCTGCAGGTGGTTGGAAAGGCCGGAAACGGAGAGGATCTGATTGAGATCATCCGAGAGAAGAAACCGGATGTTGTGCTGCTGGATATTATCATGCCGAAACTGGACGGACTTACTGTAATGGACAGAGTCAATCAGGATTCCAATCTGAGAAAGCCTGCGTTTATCGTGATATCTGCGGTTAGTCAGGAAAAGATGACAGAGGATGCGTTTGAGCTGGGAGCGGATTATTATATTTTAAAGCCGTTTGACAATGACACTGTGGTGAACCGGATCAAACGTGTGCGTACAAGACAGCTTCGAAACGCGTCAAAGACAAAAAAGATAAGCGCATACGAAAGCCAGAAAGCATATATGGAACATAATCTGGAAACAGATGTGACAAATATCATACATGAAGTCGGCGTTCCGGCACATATTAAAGGATATCAGTACTTAAGAGATGCGATTATCATGTCTGTGAATGATATGGAAATGCTGAATTCCATTACAAAAATCCTCTATCCGACAATAGCAAAGCGTCATCAGACAACGCCGAGCAGAGTCGAGCGTGCAATCCGGCATGCGATTGAGGTAGCATGGAGCCGCGGTAAAATGGATACGATTGAAGAGCTGTTTGGCTACACGGTCAGCGGTGGAAAAGGGAAACCCACGAATTCAGAATTTATTGCGTTGATTGCGGATAAGATACGTCTGGAATATAAAAACCGGGCCTGAACAAATGTAAATAAAGTCTTTTCATTGCGCCGAAAATGAGTTATAATTTTTATAATATTCGTAATGAGCGGAGGTTCGTATATGAAAAGAATACTTTATGTTGCTTCTGAAGCAGTGCCGTTTATCAAGACAGGAGGACTTGCCGATGTAGTAGGTTCTCTTCCGAAATGTTTTAATAAAGATGAGTATGATGTCCGTGTAATTCTTCCCAAATATATGTGCATGAGCGAAGAGTGGAAGAGTAAAATGAACTATGTGACGCATTTTTATATGGATCTTGCATGGCGTTCTCAGTATGTCGGCGTTTTGGAGATGCAGTATGACGGCATACAGTTTTACTTTATTGACAATGAATATTATTTTTCCGGTGCCAAGCCATACGGAAACATTTATCAGGATATCGAAAAATTTGCATTCTTTTCAAAAGCAGCCCTTTCCGCACTTCCGCTGATCGGCTTTCAGCCGGATATCGTTCACTGCCATGACTGGCAGACGGGGTTGGTTCCGGTGCTTCTTAAGGATAAGTTTCATGAGGGTGAGTTTTTCCGGAATATGAAGTCCGTGATCACGATCCACAACCTGAAATTCCAGGGTGTGTGGGATGTCAAGACTGTACGTGATATTACAGGACTTCCGGCATATTATTTCACACCGGATAAGCTGGAGGCCTATGGCGACGCAAATTATCTCAAAGGCGGTATTGTCTATGCAGATGCGATCACAACAGTGAGCGACACGTATGCGGAGGAGATCAAGACGCCGTTTTACGGAGAAGGCCTGGATGGTCTGATGCGTGCGCGTTCGGGGAGCCTGCGAGGGATTGTAAACGGTATTGATTACGATGTATTTAATCCTGAGACAGATACGCTGATTGAGAACAACTACAACAGCCGTAACTTCCGTAAAGAAAAGATCAAAAACAAGAGAGCATTGCAGCGCGAGCTTGGCCTTGAGCAGAATGACGGCACCTTTATGGTGGGAATCGTATCGAGACTGACAGACCAGAAAGGTTTTGATCTGATTGCTTATATGATGGATGAGATGTGCCAGAATAACATCCAGATTGTTGTGCTTGGTACAGGCGAAGAAAAATACGAAAATATGTTCCGGCACTTTGCATGGAAGTATCAGGGCAAGGTATCGGCCAATATTTTCTATTCAGAAGCTCTGTCGCATAAGGTTTACGCTGCCTGTGATGCGTTTCTGATGCCGTCACTGTTTGAGCCGTGCGGTTTGTCACAGCTTATGAGCCTGCGCTATGGTACTGTGCCGATTGTCCGCGAGACCGGCGGACTGAAGGACACGGTGATTCCGTACAACGAGTATGAGAGCACAGGAACAGGCTTCAGCTTTGCAAATTACAATGCACATGAGATGTATTTTACGTTGCAGTATGCAATGAACATTTATTACAACAAAAAGCGTGAATGGAATAAACTGATTGACCGCGGTATGGCAGCTGATTTCTCCTGGAATCACTCTGCGAGCAAATATCAGGAAATGTACGACTGGCTGTGTTCTTACTGATTCTGAGAGAATTTTGTCAGAACTATTTTTGGTCAGAACTACATTTTTGGTTTTTCTGTCAGGATGCATATTTTCCCTCCTGTCCGGAGATACTGAGATCGTAACTCAAGTATCCGGAAGGAGGGATTTTTTTATGAATCAGATATCAGAGCTTGACCTTCAGAACCTTCGCCACCTGATTGGCGGATTTTCCACGACCCATTGTAAAATGCAGGCTTATGCACAGCAGGCAACAGACCCGGGCGTGAAGCAGTTTTTCCAGAAATCTGCGCAGTCTGCAATGCAGAGCAAGCAGCAGCTGATGCAGTTTTTGCAGTAAGAGATAAATAAGGAGGAAACAGACATGGACGAGAAAACAATGGTATCCGATACGCTGGCTGGCATCAATGGCGAGCTGGTACGCTACGGAGAGATGATTCCGCAGACAGAGAATGCACAGCTGAAGCAGACTCTGAAGCAGTTCCGCAATCAGTGTGAGCAGTCTCAGGAAGAGATTTATCAGATTGCAAGAAGCAAACAGTACTATGTTCCGGCAGCACAGGCAACCAGAGAAGAAATTGAGCATGTAAAATCAATACTGTCTCAGATGTAATCAGGGAATAGAACCAGGGAATGATAACAGAAATCCTGCCATGAGGCCGATGTAAATGAGTTTCAGGTACAGACGGCACATTTTTGGATAGGACTGTCGCATGAAAGAGGGACGATTCTTTTTTCATGCGGCAGCCCTGCTCTGAAAGGACAGGAGAAAGATCAGTCTGTTTCAGAAGTGTTTTATGAGCGTCTGGTTCCATGATTTTTTGTGGAAGCAAATCTGGAATGACGCAGAAGCTTTTGAGGCAGCATGCTCTGCGGCAGCAGGAAAAAGCACGGGATCAGAAATGAGATGCCAAAAAGCACCGCCAAAAGGAGCGTTCCGCCCCAGGAAGGTACAGAAAAACGGGGGCAAAACAGGCGCAGAGCGGTCAGTCCGGCTCCGCACAGGATGCATAAAAGGGCAGGTTTTAACAGAGCGTCCGTGAGGCTTGCAGTAAAGCCGACAGCACGGTGCAGCGTGATCAGGGAACAGACTACGATAAAAGCCTGGCTGACCAGCATTCCGATAAAGTAACCGTCAATGCCGATGTCCGGTACCAGAAAAAGAATACATAGAAGCCGGACGCAAAACCCTGCCGTATTCCACACAGAAGCAGCGGCTGTTTTTCCCATTCCGTGCAAAACGCTTATAAGTGTCGTGTTGATATAGACGAAGGGACAAAGCAGCGCCAGTTTTCTCGTAAAAACTCCGGCCAGGGAACTGTGGAATAAAAGCGTCCCCAGATCATTTCCGAAAAGTAAAAAACCAGTTAAAAAGAAATAACCTAAAAGAAGGCTGCCCTGAAAACTGGCATTGATCGTGTCAGTTATTTTTTTGTCCTGATTCAGTGCACGTGCTTCTGAAACGGCCGGAAGGAGCAGCGTTCCGATGGCGCTTGTTACTGCGGTTGGAAACATGAGAAGCGGCAGTGCCATGCCAGTCAGGGTGCCATATACGGCGAGCGCATCCAGAGAGCTGTGACCGAACTGACCAAGCATTTGCGGGAGCAGTGCGGCTTCAATTCCCTGTAGGACGCAGAGGAGCATTCGGCTCAGACCAAGCGGCGCCGAAACTGCCAGTGTTTTTTTTGTATCGCGGCGAATTAAGCGAAAGAAGGAATGGCGCCGGATCACGGAAAGTGCCGGAGATGCCATCTGTTCTTCCTGGAGTTGGTGTTTTCCAAAGACAAGGTGATAAATACAAAACAGGGCAGCGGCCAGTTCTCCGGCAAGCTGACCAAGTGCCATGATATTGGCGTTTGCGGTGCGCCCGCTTTTCTTGAAAATCATATAGAAAAGCATAACCGCAGTGATGCGCAACAGCTGCTCGATCAGCTGAGATGCCGCAGAAACGGGAATATTTTTCTTCCCGATAAAAAATCCGTTCAGACAGCCATGGATGGCAGAAAAAGGCAGAGAAAAAGCAATGATTTGCAGCAGAGGAGCACAGCTTGGCTCTAAAAGAAAATAAGTAGCCAGCCAGAGTGAACCACCAAAAAGCGCGGCACAGCACACCGTAGATAAGGTGATGGAAAGGAACAGCGCGCAGGCGAGAATACGGATTGCGGATTTCTGGTCTTTTTCTGCATAATATTCCGCAGTGAAGCGGGAAACGGCAGTCTGAATGCCGCCGCAGGAAAGGGCGGAGCAAAATGCCAAAACAGGAAAAGTGAGTTGAAATCGTCCGATTTCGGCTGCACCGATTGTACGGGATAGGAATATTTTATAGAAGAACCCCGCTGCTCTGGTAAGTAGCCCTGCCACAGTCAGAAGAAAAGTGCCTTTTAAAAGATAATGTCGTTCATTCATGGATAAATCCTGTCTCAGTGTTTGTTCAATATATGCAGATTGGAAGAGCGGATAGTACGAATTCCGCAAAACAGGCTTGACAGGAAAGAAAACGAGTGTTATTCTGAACAAGAAATCCGAGTAAAACACTCGGATATAAGAGCAGTTTTATCTTCTGTAAAGGAGAAAAAGATGAAATTATCAACAAAAGGAAGATATGGCCTTCGCGCTATGATCGATCTGGCACAGTACAGTGAGCATGAGGCTGTGTCGATCAGCAGTATTTCCCAGAGACAGAATATTTCAGAAAGTTATCTGGAGCAGCTTGTGGCAAAGCTTCGAAAGGCAGAGCTGGTTACGGGCATTCGGGGCGCGCAGGGAGGGTATCGCCTGATGCGCGCGGCAGATACGATTTCTGTCGGAGATGTGCTGCGGGCACTGGAAGGGAATCTGTCTATGGTCGAATGTTCGGAACACACAGATGAGGGATGTGTCGGAGCAGATCTTTGTGTCACAAAATATGTTTGGCAAAAGATTAATGAGAGTATCACAAGAACTGTAGATGAGATCATGCTGAGCCAGCTTGTGGAAGAAAGCAGAAAAGCACAGAAAAACAGGGAGACCCAGCCTCCGGATTACGGCAGCAGAAGCTGCCTGGGGTAGATGGCCAGGATCAAAGGAGAGTAGAAATATGGATAGATTTGTTTATCTGGACAATGCAGCAACGACAAAAACTTCGCCGACCGTGCTGGAAGCGATGCTTCCGTATTTTTCGGAGCTTTATGGAAATGCGTCCAGCATTTACAGCATTGGCGTAGAGAGCAAAGAAGCGATTACACAAAGCAGGGAAATGATTGCCTCAACTTTGGGGGCAAAACCTGAGGAAATTTATTTTACAGCGGGCGGCACGGAGGCAGATAACTGGGCGCTCAAGGCGACGGCAGAGGCTTATGGAGGAAAAGGAAAGCATATCATTACGTCTAAAATCGAACACCATGCGATCCTGCATACGTGTGCGAATCTGGAAAAATGCGGCTATGAAGTCACGTATATTGATGTGGATGAAAACGGCGTCATCAAACTGGAAGAACTGAAAAAAGCAATCCGGCCGGATACGATTCTGATTTCTGTGATGTTTGCAAATAATGAAATCGGGACGATTCAGCCGATTCGTGCGATTGGCGAGCTGGCGGCGCAGCATGGCATTTTGTTCCATACGGATGCGGTGCAGGCATACGGACAGCTTCCGATTAATGTAGATGAGCTGCACATTGATATGCTCAGCTCCAGCGCGCATAAGGTAAACGGACCGAAGGGTATCGGTTTTCTGTATATCCGCAAGGGAGTGAAAATCCGCTCTTTCATACATGGGGGCGCGCAGGAACGGAAACGCCGCGCAGGCACAGAAAATGTTCCGGCTATTGTCGGTTATGGCCAGGCTGCGAAGGAAGCATTTTCTTCGATGCAGGAGCGGACAGCCGGGGAAAGAGAGCTGAGAGATTACCTGATTGATCGTATGGAAAAGGAAATCCCGTTTACGAGGCTGAACGGAGACCGCAAAAACCGTCTTCCGAACAATGCGAATTTCAGTTTTCAGTTTATTGAGGGAGAATCTCTTCTGATTATGCTTGACATGGAAGGGATCTGCGCATCCAGTGGTTCTGCCTGTACCTCAGGGTCTCTCGACCCGTCCCATGTGCTTCTTGCGATTGGGCTTCCGCATGAAATCGCACATGGTTCGCTGCGCCTCACGCTCGGTGCAGATACGACAAAAGAGGATATTGACTATGTGGTGGAAAAGACGAAGGGAATCGTCGAACGGCTGCGCAGTATGTCACCGCTTTATGAAGATTTCTTAAAAAAATGTCAAAAGCGATAATACAAGATCCCAATGGGACAAAAAACAAATAACAAAAGATATCAATTACACAAGCTATTCATAACACAAAATATAAATTAAGAGAAAGTTCCCGTAACGAGTAAATACAGATAAAATAGAGGAAAACAGGACAAAATAGGACTAATACAGAAAGAATGGAAAAAGCAGCACGGGAATTTGGAGGAGATGAATTATGTACTCAGAAAAAGTAATGGATCATTTTCAGAATCCGCGAAATGTCGGCGAAATAGAAAATGCCAGCGGAGTCGGTACGGTTGGAAACGCGAAGTGCGGAGATATTATGAGGATTTATCTTGACATTGACGAAAACGATATCATCCGAGATTGTAAATTTAAAACATTTGGTTGTGGCGCAGCAGTGGCAACGAGCAGTATGGCGACAGAGCTTGTAAAGGGAAAATCCATCCAGGAGGCGCTTCAGGTGACCAATAAGGCGGTGATGGAGGCACTTGACGGGCTTCCTCCTGTGAAGGTTCACTGTTCTTTGCTTGCGGAAGAGGCGATTCACGCAGCTCTTTGGGATTATGCGGAAAAGCATGGAATCAAGATTGAGGGTCTGGAAAAACCGAAGTCGGATATTCATGAGGACGAAGAAGAGGAAGAAGAGTATTAAGGCAGTTTCGGGAGGGAGACCACAGGAATGGGAAAGAAGAAGGTTGTCGTAGGGATGTCTGGCGGCGTGGATTCCTCCGTTGCTGCATATCTGTTGCAGAAACAAGGCTACGATGTGATCGGTGTGACCATGCAGATCTGGCAGAAAGAGGAAGATGAGGCGGCGAGCGAAAACGGAGGATGCTGTGGGCTGAGCGCAGTGGAGGATGCCAGGAAAGTGGCTTTTGGGCTTGGAATTCCTCATTATGTGATGAATTTCCGGGATGAATTCCAGGACAAGGTGATTGATTATTTTATGGAAGAGTATCTGGCTGGCCGTACTCCGAATCCCTGCATAGCCTGCAACCGCTATGTAAAGTGGGAGTCGCTGCTTCGCCGGAGCCTGCAGATTGGCGCTGATTACATTGCGACCGGACATTATGCGAGAATTGCTCAGTTGCCGGGAGGGCGTTATGCGCTGCAGCGCTCTGCTACGGCTGCGAAAGACCAGACGTATGCATTGTACAATCTGACGCAGGAACAGCTTTCGCGCACCTTGATGCCGGTCGGTGATTATGAGAAAGACCAGATTCGGGAGATTGCACAGGAGCTTGACCTTTCCGTGGCACAGAAGCCGGACAGCATGGAGATCTGTTTTGTGCCGGATCAGGACTATGCTGGTTTTATTCAGAAAAACAGTGGCCAGAAGATTGCAGAGGGGAATTTTGTCACATCGGACGGAACAGTCGTCGGTCGCCACAAAGGAATTACCCATTATACGATCGGTCAGAGAAAAGGACTGAATCTGTCCATGGGACATCCGGTGTTTGTAACGGAAATCAGACCGGAGACGAATGAAGTTGTGATCGGGGAACATGAGGATGTTTTTACGGATCGTCTGGTATGTACGAATCTGAATTTTATGAGTGTTCCGGACATTTGTGATGAAGTATCGGTTATCGCGAAGATACGTTACAATCATCAGGGCACACCTGCGGTTGTACGAAAAATCGGGCCGGATCAGGCAGAGGTTGTTTTTGACGAGCCAGTGCGGGCTGTCACGCCGGGACAGGCTGTCGTGTTTTATGACCACGATTATGTGCTTGGAGGCGGAACAATCGTAACGGGCAGAAAGTAGTATACTGAAATAAGTATGGAAAACCGGAGGGACAAGCTGAGTTTATGGAAGAGAGAAGCAAAAAAAGGTATAGCAGGCGGAATCACAGGCAGACATTCTATGTCTGTCTTGTTGTTTTTTTCCTGCTTGTAGCAATCTGCGTTTTTGTTACGATGTTTCTGTATCGGAGTAGTGAACGCGGTCGCGTACCCGGAACAGGGGAACCAGCTTCTGTGATTCATACGGTAGATCTGGAATTGCTGGACAGTCCGTATGCGATTTTGCTGGATGCAGATACTGGGGAGGTGCTGTCTTCGAGGCGTGGAGAAGAGAAGATTTTTCCGGCATCTATGGTAAAGATTATGACAGTTTTAACTGCAATTGAGCAAATTGAGGATTTGGACCGGAAGATTACAATGTCGTATGATTATTATGATATGCTTTACGAGCGGGATGCATCGCGGGCCGGATTTGAGCCAGGTGAAGAAGCGGTGATCCGCGACCTGCTTTACGGGGCCCTGCTTCCGTCGGGAGCTGAGTGCTGTATGGAACTGGCCGTGCAGGCAGCAGGATCAGAATCAGCCTTTACGGAGTTGATGAATGAGCGCGCCCGAAGTCTCGGACTGACACAGACACACTTTACAAATTGTACGGGACTTCACAATGACGAGCAGTATTCAACTGCAAAGGAGATTGCGCAGATTCTCTGTGAAGCAATCAAAAATAAAACGTTTTACCAAGTGTTTACCACACCGTCCTATACGGTAAAGGCTACGGATCTCCATCCGGATGGATTTACGTTCTGGAGCACAATGTTTAAAACCATGGAATCTTCGGAGGTGACGGATGGTAAGATTGTTGGTGGTAAGACAGGTTATACCGACGAAGCGGGGCGATGTCTTGCCAGCATGGCTGAAATTGACGGACATGGCTATATTCTTGTGACCGCAGGCTGGGCTGCCGAGCCGCGTACGGAGCAGTATCATGTGAACGATGCGTTTCTGGCATATAATCAGATTGGCGATTAAAAGCGCAAATTATGGCAGTCTGATCACAAATATTTGCATGGTAAAGTCAGGTATTCAGAGATGTTTCCTTTTTTGCAGTGTTGTATAATGAACACGTAACAAAAACTGGTTTGTTCAAAAAAGGAGGAAAGACATGAGGAAGAGGATTTTGGTTGGAACATTTCTTGGAACGCTGGCGTTCGCATCCGGAACTGTGTTTGCGGGCGAGACAGCAGGTAGTGAAATTGAATCTGTAAAAGTGAACTGTTCCGTACAGTCTCCGGGACAGCGTCTTGATACGATTGAGGTAAAGGTAAAGAATCCGGAAGTACTGAATGGTATTCAGGCAACGGCATTTACGATGGAAGGGAAATCATATGGCTGGGGATATGAAAAGGAGGACGGCTTCCGTTCGCCTGATGTCCATGATTTCACAGCTACAATAGCAGGCGCCGTAGTGGAAGAGGATACTCTTATTTTAAGCATTTCTGATTTTAATGAGAAATATTACTATGTAGACAGCTATACGGTTACTTGCAGCAGCAACGAAGCACTAACATTTACGAAAGATCAGGTGACGGAAGTAGTGACGCCGGTTGCAGATGATTTTGAGCAGCTGACAAAGAGCTTTGATGGACAGCCGGACCTTGTTTATAATCTTTATACACCGGAGAAAGCTGATGAGCCGATGCCTCTGGTACTGGCCTTCCATGGTTCCGGAGATCAGGAGAATACAAGAGCGAACCGTGTGGTTACCGCATGGGCAGAGCCGGCACAGCAGGCAAAATATCCGTCTTACGTACTGGCGCCGGTGCTCAGCGATCAGTCGGCAGAGGGACAGGACATCAATGTGGCGCAGGCTGTTTCTGTGGTAAGAGAAATGATCGAAGACGGAAAGGTAGACGCAGACCGCGTATACGTGACCGGCAAGTCACTCGGAGGAGGAAATACGGTTCATGCGGCAGCTACAAACAGCGATCTGTTTGCGGCAGCGCTTCCGCTTTGCCCGGCAGCTAAGCGTTTTGAAAACGATGATCTCACCGTGCTTTCAGATATGCCGGTATGGTTTGTCCAGGGTACGAACGACCAGGCAGTTCCGATTGAGGGAACAAGAGACGCTTATCAGACGATTTTAGGCACGGGAAGCTACAAAGTTAAGATGAAAGAGTATTCTCAGGAAGAGATGGCAGCAAGGGGAATCGCAGATGAGAAGCATCATGATGTGGAAATCATTTCCCTTGAAGATGACAAATACGCTGACTGGCTGTTTGCTCAGAAAAAGTCAGATGTGAATGACGCAGTGGATTACGTCAGGGTGAATACCTCAGTTCCGGCAAGAGGGCAGAGGATTGACACAATAGAACTCTACCTGAACGAAGCTCTGGCAGAGATTCCGGGCGCGGACGCATTTACATTGACCGGTAAGGCATACACCTGGGCAGGCAATCCGGCTACAGGTTACCGTTCTGACGAGACGCATGATTTTGAAGCATCTGTTTCTGATGTGGCGGCAGAAGATGGAAAGCTGACATTGACAATCGGTGATTTTCCAGAAAAATATTTCTATGTGGACAGTTTTGAAGTAGTATGTGCATCGAATGAAACGCTGAGCTTTACGAAAGAAGACGTAAGAGAGACAACAATAGCAGTAGTAGATGAGTTTGACAGCTATTATGCGAACAGAACAGGTGCTTTTGATTATCATCTGTATGCACCGGAGACGAACGGCGAGGCGGTTCCGCTTGTACTTGCATTGCATGGTTCAGGCGACCAGATGAACCTTCAGGCAAACCGTGTGGCGGAAGCATGGGCAGATTCGGCGAATCAGGAAGTACGTAAGGCATTCGTACTGGCGCCGATTTTCTATGATCAGAGCAATGAAGCAGCATTTGAGATTTTCCAGGATACGATGAACCTGATTCGTAGCCTGATCAGTAAGGGCATGGTTGACCCGAACCGGGTTTACGTGACAGGAAAGTCCATGGGCGGAAGAAATACCGGAAGAATTTTCTCAAGCTACAATGGAATGTTTGCAGCGGCAATGCCTCTTTGTGGAGGTTATAGCGACGAGCTGAAGGATAAAATCGAAAATATTCGCAACAAGCCAATCTGGATTTTGCAGGGTGATCAGGACAAACCTGCTCTGCTGGATGGCAGCCGCAATCTGTACCAAGAGCTTCAGGAACTGGGCAATGAACAGGCAAAATATCATGAGTTCACAGTGGCAGAAATGGATGAGGCAGGCATCGGATATCATGATATCGAGATTCTTGCGATGGAAGATTCGCAGTTTATGGAGTGGATGTTTGCACAGACACTTGCAGAATAAATGAGTACAGACTGTTAAAAAGTAAGACAGAAACAAAAATGATAAATAAGATAGCAGCCAGGGGACTGTTGCGTCATGCAGCAGGCCCCTTTGGTGCATTGTACGTATTGTGAGAGGAATGGAAGCGGATGAAGAGATGGTTGGCAGCGTTCAGTGTGGTTATGATGCTAGGGGGAATCTGGTTTGTATTCAGAAATGAAGAAGAACAAAACATGCTGCCTGGACGGAGGATTACGTTTATCTCTCCTATGGCAAATTCAGGGTATTGGGGCAATGTGGCAGGCGGAATCCTGGATAAGGGAAACGCGTGTGACATGGATGTGAAATGCGTAGGTTTTTCAGAATTGAACCTGGATAAACAGATCTATGCAATGGAGAATGCAGTACTGTCAGGCGTGGACGGGATTGTCACAGTCGCATACGAGGATTCGAAAGAATTTCGGGAAATAGTGAGCCAGGCGCAGGAAGCGGATATTCCGGTCATTTTTATTGACAGTGATGTGGAGGATATCGGAAGATTATGTTACATAGGGTCTGATAATTTTTATGCGGGACAGCTTGCAGGAGAAAAGCTGGCAAAGGAGTGTGGTGGACAGGGAAAAGTGGCGATTGTCACGTCATTTTGTGATAACGCAAATCAGGCGGAGCGAATCAGCGGTTTTATAGAAGCTTTGAAGGACTTTCCCAAGATGGAAGTAGTGAAAATACTGGAAGGGCAGTCAAATACGGGACTGCTGAGAGAAATGATTGTGGGAATGATGGAAGATATTCCAAAGATCAGTGCAATTTTCTGTGCAGAAGGATATGGCTCCGGCGTTATGTGTAAGTTGGCGGAGAAAAACAGAGAACGGTTTGACGGAATTAAAATCCTGGTTTTTGATTACAGTGAAACAATCAGACATGCAATGATAAGCGGAAATATTGCAGGGACAATTAAGCAGAATCCATATGAGATGGGAGGACGGGCAGTAGAAGTACTACAGGAATACTTTACTGGAAACAAAGAGGAGATTCGGGATCAGTATACAAATGTCGAGCTGGTGGGAACCGAGGATGAGCTGGAAATCGAGCATACAGTAAGAGAGGATATTTTATGGCACATATATTAAAAGAAGGCTCAAATGCTACGCTGAAACAGATACTGAACCGTTATCACAGCCTGATTCTTGGCGTTGCTTTTTTTATGAACTTTGCAGCAATTTTGTTTCACGTTGTCAGTGTGGAGAGTTATTCGGATGCGATGCGGCAGGCATTGAGTCTCAATGAATATTATATGCAATTTGACAGGATGAACACAAACTTGTCCAATTATATATCAGATGGTTCTTCAGAAATAAAAACGCGGTTGTTTGAAACCATACAGGAATTGGAAAATTCGATGGCAGGATTGCAGGAACTAAATGTGAGTCCTGCATTTCAGCGGGATATAAAGGATATTTCGTTGATGATGGGGCAGTATGAGAAGAGGGTCAGAGCCATTGCAGAGAAAACGACGACAGGGGAGGAAGGGTTCTCTTCATCTGTTTACCGGGAGCTTCTGGACGAATATGAAAAAGCCGAGAATATATATGAAAGGATTGATGCTGAGTTTAAACCGCTGCATCTTCAGCTCTTGAGTAAAGCAAGCGAAAGGCAGAGTGCAGTTATGAAAAAGAGCAGGCTTTATTATGCCGTATTTCTGTTGTTGGTACTTCTTTTATCAGCATATGGAATCTGGTGGGGGAAACGCCTGAGCAGCTGGATTTTACTTCCGATTCAGACGCTGACGCATGCGTCGGAGGACATTCGGGATGGAAGGCTCTCAGAGTTTCGGAGGATTGATTTTCGGGAACATATCTATGAGGAAGGGACTTTGCTGATTCAGGTTTTTAATATGATGGCGCAGCAGATTAAAAGCCAGATTAAAATTATCGAAGAGGATGCGAAGACAAAGGTGCTCTACCAGAAACAGAAGGTGGAGAAATTGAAAATTTTGAATTTACTGCGCACAAGTGAGCTAAAATCTCTGCAAATGCAGATGAATCCGCACTTTTTATTTAATACCTTAAATATGATTGCAAAAACTGCTTATATAGAAGAGGCAGAGAAAACCGTATTTTTGCTGAAAAAGACGTCGCAGCTTTTGCGATATAGTCTGGATTATATGGGGAAATCCGTGACGCTTGGCCAGGAGCTGGAAAGCCTCGGAAATTATGTGTATCTTCAGGAACAGCGGTTTGGTAAGCGGATTTTATTTGAATTTGATCTGGACGAGTCCTTTCATCAGACGAAGATTCCGTGTCTGATTCTGCAGCCTTTGGTAGAAAATAGTATCATTCATGGTGTCGGAGCGTTTGTGGAGGGCGGAAGAGTTTTAATTCAGACAAAGTACGAGCAGAAAAGCGGGAGAGGACTGATTCGGATTGCAGACAACGGTTGCGGAATGGACGGGCAGACGCTTGCTTTGGTGCGGGAGCGGCTCTCTTCAGATGAGGAGCAGAGAGAAAAACTGGGATTGGCGAATGTTTGCAGGCGCCTTCAGATTTTCTTTGAGGAGAGGGCGAACATGGAGATCCGAAGTACGGCGCTGAAAGGAACAGCTGTTGAGATTATGGTTCCGGTGAAAGAAAGGGACGAGGAGAATGTGGAAAATTCTGATTGCAGATGATGAGGAAATTGAATGCCGTGGACTTGAGATGATGATACGGAAAAATTTCAAAATGGCTGAGTTGCTGCCGAGCGTATACAATGGGGTGGACCTTATTAAAAAAGCCGAGAGGTTCCAGCCCGATGTCATTCTTGCAGACATTAATATGCCGGGACTGAACGGACTGGAAGCATTGGAAATGCTTCGGTTGAAAGCGGTGAATGCGAAGGTGATTATTAATACGGCGTATAATGATTTTGCCTATATCAGAAAAGCGCTGCAGCTGGGTGCTTCTGATTTCTTATCGAAGCCGGTGTACGAAGAGGAACTGGTAAAAGCCATTTCCAAGGTGCTTGGCGTGCTGGAGCAGGAAAAACGGATTTTCCGTGAGAATCAGATTTCAGAGAAAAAATTTCAGGATATGCAGAGTGCTTTGGGGAATGGCCTGATGTCCTCTATTCTTCTGGGACAGCCAAAGGAAGAGGAGCTGAGACTGTGGTTTGAAAATCTGGATCAGACGTTTCTGGGAGGTATTCTGGTTTTGATGCAGGTACCGGATAACAAAAAAGTATCCGTGTATCTGGAAGTGATCAGAAAAATGGTGCAGGAAGAGCTGAAGCGTTTCTGTACATCTTTGACTATGGTACATAAAGAAACGCTCTATCTATTCCTGATACCGGGAGGCGAAGTGGGGGAAGAAAATTATCAGCCCTGGAGCAGGGAACTCCTGGAAATGCTCAGAAGAAAGATCAGGACTGACTTTGAATGTGAAGCAGTATTTGGCGTAAGCCGTTGGAAATATGAATTTGAAAAAATGCCGGAAGGGCTAAAAGAATGTCGTATGGTTTTGAATGACCAGCGCGCGGAAGCTGTCTGCTTTTTTGAAAAGCGGGAAAAGATATACAGTCGGCAGGCAGAGGATTTGGAGCTGACTGAGGATATGGCAGATGCTGTAAGAAGAAAAGATTCGGAAGCTGCAAAAGAGATCTTGCAGAAGATATTTACGCAATGGAAAGCCGGAGGACAGGGATTGTGGCAGGAACAACGGCTGGCAGCAGCTTTTATCCAAAAATGCCAGGAGGAGCTTGAGAGTGGAAAAAGACGACATTTTTTCTGGAGACAGCTTCTGGAACGGCTGCAGAGCGCTTCGGATGAGACACAGCTGCAAGAAAGGGTGCTTGCAGTTTTATGGGAGCTTCCGGAATCGAAAAGAACGGAAACGATTCGGAATGAATATGTGGAGGAAGCGGTTCTTTATATTGAGAACAATTACATGAAGGATATTTCACTGGAGGCAGTAGCAGAGCGTCTTGGGATCAGTTCTTTCTATCTGAGCCGTCTGTTGACGCAGCAGCTTGATGAAAGCTTTGTAGAACTTCTGACAGATGCCCGGATTGATCATGCGATTCGGCTTATCCGGGATGAAGATTTTATCGTAAAGGATATCGGGGCACGGGTGGGATATCTTTCGCCTACTTATTTTTATAAGGTATTCAAGAAGAATACAGGAATGACAGTAGGAGAAATGAGACGGCTGCTGCGTGGGCTGTGATCCATTGTTTGAAAGGCAATCTTATGAAAAGAATGGAATCTGGCGTACTTTTGTGGTAAAATGTATTCAAATCATTATTGCTAAAGATAAATAAGTCTATATAAAAACAGGCTGGCAGGAAATTTTCTTGCCAGCTTGTTTTTATGATTTTTGATTTAACCCAGAGGTGATAGTGTCGTTAATATGCTTTTGTATCTGTTCGGGTGTTTCATCAAAATCATATTTTATCCACTGATAGATGATGCCGAAGTATCCATAGATAAAAAAGGACATAAGATACGAGGCTTGCTTGTCGTATGTTTCCCCCGAAGGTATCAAATCCTCAAGCGCACGCATAATGACAGAAATAAGATTATTTTGATAGAGCATTGAAAACAGACGCCTTTTATCATATATGAATTCTGTCAAATCAGCATTCTCTCCCCGCTCGTCGCTTTCGTGCATATTAGAATACTGCTCCCATTCATATTTTATCTTGAAAAGAAGCATTTCCTCTTTGCTGTTTTTGTTTTCAAAATATCTGTAAAAAGTAGTTCTGCCGATGTCTGCTTCCTTGCAAATCGAGTTTACATTGATTGTATCAAAGTCTTGGGTCTTCATCAGCTTGATAAGTGCGTCTGCAAGACATAGTTTCATAAATGTTGTTTGATTTTTCTTCATAAAGGAACAAAATCCCCCTTTTTGTACCGCATAGCGTGATGGCAGTATCATTTTTACTGATTCGCATTGACACTCAATGCGACCGTCATTATAATATAATTTGATTGAAACAAATGTTTCGTATAATAACACTTGTTCCGAAATTATTATAGAGAAAACAGATTATTCTGTCAAGCGGAAGGAGATTTATTTATGAAAAAAGTCTTGAAAATAGTGGGGCTTGTGATTTTAGTGATTATCATTTTAATCGTCCTTGTAGTGGGCTTCCTGCTGATTAAAAACTACATTGATTTTAAAAAGCCTTGGCTGGATAAAAATTACTACAAGCAGTTCCAGTCTGATTCGGAATTAGAAAAAAAGTATGCGGGACTTGGAGGTTATGAAGTATCCAGTAAGATAGTAGAATCCGAAGATAAGACGATTGGGAATATCCGTATTTGGTATCCATCTGAAATGAAGAATAATCAAGATGATTATCCAATGGTAGTTGTTGTAAACGGTAGCAATACAGCGGCATTGAACTATGAAGCTTATTTTGAAAGGCTTGCTTCGTGGGGATTTATTGTTGTTGGTAATGATGACAGACAGTCGGGAATAGGTATATCCACCTCACAGACCTTGGATTATATGCTGGAGCAAAATCAAAATTCCAACAGCCTGTTTTATGAAAAAATTGATACCCAAAATATTGGAATTGCCGGATATTCACAGGGTGGTGCGGGTGCGATTAGAGCGGTAACTGAATGTGAGAACGGCAGTCTTTATAAAACAATTTTTACGGGCAGTGCAGCCCATTCCTACCTTGCACACATGTGGGGAGGATATGACGCTTCTAAAGTGTCGATTCCGTGGTTTATGACTGCTGCTACTGGAACTTCTGATGATACGGGCGCAACGGACGTAGCAAAAGAGTGGCTTGGTGTTGCTCCGCTTTCATCGTTGGTTGAGAATTACAATGCTATGTCGGACAATGTATTTAAACTTCGTGCAAGAGTTGTAGGAGCAGAGCATGAGGAAATGCAGATGAAGACTGATGGATATATGACGGCGTGGATGCTATACCAGTTACATGGAGATGAAGAAGCTGGTAAAGCACTTATAGGCGAAAATGCAGAAATCCTAAACAACGCCAAGTGGCAGGATATTGAGAAAAACGAATAAGGATTGAAATAATGAAGTCCTTCTGAAAGAGATCATACGCATTCACGAGGCATCATGAAACACCTATGGTGGCAGAAAATATCCTGAACAGGAAATTTGACGCTGACAGACCCGGCCAGAAAATGGTAAGTGACATTACCTATATTCGAACGGATGAAGGCTGGCTCTATCTTGCCGGAGTGATGGATCTATGTGGGGATAAGATAGTCGGCATATCAATGGACGGACGCATGACGAAAGAGCTGGTGCTGTCAGGGCTTAAGGATGCCATCTGCCATACAAAGGTTACAGAGGAAAGAACACGGATTTATCAGCAGCATGAGCCGGAAAGGGAACTGCTGGGACAACGCCCCGATGGAAAGTTTCTGGGAGAAGTTAAAGCAGGAATGGCTTAACGGGCAGCATCAGACAGATCCGAAAGCAGCATAGCTGTTTTTGAATAAATAACCACACAGTCATGGCAGAAGCAGAAAAGATTTTTCTGCCAGTCTGAATGGAAGAAAAAGCTAGAAAAACTAAGAACCGGATAGAATCCTTTCGTTTTAGATGTCTATGTTGCTGGGGACGGCTCATTTGTATTCCTTGCGGGCGACGAGACAAAAGCCTTCGCCTGCAAGGGAATCAGATTTTTATGCTTTGACAGATGCGGATATCACCCGTTCAGGGGGAGCATTTCCAGTTTACGTTCCTGAAATATGGCGTAGTATCGGAAGCCAAGATCGAGAAGGAGGGCCTGCACCCGGTCAAAGTCGAAACAAAGGTGTTTGGGATCGTGAGCGTCGGAGCCGATTGTGAGAAGCTCTCCGCCAAGCTCGCGGTAACGGCGCAGGACACCGGCGCAGGGGTTTGGCTCTCCTAGACCATATTTAAAGCCACCAGTATTGACTTCAAGGCATTTTCCGTTTTCAATCAGGAGACGAAGGATCGGATCAATATAGTCTGCGTATGCTTCATAAGAATATTCGCGATTCTGGTTCGGGCCATAGCGGACAATGAAATCCATATGTCCAAGTGTATCGTAGCTTTGAGGGGGAAAGCATTTCAACGTCTCATATTCTGTTTTCAGAAATTCTTCGTAACATTCACGCTCGGATCTCTCAATGAAATATTCCGGATAATAAGGATCTTTGCCATCCACAAAATGAAGGGAGGCAATGACAAAATCAAAAGAGTATTTTTCCAGAAGCGTCTGGAGTACCGGGGGCAGATGTTTCATTATACCGAATTCGATACCGGAACAGATGCGGATACGGTCTGCATACTGTGATTTCAACCGGGACATCTTCCGAACATATGCATCAAAATCCAAGGTGAAGACAAGTTCCTGTTCCGGGAGATCCTGATCGTGGTGTTCTGTGAAGCATAATCCCTGAAGTCCGAGTGTGAGTGCGCGTTCAATCATAAATTCAGAGGGAATTTCGCAGTCACCGGAAAAATCAGAGTGAAGATGATAATCATATCGGATCGTCATAAAAACCTCCTTGTTTGCATTGTGAGTCGCGTTTGAAAGCAAAAAAATAGGGCCTTGTCAGCGGGAAAATACAGCATTTTGCACATGATGAAATCATAATATCCGATGTGTTTCAGAAAGTCCACAAATTTTTTTCGGAATGCAGATTACTACTTGAATTTTTGGGACAAATTGGTTATTATAACAGATAGGTTGGAGTTTTTTTAACAAATAGCAGAACTTCAACAGTTACTATTTAAAATTACATTTAGGAGGAATTGTAATCATGGCAGTAAAAGTTGCGATTAATGGTTTTGGACGTATTGGTCGTCTGGCATTCAGACAGATGTTCGGTGCTGAGGGATATGAAGTAGTTGCTATCAACGATCTGACAAGCCCGAAGATGCTGGCTCATCTGTTGAAGTATGATTCATCTCAGGGAAAATATGCTCTGGCTGACAGTGTAACAGCAGGCGAGGATTCCATCACCGTAGACGGCAAGGAAATCAAGATTTATGCAAAGGCTAACGCTGCTGAACTTCCGTGGGGAGAGATTGGTGTTGATGTAGTTCTTGAGTGTACAGGTTTCTACACATCCAAAGAGAAAGCATCTGCTCATATTACAGCAGGCGCAAAGAAAGTTGTTATCTCTGCTCCGGCAGGAAATGACCTTCCGACTATCGTTTACAATGTAAACCATGAAACACTTACAAAAGAAGATACTGTTATTTCAGCAGCTTCCTGTACAACAAACTGCCTGGCTCCGATGGCAAAGGCTCTGAATGATTATATGCCGATCCAGTCTGGTATTATGTGCACAATTCACGCATACACAGGCGATCAGATGATTCTTGACGGACCGCAGAGAAAAGGCGATCTGAGAAGATCACGTGCAGGTGCTGTAAATATCGTTCCGAACTCCACAGGCGCTGCTAAGGCAATCGGCCTTGTTATTCCGGAACTGAACGGCAAACTGATCGGTGCTGCACAGCGTGTTCCGACCCCGACAGGTTCTACTACAATCCTGAACGCAGTTGTTAAGGGCGCAGCTACAGTTGATGGTATCAACGAAGCTATGAAGGCAGCAGCTACAGAGTCCTTCGGATACAACACAGACGAAATCGTTTCTTCTGACGTTATCGGTATGAGATTCGGTTCTCTGTTCGATGCTACTCAGACAATGGTAGTAAATCTTGAGGATGGCACATCTCAGGTACAGGTTGTATCATGGTACGACAACGAGAATTCTTACGTAAGCCAGATGGTTCGTACAATCAAGTACTTCGCAGAGCTTGCATAAGTAAATCTCTGAATTAAAATTTGTATAAAAAATCTGTATAAGAAATGACCTAAGAAGGGGTCCGGTCTGCTTGGACCGGATTCCTTTTTTGCTTAGGCTCGCATATGGAAGTTTGCTGTTGACACAGTGTGTAGGCAGGAAAAGAAATTTTCCGTATTCGATTGTGCAGGCCGTATGGAAAACGTTTTGTGTTACAAAACGAATAAAAGAGAAATCAGGAGGAATTCCAATGCTTAACAAAAAATCAGTAGACGATATCAGCGTAAAGGGCAAAAAAGTCCTGGTTCGCTGTGACTTTAATGTACCGCTTAAAGACGGAAAGATCACAGATGAAAACCGTCTGGTAGCAGCACTCCCGACAATCAAAAAACTTCTTGCCGATGGTGGCCGTGTAATTTTGTGCTCTCATCTTGGAAAGCCGAAGGGAGAGCCGAAGCCGGAGCTGTCTCTGGCGCCGGTAGCAGTACGTCTTTCTGAGCTGCTTGGACAGGAAGTAAAATTTGCAGCAGATGACAATGTAGTCGGTGAGAATGCAAAGGCAGCTGTTGAAGCGATGAAGGATGGAGAAGCGATTCTGCTTCAGAATACACGTTACAGAGCAGAGGAGACAAAGAACGGTGAAGCATTCAGCAAAGAGCTGGCTTCTCTGTGTGAAGTATTTGTAAATGATGCGTTTGGTACAGCACACCGTGCACACTGCTCCAACGTTGGTGTGACAGAATATGTAGATACCTGCGCAGTAGGTTATCTGATGCAGAAGGAAATCGACTTCCTTGGCAATGCAGTAAACAATCCGGAGCGTCCGTTTGTAGCAATTCTGGGCGGAGCAAAAGTAGCTGATAAATTAAATGTTATCTCCAACCTGCTTGAGAAATGTGATACACTGATTATCGGCGGTGGTATGGCGTACACGTTCCTGAAAGCAAAGGGCTGTGAGGTAGGTACCTCTCTGGTAGATGACACAAAAATTGATTACTGCAAAGAGATGATGGAAAAGGCAGAGAAGCTTGGCAAGAAGCTTCTGCTTCCGGTAGATACAACCATCGCAAAGGAATTCCCGACCCCGATTGATGCAGAGATCGAAGTATCTGTTGTAAGTTCCAGCGCTATTCCGGCTGATATGATGGGCCTTGACATCGGAACAGAAACAGCAGCTCTGTATGCAGATGCAGTAAAATCTGCAAAGACAGTTGTTTGGAACGGACCGATGGGCGTATTCGAAAATCCGATTCTTGCAAAAGGCACGATCGCAGTTGCAAAATCTCTGGCAGAGACCGATGCGACCACGATCATTGGTGGCGGCGATTCCGCAGCAGCAGTGAACCAGCTTGGATTTGGCGATAAGATGTCCCACATTTCCACAGGCGGCGGCGCATCCCTCGAGTTCCTGGAAGGCAAAGACCTGCCAGGTGTAGCTGCAGCTGACGATAAGTAAGCACTTAACGATTGGCGAGCCGTAGGTTCCAATTTGATGAAAACAATAGAAGGAGAAAAGACAATGGCAAGAAGAAAAATTGTGGCAGGTAACTGGAAAATGAACATGACTCCGAGCGAGGCTATTAAGCTGGTTGAGACGCTGAAGCCGCTCGTGGCAAACGATGACGTGGATGTAGTTTTCTGTGTTCCGGCGATTGACATTATTCCGGTAATGGAAGCTGCAAAGGGTTCCAACATTCAGGTTGGTGCTGAGAATATGTATTATGAAGAGAAGGGTGCATACACTGGAGAAATTTCACCGGCTATGCTTACCGATGTTGGCGTAAAGTATGTTGTTCTCGGACATTCTGAGAGAAGAGAGTACTTTGCGGAGACGAGTGAGACTGTAAACAAGAAAATGCTGAAAGCATTTGAGCATGGTATTACACCAATCATGTGCTGTGGTGAGACTCTGGAGCAGAGAGAGCAGGGAATCACAATGGATTGGATTCGTCAGCAGGTTAAGGTTGGTTTTCTGAATGTAACTGCAGATCAGGCAAAAACAGCGGTGATCGCATATGAGCCGATCTGGGCAATCGGAACAGGAAAGACAGCTACAACAGAGCAGGCACAGGAAGTTTGCGCTGAGATTCGTAAGTGCATCGCTGAAATCTATGATGACGCTACAGCAGCAGCAATCCGTATTCAGTACGGCGGCTCTGTAAACGCAAAAACAGCTCCGGATCTGTTTGCACAGGCAGACATCGACGGCGGTCTGGTAGGCGGCGCTTCTCTGAAAGAAGAGTTTGGTCAGATTGTAAACTATAAATAAAGATCACATGCTTTGACATAGTCAAATAGCGTGTAAGAATTTGAACACCATCAAATACAAGGATACCGGCAGTGATGAGGTATTTCATTGTATTTGATGGTGTTTTTTTAGATCATATTCATAACAAAAGATCTGATGGAAAAAAGATACTTTTTTGCAGTTTTGGGGGGCTGAATATAAAATTTTTAACAATGCCAAAGAAAATGAAGATATTTTACAAGACTTTTTGATGTCACAGCGGTACAATATGCGCGAAAGGCAGTGAAAACGCATGAAGAAAGAAACAAAGACGGTAGTTTATGATGATAAATTAAGAATGGAAGCCTACCGCTTTGAGGGGATTGTGCAGCCATTCCCCAATCATTTCCATGAGTATTATGTGATAGGATTTGTTGAGGATGGGCAGCGCGTTTTATTCTGTAAAAACAAAGAATATAGCATAGAAAAGGGAAACGTCATTCTGTTTAATCCGGGGGATAATCATGCCTGTGTTCAAAGTGACGACGGAACTTTTGATTATCGCGGTTTTAATATTTCAAAAGGTATGATGCTTGACTTAGCCGAAGAAGTAACAGGGATACGGGAACTTCCCGGTTTTTCAAAGAATGTCATTTATGATGAAGAAATCGCCTGTTATCTTCGCACGCTTCACGAAATGGTTATGAATGGTACTTCTGATTTTGGAAAAGAAGAAAACCTGTTATTTCTGATCTCTGCATTGATACAGAATTATGGACAGCCCTTTGAAAGTTGTGTGCTGGAATGTCGGCAGGAAATTGAAAAAGCCTGTGAATTTATCAGACAGCACTTAAACGAACGGATTGATTTAGATCAGATATGCCGCTATGCTGGATTAAGCAAATCCACCTTGTTGCGGGCATTCGCCAAGTCAAAGGGGGTTACGCCATACCGCTATTTAGAAACAATGCGTATCAATGAAGCAAAGGCACTGTTGGGAAAAGGCATGCAGCCTATAGAAGTCGCCATGCAGACAGGATTTTCAGACCAGAGCCATTTGACAAATTATTTCAATCGCTTTATCGGGCTTGCCCCCGGTGTTTATCGTGATATATTCTTTGACAAGAATAGGAATGAGGAGTAACGGTATGAAGAGCAAAAAGACGATCGGACATTTAGCCGCATTATTAACGATTGTGATTTGGGGAACGACTTTTATCTCCACCAAAATCCTGTTAGTAGATTTTCAGCCTGTGGAAATTCTCTTTTTCCGCTTTATTATGGGCTTTTTGGTTTTATTAGCAGCATATCCCCGGAGATTAAAGACCACAGGATATAAGCAGGAACTAACTTTTGTACTTGCGGGGCTGTGTGGAATATGCCTGTATTACCTGCTGGAAAATATTGCATTGACGTTTACAATGGCCTCCAATGTGGGCGTGATTATTTCCGTTGCCCCATTCTTTACGGCAATACTGGCGCATTTGTTTATGAAGTCAGAGGAAAAGTTATATCCGCAATTCTTTGTTGGATTTGTCGTTGCAATGGCAGGTATTATCTTAATCAGCTTTAACGGTTCAAGATTAGAACTTAATCCTTTGGGCGACTTGCTTGCAGTTATTGCTGCCCTTGTGTGGGCTTGCTATTCCATTTTGACAAGAAAAATCAGCAGCTTCGGCTACCCAGTCATTCTCTCTACACGCAGGACATTTTTCTATGGAATATTATTTATGATACCGACACTGTTCTTTTTTGACTTTCAAGCGGATTTATCCCGGTTCACGAACATCACATACCTGTTCAATATCCTGTATCTGGGATTAGGGGCTTCTGCGCTTTGCTTTGTCACATGGAATTTTGCAGTAAAAGAATTAGGCGCAGTAAAGACAAGCGTATATATTTACATAGTGCCTGTGATAACGGTTGTCACATCTGTTTTGATTTTACGTGAACAGTTGACCTTATTAGCAGGCATAGGAACGGTTTTGACATTGATAGGATTATTCCTGTCGGAACATAAGAGAGAAGGGAACATCTATCTTAAAAGGGAATGTCGAAAGCATTAAGGCAATCGGATAAACTGCTTACGCGCTCAATCCATTATGGATGTTATGCAGTAGAGATTGATTTTCTTTTGATTCATACGGCTTGCAGAGCGTGTAGAGTACTCAGGCGATTTTTGTACTTCTACCCTCAAAAATGGAATTTTAGTGCGTAACGGGAAGAAAAAAGACGGGCAAAAAGCAATTGCTTCTTACTCGTCTTTTTTTGTTTCCTGTATGGCAGTTACCTTATTTCAGTTTGTCGGTTGTACCCCGGGTCACTGGAATGATTGCTCGTGCAGACAGGGGTTTGGATTTAGAACAGAATCATGAAAATACGAAACTTGTTGTCTGTACAAGTTTGTGTTACAATTTTGATCATGAGAAGTGGGATGTATGAAAGTAGGAGATAGGTATATGAATGAAGTAATCAGACAGCTCCATGAGCGGAAATCTGTTCGTGTGTTTACGGAGCGGGAGATTTCGAAACAGGAAAAAAGGAAATACTGGAAGCTGCAGGCTTTTTGTGCGCGCAAATACAATTTGGATTTTACAAAGGAAATGTCAAGGTCTGTAGCGAAATATCTGGAGGAGTTTGAAAAGTAGCAGGGGATAATCTGAGTGCAAACATACAATGTAGAAAATAATATTCATACTATCAGGAGGATGAAAATGGATTTTGGACCGTTTGAGTATGTCGTGAAACGTATTGATGGAGACTACGCTGTTTTAGTACGGTGTGATGTGGAAACATCCGATGAAAAGCTGGTCGCGCGGGCGCTACTTCCGGCGGAGATCATGGAGGGGATGCATCTGCGCTATGAATGTCTCGCTTATGAGATTATATCGTGATTAGCGCCAAGGCTACCGTATCATTGGAAGGAGCAGCCTGTCTGCTGATATCCTATACCGACTGCCGTGCATATCCTTGCATTTTCTTGACAATCTGAAGGGGGCAGGGTATAGTGGAACAGGAGAAATTACAGCTCATTTGAGGAGAAAAAAATGGATAACAAAAGAAAAGCCATTTTGGTGGTCAGCTTTGGAACTAGTTATTCGGAAACGCGGAAAAAGACGATTGAGCAGATCGAAAAAGAAATCGGCAACGCTTTTCCGGAATATGCCTTGTATCGTGCTTGGACGAGCGGCATGATACGGAAAAAGCTGTTGAAAAGAGATGGTATTTTTATCGCGGATGTGCGTGGTGCAATGGAGCAGATGAAAGCGGATGGTATTACGGATTTGATCGTGCAGCCAACACACGTGTTAAATGGGATTGAGAATGATCTGATGATGGAGACCGTGTTGTCTTATGAGAATCAGTTTGCGCATATCGCCGTAGGTAGACCGCTGCTCAGTTCTCAGGAGGATCATGACCGGGTGGTGGAGGCTGTGGCCGGGGAACTGTGTCCTGCTTCGAGTGAAGCACTTGTATTGATGGGCCATGGGACGGAGCATTTTGCGAATTCTGTCTATGCGGCGCTTGACTATCAGTTCAAAGATACTGGATATCGCAACATTTTTATGGGAACCGTGGAAGCTTATCCGACGTTTGAGTCCCTCTTGAGGCAGCTCAAAGAACTGAAACCAGAGCGGGTAATTCTGGCTCCGTTTATGATTGTAGCCGGAGATCACGCGACTAACGATCTGTCCGGTGAAGAGCCTGATTCCTGGAAGAGCCAATTCGAGGAGGCCGGATTTTCCGTTCGGTGTATTTTGAAAGGGCTCGGAGAGTATCCCGCGATACGGAATATTTTCCTGGATCACGTTTCAGCGGCGGTGAAGGATTTGGAAGAGCGTACGAAAATGTAGTTTCAGGATGTTCAGAAGGGCAATGTAGAATGACCTGGGAGCAGTTTAATGACTGCAACGCAGGAAAAAGGAGCAGATTTCAGGATATTATGGCAATACAGATGATAGGGATTGATCACAGCGTTGCTGAGATTGATATCAGAACTATTTTTTCATTTACAAAAAAAAGTACAGAAGAGGCACTCCTATGTCTGAAGCAGGTAAAAGGCATTGAGGGCTGTGTTTTATTGTCTACCTGTAATCGGATGGAGCTCTGGCTTTCAACCAGCGAAGCATATGATTCCAATATTTATGAACTGCTCTGTGAGATTCGCAAGGTTGAGCCAGAGCGGTACAGACAGTACTTTACATACCGGCAGGAGAAGGAGGCGGTGCATCATCTGTTCCGCCTTGCAGGTGGATTGGAGTCGCGGATTCTGGGTGAGGATCAGATTATTACGCAGGTAAAAGACGCGTTGTGTCTGGCCAGGGAGCATTTCGCGGCGGATCATGTGCTGGAAACGCTGTTTCGGCAGGCTGTGACTGCTGCAAAAAAAGTGAAAACAGGCATTGCACTGTCTGCATCGGATCAGTCGGTGGTACATATTGCAATCCGGAATCTGAAGGAAAACGGTCATGATTTTCACGGAAAGACCTGTATGGTGATTGGCAATGGCGTGATGGGAAAACTGGCGGCGGAACAACTGCGTCTTCAGGGAGCGGATGTCACGGTGACGGTGCGGCAATACCGAAGTGGTGTAGTGGAAATACCGGCAAAATGCAGCCGGATTGATTACGGGCGCAGGATGGAACTTTTTGGAGCGTGCGATTATGTAGTCAGCGCTACGGTCAGCCCGAATTATACGCTGACACGGGAGCTGGTGGAAGCGGCGGTACAAAAGCCAGTGGTTCTGATTGACCTGGCAGTTCCCAGGGATATTGATCCGCAGGTGCAAAAAATACCGGGAGTGACGCTCCTTGATATTGACTGTTTTCGAGAGGAAGCAAGGAGCGAGGAGCAAAAAGCAGCGATTCTTGCAGCTGAGGAATGTTTTGCGGAGCAGATGGAAGAATTTTATATGTGGTATGGCTGCGTGGATGTGATGCCGAAAATTCAGAAGATAAAAGAAAAGGCAGCTGTGGATTTGGAACTGAGGCTTACGAGGGAGCTGCGTGAGCTTCCGTTAAGAGAAAGTGTGCGCCGACAGCTTTGTCAGGATATTGAGGCGGCTGCGCAGCGGGCGATGAACAAGCTGCTGTTCGGGCTGCGGGACGGAACAACCAAAGAGACGTTTCGGGAATCCCTGGATTGTCTGGAAAAGCTATATAAGTAAGTAGCAGATGGTTCTGGCTTTAGAAAAGCTTTGCGGTGCTGAGCTTGAAGGATGAATAAGATGAGAGATAAGATTGTAATTGGAAGCCGTGAAAGTGTTCTGGCTGTTGTCCAGGCAGAGCAGGTGCGGGATTACATAAGAGAGCGTTATCCGGGGCTTGCGGTGGAGATTCTGACAATGAAAACCACCGGGGACCGGATTCTGGATCGGCCGTTGGAGAAAATTGGCGGAAAAGGATTGTTTGTGAAGGAGCTGGACTGCGGGCTTTTGGATGGAAGAACCGATCTTTCTGTGCATAGCCTGAAGGATGTACCGATGGAGCTTTCTGATGAGCTTCCACTTGTCGCTTTTTCCAGAAGGGAAGATCCGCGGGATGTTCTCGTATTGCCGGAGGGAAAGACAGAGATTGATTTTACAAAGCCTATCGGATGCTCGAGCAGACGAAGGATGATTCAGTTTCAGAGATTATATCCGCAGGCGAAGTTTGCGACGATTCGGGGAAATGTACAGACAAGGCTGAAAAAGCTGGACGATGGCCAGTATGGAGCAACGCTTTTGGCGGCAGCCGGGTTGAGACGGCTTGGTTTGGAACACCGTATCAGCCGTTATTTCTCAACGCAGGAGATGATTCCGGCAGCCGGGCAGGCAATTTTGGCTGTGCAGGGGCGTGCCGGTGAGGACTATGACTTTCTTTCGGGTTATACAGATGCGGATTCTACGGTATGTGCGCTTGCAGAACGTGCATTTGTCCGTGCGCTTGGCGGAAATTGTAGTACGCCGGTGGCTGCTTTTGCAGAAGTAAAGGAAGGCAGACTTATCTTGCGAGGGCTGTTTCTGGACGAGACAGACGGACAGCTGCATGAAGGACAGGAAATCGGAAAACCGTGTGATGCAGATCAGATCGGAAGAAGTCTTGCGCAGCGGTTTCAGAAGAAATCACGGGAGATTTTGGGATGAGGAACGATACAGGAAAGGTATGGCTGGTCGGCGCAGGGCCGTCTGACCCGGGACTTTTTACTCTGAAAGGAAAAACAGTGCTGGAGAAGGCTGAGGTGGTAGTATACGATGCTCTGGTCGGGACCGCTATTTTGCATATGATACCGGATACGGCGGAAGCGATTGATGTTGGAAAACGTTCGAGTCACCACACGATGCCACAGGAGAAAATCAATGAGCTTCTGGTGCAGAAGGCGCGAGAAGGAAAAAGGGTAGTGCGCTTAAAGGGCGGAGATCCTTTTTTATTTGGCCGCGGGGGCGAGGAGCTTGAACTTTTGGTAAAGGAGGAGATTCCTTATGAAATTGTGCCGGGGATTCCTTCTGCTATTTCAGTTCCGGCTTATCAGGGTATACCGGTGACGCATCGGGATTTCTGTTCTTCCGTGCATATTATTACGGGGCACAAACGGGCCGGAATGCCCTACGACATTGATTTTGAAGCGCTGGTGCGTACAAAGGGAACGTTAGTATTTCTTATGGGGGCTGCGGCGCTTGGTGACATCTGCCGCGGGCTTCTTTCAGGCGGTATGCGGCCGGATTGCCCGGCAGCATTTCTGATGCGTGGGACAACGGCTGGACAGGAGCGGATTACGGCAACGGTGGAAACTCTGGAAGAGGCTGTGAAAAGACAGGGAGTGAAAACGCCGGCAATCATTGTGGTGGGAGACGTCTGTGCGTTGGCAGATACATTCTCCTGGTATGATAAACTTCCGCTTGGCGGTGTGCGTGTACTGCTTACAAGGCCCAAGGAGCTGATCAGCGGGACTGCTGCAAAGCTGCGGGAGCTTGGAGCGGATGTGCTGGAACTGCCTGCGATCCGCACGGTGAAAACGGAAGAAAATGATCGGCTGTATCGGGCATTTGAAACGCTGGAACAGTACCAGTGGCTGGTGTTTACAAGTCCTGCGGGAGTGCGCATCTTTTTTGAGCAGATGGCTCAAAAACGGATGGATGTCCGCCGCTTCGGACAGATAAAGCTTGCTGTGATTGGCAGTGGAACAAAAAAGGAACTGGAAAAACACGGCCTATATGCAGACCTGATTCCGGAAGTGTACGATGGCGCACATCTGGGAAAAGCACTTGCAGATGCGGCCAAGGCAGGAGAGCGGATTTTGATTCCAAGGGCAGCAATTGGTAATCCTGAGCTGACAGATGCACTTCGCGATGCTTTGAAGCAGCTGGAAATAGACGATATTGCGACGTATGATACCGAATATGAGACGGATGGGCTATCAGACGTAAAGGCCGAACTGGAAAACGGCGGCGTGGATTACGTTGTATTTACAAGCGCCTCGACAGTTCGCGGTTTTGTGGCAGCAGCGGATGGCGCAGACTTTGCAGCGGTAAAAGCTGTCTGTATCGGAAAACAGACAAAGGCCGCGGCAGATGCTTACGGGATGCAGACTTGGATGGCGCAGCAGGCTACGATTGACAGTCTGCTGGAATGTCTCGTGAAGGTGCATCAGGAGCAATCACCGTATTGGAAATTTGAATATTGAAACGAAATGTGAGATCAAAAATTGTGGGTACAGGAGGAAGGGCAGATGGATATGAGAGTCAGACCGAGAAGGTTGCGTTATGGGGAAGGACTGCGAAAAATGGTGCGTGAGACGCGCATGGATGCTTCTTCCTTGATCTATCCGATTTTTGTAAAAGAAGGAAGTGGCATTGTGGAGGAAATCCCCACTATGCCAGGACAGTACCGTTACAGTGTGGATACCATGGAAAAAAAGCTGGAAGAGCTGTTGGATGCAGGTGTTTTCAGCGTAATGTTTTTTGGTATTCCTGAGCGCAAAGATGAGATCGGCAGCGGCGCCTATGCGGCGGACGGGATTGTGCAGCGTGCAGTGGCAAAGGCTCGCCGGGAATTTCCGGAGCTTTATCTGATTACAGATGTCTGCATGTGTGAATACACCTCGCATGGACACTGTGGCGTACTCTGCGGACACGATGTAAATAATGATGAAACGCTGAATCTTTTGGCAAAGACAGCGCTTTCGCATGTGCAGGCGGGGGCTGATATGGTGGCTCCGTCGGACATGATGGATGGCCGTGTGGCAGCGATTCGTGACATACTGGATGCCAACGGGTATGTAAATACGCCGATTATGTCATATGCCGTGAAATATGCTTCTGCCTTTTATGGGCCGTTTCGCGATGCTGCGGGTTCAGCCCCCGCATTTGGGGATCGTAAGAGTTACCAGATGGATTACCATAACAGCCGTGAAGGAATCAAGGAGGCTCTGCTTGATGTGCAGGAGGGCGCTGATATTATTATGGTAAAGCCGGCAATGTCTTACCTTGATATGGTGACAAAAATCAAGCAAGAGGTGCATGTCCCGGTGGCGGCCTACAGTGTCAGCGGAGAGTATGCGATGATCAAAGCCGGAGCGAAGCTGGGGTATATTGAGGAAGAGAAGATTATCTGTGAGACGGCGGCAAGCGCCTTCCGGGCGGGCTGCGATATCTATCTGACGTATTATGCGCAGGAGATTGCGCGATATATGCAGGAAGGCAGAATTGGATAAAAGGAGAAGAGAATGACAAAGTCAGAGGCAATATTTGAGCGGGCCTGCAAGGTAATTCCCGGAGGTGTGAACAGTCCGGTGCGTGCTTTTGGCTCGATTGGCGGAATACCGCAGATGATTCGCCGTGCAGACGGGACGAAGATGGAAGATGAGGACGGCAATGTGTATCTTGATTTTGTCGGTTCATGGGGGCCGATGATTTTGGGGCACAATCATCCGGCAGTGCGTGAGGCAGTGATCAAAGCCTGTGAGGATGGGTTGAGTTTTGGGGCAGCGACGCAGCGCGAAGTTGAGATAGCAGAGCTGATCTGCGGTTCAATTCCGAATGTTGACATGGTTCGTATGGTAAATTCCGGTACAGAGGCTGTGATGAGCGCAATACGCGCGGCAAGAGGTTATACGGGACGGGATAAAATTGTGAAATTCATGGGCTGTTATCATGGGCATTCGGATGCACTGCTGGTACAGGCCGGTTCGGGTGTCATGACTGCAGGGATTCCAGACAGCGCAGGAGTGCCGAAGGGGTGTACCAAGGATACCTTGCAGGCGGTATACAATGATGCTGATTCCGTGGCGCAGCTTTTTGAACAGTTTCCGGGGGAGATTGCAGCTGTGATTGTGGAGCCTGTGGGAGCAAATATGGGGGTTGTACCGCCAAAGCCCGGATTTCTTGAAGCGCTGCGCAGCCTATGTACGAAACACGGCGCTGTGTTGATTTTTGATGAGGTAATCACAGGCTTCCGGCTCGGCTTTACCGGTGCGCAGGGATATTTCGGCGTGGATGCGGACCTTGTGACTTACGGAAAGATTATCGGAGCAGGAATGCCGGTGGGAGCTTATGGTGGCCGGCGTAAAATTATGGAGTGGGTTGCTCCGGTGGGACCTGTGTATCAGGCAGGGACACTCAGCGGCAATCCGGTAGCGATGGCAGCAGGCCTCGCACAGCTTACGATTTTAAAGGAGCATCCGGAGATTTATACAAAGCTAAATGAAATGGGCGACTGGTTTTATGGCGAAATAAAAGAGATTCTGAAAGAAACGGAATTTCGTGCGCAGGCTGTATCATGCGGTTCTCTTGGCTGCATTTTCTTTACCGATGTTCCTGTATGTGATTATGCGACAGCAAAGATGTCAGATACGTCAATGTATGCATCCTATTTCAGATATATGCTTTCGAGAGGCGTCTATCTGGCGCCGGCACAGTTTGAAGCAATGTTTCTGTCAGCAGCGCACATGAGATCGGAGCTGGAAGGTGTACTGGAGCTGATGCGTGGATTTTTTGCGATGTGACGGCAAGCACAGAGGAGAAACAGAGATGTCTTTGTGACTTGTGGCTGAAAAATATGAGACAGAAGAAGGGAGACGGGATGCTGCATGTGATTACCGGAGGGAGCGGCAGTGGAAAATCGGCATATGCGGAGGGGCTGGTGCAAAAAACAGGCCCTGGAAGACGCATTTACATTGCCACGATGATTCCTTACGGGGAAGAGGGAAGGCAGAGGGTCTTACGGCACCGGGCGCTGCGAAGAGAGAAACAGTTTGAGACAGCAGAGTGTTACACGGACCTGTCGCATCTTGATCTGGGTGGCTATGCAGATGCCGTTTTGCTGGAATGTATGTCCAATCTCGTTGCAAATGAGATGTTTGAGCCGGATGGGGCAAAGGCGCAGACCGTGGAGGCCGTGTGCAGAGGCGTGCAGCGCTTGCAGCAGCAGACCGGAGCGCTATTTATTGTGACAAATGAAATTTTCTCGGACGGAATTTCCTATGATGCAGAAACTGCTCTTTATCTGGAACAGCTGGGAATTGTAAATCAGAGACTGGCGCAGATGGCAGATACGGTGACAGAGGTCGTGTGTGGAATTCCGAATGTGGTGAAGGAGCGGAAGGATGAAACGGTGTTGGAACAGTCTTAATATTGCAGTTTCGATGTATTCGAGACTTCCGGCCATGCAGTGCGACTGGTCAGAGGAAAACATGAGATACGTGATGTGTTTTTTTCCCTGGATTGGAGTTGTGATTGGGGCTCTGTGTCTTGGCTGGGAGTTTCTGGCCGGATATCTTGGTTTGCACATGCCTCTTCGCACGGTGATTCTGATGCTCATTCCGGTGGCGGTAAGCGGAGGGATTCATCTGGATGGAATGCTTGATACGGCGGATGCCATGAGTTCATGGCGTCCCCGCGAAAAACGGCTGGAGATTCTCAAAGATTCTCATGCCGGCGCGTTTGCGATTATTACGTGTACGGTTTATTTTTTCCTGCTTTACGGTGTCCTGGATATGGTACAGGGAGAGCTGGCAGTTACTTATGCATTTACGTTTCTGATTTCCAGGGCTTTGAGTGCTTATTCGGTTGTGACATTTCCGAAAGCTTCTGCAAAAGGGACTGTGGCAGGATTTTCTAAAACAGCGCAGACGAGGGTGATACAGACGACCTCCGTTATTTATGTCTTGCTGGGAGCAGCCGGGATGGCGTTCTGGCAGCCGGTATATGCGGCGGCCGCGCTTTTGGGTGCCGGGATTACGTTTTTCTGGTATTATCGCATGGCCATGAAAAATTTCGGCGGAATTAATGGAGATCTGGCTGGCTGTTTTTTGTCGGTATGTGAGCTTGTAATGCCGCTGACAGTTGTGATGGTTTCGCATTTGGTATAGAATGACGGTATGTCACAGAAGCCGGGATTAGAGAGGCAGAGAGATGGATAAATTATTGGAAATATATAAAAAACATAAAGAAATCATACATTATCTGATGGTAGGGGGACTGACTACGGTAGTAAGTCTTGCGGTCTATTATGGATGTGTGGTGACGTTTCTTGATCCGGGAGTTTCGGCGCAGCTTCAGGCGGCAAATATAATTTCCTGGGTTGCAGCAGTTACATTTGCATATTTTACGAACCGCAGATTTGTTTTTGAGAGTGAAAGTACGGACAGGCTTCGGGAAGCGGCGGCTTTTTATGGTTCAAGGGTGACTACGCTTGTGATGGATATGGGTTCCATGTTTTTGATGGTAACACTGCTTGGCTGGAATGATAAAATTGCGAAGCTGATCGTCCAGGTGCTTGTGACAGTGGCGAATTATATTTTGAGCAAATTTCTTGTATTTCGTAAAAAATAGGAAAAGAGAGTAAATGAAAGTAATTATCGGAGGCGCCTGTCAGGGCAAGCTTGCATTTGCGAAGCGAGAGTATCAGGTTGCAGATGGCTGGATTGACGGACGGGTATGTAAACTGGAAGAGATCGAAGGATGCCGCGGCATTTTTCAGTTTCATGAGTATATACGGCGGTTTATGGATGACAGGAAAGATGGTCTTTGGCTTTCATCAGATTTGAGCATTGTTGGGATGGAGCAGCAGGCGGAGCGTTTTGCTGATCTGTTGTATGAGAAAAATCCGGATATCCTCATTGTATCAAATGAGCTTGGCTGCGGAATTGTGCCAATGGAAAAAAAGGACCGTCTGTGGCGGGAGACGTGTGGGCGCGTCTGCACAGCCCTTGCAGCCCGCGCCGATGAGGTGGTGCGCGTGGTGTGCGGCGTGGGGCAGAAGATCATAGTTCGGGCAGAGCAAGATCTGGAACTTGTACAAAATAAAATCGGGAAACTTTCTTTGGGAAGGACGCAAAATGGCGGCGGAAATGATGGTCCGTCAGGTGTATGTTTCCCATTGTTTCTGGACTTATCCCATGCACAGATTCTGGTAGTGGGAGCAGGGCAGATTGCACTTCGGCGCATCCGGGCGCTGCTTGGGTTTGCAGGTCGGATTACAGTGGTGGCGCCGGACGCTGCGCCTGGCCTCTCAGATATTCTGACAGACATTGCGGAAACGGAGGGGGCCCGGGAAGAGAGAAGCTTGTGCGAGTTAGACGCGGAAAAGGGGACCAAGGTGGTCTGGGAGCAGAGAGGATTTTGTGAGTCAGACCTGGATGGGAAAACGATGGTTCTGGCAGCGACAGATGATAAAACGTTGAATCAAGAGATCGCAAAAAGCTGTAAGGCGCGCGGAATTTTGGTAAATGTGTGCAGTGACGCAGCGTTGTGTGATTTTCAGTTTCCGTCGATTGTCCGGGATGGAGACGTCGTAGTCGGGGTGAATGCCTCCGGACGGAATCATCCCCTGGTTAAAGAGACGCGGAAAAAAATAGAAGCATGCCTGGGCATAGAAGAAGATGGCAGCAGGTATTGCTGAAAACAGATTTTTGAAAGGCGCTGTATGAGCCTTACATTGTTCTTAATGTTTATAGACTGGATTTGATTTTATTTCAGAAAGCAGGTAATACGATGCAGAATTATATAGTCGGTTCGTGGATTGCTGTGCTGATCGGGTTTCTTGCAGATCTGGTTTTCGGAGACCCTTCGGTGTCCTGGCATCCGATTTGCCTGATCGGTGCGCTGATTGCAAAACTGGAAAAATGGCTCCGTGCGTTATTCCCAGGAACAAAACGCGGGGAACTGGTGGGCGGAGCTGTGATGGTGGTTCTTGTAGTTTTTATTTCTTCCGGAATTCCGGCGGTGCTGCTCTTTGTATTTTATCGGATTCATTTCTGGATCGGCGTTATGGCGGAAGCTGTGATGTGCTTTTTTATTTTTGCGGTGAAATCCTTAAAAAAGGAAAGTATGCAGGTGGAAAAAGCGCTGGAGACAGAAGGACTGGAAGCCGGACGGAAAGCAGTTTCACGCATTGTAGGAAGAGATACGCAGAATCTCTCCGAAACCGGTGTGATCAAAGCAGCCGTTGAGACTGTGGCTGAAAATTTTTCAGACGGTGTGTTTGCTCCAATGTTGTATCTGATCATCGGCGGTGCAGGACTGGGGTTTGCTTACAAAAGTATCAATACCATGGATTCCATGGTTGGATATAAAAACGAACGGTATCTTTATTTTGGCCGCACGGCGGCAAAGCTGGATGACGTGGTAAATTATATTCCGGCACGTCTGGCAGCGCTTTTTATGATTGCCGGTGCATGTTTTTGCGGACAGGACGGAAAGGGAGCCTGGAAAATCTGGCGTCGTGACCGAAGAAATCACGCGAGCCCCAATTCTGCGCAGACAGAAGCGGCAGCTGCCGGAGCATTGCAGATTCAGCTTGCGGGAAATGCCTGTTATTTTGGAAAATTATACGAGAAACCGTATATCGGAGACGCGGTCCGGCCCGTACAGAGGGAGGATATCGCCAGGGTCAACCAGTTGATGTTTATGGCTTCTGTGCTGGCATGTATGGTGCTTGGAGGCGTGAAACTGCTGTTGCTGTATGGCTTCCTGTGATCTGGCAGTTGATTCAAAAGTATTGAAAAGCGACAAATCCAGACTTTACAGCAGCGTTTTGTTTGATCTGTATCATTCGTAGTATGGAGAAAAAATAAGTGGAATTAGTAATAACGACAGAAAAAAAGGGGATGCCGGAAGCGGCTGCATTGCACGAACACGGCGGAGATATCTATTCTTATAAAAACGTCAGGGATTTTTCGGCTAATATTAATTTCCGTGGGATGCCAGAGACCGTGCGCCTGGCAGCACAGGAAGCGGTAACTCAGTCGATTCATTATCCAGATCCCAGGTACAGGATCTTGCGGGCTGTCTTGGCAGAACGGGAAAGTGAGATCTGCCGGAAGCAGGAAACGCTGTGCGAGGATGTGATGCGTCAGGATATCTTGTGCGAGGCATGCAGGATTCATCCGCATCAGATTCTATGTGGAAATGGAGCAGCGGAGCTGATGTTTGCGCTTGCGGCGGCGCGCCGCCCGGCAAAAGCATTGCTTGCGGCGCCTTCTTTTTTTGAATACGAGCAGGCATTGTCAGCGTTTGGTTGCGAGATCAGGCGTTTTTACCTGAAAAAAGAGCAGGAGTTCAGGCTTGAAAAATCATTCCTGGAAGCAATAGAAGAAGGAACGGACCTTATTATCTTGGGCAACCCGAACAATCCGACAGGGCAGGTGTTGCAGACAGACTTTCTTGAGAAGCTGATGCAGATCTGCCTCAGCCGTCAGATTCTTCTGGTACTGGATGAAAGTTTTTTTGATTTTCTGGATGTGGTAAGCTGTCAGGAGACATTTTCCGGAGTCAGCAGAGTCACAGAAAATCCCAATATATTTGTAATGAAATCTTTTACGAAAATGTATGCCATGCCGGGATTGCGTTTCGGATACGGGGTTTGCAGTGATACGCGTCTGCTTGATCAGATGCGTTTTGTCATGCAGCCGTGGAATGTTTCAATTCCGGCGCAGATGGCCGCCCAGGCAGCAGCAAAAGAACTGGAATTTGCCGCTGCATCGGCAACGGAAACAGCTGAAAACCGGAGCGAACTGAGCGGGGCACTGGAGAAGGCAGGGTATCAGGTGTACCCTTCCGCGGCTAATTTTTTGCTACTGGAAGGACCGGAAGATTTACGGGCAATGTGCCTTGACCGGGGCTTTCTGATCCGTGATTGCAGCAATTTTCCGGGACTTGAAAAAGGCTTTTTCCGAGTTTGCGTCCGAAGCGAAAAAGAAAATCAGATGCTTTTTGCAGTCCTTAAGGAGTGTAAAGAAACAAAATATCAGAGTAAGGTGACGAAGGAAAGCAATGCAGCAAAAGAAAGGACGGCAGAATAATGGCAAAGGTAATTATGGTGCAGGGCACAATGTCGAATGTAGGCAAGAGCGTGGTGGCGGCAGGACTTTGCCGGATTTTCCGACAAGATGGCTACAAGGTGGCGCCGTTTAAATCCCAGAATATGGCTCTCAATTCTTTTATCACGAAAGAGGGCCTGGAAATGGGACGCGCACAGGTGATGCAGGCAGAAGCCGCAGGAACGGAACCGTGTGTGGCCATGAATCCCATTCTTCTGAAGCCGACGAATGATACCGGCTCCCAGGTCATTGTAAATGGAGAAGTGCTGGGAACAATGAATGCCCGCGATTATTTTAAAATGAAAAAATCACTGGTGCCGGAGGTTATGAAGGCGTACCGTAAACTGGAAGAGCAATATGACATTATTGTAATTGAAGGCGCGGGAAGCCCGGCAGAGATTAACCTGAAGCAGGACGATATTGTGAATATGGGAATGGCGAAGATGGCAAATGCGCCGGTGCTTCTGGTCGGAGACATTGACCGGGGAGGCGTGTTCGCACAGCTTTACGGTACAGTGGCACTTCTGGAGGAGGACGAGCGTCGGCTCATTAAGGGGCTGATTATCAATAAATTCCGGGGAGATAAAACAATCCTGGAGCCAGGGGTAGGGATGCTGGAGAAGCTGACGCAGCTTCCGGTTCTCGGTGTGACACCATATCTTCCAGTAAGTCTTGAGGATGAGGACAGTCTGAGTGAACGGCTGGAAGGCAGGACAGATAGACAGACGGTCAGTCTGCTTGATCTCGCAGTGATTCGGCTGCCTCGTATTTCCAATTTTACAGACTTTAATGTGTTCGAAGGAATCAGCGGTGTCTCTGTGCGTTACGTTTCCGCAGCGCATCAGCTTGGAAATCCTGATTTGATTCTTTTGCCTGGAACGAAGAACACCATGCGAGATCTGCTGTGGATGCGCCAGAATGGTCTGGAGGCCTCTGTATTGAAGGCGCATAAGGCAGGCAGCGTTGTTTTTGGCATCTGTGGAGGGTATCAGATGCTGGGCCGTCAGATTTCTGATCCGGAAGGTGTGGAGGAAGGCGGAAGCATCCGTGGAATGGGTCTTCTCGATGCGGAGACTGTTTTTGAACCGGAAAAAGCCAGAACGCGCGTGGAAGGACATATTCTGCCTGTTGACGGAATTTTGGAACCACTGTCTCACACGGCAGTTGCCGGGTATGAGATTCATATGGGACGCACCGTAATCGGGGATGGGACAAAGCCGTTTACAGAAATTGAAAATAGTATCACAGGAGAGCGCAAGCAGGAAGGAGCCTGCGGGAAAAATGTATACGGCTCCTATCTGCATGGGATTTTTGATCAGGAAGAGGTGGCTGTCCGTGTGGTACGGGCACTTGCGAGGGCCAAAGGAATTACGGAAGAAATGGGCATGGAGATGGATTTTGCCTCCTTTAAAGAAACGCAGTATGATCTGCTTGCAGAAGGACTGCGGGCGCACCTCGATATGAAACGGATTTACGGGATTCTGGAAGAAGGCGTATAAGAAAAAGGAGGAAACAGAACATGAAGGACATAACATGGAAAGAAATCGAGCATATCGGACCAATGGAGATAGAGCGCCGCAGCTTTGAAATGATCTCTGAGGAAGCGGGGGACCGTATTCCCGAGGACGAGCGGGCAATGATTATCAAACGGGTCATTCATACGTCGGCAGATTTTGACTATATTGATCAGCTGCGCTTTTCCGATGGTGCAGTAAAAAAAGCACAGGCTGCCCTGCGGGCCGGCGCGTGGATTATTACAGATACGATGATGGCATTTTCCGGAATTAATAAAAAAAGCCTTCAGCTGTGCGGCGGTGAGGCACACTGTTTCATCGGAGATGAAGACGTGGCCAGAGAAGCAAAAAGCCGTGGCGTGACGAGGGCTTCCGTATGTGTGGACAAAGCTGCAGCGCTGGGCAAACCAGTAATCTATGCGGTAGGAAATGCACCGACGGCCCTGCTTCGCCTGTATGAGCTGATTCAAAAGGGAACCTTTTGTCCGGAGCTTGTAATCGGCGTGCCGGTCGGCTTTGTCAATGTCGTACAGTCCAAAGAGCTGATTATGCAGACAGACGTACCGTACATCGTAGCGCGCGGCCGCAAAGGAGGCAGCAACGTGGCAGCAGCAATCTGCAACGCCTTACTGTACCAATTGGACGGCAGCCGCGTGTAATATGGGGCGTCCCGCTTAACATATTTCAAAAACACCTCATTTTTGCGAAAGGAGTCCACGAGAATGCAGATCTATCTGATACGGCACGGAAGCACAGCCGGAAACCTGGAACACCGCTACGTCGGGACAACAGACGAAGAATTGACGCAGGATGCGTGTCAGGAACTTCGGCTTGCGCGAGGAAAATTTCCGGTACCGGACGTCGTGTTTACGAGCCCTTTGAGACGTTGTGTACAGACTGCGGGGATTTTGTTTCCCGAAGCATCCAAAGAGGTAGTCTTTGATCTGAAAGAATGTGAATTTGGCGCATTTGAGTATAAGAATTATAAAGAGCTGCAGGACAATGAGGCGTATCAGAGCTGGATAGACAGCGGAGGGACGGCTGCATTTCCGGGGGGAGAAAGCCGGGAAGAATTCAGCAAAAGATGCTGCAAGGCTTTTGAAACAGCCTGCTTTGATGCGCTTCGTAAAAAATACGACACGGCAGTTTTTGTTGTGCACGGCGGAACGATCATGGCTGTCATGGAGCAGTATGCAAGGCCATCCAGGGACTATTTTGACTGGCAGGTAAAAAACGGATGTGGGTTTTCTTGTGAGGTGTGCTTTGCGGACGTAAACGAAAACTGTGAGGCAAAAGAGCCGATGCACACGATAAATCCGGGTGACGGCAGACTGTATCTGAAACAGATTGATTTTCTTTCCTGTGAGGCGAATGAGAAGGATCGAATTGGCGTTGAAGATTTGTTCGTGATGAAGAAGGATAAGAAGCTTCGATGCGGCTATACGACAGGAAGCTGCGCGGCTGCGGCGGCAAAGGCGGCAGTATGGATGCTGCTGACAGGACAGATCTGCGAGCGGGCGGAGATTGCGACGCCAAAAGGAATTGTTCTGCGCCTGCCTGTTGTGGAGCAGCATATTTCGGGAGAGAATGCTGTCTGCGCTGTGCGAAAATACGGCGGGGATGATCCGGATGCGACAGACGGGGCGCTCATTTATGCGCAGGCAGAAAAAATGAAACTGCCGCTTGGCGAAGGGGCGGATAGGAACGACATTTCGGGAGCCTGCCGGGATGGAGACGGGGAACGTCATGCAGGCAAAATGATGCACAAAGCGCGTGTGTCCATCGACGGCGGAACGGGTGTCGGACGCGTGACAAAGCCGGGACTGGAGCAGCCGGTCGGTGCAGCGGCGATCAACCGTGTGCCGCGTGAAATGATCGAGCGGGAGGTTGAGGCAGTATGCCGCAACTGCTCCTATGGCGGAGGGATTCGGATTACGATTTCTGTGCCGTCCGGTGTGGAGCTTGCAAAAAGAACCTTTAATCCGCACATTGGAATTGTGGACGGGATTTCCATTCTCGGTACGAGCGGAATCGTGGTTCCTATGAGCGAGGAGGCATTGATTGCCAGCATACGCGTGGAGATGAAGCAGAAGGTAGAAAACGGCGCGCAGTATCTGTTGATTACACCGGGAAATTATGGGGCGGATTTTATTCGCAGAAAAGAGCTTTCGGGGGCGCTGGATGCAGAGCACTCGATGAAATGCAGCAATTACGTCGGTGAGACGTTGGATATGGCGGTTTCACTCGGTGCGAAAGGAATTTTATTTGTTGCGCATATCGGAAAATTTATTAAGGTTTCAGGCGGCATCATGAATACGCATTCTGCACAGGCAGATTGCAGGGCGGAGCTTATTACAGCTCAGACGTTGCGTGCGCTGAAAAAATATAATTCAGAAAAAGCGTTACTGGAAACATCAGAGATAACGGCCCTCGCCGCGCAGCTTCTTGCAGCAAATACAACGGAGGAAGCGGTCGGAATTTTACAGGAGAAAAATCTGTTGAAAGACGTGATTATAGAAACTCTGGGACGCATTCATTATCATTTGCAGAAACGCTGTCAGGGGATGCTTGAAACAGAGGTGATTCTTTTTTCAAATCAGTATGGATATCTGGGTGAAACCGAAGGCGCGCAGTGCATGATGGAAAAAGTGATGGAACAGACAAAGAACAGCGAAAAGCTGACATAAAAATTCCGGCAGGCATCAAAACAGATGCAGGGCCGCAGGCATACAGGAGGATGAAAATGGCAGGAATATTATATGGCGTGGGCGTGGGCCCGGGCGATCCGGAATATATGACGCTGAAAGCGGTACGGCTCATCCGGGAAAATGAGGTGATTGCGGTACCGGGTGCTGTTGCGCAGGAGACGGTTGCATACCGGATTGCAGTGCAGGCAGTTCCGGAGCTGGCAGATAAGGAACTCCTTGCAGTTATGATGCCGATGACGCATGACAAAGATGCGCTGGAGCAAGGACACAGGGAGGCTGCGGATGCGGTGGAGCGGTATTTGAAGCAGGGGAAAAATGTTGTGTTTCTCACCCTGGGAGATCCCACCGTTTATTCGACTTATCTGTATGTTCAGAAACGTATTGAAGACAGAGGCTATGCTACGGAGCTGGTGAGCGGGATTCCGTCTTTTTGCGCTGCGGCTGCCAGAGCAAATATATCTTTGGTGGAGTGGAGCGAGCGGCTCCATGTGCTTCCGGCAGCTCATATGCCAGAGGATGCACTTGACCAGCCGGGCAATTATATTCTGATGAAGTCAGGCAAACGGATGGGGCAAGTAAAGGAAATATTGAAGAAAAGCGGCCGGGATGTGGTGATGGTGGAAAACTGTGGCATGGAAACGGAACAGGTTTATCACGGTGTGGACGAAATTCCGGATACGGCGGGCTATTATTCGCTGATCATTGCAAAGGAGGCAAGAAAATGATTCATTTTGTAGGAGCAGGAAGCGGCGCGGCTGATCTGATTACCGTGAGGGGAAAAAAGCTTCTGGAGCAGGCGGATGTGATTATCTATGCAGGGTCCCTGGTTAATCCGGAACTGCTGGAGGATAAAAAAGAGGACTGTGTGGTATATGACAGTGCCAGGATGACACTGGAAGAGGTCTTTTCAGTCATGAAGGAGACGGAGGCGAAAGGACTTACAACAGTGCGTTTGCATACCGGGGACCCGTGCATTTACGGTGCAATCCGTGAGCAGATGGATTTGTTGGATAAAGCGGGGATTGTATATGATTACTGTCCCGGTGTCAGCGCATTTTGCGGTGCAGCCTCGGCGCTGAATCTGGAATATACTCTGCCGGGAATTTCGCAGACCGTGATTATCACGCGAATGGCGGGGCGGACACCGGTGCCGGAGCGTGAAGAGATCGCGAAGCTTGCATCCCATGGTGCGACAATGGTTATTTTTCTCAGTACCGGGATGCTGGAACAGCTTACACAGCGGTTGCTTGCAGGCGGCTATCAAAAAGAGACTCCGGCGGCCATTGTCTATAAAGCAACGTGGCCGGACGAGCGTAGTTATACGTGTACGGTCGAGACGCTGGCTCAGTGTGCAAAGGAGCATAATGTGACCAAGACCGCGCTTATTATTGTGGGAGATACGGTGGCCCAGGCCGGATACAACCGTTCAGAGCTTTACCATCCTGCGTTTTCGACAGAGTTCCGTAATGCTTCTGTGCGCAGAGAGGAAGAAGCGTGCAGGTGAGAAAAATAGGCATCGCTGCGTTTACAGACAAAGGCAGGGCGTTGGCAGAGCAGATCAGTCTTAGGTTGAGTGAAGACACGGAAATTCTGTGGTATCAGGAACATTTAAAAAGCTGGTGTGCGGACTGTTTTGCGCAGGCTTCAGGAATATTGTTCATCGGGGCGTGCGGAATTGCGGTACGAACCATTGCACCTTTTCTGAAAAGTAAGACAACAGATCCGGCCGTTCTGGTGATGGATGAAAAGGGACAGTTTGTGATCTCGCTTCTTTCGGGGCATCTTGGAGGTGCAAATGAGCTCACAGCGGAGATTGCAGAGCTGACCGGCGCTGTGCCGGTGATCACGACAGCCTCGGATGTCAATGGAAAAACGGCAGTCGATGTTCTGGCGAAAAAGAACGGTTTGAAAATTGGGTCCATGTCAGATGCAAAAAAAATGGCTGCCGCGATTGTGCGGGGCGAGCAGGTGGGCATTTGGTGCAGCGGACAGACGGAGGGGAAACTTCCGGAGGAGTTTGTTTTGCTGGAAAGTCTTGAAAATATCTCGCATACTGCGGTTGAACATCTTTTGTGGATTTCAGAGCAGCTTCCGCAAAAGGCGGAGTTGCAAACGCATCTGTCCGGGCGGGCGGGAATCGTTTTGCATTTGATCCCGAGGAACGTTGTGCTTGGAATTGGATGTCGCAGGAATAAAACAGAGGAAGAGATTATTCATGAAGTGTCCCGCGTTCTGGAGGAGGAAAGTATACCGGAGGAAGCGCTTGTGGGTGCGGCGTCGATAGACCTTAAAAAAGAAGAACAAGGGATTTTGGCACTCTGTAAGCGTTATGGGATTTCGTTTACTACGTACACGGCAAACGAGCTTGCGCAGGCCGAAGGAGAGTTTGAACCGTCGGAGTTTGTGAAAAGAACAACAGGCGTAGACAACGTGTGTGAGCGGGCGGCACTGCTCGCAGCGGGCAAAAATGCGCGACTGATCCGGAAAAAATATGCCGCAAACGGCATAACGGTAGCACTTGCCGTACGGGAATGGAAGATCAGCTTTGAAAAATAAGCAGTATGTAAGTAGAATGCAAAGATAAGTTTGGATTAAGTTTGGATAAGGAAATCGTATATAAAAACGGAGGATAAGCTTTGAAAAAGAGAGTGTATGTGATCGGAATGGGGCCGGGGGAACCGGAGATGATGTGTGTGAAAGCAGACCGGATTTTGCGGGAATGCGATACAATTATTGGGTACACCGTTTACGTGAATCTGCTGAGGGAGGCTTATCCCGGAAAAGAATTTTTGACAACGCCGATGACCCAGGAGGCGAAGCGCTGCGAGATGGCTTTTGAGGAGGCTGCAAAGGGAAAAAAAGTTGCCATGGTTTGCAGCGGGGATGCCGGCGTGTATGGTATGAGCGGGCTGATGCTGGAGATCGGTGCGAGCTATCCGGAAATCGAAGTAGAGGTTGTTTCGGGCGTGACGGCAGCTTTAAGCGGTGGCGCAGTACTTGGCGCGCCGCTGACGCATGATTTTGCAGTGATCAGTCTGAGCGACCGACTCACTCCGTGGGATAAAATTGAGAAAAGGCTTGCGTGTGCGGCAGAAGCAGACTTTTCTATTTGCCTTTACAACCCTTCGAGTAAGGGGCGTCCTGATTATCTGAAGCGGGCCTGTGATATTCTTTTGCAGTTTCTGCCAGAGGACCGTATCTGCGGGACTGTGGAAAACATCGGAAGGCAGGGAGAGACGGCAAAGCTGTATACACTCGGACAGCTGCGGGACACAGAGGTAAACATGTTTACAACAGTATTTATCGGGAATTCCATGACAAAGGAAATCGGGGGACGTATGGTGACTCCAAGAGGTTATCGGATATGACGGGAAAGAAAGTACTTGTTTTTGGCGGGACCGTCGAGGGCAGGCAGGTATCAGATTTTCTGAGGGAAAAGGAAGTATTCCATATACTTTGCGTTGCAACTGAGTATGGAGAGGAAGTCTTGACTGCGGACAGGTATCTGGATATCCGGCAGGGACGGCTGAATGTGATGCAGATGCGCGAGCTGATCCGACAAGAGGGGTTCTGCGCGGCAGTGGATGCGACACATCCGTACGCGGTGGAGGTTTCCAGAAACATCAGGGAGGCCTGTGATCTGGAAAATCTGCGGTACCTGCGGTATCTCCGGTCCGGTCTGACGGAAGAAGGAAAAGAATCAGAAGCTGTGTATGTAGATTCAGCGGCCGAGGCAGCAATGTATCTTGAGACGCAGCAAGGCCCCATTTTTTTGACGACCGGAAGCAAGGAACTGCGAGCGTTTACCGAACACATTTCAGATAAGTCGCGACTTTTTGCAAGAGTACTGCCTGCTGCGCAGGTCATAGAATCCTGCCGTGCGCTTGGGCTTGAGGGAAAACAGATCTGTGGCATGCAGGGGCCTTTTTCGGCGGATATCAATGAAGCGATGATGCGTCAGGCCGGTTCACGGTTTCTGGTGACGAAGGATACAGGAATTTCCGGAGGATTTCCGGAAAAGGTGGAAGCTGCCAGAAGGCTTGGTGTTCAGATCGTAATGATTCGCAGACCACAGGAAGAGGGCTGCGGATGGGAAGAGATCAGAAATACGCTTGTGGAAATTGTGAAAGAAAGTACAGCATATATCGGGGCAACAGATCGTGTGGAACCAACAAAGAACGCAGGTGTGGAAGCAGTTACGGATGTACAGACAGTAGGCAAACCAGATCCGGAAACAGATATAGAAACGAATTTGGAAGTGGAAATAGAAACTAATTCGGGAATGGCTCCGGCGATGGAGAAGCGGACAATCAGCTGCATCGGTATCGGGATGGGGACGCTGGATACCCTGACGCATGAGGGAGCAGAACGGATTCGCAGTGCAGACGTTTTGTTTGGCGCAAAACGGATTCTGGAAAGCGTTAGCCGGATGCCAGGACTGCTGCCTGGAGCTGACAGGCGGCAGGAACATACGCAGGGGGGCGTTGATGGAACATACGTATCTGATGTTCCGGTCATGGTAACAGAATACAGCGGCAGTAAAATTGCGGCGTATCTTGACAGGCATCCGGAATATCGCCGCGTGGTTATTCTGATGTCCGGGGATGTTGGGTTTTACAGCGGGGCGCGCAGCATTCAGGAAGCCTTTCCAGGGGAAGCGGTTCATTTTTGCTGCGGTATTTCGTCAGTCATTTATTTTGCGTCCAGGATTCCTACCCCATGGCAGGATGCGAAGCTTGTGAGCGCGCACGGAAAAGCGTTTTCCGTACTGAATCATGTGAGACGCTATCCGAAGCTGATTCTGCTGGTTGGCGGGCCAGAAGATGTGGAGCAGATCTGCAAAGAGCTGCAACATGCAGGACAAGGGCAGATCCGGGTGACAGTTGGAACAAATTTGTCTTATCCGGAGGAAAAGATTGAACAGGGGGCTCCGGAGGACTTTTTATCCTGCAAAACAAAAGGGCTCCATATTCTGATGCTGGAAAATCCGGATGCATCGTATATTCTTACGCCGGGCATTCCGGATGAAGCGTTTATTCGCGGTAAGGTTCCGATGACAAAAGAGGAAATCAGGGTTCTTTCGATTGCGAAGCTGAGACTTGTAGAAGACGCAGTGGTTTATGATGTGGGAGCAGGAACCGGTTCTGTATCGGTAGAGATTGCAAGGCTGTGCACACAGGGATATGTCTATGCGATAGAACAAAAGCCGGAGGGCATTGCGCTGATTCGCGAAAATAGCCGGCGTATGTGTCTGTCAAATCTGATTCCGGTAGAGGGAACAGCCCCCCGGGCGCTTGAGGACTTGCCTGTACCGACCCATGCTTTTATCGGGGGAAGCTCGGGAAATATGCGACAGATTGTAGCGTGCCTGCTTGCCAGAAATCCGCAGATACGTATTGTGATTAATACGATCGCGCTGGAAAGCATTGCGGAAGTGATGGCGGTTTTAAAAGAGTTTGGGATTGCTGATGCGGATATTGTACAGGTAAGCGCGGCAAAAGCGAAGGTTTTGGGGCGTTATCACATGATGAACGCGCAGAATCCCGTTTCGATTATAGCTTTTGGTGGAAATAGCAGTATAACTTTTTGACAAGATATGTTAGAATAAAAAGAGTACAAAATACAGAATAAAGGAGTGCAGGATCATGCAAAAAAACGCTGAGCGTGCGGCAGTAAGTTTGGCACGCTGTGACGTATGATTCATTTGCCGAGGATTATGCTGGCAGCGCCTTCAAGCGGCAGCGGGAAAACGATGATTACGTGCGGATTTTTACAGGCGCTTATAAATCGGGGACTATCGCCGGTTTCTTTTAAATGTGGTCCGGATTACATTGATCCGATGTTTCACACAAAGGTTATTGGCGCAAAGTCCAGGAATCTTGATACATTTTTTACAGGCCGGGATGTGACGCGTTATCTGTTTGCGAGAACTGCATCGAAGGCAGATATCTCTGTCCTGGAAGGTGTCATGGGGATTTATGATGGTCTGGGCGGCATTTCGCCGAGAGCGTCCTCATATGAATTGGCACAGGTAACGAATACGCCGGTGATACTTGTGGTAAATGCCCGCGGGATGAGCCTTTCGGTGATTCCTCTGATCCGGGGATATCTGGATTACCAGAGCGCATTTGGCAGTCAGATGATCCGAGGTGTTATTTTAAATCAGACAAGCAGGATGACATACTTGCTTCTCAAAGAAAAAATCGAGCAGGATACGGGCGTGAGGCTTTTGGGGTATGTACCAAGACTCCCGGACTGTGTAATTGAGAGTCGCCATCTTGGACTGGTTACACCGGATGAAATTACGGATCTGAAAAATACACTGGACCGGCTTGGCAAAGAACTGGAACAGTGTCTCGATATAAACGGAATCCTGGAGCTTGCGCAGGAAGCTTCTGATTATGAGGAGACAGAACTGCGGACGCCGGAGTGTGCGGCAGCATATATTACAGGGCAGCAGGAACATGGCGGTTCCGGCTGTATGCGCTCCAGGCTTGGCGTTGCAATGGATGAAGCTTTTTGTTTTTATTATCAGGACAATCTGGAGCTGCTTGAAGCTATGGGAGCAGAACTGATTCCTTTTTCACCGCTTCATGATACGCATCTGCCGCAGGGGATTTCCGGTCTGATATTCGGAGGCGGTTATCCCGAGTTGTATACAAGGCAGCTTGCGCACAATGTGCCAATGCGGGAGGAAATTTACCGGACATTGAAAGGCGGGATGCCGTATCTGGCAGAATGCGGAGGATTTATGTATCTCCATGAGGAGATGGAGGATATGGAGGGCAGGGGATTTCCGATGTGCGGTGTGATTCCGGGACGTTCGTTTCATACGTCGAAGCTTTCCAGATTTGGATATATACAATTACAGGTTAATGCGGAAGTAGGAATACAGATGGAGCAGCTTTTGAAGCCTGGCCATACGATCCGTGGACATGAGTTCCACTACTTTGACAGTACCAATGCAGGAGCAGCTTATCGGGCGCAAAAACCGCTCGGAAAACGGCAGTGGGAATGCATACACGGAGATACCGCATATGCGGCCGGATATCCGCATTTATATTACTGGTCAGAACCGGCTTTTGCAGCTGCATTTGTAGAAAAAACCGTACAGTACAGGCAAAGAGGTCTCCGTTACATATAAAAAGACAGAGAATCTGTTTCATACGTTTGGAGAAAATGGCTGAAAGACGAGGACAAAAAGAACAGAACAATAAAAGCAGGTGAAAAAATGGAAGGAACAGAACAGGAACAGCTTACGCTAAATTATGTGCTTTCGCATATTTCAGCATGTGATCAGAAGGCAATCAAAGAGTGCAAAAGGCGTTGGGACAGCATTGCCAAGCCGCTTCACAGCCTGGGCTGGCTGGAGGAGGCGATTGCGATCATTGCAGGGGCGCAGCACAGCAGCGAGATCATCACAAATAAAAAGATTCTGGTGCCGATGTGTGCGGACAATGGAGTGGTTGCAGAGGGGGTGACGCAGACCGGGCAGGAAGTTACGGCCATTGTGGCAGAAAATTTTCTGGATGAGAAGTCCTGCGCGGCACTGATGTGTGTTCATGCAGGAGCTGATATTCATCCGATTGATATCGGTATGGCTGTGGATACCCCGCGGGTAGAAAAACGGAAGATCGCCTATGGTACAAGAAACTTTGCCAGAGAGATGGCAATGACGAAAGAAGAGGCAGTAAAGGGACTTGAGACGGGCATTCGGCTGGTCGGAGAGTTAAAAGAAAAGGGGTACCGGATGATTGCGACCGGAGAGATGGGAATCGGAAATACGACGACATCCAGCGCGGTTGCGGCTGCTTTGCTTGGGGTTCCGGCAGAGGAGATGACAGGACGTGGAGCAGGGCTTTCGGGAGAAGGACTGAAGAAGAAAATAACAGTGATTCAGGATGCAATCGAACGATGGAATCTGACGCAGGCAGATCCGCTGACCGTCCTGGCGTGCGTAGGAGGTTTTGATCTTGCTGGTATCGCGGGGATGTTTCTTGGCGGAGCGTATTATCATATACCGGTTTTGATCGACGGATTTATTTCGTCTGTGGCAGCGCTTCTGGCGGTTCAGCTTTGTCCGGATGCAATCGGATATATGGTCGCAACGCATGTTTCCAAGGAACCGGCTGCACACAGAATATTGGATGAACTGGGGCTGTCTCCGGCGCTTGACGCGGGAATGTGCCTGGGTGAAGGAAGCGGGGCTGTGGCAGTATTTCCACTTATTGAGATGGCAGCAGATATTTATCACAGGATGAGTACGTTTGAACAGATTGATATGGAGGCATACCAGGAGCTGACTTAAAGATATGGCAGTTTCGGAAAAGGAGGGGGCATATGAGAAAGAAAAAAGCAGTGAGATTGATGGCAGTTTTACTCAGTGGCGCTATGCTGCTGGGAAATGCGCCTGCGTCTGTGGCGATGGAAGGGGAAATACCACAGGAAAATGTTTTGGAGGAGCTGATTTTGGAGGATGACGGCAGCAGTACAGCGGCAGATGAAGGAAATTCCGGCGAAGCAGAAGAAAAGACAGAGCTTGGGATAGAATCCATTGAGACTGTGAATGATCCGGTAGGAGAGGAAGAACCGCCGGTGGAGGGCTCCGACAAGCCAGAACATCAGGAAGCGGAAATCCGGGCGGGAGCGCAGCAGATTCTGATGTTTACGATGGAGGCAACAGCAGAGAACATCACAGTCGCATGGCGTTCTT